>Ga0265337_1000014_pt1 | contig 81870 bp, 68 predicted proteins | sample 42122metaG_FD_192441 | JGI IMG/M metagenome (GOLD analysis project Ga0265337, IMG submission 192441) | Rhizosphere microbial communities from Carex aquatilis grown in University of Washington, Seatle, WA, United States - 4-21-22 metaG | ecosystem: Host-associated > Plants > Roots > Rhizosphere >... | reverse complement strand
GGGGGGGGCGGGGGGGGGGGGCCGGGCTGGGGGGGCGGGCCGGGCAAATACAGGACGCGACAGGACTGCTCGATGGCCTGGACGTGCTCGTGGTGGGCGCGGGCGCGATGAGCGGCCTGGCGGTGGCCACCGCGGCCCGGGCCGGCGCGGCGCGGGTGACGGTGGCGAACCGGACGCGCGCAAAGGCGGAACGGCTGGCCGCCGGCGTCGGCGGCGCGGTGGCGGACTTCGCCAGCCTGCCCGCCGCCATCGCCGCGGCCGACCTGGTCATCTCGTGCACCGGAGCCGCCAACCTGGTGGTCACTGAGGCGATCGTGGATGAGGTGCTCCACGGGCGGCCGCCCGGCAGGCCGCTCGTGCTGCTCGACCTGGCCATGCCGCGGGACATTGACCCGGCGGTCGGCGACCTGGCCGGGGTGACCGTCATCGGCATGGACACGCTGCGCGGCAGCGGCGAGGCTGCCGTGGGCGCCGACGAGCTTGCCGCCGTCCGCGCGATCGTCGACGAGGAGTTCGCCGCCTACGGTTCGGCCGTTCGTGCCGCCAGCGTGACGCCGACGGTCGTGGCGCTGCGCGCGAAGGCGGCGACGGTCGTGGACGCGGAGCTGGCCAGGCTGGCCGGGCGGCTGTCCGAGGAAGGCGTAAGCGGGCACGCGCTGGAAGAAATAGCCCGCACCGTGCAACGAGTGGTAGACAAGCTGTTGCACGCACCGACCGTCCGGGTGAAGGAACTCGCATCCTCACCCGATGGGGAAGAATACGCCGCGGCGCTGAGGGTCCTGTTCGACCTTGACCCGCGTACCGTGGACGCGGTGACCCGCGCCGAAATCGAATCCTCCAGCCTCATCAATCCGGAGGGAAAGCAGTGATGACCGAGGGACCTGGGACGCTGCGCCTGGGCAGCCGCAAGAGCCCGATGGCCATCGCCCAGTCCGGGGCCGTGGCCAGGCTGCTCACCGAGCGTACCGGCCGCCGGGTCGAGATCGTCGGCGTGACCACGCTCGGGGATGTCAGCAAGGAGCACCTCACGCAGATCGGCGGCACGGGCGTCTTCGTGAGCGGTGTGCGCGACGCCCTGCTCCGTGGCGAGGTCGACTTCGCCGTGCACTCGCTGAAGGACCTGCCGACCGGGGCCGCCCCGGGGATCGCGCTCGCCGCCATCCCGGCGCGTGACGACCCGCGTGACGCGCTGGTGACCCGGGACGGCGCCAAGCTCGCTGACCTGCCGGCCGGCGCGCGCATCGGCACCGGCTCGCCGCGCCGCGCCGCGCAGCTCATGCTGCTCCGCTCGGACCTCACCTGCGTGCCCATCAGGGGGAACGCGAACACCCGGCTGGCCAAGGTGCGCGACGAGGAACTTGACGCGGTGGTGCTTGCCTACGCCGGGCTCGCGAGGATCGGGCATGCCGACCTGGTGAGCGAGGTCTTCGAGCCCGACGACATGCTCCCCGCGCCGGGCCAGGGTGCGCTCGCCGTCGAGTGCCGGGCCGATGACAGCGAGCTCATCGAGCTGCTCGCCGCGATCGATCATCCGGCCACCCGCGCCGCGGTGACGGCCGAGCGCGGCCTGCTGGCCGCGCTCGAAGCGGGTTGCAGTGCCCCGGTTGGCGCCTACGCGGTCAGCGAGCATCCGGGCCGGATCCGCCTTGAGGGCGTCGTCCTGGGTATTCGCCCGGCGAGTTTCCCGCCGGGCGCACTGGACTCGGGGCCGGTCGAAGGCAGAATGGTAATACGGGAACGCGCTGAGGCAGACGCGACGGAGGCCGCAGGCCTCGGGCGCGAGCTTGCGGCGCGGATGCTGACGCTCGGCGCGGCCGACCTGATGCGCGCGGAGAGAACCGACGGGAATGAGACGCATGACTGAGATGGAAGGCTGGGTGGCGTTCGTCGGCGCGGGCCCCGGCGACGACGGGCTGCTGACCATCCGCGGCGCCAGGCTGCTCGGCGCGGCGGGCCTGGTGATCGCCGACGACGAGGTGGCGGACCGGGTACGGCACCTGCTGGCGGCGGATGCCGCGGTGGCCGGGCCGTCGGACGCCGCGGGGACGGCCAAGGCGCTTGTGCAGGCGGCGAAGGAAGGCCTGTTCGCCGTCCGGGTGTTCCCCGGCGACCCGCTGCTGTCTGGCGCGGCCCCTGAGGTGCAGGCCTGTGCCAAGGCCCAGGTGCGGTTCGAGATCGTCCCCGGCGTGCCTGCCGCCACTGGCGTGCCGGCCTACGCGGGGATCGCGCTGGCCGCCGACGGCGCGGGCGATCTGCGGATCATCCATGCCAACGAGGTGAGCCAGGTCGGCTACGGCCCGGGCACGCTGGTAGTCCTCGGCGCGGAGATCGCGCCCGCCGACCTCGGCAAGATGCTCATCGCCGCCGGGTGGCCCGATGCGACGCCGTTCGCGATCACCTGGGACGGCACCACCACCGAGCAGCAGACGGTGGCCACCACGCTGGGCAGGATCGGTCCGGACCTCAAGGCGGCAGGCGTGACCGTCGCCACCACCCGCGGCGGCGCCCTCGCCGTGGTCGGCGACGCCGCGGCGGCGAAGAGCAGGATGTCCTGGTATGAGACCAAGCCGCTGTTCGGCTGGCGGGTGCTCGTGCCGCGGACCAGGGAGCAGGCGTCCGTTGTCTCCGAGCGGCTGCGCGAGTATGGCGCGGTGCCCGAGGAGGTGCCGACCATCGCGGTCGAGCCGCCGCGCACGCCGCAGCAGATGGAGCGGGCCGTCAAGGGCCTGGTCACCGGACGGTACCAGTGGGTGGCCTTCACCTCGACCAACGCGGTCAAGGCGGTGCGGGAGAAACTCGAGGAGTACGGCCTTGACGCGCGTGCTTTCGCCGGCGTCAAGATCGCGGCGGTGGGCGAGCAGACCACGGCGGCGCTGCTCGACTTCGGCATCAGGCCCGACCTGGTGCCAGACGGCCAGCAGTCGGCGGAGGGCCTGGCCGATGCCTGGCCGCCGTATGACGACCTGCTCGACCCGATTAACCGCGTCCTGCTGCCACGAGCCGATATCGCGACGGAGACGCTGCTGGCCCGGCTGACCGAACTGGGCTGGGAAGCTGAGGACGTGACCGCGTACCGGACGGTGCGCGCCGCGCCGCCGCCCGCCCCGATCAGGGAAGCGATCAAGGGCGGCGGGTTCGACGCGGTCCTGTTCACGTCGTCGTCCACCGTGCGGAACCTGGTGGGCATCGCCGGCAAGCCGCACGCGGTCACCGTCATCGGGGTGATCGGCCCGCAGACGGCCAAGACCGCCGCCGACTTCGGGCTGCGGGTGGACGTGTCGGCCGCCAAGCCGTCGGTCACCGCCCTCGTCGACGCGCTCGCCGAGTTCGGCGCGGCGCAGCGCGACGCGGCCCTCGCGGCGGGCGAGCCGTTGCGCCGTCCGAGCGAGCGCCGCCGCGGCGGCCGCCGCCGGATCCGCTAGGAGGAGAGGCGTTGAGCGCTGGTTTTCCTGAGGTGAGGGCGCGTCGGCTGCGCGGTACCAGGGCGCTGCGGTCGATGGTGGCGGAGACGGCGCTGCGCCCCGCCGAGCTCGTGCTCCCGGTATTCATCAAGGAAGGCATCGCCGACCCGCAGCCGATCGGGTCGATGCCCGGCGTCGTGCAGCACACCAGGGAGAGCCTTCGCAAGGCGGCCGCCGAGGCGGCCGAGGCGGGCGTGGGCGGCATCATCGTGTTCGGCGTCCCGGCGGACAAGGACAGCCTGGGCAGCGCCGCCGACGACCCGGAAGGCATCTCACAGCTCGCTCTTTCCGGCATCAGGGCCGAGGTGGGCGACGACCTGGTAGTGATGGCCGACCTGTGCCTGTGCGAGTACACCGATCACGGGCACTGCGGCATCGTCACCCCGGCCGGAGCGGTTGACAACGACTCGACCCTCGAGCGGTACGCGTCCACGGCCGTCGCGCAGGCCAGGGCCGGCGCCCACGTCGTCGCGCCCAGCGGCATGATGGACGGCCAGGTCGGCGTGATCAGGAAGGCGCTTGACGGTGCGGGCTTCCGCGACGTGCCGGTCTGCGCGTACTCGGCTAAGTACGCCTCCGCGTTCTACGGGCCGTTCCGCGAGGCGGCGGAGGGCGCGCCGAAGTTCGGTGACCGGGCCACCCATCAGCAGGACCCGGCCAACGCGCTCGAGGCGCTGCGGGAGGTCGCGCTCGACCTCGCCGAGGGCGCGGACATGGTCATGGTCAAGCCCGCGCTCAGCTACCTCGACGTCATCCGCCGGGTAGCGGACACCGTCCAGGTCCCCGTCGCCGCCTATTCGGTAAGCGGCGAGTTCGCGATGGTCGAGGCGGCCGCGGCCAACGGCTGGGTCGACCGGGACAAGGCGATCATGGAGACCCTGACGTCGATCCGCCGGGCCGGCGCGAGCGTGATCCTCACCTACTGGGCCACGGAGGTAGCACTCCGGCTGGCTTAGCGTTGGCCGGGCGACCAAAAACCGGATGCCCTGGGCTGTGGGGCTGACTGGGTGGTGCGGGTCACGGTCATCTTCCACAGATGAGGGCGCCGGCCGAGGTACCATTTCGGCAATCCCAGAAACAGGTCAGCGACTGCTTTGGCAGCGAACCTGTCGGTCCTGGTGATGCCGGCCAGTTAAGCGCGGGTGACCGGCTCCGGATCGACCGGTTAGTCCATGGCGGGATGATGGCGACCACCAGCGATGCGGGGGCCTAATGGTAACGATGATGCGGCGACGAGGCCGCCGCCGGGCGGCGCAACGGCCGCCGGCGCTCGGCGGGACGGCACAGGAGTACGCGGCGCTCGGCTGGCCGGTATGTCAGGGGGCAAGCCCGAGCCGTGGACTCGACGGGATCGGGATGCCCGAGCCGGGGCGCGCGTGCTCGTGCGACCGGGTCGGCTGTCCGGCACCGGGCGCGCACCCGGTCTCGCCGACCTGGCAAATGCAAGCGACCGTGGACGCGGCGGTCATCGGACAGTGGTGGGAAGCCCGTCCGGAGGCGAATGTGATACTCGCCACCGGGCGGGTTTTTGATGTTCTGGATGTTCCCGCGGTCGCCGGCGCGACCGCGCTTGCCCGGATGGCCGCGGCCGGCGTGGATACCGGCCCCGTCGCGGTGCAGGGCACGGAGCGGATGCTGTTCTTCGTGCTGACCAGGGGCGCACCGGACGACGAGGACGAGTGGTGGTCATGCGGCCTTGACGCGTCGCCCGACCTGTCCATGCAGACCGAGGCGCTGCGCTGGCATTGCCGGGACAGTTACGTGCTCGCCCCGCCGTCCAGGTACGGGTCAGGCCAGGACGTACGCTGGGTCCGCCCGCCCGCCGGGGCCCTCCCGGACGCGCTGCGCTTGCTTGAGTACCTGGTTGATGCCTGTGAGGAAGAAGGCTAACCCTGTGACTAAGGATCGTTCCGCCGAGCTGTTCGCCCGCGCCGTCGAGGTGACCCCGGGAGGCGTTAACTCCCCGGTCCGCGCGTTCGGCCCGGTGGGCGGCGTGCCCAGGTTCATCGCGAGCGCCGCGGGTCCGTACCTGTTCGACGTGGACGGGCGGCAGTACGTCGACCTCGTGTGCTCCTGGGGGCCGATGATCCTCGGGCACGCCCACCCGTCCGTGCTCGCCGCGGTCTCCGACGCGCTCACCCGCGGCACGTCGTTCGGCGCCGCTACCCCCGGTGAGGTGGAACTCGCCGCCGAGATCATCGCGCGGGCACCCGTCGAGCAGGTCCGGCTGGTCAACTCGGGCACCGAGGCCACCATGTCCGCGCTCCGGCTGGCGCGCGGCTACACCGGCCGGGCGCTCGTGGTGAAGTTCGCCGGCTGCTACCACGGGCACGTGGACGCGCTGCTCGTAGCGGCCGGGTCCGGCGTGGCCACCCTCGGGCTGCCGGACACGCCCGGGGTGACCGGGGCGTCCGCCGCCGACACGGTGGTGCTGCCGTACAACGACGCGGACGCCGTGACCGCGCTCTTCGCGGCGCGGGGCGGCGAGATCGCCTGCGTGATCACCGAGGCCTGCCCCGCGAACATGGGCGTGGTGCCGCCCGCCCCCGGGTTCAACCAGCTGCTGCGCTCGCTGTGCGACTCATCCGGCGCGCTGCTGATCATGGACGAGGTGCTTACCGGCTTCCGCGTCAGCGGCTCGGGCTGGTACGGGCTCGACCCTGTCCGCGGCGACCTGGTGACGTTCGGCAAGGTGATGGGCGGCGGGCTGCCGTGCGCGGCGTTCGGCGGGCGGGCGGACGTCATGTCGCGGCTCGCCCCCGTCGGCCCGGTCTACCAGGCGGGCACGCTGTCGGGTAACCCGCTCGCCACGGCGGCGGGCCTGGCCACGCTGCGCGCCTGCACTCCCGAGGTGTACCGCACGGTCGACGAGTTCGCGGAGGCGCTGCGCGCGCACGTGTCGGCGGTCCTGGAGAAGGAGGGGGTACCGCACTACCTGTCGACGGCGGGGAGCCTGTTTACCATCTTCCTCGGCCGGACCGGTCCGGTGCGGGATTTCTCCGACGCCAAGGACCAGTCCACCGCCGCCTACGCCGCGTTCTTCCACGCCATGCTCGACGGGGGCGTCTACCTGCCGCCGTCTGCCTTTGAGGCCTGGTTCGTCTCGGCCGCGCACGACGACGAGGCACTCGCCCGGGTCGCCGACGCCGCACCCGCGGCCGCGCGCGCCGCTGCGCGGGCCCTTGGCGCCTACTAGGGCCGGCCGTCCCGGTAGGCTGGCGGAGCCATGGCTGAGATTACTGTCGTGCACCTGCTGAGGCACGGTGAGGTGCACAATCCGAATCACGTGCTCTACGGGCGGCTGCCCGGGTACCACCTGTCGGCGAACGGCCGGATGATGGCCGCCGCCGCCGCGGACTACTTCGACGGCCGCCCGGTCGCCGCCGTCTTCGCGTCACCGCTTGAGCGGGCCCAGGAGACCGCGCAGCCCGTGGCCGACCGGCTGGGCTTGCAGATCGTCACCGACGACCGGCTCATCGAGTCGGGGAACGTGCTTGAGGGTAAGTCCGTCAGCCTGGCCAGCCTCGCGGTGAACCCGGCGAACTGGAAGTACCTGTGGAACCCGTTCCGGCCGTCGTGGGGCGAGCCGTACACGGAGGTGGTCGCCCGGGTCAGGCAGGTGGTCGACCGGGCCCGGGAGGCGGCCCGCGGCCAGGAAGCCGTCTGCGTTAGCCACCAGCTGCCGATCTGGGTCAGCCGCCTCGCCGCCGAGCACCGGCGGCTCTGGCATAACCCGAGCACCCGCCAGTGCGCGCTCGGCTCAGTGACCAGCTTGACCTTCGACGGTGACGAGCTCACCGGCGTTTCCTACGCCATACCGCCCCGGCGACCGGTCGCAAACCCGGATAGGGCACAATAAGCTGAGTACTACCCCCCGTAGGAGTGCGGGGGAAGTGCTACCCCCGTAGTCTGGGGGACCGGAATCACCCCGAGCTTTTCCGGGGGGTACGGGGGTCACCCCCCGGATGACTACTCCGTTAGGAATGGCTGGTGTTCAGAGCCAAGCGCCGGACGGTCGTCACCGTGACGGCCGTGGTCGCCGTGCTGCTCGCGGGCGCGCTCGCGGTGACCTTCCTGACCCAGGGCAAGGGCAACGCGAGCGATAGCAACGGCACCGTCGAGTATCAGGCCGGCCAGCGGCCGCTCGCGCCCGACTTCACGGCCGCGTCGCTGACCGGGAGCTCCATCAGCCTGTCCAGCTACCGGGGCAAGACCGTCGTGCTGAACTTCTGGGGATCCTGGTGCCCGCCCTGCCGGGCGGAGTCCCCGACCCTCGCGGTGCTCTCGCAGCAGTACAGTTCGAAAGGCGTCGCCTTCGTCGGCGACGACGTGGGTGACACCCCGTCGAACGCGCTGGCCTTTACCCGCAGCGTTGGCATCACCTACCCGAGCGTCAGCGATCCCTCCTACCTGATCGTCCAGAAGTTTTCCCAGGTCGCGCCGGTGAGCGACACTCCCACGACTGTGGTGATCGACAAGACCGGGCACGTGGCCGGCATGGTTCTCGGCGAGGTCAGCTACGGCGAGCTGACAACGCTCCTGCGTAACGCGGCGGTGACCCAGTGACGGATGTGCACACCCCTCAGTCCGGACCGGAGCCGGTGACGGAACAGGATGAGGCCACGCGCTCGTTCGGGACCCATCCGGACGTGGCGGACGCGGGCGCCGGCGCGGACTCGCAGCCGTCGCCGGGGAGAGCCGGCTGGCTGCGCTGGGGGTGGCGGCAGCTTACCTCCATGCGGACGGCGCTGATCCTGCTGTTCCTGCTGGCGCTCGGTTCGATACCCGGGTCAGTGCTGCCTCAGCAGGGGAGCGATCCGGGCGCGGTTGAGCAGTACTACGCCTCGCACCCGGCCATCGCGCCCTGGCTGAGCCGCCTTGGGTTGTTCAATGTATTCGCCGCGCCCTGGTTCGCCGCGATCTACCTGCTGCTTTTCGCGTCGCTTGTCGGGTGCGTGGTGCCGCGGACCTTCCGGCTCGTCGGCACGGCGCGCACGCCGCCGCCGCGCGCGCCGCGCAACCTGGACCGCCTGCCGCACTCGTCGTCCTTCCCCTCCGCGCTGTCGCCAGAGGCGGCAGTCGAGGGCGCCGCCGCGTTGCTCGGCAGGCAGCGGTTCCGGCTGCGGCGGCCTGACGCCGGCCGCGGTGAGCACTGGGTGTCGGCGGAGAAGGGCTACCTGCGTGAGGTCGGCAACCTGTTGTTCCACCTGTCGCTGCTCGGCGTGCTGCTCTCGATCGCGGCGGGGGGGCTGTTCGGCTACAAGGCCGACAAACTGCTGGTGGAAGGGCAGTCGTTCGCCAACACCACCTCGGCGCTCGATGAGTTCCACCCTGGGCGGCTCGTCTCCGGGTCTGACCTCGCGCCGTTCACGATGACGCTCAACAACTTCACCGCGAACTACATCGAGTCGGGTGAGTCGCGCGGCCAGCCGTCGAACTTCGATGCCGACGTCACCTACACGGCATCGCCCGGTGCAACCCCGGGGACCTACCACATCAGGATCAACGACCCCCTCTCCGTCGACTCGCTCAAGGTCTACCTGATCGGGCACGGCTACGCGCCTGAGTTCAAGGTCACGGGGGCTAACGGGCAGGTGGCGTACCAGGAGGCGACCCCGTTCATCCCGGCCAACACGGGCACCTTCCTGTCTGACGGGGTGGTCAAGGCGCCGGATGCCTCGCTGGGATTCATGGGGGTATTCGTCCCGACCGCGATCTCGGTCGGCGGAACGCTCGAGTCCATCTTCCCCGCGGCCGACGCGCCCGCGGTGTCGCTGATCGGCTACTCGGGGAACCTCGGCATGAACAACGGGGCGTCGCAGTCGGTCTACCAGCTCGACACCACCGGGATGACCGAGGTCTCCGGCTCGCCGCACCTGATGGTCCCAGGCCAGACGTGGACGCTGCCCGGCGGCAAGGGATCGATCACGTTCGTCGGCGTCAAGCAGTGGGTGTCGCTGGCGATCACCTACGATCCCGGGCAGGTGCCCGCGCTCGTCTGCGGCATCCTGGCGCTCGCCGGGCTGCTGCTCTCGTTCTTCGTGCGACGGCGGCGGGTGTTCGTCCGGGCCGTCCCCGCGGCGTCCGGCACCGGGTCCGTCGTGACGGTGGGCGGGCTCACCAGGTCCGACGCCAGCGGCGGCTTTGAGGAAGAGTTCGCGGAACTGGCCGCGGAGATCGCCGGCGCGGCGCCCGGGCCGGGGTCCCCGCCGGGGACCGAGTCAACGGAAGAATCATGATTGCCACACCCTGCGTCGGCTCGGGCAGGCCTGATAAGATCGCGGTTTTTTGCGATCAGGCCCGCGCGAACCGACATCGGGGGGTACGGGGGGTCGTCCCCCCGGGAGATAGGAGCGCTCGTGCCCGTTAACCTTGGCTTCGCCCATGCGAGCAACGATTTCCTCATCGCGGCGCTGCTGATCTACTCGGTCGCGGTTATCGCCTTCGCCGGCGACTACGCGTTCGGGCGGCCGCGCCGCGCGGCCGCGAAGTCCGCGAAGCCGGCCGAGGTAGCGCAACTGGCGACGGTCGGCGCGGCGGCTGGGGCGGGTGCGGCAGCGGAACTGTCCGGGCCGGCGACCCCGCTGCCCGGCTCCGCCGGGGCGGTGCCGGGCCGCCCGGCGGGCGGCTTCCGGTCCGTCTGGCGGGAGGGGCCGTGGGTCCGCGCCGCCGTGGCCTGCACCGCGGTCGGCGCGCTGGCGCACCTGACGGCCGTGGTCACCCGCGGGCTCGCGGTGCACCGCGCGCCATGGGGCAACATGTACGAGTTCATCACGGCGCTGACCTGCGTGGCCGCGATCTTCTTCGGCTACATCGTGGTGCGGTACCGTGCCTGGGCGCTCGGCGTGTTCGTGATGGGCGCGGTCGTGCTCGCGCTCGGGCTCGCCGAGACCCTGATCTACACCCCGGCCGGGCCGCTTGTGCCCGCCCTGCAGTCCTACTGGCTGTCCATCCACGTCACCGCGATGACGCTGGCGACCGGCATCTTCTTCGTCGCGGCGGTGCTCGGCGTCATGTACCTGGTCGCCGAGCGGTACCGCAAGCGGGTGGAGTCGGGTAAGGCCAAGCCGGGCAACGGGCTGATCGAGCGGATCCCGTCGCCGCAGACACTCGACAAGCTGACCTACCGGACGGTCGTCTTCGGCTTCCCCGTCTGGACCTTCGGCGTGATCGCTGGCGCCATCTGGGCGGACCAGGCCTGGGGGCGGTACTGGGGCTGGGACCCGGTCGAGACCTGGGCGTTCATCACCTGGGTGATCTACGCGGCCTACCTGCACGCCCGGGCCACGGCCGGCTGGCGCGGCGCCCGCGCGCACTACATCCAGCTGCTCGGCTTCGCCAGCCTGATCACCAACATGCTCGTCGTGCAGGTGTTCATCACCGGCATGCACTCCTACGCCGGCGTCAGCTGACGGCGCTCCGCGGGCCCCGGCAGTGCGGCACGGGCAAGCGCATCAGCTGGCGTTCACCGAGAAGTCGCTGAACGTGAAGGTCGCGGGAGCTCCGTTGGTCGAGACGAGCTCCGCTCCGTAGTCCACCTGCCCGAGGGTGGTGTTGTCCGGGATCCAGCCCTTCGTCATGAGCCACTGGAAGAAGTCAAGCAGGTTCGCAGTGCCTGACGTGAAGTTGGTGCTGGCGACGAAGGCGATGTAGTTCCCCGTCTTCCACACGGCGTAGGGGCGGCCATCGATGGTGACGGTCGCCTGGAGGGAGCCTGCTGGAGTCTGCCCGTGGTTGTCGTTCCAGATCATGACCTCGGTCGAGCCCGGGGTCGCGATGCCATTGAGCCAGATGTCGTAGGCGTCTTCGTAGATGCCGCGGTCCGGGCTCGTCTCGGCGAACGTGCTGGTGATCGAGCTAAATGAGCTGATCTCTGGGTTGCTGTCAAAGTCCCGGTGTGAGTTCGGGTACGTCTTGACCGCCCCGTCACCCTTGCTGTTGTCCATCGTGGCGACCACGTACCAGTTGCTGTAGGAGCAGGCGTGAAGCGTCTCAGCGACGCGGTATCCGGTGACGTTCCACATGTCGTTCGCGACGAAGTACGGGGACAGGTCCCACCAGGTCGAGTCCGACGTGGTGTACCGAGGGCGGGTACACGTGCTCGAGCCCGACGATGGTGCGGACGCCGGCGTCCCGGCAGCGGCTCCGGACATGACATTCCGTGGTGCGGATGCCTGGCTGGCCGGCATAACCGCTGTGTGCGGGGCCGCAGCCGCTTGCGGCTCGCCTCCCGGCGACGCGCCCAGGGCATCAGCGCTTGCCTGAGCGGCGGCGGTCGGTGAGTGCATGGTGGTTGCGGAGCGACTCGTGCTGTGTCCGGCACCGAGCAGGTAAACGATTGCCAGCCCGACCGCAGCCAGGATGGCGGCAAGGCCGACGCGACGCATACGGCTCCTTCTCAGCTCAGCTGTCCCCGTGCCCCTGATTCTTCAGTCTGGCCGGCCGTGTGTGCCGTTGGCAGGCCTTCGTGAGGAAAACGCAAGCACCTAGGTAACTCGCTGGAGTCGGAACTGCCGCCGATGAGGCGGTCGAGCATGTGCAGGAACTCGGGGTCGTCGTCCGGGCCGATGGGTACGGGCCGGACGGGGCCTTCCGCCCTCCTGGCCTGGCTGGCCGGGTGCCTGGCCAGGGCCGCCTCGGCGGCCGTCATCGGCCTGCCCTGGTCCGAGCCGGCGTCGTAGTGGTAGCTGCCCATCGGGACGTGGCTAGCCAGCGTCCGCGGCCAGCACCGGAGACGGCGACGGGTGCGTGTGACCTACCAGGCGATGGCCCCCGCGGTGAACGTCACGGCGATGAGCGCGATCCAGCCGCGCTTGGACAGCCCGGGGAACTCCGTCGCGGGCGTAGTGGCGACATCGGTCAGGCAGAGAAGCCAGCAGCCTGCCAGGAAAAGGATAAAAAGGACATCTGGCAGAAGCATGGCGAAAGCCTAACGTCCTGCTTGCCATCACGTATTCGGATTTCACATCTTTTCCACCTGCATGTTTAGTAGCGCTCTGTCACCCGGGGTGACGATCCGGTCGTTTCGTCATACTCTGGGCTCGGGAGCGAAAACAGGGAGTGCCAGCATGCGGCTACGCCTTTTCGAGCGGCTTGGCCGACTCGTCAGCTGGCGTTTCGGTTCGCAGCGGGCTGGCAATGGCACGCCGCGCAATCCCCGGACCGCCGGACCTGAGGTCGGCGGCAGGCACCGCAGGAACGCCGGGCGCGGCCAGCCGCAGAACCGGGTAGCCGGGGGGGCCAGGGCGCCCCAGGCGGGGGCTCCTCCGCTGCAGCCGCCTGCCGGGCTGCCCAGGCGCGCACCACAGTCACCGCCGGGCGGCGGCGGCCCCCACACCATTGGTCCCGCGCACCGCACCGCCGGCCCCGTGCCCCGCACCGGCGCCGGCCGGGCCCCGGACCCGGCCATGCCGCCGTTGCCGCGGAACTACGCACCCCGTGGCGGCGGTGGCATCGGGCGCGCACGGATCAGGGAGGCACCCTTCGGTGCCGCTCCGCTCGACACGGCTGACCGCGCCCCCGGCGGCGCCGGGCTGGCGGCCGACGCCGCGGCGCAGGCGCAGGCCGATGCGGCGCCGCGGCAGCCCTGGTACCAGGTGATCGGTGGCCCGCCCGCGGCCCGGCGGCTGACCGGGCAGCCGGGAGTTGCGGCTCGCGCCCAGGTGGCCCCTGGCCAGGCCGCGACGCGGTCCGCCAAACACGTGGCCGCGGGCCCGCCCGGGCCGAATGCCGCCAGCCGCGAGCTGTTGCCGATCGCCACCGCGCACCCGCACGGTTTCCCCGTGACCGCCGACGGGCGCCGGAACTGCGGCCCACTTGAGACGATCCTGTGGCGCCAGTGGGATGCCGCGGCGGCCCCGCCGCCACCCCAGGTGGTCTCCGCGATCGACCGGCTCGCGGAGTTCCCGAGGCAGCTGCAGGAGAAGCTGGCCGCCGGGCTCGACGGCATCTACGTCGGCGCCGGCGGCGTGCCTGACCTCGACGACATGGCGGCGCTGCACGGAGTGCCGCTGCCATCGGGCAAGGCGACCTGGGACGCGTGCGCGGGCGCGTACGGCGACCGCAAGATCGTGGTCGGCACCCGCCCCTCGCCGACGCCTGACGTCATGTGCCATGAGGTTGGCCACGCGCTCGATGACCTCGACAGCCCGCCGGGAAAGTGGCAATCCGACTCGGCCGAGTTCAGGCTCATTTATGATCAGTGTCAGCCATATATCGCAAGTGACTTTCACCGCCAGCGGGGCGGTCTCGGCCGCAAGGAGTTCTTCGCGGACTCATTCGCCGCGATCGCGTCGGCGCAGCGGCCCGCGCTCGTCGACATGCTGAGCGGTAACACCCGGGTAGCACTCCGGGTGATGCTCTACTTCAACAGACGTTATGGCATCTAGGTGAATCGCTGCGATGTTCGTTATTCGACTACCGAACGGGAACCTGCAGGTTCCGCAGACCGCCGTCCACACCGGGGACGGGCGGATCATCGGCGATGTTTACGTGGAGATCGGGCCGGAGGACACCGACTACGCCCGGCTGGCCGAGCACGCGCTGACCCCGGACCAGGTGGAGGAGCGCAAGCAGCGCTGGCGCGCGGGCGACGCCGCGCTGCTGCGTGAGTTCCAGGAGTTCGCCCGGCTCGTTGACGATGACTACTGGCCCGGGCAGGGCGGCGGGCCCGAGTAACCGGGCGGGCACGACTGCCTGGGCGGCGGGTAACCGCCGGGCGCGCCACGATCGGCGGCGCGGCCGGCGGGAAGAGGGCTCCCGGCTAAGGTACGGCGGGATGCCCCTCAGGTGCAGACTCACTGTCGCCGCGCAGCAGGGCGCGCACCTCCGATTCCCGGAACCGCCGGTGCCCGCCGGGTGTGCGGATGCTGGTGATCCGTCCGGACGCCGCCCAGCGCGTCACGGTCTTGGGATCCACCCGGAACAGGGCGGCTACTTCTCCGGGGGTGAGCAGCCGCTCATTGTTGCCGTCCACGTTCCCATCTCCTCGTATCGGTCGGAGTATGACCCTAGTTTGGCGACAAACGGGTACTTTCTGCCTAGATTTCGGGAAATTAGCTCAGCGATTTAGCGGTAGCTCTGGGTGACTCACGAGTAGTCCCGGTGCTCGGCGGGGCAACGTGACGCAGGCTGCCCAGTCAACCCCGTGGTCAGACGGTGACCGTGAGGCGGGCCAGTCCTGCCGTCGGTAAGGTGGCTTGGTGACCGAGCTAGTTTCGCTTGCCGACGTGCGAGCAGCGGCCAGCCGCCTGATCGGCGTGACCGTGCGCACCCCGCTTATGCCGTTCACCGCGGTGCGCCCGGCCGGCGGGCACCCGCTGCTCGTCAAGCCGGAGTCGCTGCAGCCGACCGGCGCGTTCAAGCTGCGCGGCGCGTACAACGCCGTCTACGCGGTCACCCGCGGCCTTGACTCGTGCGCCAAGCCGGAGGGGGTGGTCGCGCACTCGAGCGGCAATCACGGGTTCGCCGTGGCGTACGCGGCGCGACTGCTCGGCGTCAGTGCCGCGATCGTGGTCCCGGCGAACGCGCCCGCGGTCAAGACCGCCGCGATCGAGTCGGCCGGGGCGGAGTTGATCCAGGTCGAGCCGACGATGGCCGCCAGGCTCACGGCCATGGAAGAGATCGCCCGGGTCCGGGGCTACCACCCGGTCGCGCCGTTCGACGACCGGGACGTGATCGCGGGACAGGGCACGATCGGCCTGGAGATCGCCGAGGACTTCACCGCCGGCTCCGTTGCCGGGGCGAAGCGGCCGGCCGCCGTCCTCGTCCCGGTCAGCGGCGGCGGCCTCATCTCTGGCATCGCGGTCGCGGTCAAGACCCTGCTCCCGGGCACCCGGGTCATCGGGGTCGAGCCGGAACTCGCCGCCGACGCGCGCGACTCGCTGCGCGCGGGCACCCGGGTGGCCTGGACGCCCGCGCAGACCGCGCGCACCCGGGCCGACGCGCTGCGCGTGGAGCAGGTCGGCGAGCTGACCTTCCCGCACCTGCAGGCGTACGTCGACGACATCGTCACGGTCACGGAGGACGAACTGCTCGACGCCATCGGCTGGCTCGCCAGGCAGGCCCGGCTGATCGCCGAGCCGGGCGGCGCGGCCGCCGTAGCGGCGGCGTTGTACCGCGATGCCGGCGAACTCGGCATCACCTCAGCCACGGACGAGCCAGTGGTCGCGCTGCTTTCTGGCGGCAACATCGAGCCGGCCCTGCTGATCGAGATCCTCCAGACGCGGTCCTACACTGGGTAGTGCTATGAAGAGCAGAACCTGGCCAAGCATTCTCGCCTACACGTCCGCTCGCATCCTGATCTTCGGGTGCGCGGTGATCCTGCTGTACGTCGCCGGGGCGCGCGGTCTGCTGCTGCTCTTCCTTGGCCTGATCATCAGCGCGCTCGCCAGCTACGTCCTGCTGAACAGGCAGCGGCAGCTCATCGCCGACAAGCTCAACGGCAGGCTGGGCGGGGCGGGTGCGAAATTCACCGCGTTCCGCGCGCGCCTCGATGATGGCACCAAGGCCGAGGACGAGGACACCGAGACCACCGTCACCGCCGACGAGGAGTCCGTCCGCTAGCGCGCCAGCCAGCCGCCGCGGGTGAGGTAGCCGAGCACCGCGGCGACCGCGTCGGGCCGGGAGAGCCGCGACGTGTCGATCGCCAGGTCCGCGTCGTCCGGCTCCTCGTACGGGTCGGAGATCCCGGTGAACGAGCCGATGACCCCGGCCCGCGCCTGCGCGTACAGTCCTTTGCGATCGCGGGCCTCGCACACCTCGAGCGGCGTCGACACGTGCACGAGGACGAAGTCGCCCGCCTCCGACACCATGCGCCGCACTCCGGCGCGGGCCGCCGCATAGGGGGCGATGGGCGCGCAGATCGCGATGCCGCCATGCCTGGCGACCTCGGCGGCCACGTACCCGATCCTGGCGATGTTCAGGTCCCTGTCCTCCCGCGAGAACGTGAGCCCGGCGGAGAGCAGCCGCCGCACCAGGTCGCCGTCAAGCAGCGACACCGTGCGGTCCCCACGCTCGAGCAGCGCGTCGCGCAGGTCCCTGGCCAGGGTCGACTTCCCCGACCCCGATAGCCCGGTGCAGAACACGACTAGACCGCGGCGTGACTTGGGTGGCCGGGCGCGGCGCAGCTCCGCGGCCACGTCGGCGGGCATCAGCCAGCCGGGCACCGGCTCGCCGGAGTCGAGCAGCTCGCCGAGCTCGCCGTCGGAAAGCTCGCCGCGTTCCACTCCCGCCTCGATCAGCCGGAGCGGCCGCCAGACCTCGGCCACCGGGTCGAAGGCCCACTCTCCCTCGTCCAGGATCTCCACGCCCAGCTTGGAAAGGTCGAAATCTGCGGCCGAACGGGTGCGGGCGCCGCCATCACCCCCCGCGCCGCCATCACCCAGCTTGCCGCCATCACCCAGCCCGCCCTCCCTGAGCAGGTGGGTCGCCCCGTAGGCGGCCGCGACCACGGCGCGGGACCGGAGCTCCTCGGCGGGGGCGGCGCGCGGCGGGAGCGGCACCGGGACGACGAGCGTGTCGTCAGGCAGCTGGCCCGCGGCGGCGAGTACGGCGCGGACAAGTGACTCGGGCCTGCCGACGAGCCCGGCCGGGCCCGCCACCAGCGGCAGCAGCAGGATCCTGGCCCGCAGTGGCCCGGCCAGGTGCCGCAGCTGGCCGATCTGCCGCCGACCGAGCGGCCGCCGCGTCGCGTAGGCGAGCACCGGGGACGCGCCGAGCCGCGCCCGGACCTCGGCCGGGGTCCGGCGCAGCGCGCGGAACGGCCCGTGCTCCGGCGGGCGCAGCGCGGTCACCGGGCCTGCCAAGCGCAGCGCGGCGCCCGAGGCGTCGGCGGGTACCCGCTCGGCGATGCTGAGGACGGCGAGCGGCGAGCCCTCCGGGTCCTGCAGCACCAGGTGGCCGGCGTCGGCGGGCACGGCACTCGCCGGCACGGTCAGCGTGACGGGAACCGGCCACGGGGTGCCGTCGGCGAGCTGGCCGCGCCCGCTCACCGACGCGAGTTCGGCGGCGGTGAGATAGCCGGTGAGCGGCGCGAACGCGCCCGAGGTGAGCAGCTCAAGCTCGCCGAGCTGCTCCTCACCCGGAGCCCAGGCCGGCCAGTTCGCCAGCTCGGCGGGCAGCATGTCGGGCATTACGCGCGCCTCCGTCTCGGGGGTCCAGACCGCCCGCGCGACGCGCTAAGACGACACGGGCGAAGCGGTCAAGCGGCTTGCGTATCACGTAGAGCAGCTCATCGTGACTGTCGTCGTAGCGGCCTCTGCTCAGCCGGGCGATGGCCGCGCAGGTGATGCGCACCGACGATGATAGCCCGGCCGGGCGGTCGGGACGGGTCAGCTCGCTGGCGCGGGCGGCGATCACCAGGCCCCGCATCAGTGCGTAGGAAGCGATGCCCTCCGCACTGACGGCCTTCTCGTAGACCGCGGGGAACGGGCCGGGAACGCCGGGGCGGAACCGGCACCAGACGGCCCGCCTGGCCGGCCCGGGCAGTATCCGGTCGAGCAGCGCCGCCGCGCTGTAGCGGTCGGCGGTCCTGACGAAGAGCAGCCCGCCCGGCTTCAGCGCGCTCGTGAGCCGGTCGAGCACCAGCTCGACGTGCCGCTCCCGCTCGAGCAGGGCGGCGCAGTAGACCACGTCGAAGGCACGCTGCGGGATGGGGACCGTGCGGAGGTCGCCGGTGATCACGTCATCGTAGGCGCCGTGCGTGGCGAGCAGCACCTGCCGGGCGAGCGGCTGATCGCCGTCCACGGCGGTGACCAGGACCTTGAAGCCGCCCTGCGCGAGCTCGTCGATGCCCAGCTCGCCCAGCGGGGCCAGGCAGCCCGCCTGCAGCACGCTGACCGGTCGGCCGAGGCATTGCAGTACATACTCGCGCATCGGCTCGGCGAAGAACCGGCTCGCCGTCCGCTGGCTGTCCGGCGAGCCTCGTTCGGCAGTCGTCACGTAGCACATGGTAGTGGAATAACTACAAGCTGCCATGAGTTCGATCGATGTTTATTCAACCGTCCACGGAAGCGCTGTACACGTCGGCCTGGTAATGGCCGTGCCCGTCGGGAGGCAGCCGGGTAAACCAGATCAGCACGTACCGGCCCGTCGCCGGGGTGGTCAACGTCAGCCGGACGGTGCCGGCCAGGCCCGACTCGCTGGCCACCGTCGGCAGGTTCGCGACGGGGCTGTTTCCTACGCGCACCTGGACGTCGGCCCCCGGCGCGCTGCCGAGAACCAGTCGGACGTCTCGCACGGTCGCCGTCGCGTCCAGGGTGAGCAGGAGACCGGTGCCTGGCCGCAGGCCGCCGAACTCGGGCGTCGCGTACCACTGGGTGTACCACGGCTGGTCCGTGGCCACATTCAGCACCTCGGAGGCGACGCCGGGATTGTCGCCGTCCGATGTCCCTTCCGGGCCGAAGGCGGACACCGACACCACGTCGAGCGGATGTGCCGCCGGGCTGCTGGGCGGGCCGGCCGGGGACCCCGACGCCGAGCCGACGGTTCCCGGCGTGGAAGGCCCCGCGGTGCTGCCTCTCACCGACGGCGAGGTCGTCGTCGCCGGCGCGGTCACCGAGCGCGCAGTCAGCTGACCAAGGTTGGCGGCAATCCCGTAGACGCCGAGCGCCGCGAAGGTCCCGACCAGGGCGATAAGCGCCAGCCACCACGTCTTGCCCGGTGGCTTCTCCCGCTCGGCTTCCCGCTCGCCAGGACCGTGCTCCGTCTGGGTGCTCACGGCGCCTCCCGCCCATCGGTCTCGTGCGCCATTCACCTTTACCGGTCAACGAGTGTCATGTCCGCGCAATGGTGTCATTTACGCATATCGTAGAGATACTCATTGTGGCAGGCGCCGGAGTCGCGATGCACGGGCGATCCGGAGACCGCCGAGCAAGTAAACTTGGTGGTGGAGCCGAACGCTTCACCCTCGACTCGGGTTTGTACGGGGATTCCTGTCGTCTAGGCTTGCCCGCGGGTGCGGGCGGATGTCTCGCGGGGCGCCCGTAGTGCCTGACCGCCACCGACATTGGGACAGCATGAGCCTCGCCGGACTACTTGCCGCCGTAGCCGAAGATCCCCAGCTCCGCACCGCGCTCGACAGCCAGCCCGGCCTGCCGGAAGCCGGGATGCGTGACTTTGTCGCGCCTGCCGCGCTGCGGCCGCTCGTCTCGGCCGCACTGGCGACCGGTGCCGCGGGCAGCCCCAGCCGCTTCGTGCTCGCGGTGACCGCGACCGCGCGGGAGGCCGAGGACCTGACCGCGGCGCTGCGCGCGTTCCTGCCGCCGGACTCGGTCGCCACGTTTCCCGGCTGGGAGACGCTGCCGCACGAGCGGCTCTCGCCCCGCTCCGACACCGTCGGGCAGCGGATCGCCGTGCTGCGCCGGCTCGCCCACCCGTCCGCAGCGGACGACGCCCTCGGCGGCCCGCTGAAGGCGGTGGTCGCGCCGATCCGCGCCGTGCTGCAGCCGATCGTGGCCGGGCTCGGTGACCTGGTGCCGGTCCGGCTGGCCGCCGGCGATGACGCCGACACCGACGACGTGATCACCCGGCTGGTCGACATCGGCTACGCGCGCGTCGAGATGGTGTCCAAGCGCGGCGAGCTCGCGGTGCGCGGCGGCCTGATCGACGTGTTCCCGCCAACCGAGGAGCACCCGCTGCGGATCGAGTTCTTCGGCGACACCGTCGAGGAGATCCGGGTATTCAAGGTCGCCGACCAGCGCTCGGCCGGCAACGCGGAGCACGGTCTCTGGGCCCCGCCCTGCCGGGAACTGCTGCTCACGCCGTCGGTCAGGTCAAGGGCCAAGGAACTGGCCGCCAAGCACCCCGGCGTGTCGGAGATCCTCGGCAAGATCGCCGACGGGATCACCGTCGAGGGCATGGAGGCGTTCTCCGCGGTCCTCGCCGACCGGATGGACCTGCTGCTCGACCACCTGCCGCTTGGCGGCGTCGTGCTCGCCTGCGACCCCGAGCGGATCAGGACGCGGGCCATCGAGCTGGTCACGACCAGCCAGGAGTTTCTCGAGGCGTCCTGGGCGAGCGCCGCCTCCGGCGGCGAGGCTCCGGTCGACCTCGGCGGGTCGGCGTTCCAGCCGATAGAGAAGATCCGCGAGGCCGCCGCCGAGCTTGGCATCGCGTGGTGGACCCTGGCACCGTTCGGCGTGACCGACGACGGTGCCGCCGAGGTCGCCGCTGACCAGTCAGTCGGGGAACAGCCCGGCCCGGGCGGAGAAGCGCACTCGTTCGGTATCACCATCAACGCCCTGCCCGCGGCGGCCTATCGCGGCGAGACCGGCCGGATGATCGCGGACGTCCGCCAGTGGCTCGCCGAGGGCTGGCGGGTCGTGCTGGTCACCGAGGGGCACGGGCCCGCCAAGCGGCTCGCGGAGGTGCTGCGCGGCGAGGGCTTCGGCGCCCGGACGGGCGACCTGGACGCCGAGCCGCAGGGCGGGGTGCCCTACGTGGCGACCGGGGAGCTGCGCCAGGGGTTCACCTGGCCCGCCGTGCGGCTCGCGGTGCTGACAGAAGCAGACTTCGCCGCGCGCGGTACCTCCAGGCCGTCCTCACGGGACGAGCGCCGGATGCCGTCCGCGCGGCGGCGCGGCGGGGTGGACCCGCTCCAGCTCAAGCCGGGCGACTACGTGGTGCACGAGCAGCACGGCGTGGGCCGGTTCGTGGAGATGACGTCGCGGACCGCGGCGGGCGCGACCCGCGACTACCTGGTGGTGGAGTACGCGCCTGGCAAGCGCGGGCACCCGCCCGACCGGCTGTACGTGCCGACGGACCAGCTGGACGAGGTCACCAAGTACGTGGGCGGTGAGGCGCCGGCGCTGCACCGGCTCGGCGGCGCGGACTGGGCCAAGACCAAGGGCCGGGCCCGCAAGGCGGTGCGTGAGATCGCCGCCGAGCTCATCAGGCTGTACTCGGCGCGGATGGCCTCGCCCGGGCACGCGTTCGGGCCCGACACGCCCTGGCAGCGGGAGCTCGAGGACGCGTTCCCGTACGTGGAGACGCCCGACCAGCTCTCCGCCGTGGACGACGTCAAGCGCGACATGGAAAAGCCGGTGCCGATGGACCGGCTCATCTGCGGCGACGTCGGCTACGGCAAGACCGAGATCGCGGTGCGGGCCGCGTTCAAGGCGGTGCAGGACGGCAAGCAGGTCGCCGTGCTCGTGCCGACGACGATCCTCGCGCAGCAGCACTTCAACACGTTCTCCGAGCGGTACGCGCCGTTCCCCGTGTCCGTGAAGCCGATGTCGCGGTTCCAGACCGCGGGGGAGGTGACGGAGACGCTGCGCGGCCTCGCCGACGGCACCGTGGACGTGGTGATCGGCACGCACCGGCTGCTGTCGCCGGAGACCAGGTTCAAGCAACTCGGCCTGGTGATCATCGACGAGGAGCAGCGCTTCGGCGTCGAGCACAAGGAGTACCTCAAGCGGCTGCGTACCGAGGTGGACGTGCTCGCCATGTCGGCGACGCCGATACCGCGGACGCTTGAGATGGGCGTCGCGGGCATCCGCGAGATGTCCACCATCCTGACGCCACCGGAGGAACGGCACCCGGTGCTGACCTTCGTCGGCGCGTACGACGAGAAGCAGATCACCGCCGCGATCAGGCGCGAGCTGCTCCGCGACGGGCAGGTCTTCTTCGTGCACAACCGGGTGCAGTCGATCAAGAAGGTGGCCGCCCGGCTCGGCGAGCTCGTGCCGGAGGCGCGGATCGCGGTCGCGCACGGGCAGATGAACGAGCACGAGCTCGAGCGGGTCATGATCGGGTTCTGGGAGCGGTCGTTCGACATCCTGGTCGCGACCACGATCGTCGAGTCGGGACTCGACATACCGAACGCGAACACGCTCGTCGTGGACCGGGCGGACGCGCAAGGCCTGTCCCAGCTGCACCAGCTGCGCGGCCGGGTCGGGCGCAGCCGGGAGCGGGCGTACGCGTACTTCCTCTACCCGCAGGACAAGCCGCTCACCGAGACGGCGCACGAGCGGCTGGCGACCGTAGCGCAGCACACCGAGATCGGCGCCGGGATGTACGTGGCGCTCAAGGACCTGGAGATCCGCGGCGCGGGTAACCTGCTCGGCGGCGAGCAGTCCGGGCACATCGCCGGGGTCGGCTTCGACCTGTACGTGCGGATGATCGGCGAGGCGGTGCGCGAGCTCAAGGACGACGCGCCCGCCGAACGGCCGGAGGTCCGGGTCGAGCTGCCGGTCAACGCGCACATCCCGCACGACTACATACCGGGCGAGCGGCTGCGGCTCGCGGCCTACACGTCGATCGCCTCGATCGACTCCGAGGATGACCTGGCATCGGTACGTGACGAGCTGCGCGACCGGTACGGCGAACTGCCGGTGCCCGTGGTGACGCTGCTCGACGTCGCGCGGCTGCGGTTCGCGGCGCGGCGGGCCGGGCTGACGGACATCACGCTGCAGGGGTCGCACGTGAGGTTCGCGCCTGTGGTCCTGCCTGATTCACGGGTCGTGCGCGTTCAGCGGCTGTACCCCAAGACGCTGCTCAAGCCGGCGGTGCGGACCATGCTCGTACCGGTGCCGAAGTCCGGGGCCTCGAGCGGCGGCTTCGGCGGGGAGCCGCTGCGTGACGCCGAGTTGCTGGCCTGGTGCGCGGAGGTTGTCCGTTCGGTACTGTCCGAGTCGTAGATTTGCTGCTGTGGTTTCCTGAGGTCGGTGGAAGGGATGTCTGTGCCGTCGGCGCTCGACGGCGTCTCGTTCGGCCAGCCCGCGCTATCCGTGGCCGCGCAGTTGCAGCGGCGCGCGGCGCGGGCCGGGATCACCGTGCCGGCCGTTTCTGCCCGGCCGACAGACGATGCTGGGGCGGCAGACGCCTTGGCGTTGACCGCCGAGGATGTTGGCAATGAGCTCATGGCCCGGAGCAGCGGACCCCGCCCAAGGCCCATAGACCACCCACTTCGTATATGGCATTTGTCACGTAAACCGGCGCAAGTGGCCGCATTTCTGTTAATAAGGACACGACGAGGAACGTGTGGAAGGAGTTGACGGGCGCGGACCGGCGCTAGAGGGGAGCAATGTCCGGCGGAGGGCGCCGTCGGGTACATCGAGGGTGGTTGCGTGGCGTGTCCGGTATGCCCCGGTTCCTGGCACTGAGCCTGCTGCCGCCGCTGCGGTGAATGACGGCGGTGCGCGTCTTCGGCGGGTACGAGAGGCAGCCGCACCGGCTCCGCAAGCGAGGCCGGTGCACGTCCACCGGAGATGAGCCATCGAGTTTATCCAGGGAAAGGGGCCGCCCGCGCGGCGCCATTACACCCTGACTTCACCACGGTGGATATTTGTCAAATAGAAGGTTGCCAGAGCGCATGGGATCCCGCTGTATTGTGCGGGCACCACGCCCGACCTCTCAATAAGGAGTAGCTCGTGTCGGATACCGACGTAGTTGTCATCGGGGCTGGCCCATTCGGCCTCTCTATTTCCGCTCACCTGAGCGCGCTCGGCGTCGATCACCTTATCGTCGGGCGCGTGAATAACACGTACCGCTCACTGGTGCCGGACGGCATGCTCATGAAGTCGGAGCCGTACGCCTCGACGATCGCCTCGCCCGACGGCAAGTACACGCTGGCGGCGTTCAGCGCGGCGCACGGCCTGGACTACGTCGACCGCGTCGGCCCGGTGAGCCGGGACCGTTTCGTTGAATATGTCGACTGGTACGCCGAGCGCCTGGTGCCAGGCGTCAAGGACGAGACCGTGACCGACGTGACACCCGTGGACGGGGGCTTCCGCGTGTCGTTCGCGGACGCGGCGCCGGTCACCGCGCGGCAGGTCGTCGTGGCGACCGGGGTCATTCCGTATCACTACCTGCCCGCCCAATTGGCCGGGTTGCCCGCTGAACTGGTAACGCACACGGCCAAGCACATCGCGCTCGATGACTTCAAGGGCCGCAAGGTTGCGGTGGTCGGAGCGGGCCAGTCGGCGCTTGAGACGGCCGCGCTGCTGCACGAATCGGGAGTCAGCGTCCAAGTTGTCGCCCGGACGCCCGAACTGAGCTGGCCCGAGCCAAATCCGGCCCACCTGAGCGTACTCGGCCACATCAAGCGGCCGGTGACTCAGCTGTGCGAGGGCTGGTACTGCGCATTCATGTACGTCCCGCGTGCCTTCGGCATGCTGCCGGAGCGCAGGCGGATCTTCTATGCGAAGAATGTGCTTGGCCCGGCCGGCTCATGGTGGCTGAAGGACCGGGTGGCCGGCGTCATCGACGTGACCACCGGCCGGGGCATCCGCGAGGCGGTACCCCATGGCAGCGGTGTCCGTCTCGTCCTTGACGGTCCCGGAGAGTCCTTCATCGACGCCGACCACGTGATCGCGGGCACTGGCTTCCGTGTCGACCTAGCGCGGCTCGGCTTTCTGCCGGAGCACCTCCGCGCGGTCATCAAGACCGTCAACGGCCATCCGGTGGTGAGCCGGTCCGGGGAGACATCGGTGCCGGGCCTGTACTTCGCCGGTGCGCCCACCGTGATCTCGATCGGGCCCTCGGCCCGGTTCATCGCGGGAACGCACACCCTCTCAGCGCTCCTTGCCAAGTCGGCTGCCCGGCGCGCTCGTTCCAGGCGGAATGCGCGCCCTGCTGAGGCAGAACTGGCACGAGTTCCCTAACCGCGAGCCCGGTATATTCGCGACGAAGACGGCGCGGTGCGTACGGGAATACAAGCAGAGCAAGATTTTTAGTAATGCGATCGCGACGATTCCTTGATGCTGTAGAGCTATCGTGCATGACACCGTGCTGATATCTTTAATGTCATTTCTTGCCCCCGCGCGCGAGGGGTGCTTCGACACGATAGGGTGAGTGGATGTCTGGAATCACGCCTAGCGGGCTGGTGCGGGACGAATCCGTTGCTCAGGGTGAGCGCGAACGTTACGACATCCTTATCCTGGATGGCGACTCCAAGCAGGCCGTGACGAGCGCACGGAGCCTTGGCCGGGCGGGGCTGCGCGTTGCCGTCGGCGAGAGCGTCGGTCAGTTTCTTTTTAACGTAAAACCGCCGGCGTTTCGTTCCCGCTATTGCGCGCGCACGGTGGCGCTGCCGAACTATATCGGTGATTCCGCGCCGTACGCGGAGGCGATCATCGGATTCGTCCGTGATCATGGTGTCAGGGTCGTCTTGCCGACGGGCGACGTGAGCATCGTGGAACTGGGACCATACCGGGAGCGGTTCACGGAACTCGGCTGCACCCTCGCGATGGCATCGGACGAGGCGTTGAAGATCGCTAATGACAAGAGCCTCACCCTCGAGGTCGCGGCCCGGCTCGACATCGCCTACCCGAGGTCCGTTCAGGTGGCCGGAGTTGAAGACCTGCGCGCGGCCGAGGCTCAGTTCGGTTACCCGTTCGTCCTGAAGCCGACGATCTCGTGGACCGGAGAAGGGACCGACCGGGTCGCTCCCGTCGATGTGATCAACGAGGCAGAGGCCAGGGATGCCACCAACCGCTTCCTCGCGACAGGCTGCGGGGTCCTTGCGCAGCAGTGGGCGAGTGGCCGCCGTGAGGGAGTCACTCTCCTCATGGCTGACGGGGAGGTGCTGGGTATCTGCGGGGCTGTCGCGCACCGCACGGTCCCGTTGCTTGGCGGTGTCTCGGTCATGCGGGAAAGCATCGTCGTTCCCGCGGACATTCGCGATGCGTCCGTGAGCCTGGTCAGGGCCATCGGCCTCGACGGCCCATTGGAGGTGGAGTGGCGCCGCGACGCGAGCGGTCGCCCGCTGCTCATGGAGATAAATGCGAGGCTGGCCGGGACGCTTGAGAACGCGAACAGGTCTGGTGTCGATTTCCCGTTGCTGATTTGGCAGTGGGCGACCGGCCAGCGGGTCGAGCCGGTGCTGACGTACCGGCCCGGCGTCCGGACCCGCTGGCTGATCGGCGATATCCGCTGGCTGTGGAATAACCTCCTACGGGCCGGACGCCCGGACACGGTATCGGCGCCACGGGCCCTGTGGACATTCTTCTCGGAATTTGCCCGTACTCGTCATTATGATTACATCGACCACGACGACATGAGGCCTGCGCTATCAGAGTTTCGGCAGCTCGTGACGATCGCCCGGAATGCACTTCGTGGTAACAATTAGCTAAATACGCGGGAGTGAAATGAATCTCAAAGGCCTGGCCCGCGAACTCGGGCCTATCGTGCGCGAGTTCTCGTCCCATCCGGTACGCGTGGCCAAGGCCCTGCCTGGCGAGTGGCGGCAACGGCGCGGGACGGAAGCGTTTACGGAGTCCGACTTCGATGACGACTGGTATGAGCACCTGCACGGCCTGCTTGGCGCGCCCTGGCCGTGCCCGGAGGCGAAAGAGCTTCACGACCTGCTAGCGGACATCGGCGCACTCCTCGCCGAGAAAGGGCTAGGGACCGGCCGTCATACATATGGCTGGTACAGTGACGCGGATATTGAGCTCTGCAGCGCGATATGGTGCAGCGCCCTCCATATCCGGCCTTCCGCGGTGATCGAGACCGGTGTCGCACACGGGATAAGCAGCAGGATTGTGCTTGAGGCGCTCACCAAGAACGATAAGGGGCACCTGTCGAGCGTAGACTTGCCGCACCCGTTCAATCACAAGCTGCACGGGCAAACCGGCGCGGCCGTCACCGACTCTTGCCGTGCACGATGGACGTATATCGAAGGTGAGAGCCGGCACCGCCTGCCGCCGCTGGTTAAACGGGTCGGCAAGGCTGAATTGTTTATCCACGACAGCCTGCATACAGCTAAGAACACGCTGTTCGAAATGGAGCAGGCGGCTTCCATCATGCCGCCGGGCGGGGTCATGCTTGTGGACGACATCAGGGGGCACGATGGCTTCGCCATCTTCGCCCGGCGTCACCCCGAGTTCAAGACCGTGCTCTGCTCCTCGGCCGACCGTGTTGCCGGTTTCGGTATTGCCGTCCACGCGGGAACCGCCTGAGATTGCCGCGGCGGGGCGCCTGCACTGATGCTGAGCTGCTGGCCATCGCGGTCGTCCGGCACCTGCTCGGCCGGCGAGCGAGGCGGGGTGAAGCACCCGTCCCGGGTCCGTGGCCCGGACCAGTGGACCGGGCCGGGCAATGGCCTGGCTGCCCGGTTCGGCCGCGACGCCGCCCACGCCGAGTGGTTCTACGGCTTCCGCCTGGCCGCCAGGACCGACCTCGGCAGCCGCCTCGTCCGGGCCCGGGGCATTGTGCCCTCCGTTCGGTACTGTCCGACAGCTAGCCTTAGGCGGTCTTGCAGGCGGTGATCGACTTGGGGATGCCAGCGAAACGCTCGAACCACATCGCGCCGTCGGGGAAGTAGGCCCGCATCTCGGTGGCGGAGACCAGTTCGGTCGAGGCGACGAGTGCCGCGGCCTCCCCGACGTCCTTCAGCACCGGGTTGTGCCCCACGTTCCAGTGCCTGGTCACCTCGACGCGAGCGCGGAACGGCAGGAACTGGAAACCAGGGAAGAGCCAGTGCGGCTCGATCGGGAAGTACCGGTAAGGGGTCTGCACCCAGTACGCCGGGGCCGACTCGCGTACGACATCGGCAAACTGCTGCCGGCGGGCGTGGCCGCCGACATGCTCAAGCACGCTATTGCTAAACACAAGGTCGAACTTGCCAAACCCGCCATCGCACGCGTCCGCCGGGATGACTTCCATCCACGGCTCCACTGCCTGTTCAGAGCGATCAATGTTAACGATCGTTAGATGTTGCGCTCGCAGGCCGGCGACTTGCCACGATATACCGGTACCACCCAAGTCGAGAACGCGCATGTCAGGCAGGTCAGGGAAACGGCGTTTGAACTCCTCGTTACGTTGTTGACGGCAGCGGTGCGTGAGAGAGTTGCTGTGGTCGGGATCGAAGAATTTCGCGATGTGCTTATCTGCCACGAAGCCTATCCTCTTCTTCAGGTTTCTTTCAGTTTACTTTTTCGTTTTGCATTTCAGGAAGCATACCTGCCGAGGCTGCCAGCGACCGCATCGCGTGGACGCCCAACCTCTTGTAAGAGCGCCGTAGACGCCTGGTGATACTGACCCGGTCCAGCGAGACCGGACGGGACCGGGCGACGTGAGCCGCGAACCCGCTGGGACGAAGGCCCCGCCAGTTCGATAGGGTGCGGGCGTAGCTGTCGTGGTGCGTACTCGGAAGGGATCAGCTGTGTTGGGCAGAAGGATCCGTAGGTCAGTTGTCGCGGGTGCGACCATCGCGGTCATGTGCGCGGTGCTTGCCGCCTGCTCCCCGGTGCAGGCCGGAGCCGCGGCGGTCGTCGGCGACCAGCGGATCACCGTGTCCTCCCTGGACACCCAGGTGTCGAACCTGCAGGCGGCGGCCAAGCCGTACGGCACGACCCTGCCGATCACCGCCGCGCAGATGCCGGCCGCGGTGCTTTCCTGGCTGATCAGGTTCCAGGTCATGGACGAGGTGGCCGCCGCGAACGGCATCAACGTGACCGACTCGCAGGCGCAGGCGGGTTATAACTCGCTGAGCGCCGTGGCCTCGCAAAACGGGTTCACCAGCACGGCTGAACTGCTCATCGCGAACGGCGTGCCGCCGCAGATGTTCGGGCAGGTGGGCCGCTGGGAGGCGCAGCGGGACGCGTTCGCGCGCAAGCACAACGGCGGCAAGGAGCTGACCACCACGGCGGAGCAGAATGCCTTCAACACCGCCATCAACAAAGCGCAGTGCGAGGCGGGGAAGTCGCTGAACATCAAGGTGAGCCCGCAGTTCGGCCGCGTGGACTACACGCAGTTCTCGGTAGTGGCGGCGCCGGACACGCTGTCGCGCCCGGCGGGCACCCCGTCAGCCGCGTCCACCGAGGGCCTCGTCCCGGCGTGCTGACGGTCCTGCTGAGCAGCCCGCGGGTCGCTCCCGGGCTGCTCACCTGGCAGGCATGGTCCGCCCTGCGCGCGGCCGACCAGGTGCTCGTCGGCTCGGCCGAGCACCCGCTTACCTCGGCGCTGGCCGCCGCCGGCCTGGCGGTATCTGTCGTTGACGCCCCGTCCGCCGACGGCGCGGCGCTGGCCGGGTTCCTTTCGTCAGCGGCATCGCTGGCCGCGGGACCGGTGGTGTGGCTCGCGCTGCCGGGCTCAGCTGCGGACCCGATGCTGCTCGGCTCGCTTTCCGTGCCTTACCAGGTGCTTGACGGGTCGTATGACCTGCCGGGCGCGCACTTGCTCGACCTGGTGGCGATCATGGACAGACTGCGCGTCGCCTGCCCGTGGGACCGGGAACAGACGCACGAGTCGTTGCTGCCTTACTTGCTTGAAGAGGCCTACGAGGCGGCGGAGACGATCGAGACCAGCAACCTGGCGGCGCTGCGCGAGGAGATCGGCGACGTCATGTTCCAGGCTTTCTTTCACTCGCGGATTGCCGCCGAGCGGCCGGCCGCCGACGGCGGGTTTACCATCGATGACGTTGCCGACACGCTGACGGCGAAGCTGGTCAGGCGGCACCCGCACGTGTTCGCCGACGTGTCGGTGTCGTCGGCCGCGGACGTCAACGCCAACTGGGAAGAGATCAAGAAGGCGGAGCGGGCCGCGAAGGCTCAGGCGGCGGGATCCGCCGGCTCGGCGGCCGGCGCGGACGGGCCGTCGGCGCTCGACGGCGTTCCATTTGGCCAGCCCGCGCTGTCGCTGGCCGCCCAGCTCCAGCGGCGCGCGCAGCGAGCGGGGATCGTTGTCCCGGTTGATCCCGCTGCCCCCGCTGCCCCCGCCTCCGTCGCCGACGCGGAGTCTCTGGGCGACGCGCTCATGACCCTGGTCGCGCGGGCGCGCGAGGCCGGCCTCGACCCGGAACTGGAACTGCGCGCCGCGGCGCGGCGGTTCGCCGACTCGGTGCGCGCGCAGGAACGGACTCGTCACTCCAAGTAGCCAGATTGTCGGCCTGGCCGCGACGGTCGATGACTATGAGTGATTTGGGCTGCTCGTCGTGCTATGGAGCAGTCAGCGGCCCCTGTTTTTGCCGCGAAGAATTTTGCGCGATGTGGCCTGGGTTGGCGCACGTTGTCATAGGCTGCAAGCGGTGCACTGTATCATCAGTCTGCCGTTAAACCGGTATCTTCCCAGTTCAGATGGCATATGGTGATATTCCCGGATGTGACGCAAGTCGGCGTAAACCGATGGGAGGGTCCGCGCGTCACCTAAGGGGTTGATAGCCAGAAGACGCGCTCGTGCGCCAGTGGGGAGCTCTGTTCCGGCGGCTTACCGCCGTGACACATCGATGGGTGGGGTTTGGTGTGTCCGATTATTCCTCTAGCATTGCTGTAAGTGACCGTGTCGGATGGGTGACAAGCCACCAGGGCACCTGGCGGCGGAGCTACCTCCGGCAAGTAGCTGTTGGCGATTTGGGCGCGGCGGTCGTGGCGGCGATCGCGGCGTACGGTGTGCGCTTCGGCGTGCACTACCACGACACGTACCTGCTGCTCAGCTTGGCGCTGCCACCGATGTGGGTCATCGCGGTCCGCATCTTCGGCGGGTACGAGTGGCGTTTTCTCGGGACGGGCGCGGATGAGTTCCGCCGGGTGCTCAATGCCGGGCTGAGCCTGACCGTCGCGCTCGCGCTGACCTCCTATGCGCTGCACAGCGAGCTGTCCCGGGTGTACCTCGTCATCAGCATGCAGGTGATCGTCGGGCTTGACCTGGTGGTCAGGTACACGCTGCGCAAACGGCTGCACCGGCTGCGCACGCAGGGCAAGGGCCTGTCAGCGGTCGTCGCGGTCGGGCACGAGCGCGCCGTCAGCCAGCTCATCAGCGAGCTGCGCCGCGAGCCGTACCAGGGCCTCAAGGTGGTCGCCGCCTGCCTGGCCGGCGCGTCCGGCCTCAGCGAGGTCAACGGCGTGCCGGTGGTCGGCGACCTTGACGACACGGCCAGCGTGGTACGCAACGTCAACGCCGCCATGGTGGCCGTCCTGTCCTGCCCGGAGATGGACGGGGTGAAGCTCAGGACGCTCGCCTGGGAACTCGAGAAGACCGGCACCGACCTCTGTGTCGCGCCCGCGCTGCTCGACGTGGCGGGCCCGCGTACCACGGTCCGGCCGGCCGCGGGGCTGACGCTGCTGCACGTGGATCACCCGCAGTTGAGCGGACCACGGCAGATAGTCAAGGACCTGTTCGACCGGTGCGCCGCCCTGTTGCTGCTGACGGTCCTGGCCCCGCTGATGCTGGCGATCGCGGTGGCCATCAGGTTCTCCGACCATGGCCCGGCGCTGTTCATCCAGACACGGGTGGGCAAGGACGGGCGGCCATTCAAGATCTACAAGTTCCGCACGATGGTGATGGATGCCGAGGCCCGCCTGATCGAGGTCCGGAAGCAGAACGACTTCGACGACGTGCTCTTCAAGGTTCGTGCCGATCCGCGCGTCACCTCGGTCGGCGCGCGGCTGCGCAAATCCTCGCTTGACGAGTTGCCGCAGCTCATCAACGTACTGCGCGGCGAGATGTCGCTGGTAGGCCCGCGGCCGTCGCTGCCAGAGGAGGCAGCGAAATACGCCGTTCACGTCCGTCGGCGGCTCGTCGTCAAGCCTGGCATGACTGGCTTGTGGCAGGTGAACGGCCGGTCGGAACTGTCCTGGGAGGAGACGGTGCGGCTTGACCTGCGCTACGTCGAGAACTGGTCGTTCGCCCTTGACCTGCAAATCCTGTGGAAGACGTTTTTTGTGATCTTTAGGGGGGCCGGTGCCTACTAACCAGGTAATGCTTGAGCTTGAGGCACGCAGTGCCGAAGTCGCTGACCTCGAAGTGACCAGGCTGGTGCGGAGGGCCGCGGACCGCGACCCCTTCGCCTGGGAGGGCCTCGTCGACAAGTACGGCCGGCTCATCTGGTCGATCACCAGGAACTACAAGCTCGTCGAGAGCGACGCGGCGGATGTCTTCCAGATAACGTGGATGAAGCTGCTTGAGCACATCAACCGCATCGATCACCCCGATCGCGTCGGATCATGGCTCGCGACGACCGCGCGGAACGAATGCCTGCGGTGCCTGACCGCGCGCAAGCGACTGGTCTTGGCTCACGAGGATGACATACTCGACATCCTCGCGGAGTACGAGGCTGACATCGACGAGGGCCTGCTCGCCCAAGAGCGAGCCGAGGGCGTCCGCGCGGCCATGGAGCTTCTGCCATGGCGTTGGCGACGGCTGATGGAGCTCCTGATGTCCGATCCGCCCATCTCCTACGCGGAGATCTCTGATGAACTCGGGCTCCCGATCGGGAGCATCGGGCCGACCAGGGGCCGCTGCCTGGCCCGGCTCCGCACGTTGCTAGAAGCGAGCTGACTGACGTGGGCACGCGTCAGTCGCAGCGCGGTCTCGAACGAAAGTTATGGTGTCGATACTTTATGTACGCCTATGTAATCAACCTCGACAGGTCTCCTGACCGGCGTGCTCATATGGTCTCCGAGCTCAAGAAGGCTGGCTTGGATTATGAGTTCGTGCCTGCCTGCGACGGTCGCGACTTGGATCTGAACGACCGGAGCGTGATCACGCCAGAACTACTCGCTAAGTCGCCGTTCCCGGCCAACCACGGGGCGACTTCCCTGAGTCACCTTCGCTGCTATGAGCTAATGATCGCGCAAGGGCATGACACGGCGCTGGTGCTGGAAGACGATGTCCTGCTGCCTGCGGACATCAATTCCCTGACGGACGCGGTGGCCGCGCACCTGACCGGATCGGAGGTGGCCCTGCTTAGCTTCACCAGGCCAGTGCCGATGAAGATGGCCAGGGAAAGTGCCGTGCCACTACCCAATGGCCGGACGCTCGTATTGCCTATCGACCTCGAGGGAATTTGCAGCGGGGGCGCCTACGTGATCACCCGTGAGGCGGCTGAGCGCATGTCCAAGTCCTTGGTGCCGGTGCGGGCATGCCCCGACGAATGGGGGTACTTCTACCACGAGGACCTCCTTGACCGGGTGCGATGCGTCGTGCCATCGACGGTTGCTACCGCTAGCCAGTTTCATTCAACGCAAGGGTCCTACACCCTTGCCTACACCCTTGGCGATGGTCTTATCAGCCGCCTGCTCTGGCCGCTTGTACAACTCAAGCTGCCGGTGATACAGCAAGTCCTGACCTATCGGAGGAAGCGCATCACCGAGCAGCACCGGCGTCATGAAATAGTCGACATGCCATACAAGGAGAAGCCGTCGAGGCTTGATTAGGAAATGTTTAAAAAATGGCTGCCCTAGGGGCTATCGATAAGTTGACCAAGTTGGTCGGCGAAATCAAGGATGCCGGCTCAGCGGTTATGTTCGTATCCCCGCACCTGGATGACGCGGTGCTTTCTTGCGGTGCTCTGCTCACGCAGCTGGCTCGCACCAACAGCGTCACCGTGCTGACCGTGTTCACTGCGGCGCGTCCGCCGGCGAAGTGGGCGCCGAGCGCGCGTAATGAATTGCGGAACCACGGAGCGGACGACGCGGAGAAATACTTCGAGGATCGCCGTGCGGAAGATATCGCAGCTCTGAAAGAGGTCGGCGCGTCGTGGATCCATCTGGGATTTACCGATGCGCCGTTCCGGCGTGTCGGGGAGACGGCCGGGAAGGACACCGGACGGGCCGCCTACCCCAGCTTTCACTTTCAGATCGCCCGAGGACGGATCGCGTCCAGTGATGCCGCCCTGGCCGCGAAGGTGGGTGTCAGGGTCGGGGAAGCGGTTTCGGCGAATGGAGTCACGACGGTTTTCGCGCCGCTCGGCCTGGGCAGGCACGTCGATCACTTGATTACCCGCAACGCGGCGGTAGCGTCAGGAATCGATGCGGTCTACTACAGCGACTTCCCCTACTCGGAGACCGCGAAGCCAAGTGCGAGATTCGTGCGGAAAGCATGGCTGCAGCCCTCCACGTGGCTCGACGGTCGAGCCGAGAACGTGAACCTGATCGCCAAGTACAAGTCTCAGGTCGATGGATTGTTTCCGGGTGGCATACCAGTCAGCCCGGAAACTTATTGGATTCGGGCGACGGATTCACCGAGCGTGAAATGAAGATCCTGCTTGCCCACAACCGCTATCGGTCAGGCGCGCCCAGCGGGGAGAACCGGGTCGTTGAACAGGAGAGCGCCGCGCTGGCGGCCCTCGGTCACGAGGTCAGCCGGTTCGACCGCAGCAGCGATGAGATCGAGCACTGGTCTGTGGCCAAGAAGGCCACGTTGCCGGCGCGGATCGTGTGGAACCCGGACACCTTCCGTGACATGAAGGCAGCTCTGCGCGCGGAATGCCCCGACGTGGTGCACGTTCACAACACGTTTCCCTTGATCAGTGCCGCCGTACTTTATGCCTGCCGGGATGCCGGAGTCCCCGTGGTGGCCACCCTCCACAACTACCGGCTGGCCTGTGCCAGCGGCGCGTTCTTCCGAGACGGGGCTGTCTGCCACGACTGCGCAGGCGGCCAGTTCCTCCCTGGCCTCCGGCATGGCTGCTACCGCGACTCGGTGGCCGCCACCGTACCCGCCACGACGGCCATGATGGCGCACCGACGGGCCTGGCGGTCCCTGGTGTCGGCGTACATCTTCATCTCCGAGTCACAGCGTGACCTGCTGCGCGGGATCCGCTTGCCCGATGACCGCGTGTTCGTGCGGCACAACCTCATCCCCTTCCGCGAGCGACCGCAGGCGCGGAAATCCTCCCTTGTGGTCTATGCGGGCCGGCTGGACGAGCCTAAGGGCACCCGCGTGCTGATGGCCGCCTGGGATCGCTACCTGGAGACGTCGGGTGACCCCGGGCTGCGCCTCACCGTCGCCGGCGGCGGCCCGCTCGACGGGGAGATGGCGGCGTGGGCGGCCGCCCGGCCCTCGGTGACGGTCGCCGGGGTGCTCAGCAGCGCGGACTGCGCGGACCTCATCGGCCGGGCGCGGGCGGTCCTTCTCCCCTCGATAGTCCAGGAGACCTTCGGCCTGGTCGCCGTGGAGTCCATGGCCGCCGGGGTCCCGCCCATCGCGGCGGCCATCGGGGCATTGCCCGAACTCATTACCCCGAGCGTGGACGGCAGGCTGTTCAGTCCCGGCAACGCATCGGAACTCGCGGCCGCCATCGCTGACGTCGAGCGCAACCCCGAGGACTATGAGAGGTATGGCGAGGCAGCCCGGAAGACCTATGAGCAGCGCTTCGACCCCGAGCGCAGCATCGCGGACCTGCTCGACATCTACCGCTACGCGATCAAGCACCCGGTTAAGTGATAAGCGACGCAGCCACCGTGAGGTGCAGGAAATAGGTTGAAACATCGCTGAAAGTATCCTCGGTGAACGAGGCTATCAAGGCGTACGTCACGAGGAAGAGCGCGAGCGCCCGTGCGAGCCGGGATGCCTTGAGGAGAATTACTGCGTACAGGACCACGAAGATCAGGGCGATGACTACTACTCCGAAGATGCCTTCTTCCATGTAAGCGGACAGCCAATTACTGTCAATGGGCAGGCCATTGACGCTCGCGTTGGTTATCCCGAACCCGAAGATCTCCTGAAACGGCGTGCGTGGCGTGTTGAGCACCAATGTCCAGAAGTTGGTCCGGCCGGTCAAGGTACGCAGGCCCCCCACGCCCTCACCTCGGGTCAGCCATGAGCTGATGGCGCTCGCGGCGAGCACGACCCCGACCGCCGCAATGGCCGCCGTCGTGGCGAAGAGCCGGCGGACCCGTGCGTTGCTAAGGCTGAGCCCGGCGAGGATAAGTCCCGCGACCAGGCCAATAAGCGCGGTCCTCGTGTGCGAGAGCAGCAACTCGCCGATCCCGAGCGTGACTCCGGCCAACGCGGCCCGCCCGCTCACCTGGCGGCCCATCCAGAGTACGATGACCATTCCGGCGGCGACTGCCCCGTACGACGCGAGTTGCGTGGGGTAGATCGGCCAGATGGTTCCCTGGAGCCGGCCGCTGGCGAAGGCGAAACCCGGCGAGATCACGATGCCGACGAGTACCGAGATGAGGACGCACCACAGCGCGCGCAGATGGTACTTGGCCAGCAGCATGTCTGCCCGTCCGAACCAGGGAGTCAGCAGCCACAACGCGAGTATGTACTCGGCCAACCTGAAGGTGCGGAACGCCGTGCCAAGCCCGAACCCCACGGGGGCAGCGACCATAGCGCCTAGGCACAGCAGGGACATAACGCACAGGAACAAATTGGGGCGGATCTTAAGTTTTGGATTGATGGTCAGCAGGATCAAAATCGCCAGCGGCAGCGCGGCTTGCGGTCCGATCTTTCCTAGCTTGGACGGGATGGGCAAAACAGCAAGGCCCGTGTAGGTCAGGGTGTTGAAGAACAGCAGCCCCCAGGCAATGCCAAGGCGACGCCGAACTGAGCGTTCTAGCTCCTCGGGCCGCGCCTGGACTTGGTCGAGCGGTACCGGGCGCCGAGGTCGACGAGGTGCAATCACCGCAGATGTCATGACGGGGTGCCTCTCTTGACCCGAGAACCCTCCTGGAGGGACACCACTAGGCCCAGTCCGTCGCCGTGGCGGGGTAGGCCGCGCTCACCCCGAGGCTCTCGTCGGTCTTGTCGAAATCCATCACCACGACGGAGGCCAGCCGCGCCCCGGACAGCTGGATCATTTGCCCCACCGTGTGGATCCGTGTCGCGGTCGACCGGCCGGCCGTCACCACCGCGACCACGTTGGTCGCCCACGTCCCCAGGTGATCCCCGCCGCGGGCGGGGTCAAGGCTGACCAGCGAGAGGACGATATCGGCCTCGGCGCAGGCCGATGCCAGTTCCGCATCCGGCTTCGCGTTCTGAAGTAGGCCTGGGAGCGGGCCAACCGGCGCTATGTCATCGGCGGCCGGCACCATGACCGTCAGGTGCCCGCCGCCGCGATCCACCTTGACCAGGCCGGGCTTCGTGGCCCCAAGCAGCCGGGCCGCGGGCGCACCAGCGGACAGGTCAGCCAGGATGACCTGCTTGCTCCCGGCGACGGAGCCGGCCAGCGCGACGACCGCCCTGGCTGCGCTGGCCGTGTCATCGACGGGGACCACCGCGAGGCTGACCGTTTCGTGGTCGCCTCCGGCCAGGATGACCTTCTGCAGGTGTTCGACCACCCGGGCCGTGTCGCCTCGGGACCCTCCGGACCGGGCCAGAGGCCAGCCCACTCGGAACCGGCCCGCATCTCGGAGTCGGCCCACGCTGAGCCGGACCGGTGCCCCGATGGCGTACGCGATGTCATCTCGGCGCCGCAGCTTGTCTGACGTGATCGCGCTGATCACGACGATGCCAACCCCCAGGGCGAGACCGACGACGAGCCCGGCCCCGGCGTATTCGAGTATGCCCTTCGCCAGGGAGGCCTTCACCGGCTGGGCCGCGTTCAGCACCACGCTGCCCTTGATCATGGACTGCAGGGTCGTCTTGGCGGCCGCCAGCGTCGGGAACACGTACGACTGAACCGTGGAGAGGTTGTTCTGCGCGGCCGTCTGCTGCGCGGGCGTGACGGCTTTATTGACCTTCTCCTGAGCCGTGGCGAGATCCTGGTCGAGTTGGGCCTGCTCCAGGTTGTACTGGGTCTGCTGGTAGGCGGCGCGGATGGCCAGGAAATGCTGGGCGATCGCCTGCGCGATCTGGACCGCCTCGTCGCTCGTCTTTCCCTTCGCGGTGATCGTAATGACCTGCGGGCTGGCCGAGGCGGTGCCGTAGGAGCCGAGGAAGCTTTCTGGGGTTTGCGGCAGCCCTAGTTGTCCGACCACGGCCGTGGCTACCGGAAGGCTCTGGGCCAGGGCGAGATCGGTCTGCACCTCGTTGATGGGGGTCTGGCTAGGATCGTCCGCTAGCAGGACGGATGTCTTCGCGGAATGCGCCGGCGGGCTGACTACGTAGTACCCGGCCCCGATGACCAGACCGAGGACCGCCAGGGTGACCCACCGCCGCGCCGTGCGCCTTAGTGCCGTCCAGAGGAATCCCAGGCTCACCAGCCCTGCGCCTGGCCCGGCGGCACGATCGTCAAGGTCGACGGCATCCTCGTAGTCGGCGAGGGCTTCCCCCAGGCTCCCGTTGAGTACCGGGTCCCACGTCAGCTGGTCTGATTCGTTCACCGTCTGTTCTCCATCTGTGCAACGTGGCTCCGCATCGGCAGCGGACGACGCGGTGGCGATGCCATGTGCGGTGCCCGCCCGCTGGTCTGGTCGTCCGGGTCCGGGTTGGCGAGCAGGATTCCGGCGATTCCTCGTCCGTCTGTGGCAGCCGCGTCGGCCACCCTGGCCAGGTCCGGCGCGGTCGCGACGCCGGCCGAAACCCCGAGCACCGCCGTGGTGGTGCGGTCCATGGGCGGAATGCGCGGGTCCTTGCCATCGACGACCACGACGACGACCACGAAAGCGGCGTCCACCTCACTGATATGACCGTCCTCGGCCGCGGTCAGCCGCAGCAGCTTGCGTCGCCCCGAGTCGGACTGCGGCGCGGCGCAGGCGGTGCGCAGCGCGGCCGCGGTGCTTGCGCCCTGCTGTGGCCCGACGACCAAGGCCGCGGGTATCCCGCGGGTGGCGGCGAAGGACGCCAGTTGCGGGCCGAGGGCAAGCGCCGCCGCGTCGCCGGAAAGGGAGAAGACAGTCAGCGAGAAGGGTCCGTCACCGCGGCTCTCGTCGGCCTGGATTCCGCTGAGCCCAAACCGCTGAAGCAGTTTGGTGATCCCCCACGCGTCCACGGCCTGCGGCTCATACTCTTCCAGCAGCCTCGCCCAGCGTGCGGCGTCAGAGATCCGCTCTGCGGAAATTGATGCGAGTACGGGTGCGTCAATCGAATTCGCGATCGATGCACGCTCAACGAGTCGCCGGTCATTGCCGCCGATCATGAGCGCAACGAAAAAGCCGATGATCGCCCCGGCGGCCACGCCAAGCACGCTGTATATGGCGATCTGCTCTGGCGCCTTGCTCGCCGAGGCGGTGCTGGCCGGCTGGAGAACCTTCGCCACCACGGAGCCAACCGGACTGGACGGCGAGGCGACGTAGGCCAGGTAGCTGTTAGCGACCGCGTTCGCGATGTTCTCCGCCTCCGCCGCTGTCTTCCCCTCGCCGGTGAACGACAGGATGCTGATGGCCGGACTCGATACCGAGATCCTGTCCTCCAGCGTGATCAGCGAAAGCACGGGACTGATGTGCGGCAGCGCGCCCTCAAGTACGGGGCTGCTGCCCGCGACAACCTCCTGCGTCGTGGTCTCGGTGGTCGCAGCCGTCGCGCCCTGCGCTGTCTCTGACTGGGCTACCGTTTCCGGGATCACCACGAGTGCTGAGCTCGAAATCATGGGCGGTGTGAGCAGCGCGTAACCGGCACCGAGAAGGAGGCCAAGAAGGGTTATTGCCCCGAATATTTTCTTGTGACGCCGCAGAATCTGCGTCGACCTTCGAAAATCGGGCGCCTGCTGGCTCATCGGGCCTCCGCTTGGATGTCAATAGCCTCAACCGGGCCCATTTTAGGTTTTTCCACCCCGGCGGCGCTGCCAGAAGCGCTGAACCCGTCGGTTTGCCTGGCTTCGGGGAACTGCAGGCGCGTGACGAGCGGAGAATCACGCGTGCACTGCCCGCTGCCGACAAGCGTGACGGCGGGGGTGCGCTGGCCGAGGCCAGGCGAATACCATCCGAGTATGGGGCCGGTTTCGCCCCGGTGCAGGCTCCAGGACAGCTCGCGGGGCAGGTCAAGCCAGGCTGATGCGGTCCCGGGTCCGACGGGCCAGGTCAGCGCCACCCGGTCACCGGCCAGTTCCGCCGTGACATCCGGGCCAAGGTGGAAGGCAAGCCGCACCGCATGCCCGGCGCCGTCGATCACGTCGGTGATCTCGATGCCGCGTCCCGCCTGGTCCAGGGACACGGTCCGCCGGTGGCTGGCCGGGGGGCGCAGCACGGCAAGGTAGCCGTCGTGCTCCGCGGTCCACACCGTCTGCGGTGCTGAGGATTCGACCTGCCTGGTCCGTGCCTGCCCGGCCCACATGAACGGGCCGCCCTGCGGTGACTGGTCGCGACCGCCGATCTCCACGGTGTTGTGCCCGATCGTGGAGCGGAAGTAGGTCCGCCATTCGGGCTCGCCGTGATAGCAGTAGGTGCCGGGATCGGCCAGGATGTCCACCCCGTCATGGCGGACCTCGACGGACAGCGCGTCGGCGTGCGCGTGCGCCGCGATGGACAGGAACCCGTGCGGCCCGCCGTCGCAGCGGCACCATATCTCTGGTGCGGAAGCCGGGTCCGTCCGGAGAATGGTGATCCCAGCGTCGGCGAACCGTGACGGCCGTGCGTCCGGCCGGCCGGTGACCGTACGCGGCGCACCCGCGACTGCCATGCCGAGGACGCGGCCGGCGTCCGGCACCACCGGCGGCCACCAGGCCAGCGGACCGAAGAGCCCGGCCGCCAGTGAAAGCAGAGTCGGCCACCGGTTGTGCTCGGGGGCGTCGAGCAGCACTACCCGGCCCTCATCGGAGTCACCCTGGCGCGGCGGTCGCAGCCGTGCGTCCACCAGTGCGGCCATGCCGTCGGCCATCGCGGCGAGCAGCCGCCAGCAGTCCTCGCTGACCGGGAACCCGGCGGCCGCCGCCTCGACGGCGGCGAAGGCGCCAAGCTCGAAGACGAAGCCGTGATAGTCCGAGGCGAGTTCGCGGTTGATGCCCGACGGGAACGTGTTGTCGCGCAGCGACTTCTCAAGCAATGCCGCGGACTGGCGCCGCCACCGGGCGCTTTCTGTGAACCAGGGGAACGCGCAGGAGGCGGCGAGCTGACCCGCGGCCTCGGCGATCAGGTGATTGTTTGCCGACGACCCCCGGCTCTCAAAGGCCGCCAGGTATCGCTGGTGCCAGCGGATCTGATGCACGGCCAGGTCGTTATGCTCGAAAAGGTCAGCCGCGCCCGGCCATTCGCGCAGCAGCCGCCGGATCCAGGCGAAGTTGATCAGCCGGACGCCAAGCTCAATGCCGCTGGTCCAGTTGACCCCGGACAGGAACGGATTGGCGGCCCACCAGGACCGCAACTGGGCATCGACCCGCTCCGCGTAGGCATCGTCACGGGTCAGGTACCAGGCGGTCGCGAGCAACGTCAGGTGCTGCAGCCGGTTGACCTCCCAGACTTGCTTGACGTTGCCTACCGCGCCCTCGTCCCTGTGTTTTACCCGGAAGGCGTACGTCCCGGGGTCGGAGCGCCGTCCCGTGTCCGGGTCGTGGAACCAGTCCGGTGCCTTCATGTCACTGCGGACCACGCCGAGCATCTCCCACTCGCCGGCCATGATCCGGTCTGCGGCGCACAAGATGGCGGCCCTGGCCGGGTCGGGGACAGCCGCGGCGGCGCCCGCCGGAAGGGCCGAGTTGAAGCCGCGTTTCACCCCGGAGGACAGCGCTGGCAGCGCGGGCACCTGGTCGGGACGCACCTGCTCGCGTGACCAGCTCCTCCTGAGCGCTTGCTCCCTGACCCGCCAGGCGACCTCGCCGGGCGACATCCGGCTGAGCCTGCGTGCGTACCAGGCAAGATTGTGGGCGGAGGCACCCGGCATAACACGCGCTCCGGCTTGCCGCTGGCCAGGCTCTCACCTACCGCGATCGTCGCTCGGGTGGTGGCGATGAGCGAGTCGATGCCAATCGGCATCGGGCCGCCGGTCCTGACGGCCTCGACGAACTGCTCCATCTCGGCCCGCTGGCCCTTGTCCTGGCCGCCACGGGCCTTGGTCGCCGCCTTGCCGCGGCTCGACCAGACCGTGGCGGTCCTGAAGTTGTCGAGCAGTGCGTTCCGCCCGCTGCCGGTGGCGTCCACCGTCTCCTTCGGGAAGCGGCTGTTACCGCCCGTGAGGTAGGCGATGGTGCCCGCTGCCCCGCCGCGGAACCGGAGGGTGGCCTGGAGGTCGCCCTTCTCGGTGCCGCGGACGGCGTACACCTCTTCGGGAAGAGCGTCGAGCCACCACGCCAGCGTGTCGATGAAGTGCCCGCCCTCGCCGGCGAACCGCGACCCCTCGGCATCCTCGTTGAGGTACCAGCTGTCGGCGGCCAGCTTCCCGGCGTTGATCAGGTAGCGGACACTGGAGGTGGCCGCAGCAAGACCGAAGTTGTTGCGCATCGCGGTCAGCAGCGGCGCGAACCGGCGGTTGAAGCCGACCATCAGCCGGTCGTTGCCGGTCCGCGCGATGACCTCGGCGATCTCATCTGTCTCGTCGCGGGTCAGGGCAAGCGGCTTCTCGACGAACACCGCCTTGCCGGTCTCCAGCGCCCGGCACACCAGCCGCGCGTGCGTCGCGTGCCTGGTCACGATGAAGAGAGCGTCTAGGCTCTCGTCGTCGAAGACCGCGTCGGCGTCGGTGCTGGCGGTGGTGAAGCCGAACTTCTGCTGCGCGTTCTCCGCCGACAGCGGCTTGGTCGTCGCGACGTGCGCCAGGCTGGCCGTGTCCAGCCGCGCTAGGTGGGGCAGCAGCATGGACGAGGCGTAATTCCCCGCGCCGACGAAGCCGATGCGCACCTCGGGCTGCTCTTTCCCGCCGCTCTTGCGGCCGGATGGTGCCTTCGCGCTCTGGAGTACCTTGCTCGTCGCTGGCCGGGGCGCGTCCCCGGCGGGCTGCTCGTATTCCAGCAGGACGCCGACGGCTTTGAGGCTGCCGTCCTTGAGATCGCCGTACACCTTCGCGGCGTCCCTGAACGGGAAGACCCCGTCAATAAGGCTCCCGACCTCAAGGGAGTTGCGGGCAAGCAGCTCAAGGAAGGACTCCAGGTTGCGCTTCTCGGTCCAGCGGATGTACCCGACGGGGTAATCGATCCCCTCGAGCTCATAGCGGCTGTCATACCGGCCGGGCCCGTAGGACCGTGAGAACCGGACGTCAAGCTCTTTCTCGTAGTAGGCGTTCCATGGCAGGTCCAGCTTCATCTTGCCGATGTCGACGACCCGCGCGCGATCGCGGGCGAGCTTCACCGCGGCCTCGACCGGGCCGTTCGTGTTGCCGCCCGCGGCCAGGAAGATGTGGTCGGCACCGCGTCCGCTGGTGATCGCCGCCAGCCCGGTCACGAGCGTGTCGAGGTCGTCGGGCGACCCGGCGATGGCCGCGCCTGCCTTCTCAGCTAGCCGGCACCGCGCGTCGACGGGGTCCATCCCGACTGCCTGGACGCCGGCCGCGACCAGCAGCCGAACCACGAGCTGGCCGATCAGCCCAAGGCCGATGACGACCGCGGTCTCGCCAAGCTGCACCTCAGCGCGCCGCACGCCGTGCATCGCGATCGATGCCACGGTCGCGAAGGCCGCGTGCTCTGGTGAGACGCCGTCGGGGACGGCCGCGCACAGGTTGACCGGGACGAAGTTGTATTCCGCGTGCAGCGCCTGCTCATTGCCGGCGCACGCGACGAGCTGGCCGACCTTGAACTCCTCCGCGCCCTTCCCCACCTCGGTCACGACGCCGCACAGCGAGTAGCCGAGCGGAGTATAGGAGTCAAGCTTGTTCATCACCTTCTTGTAGGTGGTGACAACCCCCTGCTGCTGCACCTGGTCAAGGACCTTGCGCACCTGGTCCGGGCGGGCTCGGGCCATGCCGACCATCGACATGCTCGCCTCGTTCACCTTCATCATCTCGGTGCCGGCCGAGATGAGGGAGAACAGCGACCGCACGAGCACGCCTCCGGGCCGGCAGGTCGGCGCGGGAACGTCGAGCACCGCCAATTCCCCGGACTTGTAATTCTGCGCAATCTGCTTCATCAAGAGTTTCCTTAGCTAGTGGCCTTCATCAGCTGCCGGTTGCCGCCACCGTCACGACCCGACGCCGGCCGCGCGCACCTGGCGGTACCACAGCTCCATCGACAGCAGCTGCCAGATCTGTTTGGCGTAGTCCTCGCGGCCCGCCTGCTCGTCGGCGATCAGGCGCCGGACTTGGTCCTTGCGGAGCATGCCGAGCTGGGTGAGCTCGCCGCCCACGAGGACGTCATTGATCAGTTCCCGCAAGTCGTTGCGCACCCAGGCGCGCAGCGGCGCGCCGAAGGAGGCCTTGGGCCGGTGCACGATCTCGTGCGGCAGCCAGTTCTCCGCGGCGTCCTTCAGCGCGGCCTTCGCTGTCCTGCCCCGGATCTTGTCGCTGCCCTTGATCGAGAACGCGGCGCGCGCGACGCGTCGGTCCACGAACGGCGTGCGCACCTCAACGGAGGCGGCCATGCTCGCCCGGTCCGTGTAGGTCAGGTTGAGCCCGGCCATGAACAGTCGCGTGTCGGCCAGGCACATCCGGTTGACCTCATCATCGAGGTCGTTGTCGTTATAGATGGCGGCGTGCTGGTCGATGACGCTGTCCACGCTGACCGCGAGATCCGGACCGACCAGGCCGGTCAGGTCTTCGGGATCATAGAGCGTGTAGCTCCGCCGGAACCGGGCCTCCTCGGGGAGCTCGGCGAAGGTCATGAAGCGCTTCGCCCAGCGGGGATAGCGCAGCCCCCGGTTCCCGATGGATACCGGCAGCGCGTTGACGGTGGCGCGGGCGGGGACCCGGAAGGCGGCCGGTAGCCGGCCATAACGGCTCGCCACCAGGCACGCCAGGTGCTTGCGGTAACCGCCGAATAGCTCGTCCGCGCCCATCCCGGAGAGGATGACCTTCACGCCGCGCTCGCGCGCCGCCTGGCACATGAGGAAGGTGTTGATGGCCGCGGGGTCGCCGATCGGCTCATCCAGCATGTCGACCATCTTCGGCAGCATGTCGACGATGTCCGGTGAGATCTCAATCTCGTGCAGGTCAATGCCGTACTGCCGGGCGACCTTGCGCGCGTAGACCGCGTCGTCCGGCATGGCCTCCAGCTTCTGATCCTCCGGCCGGAACGTGATCGTGTACGCGTCGACACTGGCCGCCTGCTGGTGGGCGAGGACCGTGACGATGCTGGAGTCAAGCCCGCCAGACAGGAAGCTCGACACGGGGACGTCCGCGATCAGGTGCGCGCTAACGCTCTCCTTGATCACGGTCTCGAGATCAGCGGCGGGGCCATCGGCCGCCTCTCGAGCCACATCCCGCATGCGCCAGTAAGAGTGCTCCTCATGCGTGCCATCGGAGCGGAAGCGCGCCCAAGAGCCGGCGGGCAGCTTACGGACGCCCTGGATGGAGCACAGCTGCTCCGGAACCCAGTAATAGAGCATGGACGCGACCATCGCGCCGGGCTCGATCTTCAGCTCCGGGCCGATCGCGGACAGCAGCCCCTTGAGCTCGGAAGCGAACACGATGCCGCTGCCCCTGCGCGTGTACAGCAGCGGCTTGATGCCGAGCGGGTCCCGCGCGAGCACGAGTTCCCCGGTTGCCGTGTCCGCGATCGCGAACGCGAACATGCCGCGAAACCGCGGCAGCGCCTTCGCTCCCCAGTAGCGCCAGGCCTCGAGGACGACCTCGGTGTCGGAGCTGGTGACGAAGGACGCTCCCTGCTTCTCAAGCTCGGCCCGCAGTTCCCGGTAGTTGTAGAGCTCGCCGTTGTACACAAGCGCCAGGGCGCCCTTGACCAGCGGCTGATTCGCCGCCGTGGACAGGTCGATGATGGAAAGCCGCCGGTGACCAAGGTGGATGGAGGAGCGCTCGTCCTCGTGACTCCAGATCGCGCCCGCGTCCGGGCCCCGGTGCGCGATCCGCTCGGTCATGACGTCGGTCAGCTTGTGACCGTCGGCCTGCTGGTAGCACCCGGCGATACCACACATGCGCGTCAGCCCTCCGGGTTCGCGGCGGTCAGCGGCGCTACCCCGGCATAGACGCCGAGATAGGCCTGCCGCTGGTAGGGCCAGGCGAGTTCTTCCTCGACCCGCGCCCGGCCGAGCTTGCTCATCCGCGCCCGCTCTTCCTCGTTGTCGATGAGGTCGACAATAGCCCGGGCGTAGTCCCTGACGTCCTGTTCCGCGTTCCCCGTCGGCTCCACGTAGACGGCGGCGTCGGCGGCCGACACCCGGGTCTCCCGGAGGTCAAAGGCCACGACGGGAAGCTCGAACGACATGTACTCCATCGTCTTGTTCATGGTTGACAGGTCATTGAGCGGGTTCATCGGGTCCGGGGACAGCCCGATGTCGGCAGTGGACATTACCTTCTTGACCAGTTCGTCGGGTGCCCGGCCGGTGAACTCAACGTGGCCGCCCAGCTTCAGCTGGTCTCGCAGCGCGACCAGGTCATCGAAGCAGTCCCCCTTGCCGATCAGCGTGAAGGCGATGTCCTCGCGCTTGAGCTCGTGGATGATGACCGCGGCGGCGCGTACCACGATGTCAACCCCGTCCTGGGGGCCCATGACGCCGATGTACGCGGCCAGGTGCTCGCGCCCCCGGCGCTGGCCGTCATCCGGCTCGCCGCGCTGGAGCTTGTCCGGGTCTGGTCCGGTACGGACCACGGTCACGTCGGCGGGGTCCTTGCCGCTCCTGGCGATGGCAATCTGCCGGTAGGACTCGTTCGTGGAGATCACGTGGTCAGCGCTGCGGTGGGTACGCCGCTCAAGGAACCGCAGCCCCTTGTACGGCAGGGAGCGGCCGCCGAAGCGGGACTCGAACAGTTCGGGGGACAGGTCATGGTGGTCGAACACGAACTTGGTCCGCTCCAGCGCCTTGAAGACAATGGCGAGCGGCCAGAAGATGTCGGGCGGGTTGCACGCCTGGATGACAGCGAAGCGACCGCGCAGCACTCCGCCGCGGGCCCGGGCGAGGAGGGCCATCCAGGCCGTGGCGGCGAAGGAGTAGCCGTACTCGGCCACGAAGCTGAGCTTGCTGCCGCCGGGGGCGTAAGGCCGGTACTTGTACAGCTCAACACCATCGATGACCTGGTAGCCAGGGTCGCCCTTGCCCTTGGGGCAGACCACGGCAACCTGGTAGCCAGCCGCGGTGAGGGCCTGGCACTCAAGCCAGACCCGCCGGTCGAACGGCACCGGAAGATTCTGGACGATGATCAGGATGCGCTGCTTCACCCATATGTGAGCATCGATTACCCGCCCGTGATACCGCCAAGGTGGTGATACTGGACGGGCTGACCGAGAACTTCCTCAGCTTGCCTCCGAGTCGGCGCGCCTGCGATGTATCACGGCGCCGCCGCCGCTGATCGGTATATATCGGCACCTGTTGATAAGTTCCGCCGAAGCAGCTGGAAGAAGATGACACCCGATACGGGGGAGGTAACCGCGGCCGATGCCCCAACGGATCTCGCCTACGTTGCCATGGCGCCGCAGACGGCAAGTCCTCAGCCGCCTTGGCTGGGGTGTCGCGGATCAGGCCATGGGCAGCCTGACGAACTTCCTGCTGAGCGTCTACGTCGCTCGCTCGCTGGGCGCGGCGGAATTCGGCGCGTTCAGCCTGGCCTACGTGACCTACGGGTTCGCACTCAACGTGTCACGGGGGCTTTCCTTCGAGCCGCTGCTGATCAGGTTCAGCAACACCGACGTGTCGGTCTGGCGGCGAGCGGCATCCGCGTGCGCGGGCACCGCCCTCATCGTGGGACTGGCCGCCGGTATCTGCGCCCTTGCCGTGGGGACGCTGCTCGGCGGTACGACGACCGGGCAGGCGTTCCTCGCCCTGGGCTTGATGCTGCCCGGCCTGCTGCTGCAAGACAGCTGGCGGTACGCGTTCTTCTCGGTGCAGAAGGGGTACCACGCGTTCGTCAACGACACCGTGTGGGCGGTGGTCCAGTTTCTCCTGCTGGCGGTGCTTAAGGTGACCGGTCACGCGGATGTCTTCTGGTTCGTCATCGCGTGGGGCGCGGGTGCCGCCGTTGGCTCCGTCCTCGCGTCCTTCCAGGCTCGCGTCGTGCCGAGCCTGGTCACGGCGAAATCTTGGCTGCTCACGCACCGCGACCTCGGCCCGCGCTATGTGCTTGAGAACGCCGGAGGTAACGCCGGGACCACGGTGCAGAGCTACGGAGTCTCGTCGCTGCTTGGCGTCACGGCGGTTGGCGACATCAGCGCGGCCAACGTCCTCATGGGGCCGTTCAGGATCGTCTACCTCGGGGCCAGCATGATTACGATCCCGGAAGCGGTCAAGCTGCTGCGGAACTCGCCTGCGCAACTGCCCCGGTTCTGCGCGGCCGTGAGCGCCGGCCTCGCGTCGCTGGCCCTGGCGTGGGCCGTGTTGCTGGTCGTGGGGCTTCCGCTCGGGCTTGGACAGTTGATCCTTGGCGGCCTCTGGCGGGCGGCCTACCCGCTGGTGATCCCCACGGCGCTGGCCACCCTGTTCGGGTGCGCCGGGATCGGGGCCGGCCTGGGCCTGCATGCCATGGGCGCGGCGCGGAGCAGCCTGCGCGCCACGCTCACCGGTGCCGTGATCAGCCTGACGCTCGCCCTCGTCGGCGCCGTGGTGTGGGGCGTGTACGGCACGGTGCTGCTCGCCGCGGTCGGAATGCTGATCACGGCGGCCCTCACCTGGCGCTTCTTCGTCAAGGCGATGCAGGAAGATGGCCGGGTGCCGGTACCACGGTGGCTGGCCTGGATGGCAGCGGGCACCGGAACCCGGCCGGCCGCCGACCATAACCGCCGACGTATCGCAACCGCCCCGCAGACGGCCATTGCCTCTTCTGAGGGCTGAGGCTCAGCAGCTCCGGTTGACAAACACCGCCTTGGCCAGGGCACCCCAGCCGTAAGCGACCTGATAAGGCCAGTTGCTGGCCGAGAACGGCGCGGTAGAGACGTAGACCTGACCGCTAAAGCAGCGGCCGAAAATAAGTTGGGCGCGGACGGCCTGTGGCCTGCTGGTGACGAGAAGTATCGAGTGCCAGCCATTACGTCGCGCGAGCGCGGTGGCGTACTCGGCCTCGCCCCGCGTATTGCCCGGGACGGGGTCGAAGCAAATCGTCCGCACCCCTGGGGTGGGCGGCGGGCACGGGCCGCCATAGCCGAACGTGCCCCGGGAGATCACGAGGACACGAGCACGCCCCTCCTTAGCGAGGGCGAGGGCGGCAGGCAACCGGTCACCTGGCCCGGCGAGCATCACGATGGCGTCCACGTGCGCTGGCGCACCCTGCGCAGGCCAGACGAGCACCCGTGCGGTCGAGGCGGCGAAAACCACGAGGAGACCCGCGGCGAAGACACTGGCCCACCGGCGCCACTTGCGCGGAGACCGCATCCCCTTAGCTTCCCGCTCGGCCACGGCCGAGCGGCTCACCCGTTGTCCATTAGCAGTATCTCTCGTTCGAACCCGCTGCCCAGCCGTAGAGTGAATGCTACCTGGGGGCGGAGCGGCCCTTCGGCGGTGACGGTCACCGGCGGGCAGGCGGCCCGGCGAGACAGCTGCGAAAGTCGACTGATTCGCCAGTGCGTGTATCAGGGGCCCCCGTTGCGGCATCTCGTGGACAGATCTATCGAGCAGCGCAATCTATCGCTGAGGCGCGAGGGGCAGTATTTTCATGACAGACAAGCCTGCGGGGTCAGGCGACTACGACATCCTGGTGCTCGATGCGTCGCTGAAGCAGAGCCTCGCGACTGTCCGCAGCCTTGGCAAGGCGGGACTCCGGGTGGCCGCGGGCGACAGCAGCGCGCAGTTCGACCCCTCCGTCCCCGTGCCCGCGTTCCAGTCCCGTTACTGCCAGCGCAGCGTCGTGCTGCCGGACCTCGTCGATGACGCGCCCGCGTTCGTAGCCGCGGTGACAGAGTTCGTCCGCGAGCACTCACCGCGTGTCGTACTGCCCACCGGCGACGTCACGATCAGCGTGCTGCGGGAGCACCGGCAGACGTTCGCCGAGCTCGGCTGCGTCCTTGCGCTGGCCCCCGAGTCCGCGCTCGACATCGCGAATGACAAGGACCGCACCCTCACGCTGGCGGAGCAGCTGGGCATAGCTCAGCCGACGTCGTTGCGGATCGGTGCCACCCGCGACCTTGCGACAGCGGTGGCCGAGTTCGGCTTTCCCTTCGTACTCAAGCCGACGGTCTCGTGGACGGGTGGGACGGTGGACCGGCTAGTTCCCGTTGACGTCATCAACCAGGACGAGGCCACTGAGGTCACCGAGCGGTTCTTGAACGCTGGCGCCGGGGTGCTGGCACAGCAGTGGGTACCCGGTCGGCGTGAGGGGGTATCACTGCTCATCGCGGGGGACGAGGTCATGGCGGCCTGTGGGCACGTCGCGCACCGCACCACTCCTCCGCTTGGCGGCGCCTCGGCGGTCAGGGAGAGCATCGAGGTACCAGACGACACCATGCACGCCGCGGTCCTCCTGGCCAAGGCCATCGGCCTGCAGGGGGTGTGCGAGGTTGAATTCCGGCGTGACGCGGAAAATCGTCCGCTGCTCATGGAGATCAACGCGAGACTCGCGGGAACGATCGAGAACGCAGTGCAGTCCGGCGTCGATTTCCCGCTGATGATCTGGTGCTGGGCGACCGGGCAAGCCGTATCCCCGGTGACCAGCTACCGGCACGGGGTCAGGACCCGCTGGCTTCACGGTGACACGCGATGGCTATACCAGAACTGGCGGCGGGCCGGGCGACCTGACGGCATGCCTCATTTCCAAATGCTCTATGCCTATATTTCAGAATTCGCTAGGTGTCATCACTATGACGGTTTTGACCGTCATGACGTGAAGCCGTTCCTCGCGGAGCTTCGCTACACCGCGCATGTCTTCAGGAAGTTCACATGATTTCCGGTAGCCAGCAGGATTTGTTTGCCTATCTTTCCGTAAGGAGCGGGTTGTGCTCGACACGCAAGTTGTTATCATCGGGGCAGGCCCGCAGGGGCTCTCCATTTCCGCTCACCTGAGCGCGCTCGGCGTCGATCACCTGATCGTCGGGCGCGTGAATAACACGTACCGCTCGCTCGTGCCGGACGGCATGCTCATGAAGTCGGAGCCGTACGCCTCGACGCTCGCCTCGCCCGACGGCAAGTACACGCTGGAGGCGTTCAGCGCGGCACACGGCCTGGACTACGTCGACCGTATCGGGCCGGTGACCGCTGACCGGTTCGTTGAATACGTCGACTGGTACGCCGAGCGCCTGGTGCCAGGCGTCCAGGATGAGACCGTGACCGAGGTGACCCCGGTGGACGGGGGCTTCCGCGTGTCGTTCGCGGACGCGGCGCCGGTCACCGCCGGGCAGGTGGTCGTCGCGACCGGGGTGATCCCGTACCACTACCTGCCTGCTCAGCTGGCTGGGCTGCCGGACGGCCTCCTCACCCACACGTCCAAGCACATCGCGGTTGGTGACTTCAAGGGCCGCAAGGTCGCGGTGGTGGGAGCGGGCCAGTCGGCGCTTGAGACGGCCGCGCTGCTGCACGAGAACGGGGCCGACGTTCAGATCATCGCCCGGACCCCGCAGCTTAGCTGGAACGAGAAGAACCCAGACCACGTGAGCATCCTGGGGCACGTCAAGTGGCCGGTGGTGCCGCTGTGCGAGGGCTGGCGGTGCGTTTTCTGGAACACGCCGGCCGCCTTCCGGCTGCTGCCGGAAGGCTACCGGATAGAGAAGGCGCGAACGGTCCTGGGCCCCGCGGGGGCGTGGTGGCTGAAGGACCGGATCGACGGCGTCATCGAGGTGCTGACCGGGCACGGCGTCAAGGAGGCGGTCGCGAAGGGCAGCGGCGTGCGGCTCATACTCGACGGTCCCGGTCAGCTGGAAGTCGACGCCGACCACGTGATCGCCGGCACCGGGTTCCGTATTGGCCTTGACCGGCTGCCGTTCCTGCCGGAGCACCTCCGCGCGGTCATCAAGACCGTCAACAACCATCCGGTGGTGAGCCGGTCCGGGGAGACATCGGTGCCGGGCCTGTACTTCGCCGGCGCCCCCACCGTGGTCTCCATCGGCCCGTCGGCCCGGTTCGTCGCCGGCACGTTCACGCTGGCGGCGCAGCTCGCCAAGTCGGTGGCCCGGCGGGCGCAGGTCGGCACGAAAGACAAGCAGGGGCAGCAAGCGCCAGCGCACGTTTCCTGATAGGAGCGTCAAATTGAATACGAAGACGTTGATCCGCGAGATGGTTCCCATCCTTGGCGAGTTCGCGGTCCGTCCCGTTCAGGTGGTCAGGGCTCTGCCAGACGAATGGAGGCAACGGCGCGGGAAGGCGCCATGGCAGGAATCGGACTTTGACGACGACTGGTTTGAGCGCCTGCATGGCCTGCTCGGTGCACCCTGGCCATGCCCGGATGCTCAGCAGGTCCAGGAGCTGCTGGCGGAGATCGGCGCGCTGCTGGCCGCGAAGGGGCTTGGCACCGGCCGTCATACGTACGGCTGGTACAGCGATGCCGACGTCGAGCTGTGCAGCGCGATATGGTGCGCCGTGCTGCACCGTCGGCCTGACGCCGTGATCGAGACCGGCGTGGCGCACGGGATCAGCAGCCGGATCGCGCTTGAGGCGCTCCGCCGGAACGACCGCGGGCACCTCTGGAGCATCGACCTGCCGCATCCGCTCAACCACAAGCTGCACGGGCAGACCGGTGTCGCGGTCACCGACGCGTGCCGCCCTCGCTGGACGTACCTCGAAGGCGAGAGTCGGCGGCTGCTGCCACCGCTGGCCGGGAAGGTCGGCCAGGCCGAATTGTTCATCCACGACAGCCTTCACACGGCCAAGAACACGCTGTTCGAAATGGAGCAGGCGGCGTCCATCATGCCGTCGGGCGGGCTCATGCTGGTGGACGACATCAGGGGTCACGATGGCTTCGCGACCTTCGCCCGGCGTCACCCTGAGTTCGAAACCGTGCTCTGCTCCACGGCAGACCGTGCGGCCGGGTTCGGCATCGCCTTTCGCACCTCGGCCAGCTGAAGCCTGCGCCATTGGTGCCGGTGCCGATCGCGCCGCCCGGCGTGTCCGGGCAGGAATGGCGGGCACTGCGGCGTGCCAGTTACGCCGGCCTGGCACCACTCCGTTAGGCTCCATACCGGAGACTGACGATAAAGCGCGTTCATGAACGAGGAGCCGAGACGTGGCGTCCATTGAAGCTGTACATGCCAGGCAGATCCTAGACTCCCGGGGCAACCCGACCGTGGAGGTTGAAGTCGTACTCGACGACGGGTCCGTCGGCCGGGCCGGCGTGCCGAGCGGTGCGTCAACCGGCGCGTTCGAGGCCGTCGAACTCCGCGACGGCGGCGCCGAGTACGGCGGCAAGGCGGTCACCAAGGCCGTCGACGCGGTGACCGAGGAGATACAGGACGAACTGCTCGGCCACGAGGCGGACGATCAGCGGCTCGTCGACCAGGCGCTGATCGACCTTGACCGCACGCCTGGCAAGTCCCGGCTCGGCGCGAACGCGATCATCGGCGTGTCCATGGCGGTGGCTCGCGCCGCGGCCGACTCCGCCGGTCTGCAGCTGTTCAGGTACCTGGGCGGGCCCAACGCGCACGTGCTGCCGGTGCCGATGATGAACATCATGAACGGCGGGGCGCACGCCGACTCCAACGTGGACGTCCAGGAGTTCATGATCGCGCCGATCGGCGCGCCGACCTTCACCGAGGCGCTGCGCTGGGGCGCCGAGACGTACCACGCGCTCAAGTCGGTGCTCAAGCAGCACGGGCTGTCCACCGGCGTGGGCGACGAGGGCGGCTTCGCCCCGAACCTGGAGCACAACCGGGCCGCGCTCGACCTGATCATCGAGGCCATCGGCAAGGCGGGCTACGTCCCCGGCCGGGACATCGCGCTCGCCATCGACGCGGCGGCGACCGAGTTCTACCACGACGGCGCGTACCGCTTCGAGGGCAAGCCGCAGACGTCGGCGGAGATGTCCGCCATTTACGCCGACTGGCTGCGCAACTACCCGATCGTGAGCGTCGAGGACCCGCTTGCCGAGGAGGACTGGGCCGGCTGGCAGGCGTTCACCGCCGCGGTCGGCGACCGCGTCCAGGTGGTCGGCGACGACATCTTCGTCACTAACCCCGAGCGGCTGCGCCGCGGCATCGCGGAAAAGTCGGCGAACGCCCTGCTCGTCAAGGTGAATCAGATCGGCACCGTCAGCGAGACGTTCGACGCGGTCAACCTCGCGCACCGCGCGGGGATGGCCTGCATGATCAGCCACCGCTCCGGCGAGACCGACGACACGTTCATCGCCGACCTCGCCGTCGCCACCAACGCCGGCCAGATCAAGACCGGCGCCCCGGCGCGCGGCGAGCGGGTGGCCAAGTACAACCAGCTGCTGCGTATCGAGGAGCACCTCGCCGACGCGGCCAGCTACGCGGGCGCCGCCGCGTTCCCGAGGTTCACCTCGGCCTGAGGAAACTACCTGACCATGCCTACTCAGGGTCAGCCCTCCCCGGAGCAGTCCACGACGGCAGGTACGCCGTCAGCCGCGCAGGCCGCCGCGGTGGCGGCGGCCGCACGGTCTACCAGGCTGACCGGGCGGGCGGCGCTGCTTGCCGTGGTGATCTGCGCGATCGCGCTCAGCCTCGCCTACCCGGTGCGCGAGTACATCGCGCAGCGACAGCAGATCGATCAGCTGCTCGCCGAACAGCAGACCATCGCCGCCCAGGTGAAGGCGCTGACCGAAGAGCGCACCCAGCTGTCACAGGCCTGGTACATCGAGCGGCAGGCGCGGGACGAGCTGCACATGTGCTTCCCGCAGGAGCAGTGCTACGAGGTGATCTCGGGCCAGCCGGCCAAGACGTCCGCCGGACCGCAGGTCGTCGCCGACCCCTGGTACGCGAAGCTGTGGCAGTCGGTGCAGCGGGCGGACGCGCCAGCTCCCCGATGAGCGGGGCCCTCCGATGATCACGCAGGCGGACGAGGCGGTCGTCGCCGCGCAGCTCGGCCGTGCGCCGCGTGGCCTGCGGGCGGTCGCCCACCGTTGCCCGTGCGGGCAGCCGGATGTGGTGGAGACGGCGCCCCGGCTGCCGGACGGCACCCCGTTCCCGACGCTGTACTACCTGACCTGCCCGCGTGCCGCGGCCGCGATCAGCGGGCTCGAGGCGGACGGCGCGATGCGCGAGATGACCGCGCGCCTCGCGGGTAACCAGGTGCGAGCGGCGTACCAGGCCGCGCATGCGGACTACCTGGCTCGCCGGGACGCCGCCGCGGTGGACGCCGGCCTTGAGCCGCTGCCGCCGGGAACCCAGTCGGCGGGCGGCATGCCGGACCGCGTTAAGTGCCTGCACGCGCTGGTGGCGCATGAGCTCGCCGCCCCGGGAACTAACCCGTTCGGCCGTGAGGCGCTCGCCGCGGTTGGCCCGTGGTGGTCGCGCGGCCCGTGCGTCACCGTCCCCGAGGAGAATGAGTGACTCACCGCGTGGCCGCGATCGACTGCGGCACGAACTCGATCCGCTTGCTGATCGCGGACATCAGTGGCTCCGCCGGCCCCGGGCAAGTTCCTCTCGCGCTGACCGACCTTGCCCGTACGATGAGGATCGTACGGCTTGGCGAGGGCGTGGACCGGACTGGCCGGCTGTCGGCGGGCGCGCTTGACCGGACGATGACCGCGCTGCGCGAGTACGCGGGCCTCATCGCCGAGGCCAGGCCGGACGCTATCCGGATGGTGGCGACGAGCGCGACGCGGGACGCGGTGAACTCCGCGGAGTTCACCGAGCGCGTTGTCAGCGTGCTCGGCGTCCCCCCGGAGGTCATCTCCGGCGAGGAGGAGGCCCAACTCTCCTTCGCCGGCGCGACCAGAGAGCTAGCGGGCACCCCGCTCGCCGTCGAGTGCGCGCCACCGTACCTGGTCACCGACATCGGCGGCGGGTCAACCGAGTTCGTACTCGGCGGGGCCGACGCGCATAGCCCGCTCCCAAGCCGCTCGGTGAATATCGGCTGCGTGCGGCTGACCGAGCGGCATCTGCACGGCGACCCGCCACTTGCCACGCAGACCAAGGCCACCATCGAGGACATCGACGCGGCGCTGAACCAGGTCGCAGCCGCGGTGCCGGTGGACCGGGCAAGAACGCTGGCCGGCCTGGCCGGATCGGTCACCACGGTCGCGGCGATCGCGCTCGGCCTCGCCGAGTACGACTCGACGCTCACCCATCACTCGCGGATCTCCGCCGCCCAGGTCCACGAGATAGCCGCCAGCCTGCTCGCGATGACCCGGGCCGAGCGCGCGGCCATCCCGGTCATGCACCCGGGCCGCGTCGATGTCATCGGCGCGGGCGCCCTCATCCTTGACCGCATCATGACGAATTTCGGCTTCACTGAGGTGCTCGTCAGCGAGCATGACATCCTCGACGGCATCGCCTGGTCCTTGACGTGAAGCCCCAAATCTGAACGTAAGTCCGGTATTTCCTGCAAGCCAGCCGATGTCATAATGATGAACGGTCTGGCTTGGTGACCCGACCTGCAAGTCTTTGAAGAGATGGGACTAGACCGGGATCGTGCGAGTGTCTGTGATCCGCCCTGGCGAGCTGGGACCAGCCGAGATCGCCGCATGGCGGTCCATGCAGCAGGACACGCCGTCGCTGGCCAATCCGTTCCTTTCACCTGAGTTCGTCATAGCCGTCGGCCGCTTCCGCCCCGACGCTCGAGTTGCCGTTCTAACCGAAGGCCAGTCGATCACCGGGTTCTTCCCTTTCGAAAGGCGGCGGCTCAATTTGGGCGTGCCGGTCTGCGGCTGGGTGACCCCTATCCAGGGCCTCATCCACGCGCCGGGGACGGAATGGGATCCGCGGGCGCTCCTACGCGGATGCCGGCTGGCGGCCTGGCAGTTCGACGGCCTGATCACCGACCAGCGGCCCTTTCAGCCTTATCACGCGGTTATCGTGCCCTCGCCGATCATCGATCTTACTGACGGCTTCGACGCTTACTATGAGAAAGTCCGGGTCAAGTCGCCGCGCTTTTGCAGAGAACTCGCCCGCCGAGGCCGCAAGCTCGGGCGGGAACTAGGTGAGCTCCGCATTGTGGCGGATTCACGCGATACGAGCACGCTTCGCACGCTCATGGCCTGGAAGGCAGGCCAGTACCGTCAGACCAGCCACGTTGACCGCTTCGAACAGCCCTGGTTCGTCGAACTCCTCCATACCCTCCTGGCGACCCGCGGCGACGACTGCAGCGGGCTGCTCTCGGTCTTGTACGCGGGCGACAAGCCCGTCGCCGCCCAATTCGGCCTGCGCAACAGGAGCCTTTTCGTCGGCTGGTTCACCGCGTACGACACAAGCCTCCGCAAGTACTCTCCCGGGCTGATTCACCTGAAGCAGCTGATCGAGGAACTGGCCGCCGACGGTATAAGCGTGATCGACATGGGCGGTGGCGCCACGAATTACTACAAGGAGACCCTGAAAAGCAGTGACATGTTCTTCGCCGAGGGAATCGTGACCAGCCGGTCCGTGCTCGGCACCGCGCACCGCGTCCGCAGCAGTCTAACCTTGTCCGCCCGCCGCACTATCCGCCAGCGCCCAAGCCTGCACCATGCCGCCGATCAGATTCTCCGCCGCAGCGGCGTCGCCAGCCGGATTTACGGCCGGGTTTAATCACGGGAATTTTAGCTAAGCCGAATCCGGTCAGGCACAGTGATTCGCCTCCCGGCCATGAGCAGCAGGTAACTGAACCGGGGCGGCAGCACCTGGATCAGCGGTGACCACCGTCGCTGCAGCAGGGCCGCGAACTGGCCGGGTTTCAGGCGGCTGTAGCGCGGCAGGTTCTCGAACCACTCGGCGCTGCACCTAGCTTCGCTCAGCGGTCGCACAAGTTCCGCCTTGCGACGCGCCTCGTACGCGGTGAGGGCAGCGTCAAGTCCTGCGTGCTGCTGGAGGCTGTCGGCGAGGGCGATCGCATCCTCGAGCGCCATGCGTGTTCCCTGCCCCAGGGTGTAGTGCGCGGTGTGGGCGCTGTCTCCCGCCAGCACCAGGTTGCCGACATGCCACCGCTGGTTGGTGACGATACGGAAGTTCAGCCACTTCGCCAGGGTGCCATCCGGAAGCTTCGCGGTGAGCGGATGACCGCCCAGGTGTTCTTTGAAGACATCGCTCAGGAAAGCAGCCGCCTCGTCCGTTGGCAGGACGTCAAGGCCAAGCCCGGTCCATGTCTGGGGCGAGCATTCAACGATGAACGTGCTGGCCCGTGTGTTGAACTGATACTCGTATGCCCACACCCAGCCGCAGTGCGTGGACGCGAAGATGTAGTTGAACGTCCCGTCGAAGGGGACGCCGCTGCCGAGCCAGATGTACTTGTTGCCGCTTAGCCGGGTGCTCGTGCCGAACTCGGCAACGGCCGACCTTAGCTGGCTGCCCGCACCATCGGCGGCAACGACGAGGTCGCACGGTGGCACGTCGGCAAGGCTCGTTACCTCGCGTCCGTAGTCAATGCGGACACCCGCATCGCTGGCCCGGCGCGCCAGGATGTCCACGAGGGACTGCCGGGCGATGTTGTACATGCTGAAGCCGCCCTGTACCTCCCGGCGGCCGCCGATGTGAACAGCTTGATGGGTCCAGCGAAGAGCGGCTCGCTCAAGCTCTTGCGCGGATACGGGATCGTGGCCGCGGAGCGCTTCCAAGACGTCTTGTCCCAGTGTCACGCCCCAGCCATGCGTCGCGTTGGTCACGTTCCGTTCGAGGAGCCGGATGTCATGCTCTGGATGGCGGAGCTTCATCAGCAGTGAGAAATACAGGCCCGCCGGCCCGCCGCCGACGCACGTTATCCTCACTAAGGCCCCTCCCCTGCGAAAATCCGGTCAATCACCGCGTTGTCGGTACTATACCGACTCGGACCCGCTGTACCTTGTCTTCGTGGAAGAGGCAGTGCGCGATGGACCGATCGCACCGGGGACCGGATGGCCGGATGATCCCGCGACCCCGTCGACGCCGGTCGCCCGCGATGCCGCGGAGGTTCGCGAGCTCGCGGCCGCCGCTGGCACCCTGGCCGAGCTCACCGCGCGGCAGTCGGTGTGCCGTGCCTGCCCGCGCCTGGTCGCCTGGCGGGAGGACGTCGCCGCCGTGCGGCGCAAGTCCTTCAGGGACGAGCCGTACTGGGGGCGTCCGATCGCGGGCTGGGGCGACCCGGCGCCGTCCATCGTCATCCTGGGCCTCGCTCCGGCCGCGCACGGCGGTAACCGGACCGGACGGGTCTTCACCGGCGACCGGAGCGGCGACTTCCTGTTCGCCTCGTTGTACCGCTGCGGGCTGGCAAGCCAGCCGACGAGCGTGTCGGCGGGCGACGGGCAGCGGCTCATCGGCGCGCGGATCGTCGCCGCGGTTCGCTGTGCGCCGCCGGAGAACAAGCCGACACCGGAGGAGCGTGACCGTTGCGCTCCCTGGCTCGCCGCCGAACTCCGCATGGTCGCGCCTACTATGCGGACGGTCGTCGCGCTCGGCGGCTTCGCCTGGCAGGCGCTGTGGCCGGTGCTATCCCAGGCCGGGTACCAGGTCCCACGGCCCCGGCCGGCGTTCGCCCATGGTGCCGAGGTGGCAACCCGGTCAGCCGACGGAACCGGCCTCCTTGTCCTCGGCTGCTACCACCCAAGCCAGCAGAACACGTTCACCGGCCGGGTAACCCCAGGGATGCTTGACGCGATCTTCAGCCGGGCGCGCGACGGCACGTTAGCGGGCCGGCCACGTCGGCAAGCGGCGGCTGCAGGAGCACGCTACTTGCCCGGCGAATCGTCGTCGTTCGTGTTGCGCGGCTCTCCCGCCATTCCGGCTGAAATGGGGGCGAAATACGGCAATCTAAGGATTAAACCTATATTTATCGAACTTAACGACAATGGTCACATGTCGTATAGGTGCCCTGGCTGGGTTACGCTGAATGCGCCCCCGTAGCCCAAGGGTAGAGGCCGGCCTCCTAAAAGGGTCCGCGGTGTCGGTTCGAGTCCGACCGGGGGTACTTGCACGTGCATCTGCACTTTGCAATCTTATTCGTCCCCAGGGCGATTCAGCCCGCCGCGATTACTCACGCCGACGGCCAGGGGGGGCGGAACGTACGGATGCGCCGGGGTTAGGCGCCGAAAAGCCGGAGTTTGCGGCGGACCTCGTACTCGTGGACGATGGCGGCCGCGTAGCGGTCGCAGATGCCGTGCTCGTCGGCGAGCCAGTTGGCGCGCTCCTCACGGCGGAAGAAGGCAGGACCGGATTCTAGGTGGGTGAACCACTCGGCTAGCTCGCGCCCCGTTTGCGAGGGAATGCGAGCGATGAGGCTCTTGTGCGTGCCGGGGGAGTGCATCAGCGACATAGGCACCTCCGAGTCGGAAGCCGCTTTCAGTTGAGCCTGCCTCACCGGTGAGCTGCTGGCAAGACCCAACCGCAACCTTCCTGCAATGTCCTGTTTGTCGTACCGTGATGATCCCTATACCACCCCGGGGGCGCAACGGCGCCCCCGGGGCAAGCTTCAACCTAGCCGAGCCGTTCGAAGATCATCGCCATGCCCTGGCCGCCGCCCACGCACATGGTTTCCAGGCCGGTCGTCTTGTCGTGGAACTGCAGGCTGTTGATCAGCGTGGTGGCGATCCGCGCCCCGGTCATGCCGAACGGGTGACCCACGGCGATGGCCCCGCCGTTGACGTTCAGCCGCGCCTGGTCGATCCCCAGGTCCCGGTAGGAGGGGATGACCTGGGCGGCGAAGGCCTCGTTGATCTCGACCAGGTCGATGTCGCTGATCGCCATCCCGGCCCGGCGCAGCGCCTGCCGTGACGCCTCCACCGGCCCGAGCCCCATGATCTCCGGGGAGAGCGCGCTGACCCCGGTGGCAACGATCCGCGCGAGCGGCGTGATGCCAAGTTCCGCCGCCTTCACGTCGCTCATCACCACCAATGCGGCCGCGCCGTCGTTCAGCGGGCAGCAGTTCCCCGCCGTCACCGTGCCGTGCTCGCGGAACACCGGCTTGAGCCCGGCGACCTTGTCCAGCGTGGTACCGGGCCGCGGCCCGTCGTCCGCCGACACGACCGAGCCGTCGGGCAGCGTCACCGGGGTGATCTCGCGCTGCCAGAACCCGTTGGCGAGCGCCTTCTCGGCCAGGTTCTGCGAGCGGACGCCGAACTCGTCCTGCTCGGCCCGGGTGATGCCGCGCAGCGCGGCCACGTTCTCCGCGGTCTGGCCCATGGCGATGTAGATGTCGGGCAGCTCGCCGTCCGCGCGCGGGTCATGCCAGGGCGTCTCGGCCGCCGCCGCTGCGTCGGTCCGCTCTTTCGGCTGCTCGAACAGCGGGTTGCGCGTGTCGGGCAGGCTGTCGCTCGAGCCCTTGGCGAACCGCGAGACGGTCTCCACGCCGGCGGCGATGAACACGTCGCCCTCGCCCGCCTTGATCGCGTGGTAGGCCATACGCGCGGCCTGCAGCGACGACGAGCAGTAGCGGTTGACCGTGGTGCCCGGCACGCCGTCCAGGCCAAGCAGCACGGCGGTCACCCGGGCGATGTTGAACCCCTGCTCGCCGCCCGGCAGGCCGCACCCGACGATCAGGTCCTCCACGGCGCCCGGCTCCAGCTGCGGAACCTTGGCCAGCGCGGCGGTGACGATCTGGGCGAGCAGGTCGTCTGGCCGGATCGAGCTCAGCGATCCCTTGAACGCCCGGCCGATGGGCGAGCGAGCGGTCGCGACGATTACTGCCTCAGGCATGACTGTGCCCTCCTCGGAAAAGCTGCGTGTCCACGCCACGGTAACAGCCATCATCGCACCGCAGCGGATAGCGTCTAGGCGTGGAGGTATACGACTCCTTGACCGACGCGATGGGCAACACGCCCCTGCTTCGGCTCAAGTCGGTGACAAAGGGCGTGGCCGGCCCGGGTGACGTGCTCGCCAAGATCGAGTACCTGAATCCCGGCGGCTCGGTCAAGGACCGCATCGCCCTGCGGATGATCGAGACCGCGGAACGGGAGGGCCGGCTCCGGCCCGGCGGCGTGATCGTCGAGCCGACTTCGGGCAACACGGGCGTCGGCCTGGCGATCATCGCGCAGGCCCGCGGCTACCGCTGCCTGTTCACCTGCCCGGACAAGGTGGCCGCCGACAAGATCGCGGTGCTCCGCGCGTACGGCGCCGAGGTGGTGGTGTGTCCCACCAGCGTGCCGCCCGACCACCCGGAGTCCTACTACAGCGTCGCCCGCCGCCTGGCGCGGGAGACGCCGGACGGCTGGCAGCCCGACCAGTACGCGAATCCGGACAACCCCGCCGCGCACTACCACTGGACCGGCCCGGAGATCTGGCGGCAGACCGAGGGACGGATCACTCACTTCGTAGCGGGCATCGGCACCGGCGGGACGATCTCCGGCACCGGCCGCTACCTCAAGGAGGCGTCAGGCAACCGGGTCAAGGTCATCGGCGCGGACCCCGAGGGCAGCGTCTACTCAGGCGGGACCGGCCGTCCCTACCTGGTGGAGGGCGTCGGCGAGGACATCTGGCCCGCCACTTACGACGGATCGGTCGTCGATGAGGTGATCGCGGTCAGCGACGCGGACTCGTTCGGCATGACGCGGCGGCTCGCCAGGGAGGAAGCCCTCCTCGTCGGCGGCTCGTCCGGTCTCGCGGTCGTGGCCGCGCTGCGGGTCGCGGCCACGGCGGCGCCCGATGACGTCATCGTGGTCATGCTGCCCGATGGCGGCCGCGGCTACCTGTCCAAGATCTTCAACGACGCCTGGATGTCCGACTACGGGTTCCTGCGCGAGCACGCCGCGGGCCCGACCGTCGCCGACCTGCTCGCCGCCAGGCATCCCGGCCTGCCCGCGCTCGTCCACGTGCACCCCGACGAGACCGTCGCGCAGGCCATCGCCCTGCTGCGCGAGTACGACGTCTCCCAGCTCCCCGTGGTCCAGGAGGAGCCCCCGCTGATGGCCGCCGAGGTCGCCGGGTCGGTCGCCGAGCGGGACCTGCTCGATGCCCTGGTCAGCGGCCGGGCGAGCCCGCAGGACCCGGTAAGCAAGCACATGTCGCCACCGCTGCCCGTGCTCGGCCAGGGCGAGCCGGTCAGCCGCGCCGCGGCGGTCCTCGAGAAGGCCGGCGCGGCACTCGTTCACCTCGAGGGAAAGCCCGCCGCCGTGCTCACCCGGGCCGACCTGCTCGGTTACTACGCGACAGGAGGGGCCCAGTGATCCCCCGGGGGGACGACCCCCCGTACCCCCCGACTGCGCGCCCGATGGCAGAAGGCGCCGGCATGATATCGGGCGCGCGGAACGGCGAGCAGACGGGCATCGAGAAGTTGGGCTTCGAGACACAGGCCATCCACGCGGGGCAGGAACCGGACCCGGTCACCGGCGCCGTGGTTCCGCCGATTTACCAGACCTCGACGTACAAGCAGGACGGCATCGGCGGGACCCGGGGCGGCTACGAGTACTCGCGCACCGCGAACCCCACCCGGACCGCCCTGGAGACCTGCCTCGCCGCACTGGAGAACGGGGCGGCCGCGTTCGCCTTCGCGTCCGGCATGGCCGCCGAGGACTGCCTGATCCGCACCCTGTGCCGGCCGGGGGACCGCGTGCTCATCCCCGGTGACGCGTACGGCGGCACGTTCCGCCTGTTCGACAAGGTGCTGAAGGCATGGGGGGTAGCACACGCCCCCGTTATGCAGACCGACCTCGAAGCCGTCGCCGCGGCGGCCGCGGCCCAGCGACCCCGCCTCGTCTGGGCGGAGACCCCCACCAACCCGCTGCTGTCCATCGTGGACATCCGGGCGCTCGCCGAGCTCGCGCACCGCCACGGCGCGCTGCTCGTGGTCGATAACACGTTCGCCTCGCCCTACCTGCAGCGCCCGCTCGACCTCGGCGCGGACATCGTGGTGCACTCCACCACCAAGTACCTTGGCGGTCACTCTGATGTGGTGGGCGGCGCCATCGTGATCAAGGACCCCGGCCACGCCGCGGACCTCGCGTTCACCCAGAACGCCACCGGGGCGGTGGCCGGCCCGTTCGATGCCTGGCTCACGCTGCGCGGCGTCAAGACCCTCGCCGTGCGGATGGACCGGCACTGCGCCAACGCCGCCCGCGTGGCGCGGGCACTCGCGGACCACCCGGCGGTGGCGTCCGTGCTGTACCCGGGACTGCCGGGCCACCCCGGCCACGAGATCGCCAGGTCGCAGATGCGGGACTTCGGCGGGATGGTCTCCTTCCGGCTGGCCGGCGGCGAGCGGCAGGCCGTCGAGGTCTGCGCCCGCACCACGCTGTTCACGCTCGGCGAGTCGCTCGGCGGCGTGGAGTCGCTGATCGAGCACCCGGCGCGGATGACGCACGCCTCGGTCGCCGGATCACCACTCGAGGTACCGCCGGACCTGGTCCGGCTGTCCGTCGGCATCGAGGACCCGGACGACCTGCTCGCTGACCTGTCCCAGGCTCTCGCTTAGCACCCGCGCGGCTAGTGCCACACCATGTACCGCGGGCCTAGTGCCACGCCATCAGCACCAGGATCACCAGCCAGATAAGCGCGGTTACCCCGCCGAGGGAGACAATGCGGCCGCGCTCGACCGCGGCCGTCAGGCGGTCCGCCGCGGCCCCGGTGGGCCGCGCCGCGCCGGCCGCCGGCTCAGCTCCGCCGATGGCTGGCCGGTCGCCTTCGGTCACGGGCGGCTGAGCGCCATCCGCCGCCCCGGCCTCCGCCGCCGCCCCGGAGTCGGCAGAACGGGTGCTTGCTTCGACCCCGTCCGCGACCGCTGCGCCCGCCGCGCGGTCAAGCGCGCTCAGTGCCTTGCGCTGATCGCGCATAATCAGCAATAGCAGGACGAAAGCGACCACGAAGAGGGTCAGTGAGACGGAAATCCACCATTGGCTGAATTTGTGCGTCATTGCGGTGAGAATGATGCCGAACGCCAAGGTGAGCAGAGTTCCGAGGGAATAAATCCGTGTAGTTCGGAGCAGGTAACCGACGATTACCGGATTCCGCTTGCGAATAAATCTAGGCGTCGACATAATCGCCGCGGTGCCCGGTCCTATCGTGAAGACCGCGGCGGTAACGTGCAGCCACAAGATTGCGTGGTCAGCGAATGACATGTAGTGATCCTAGAGGATCACTGAAGTACCTACTTGTCCGCGTGCTCATCTGCCTGGCCATCGTGGTCGCGCTCATGGTGTTCGTCTGCCCGGCGACCTCGAGAAAGACAGGTAGGCTCGGCCCCCTGACCAGCCCGTTCGTGACCAGGTCCGGAGTAATGCTCGCGCTTAACGGCAAGCTTTTCCGGTTCTCGGGCGCGAACATCTACTGGGGCGGGCTCGACAACAACGCGAGAACCGGGACTAACTACCCGACCTCATTCCGCGTGGACTCGGCCCTGCAGACCATGGCCGACATGGGCGAGACGGTGGTCCGCTGCCAGACCTGCGGCATCTCCACGGGCAATGCGCTCAGCGTGGAGCCCCACCTCGGCGGCTTCAGCCAGACGGCGCTGCGGCACATCGACTACTTCATCGCGCAGGCGCAAAGGTACGGCCTCAAGGTGGTCATACCGTTCACCGACAGCTACCGCTACTACGTGGGCAGCTACTGCGACTACACGAACTGGCTCCGGCTGTCGTCGCCCGCGAACTGCCCGTCGCCGCTCGCCGTGTCGGCCTTCTACGACGACCCGGAGGCGGTCGCCACCTTCGAGAAATACATCAGCGTGCTGCTCAACCACGTGAACTACTACACGGGGGTGCCCAACAAGGACAACCCCGCCATCATGGCCTGGGAGACCGGCAACGAACTGCAGTACGGAGCCGGCGGCCCGGCGGAACTCAGCCGGTGGACGGCCAAGGTCTCGGCCTTCATCAGGTCGATGGACAAGAACCACCTCATCATGGACGGGTCCTTCTATCTAGACGCCGGCGATCTCAAGCTGCCCGACGTGGACATCATCGACCGGCACTACTACCCGCTTCACGTCCGGAGCTTGAGCCAGGACGCCGACCAGGCGGCCGACGCGGGCAAGCCGATGGTGGCCGGCGAGTACGCGTGGAACGACGCGCCCCAGCTCGAGGCGTTCCTCACCGACATCCAGGAGACGCCGGCCATCGTCGGCGACCTGTACTGGGACCTCCAGCCGCAGAACGACTTCTTCGGCTACGTCGAGCATTACGACGGCTACCAGTTGCACTACCCGGGCGACAACTCCGACGTGAACGACAAAACCGGCGATCCGCTGCTAGCGAGCTCCAGCGACGTGTCCGCGGTCACGTTGCTGCGCCTCCACGCCTACGCCATGTCAGGCCAGGCCATGCCTGCCTACCCGGTCCCGCCGCCGCCGGTCATGACCAACGTGGAGCGCGTGGCGAGCAGCACCGCGGGCGCGGGCAACCTGCTGGAATGGCGGGGTTCTCCCGGTGCTGCCTGGTACATCGTGCAGCGCGCAGTGCAGAGCGCGAGCGGCCCCTGGACGACGGCGGCCACGGTGAACGCCGGCACGCTCGAGCTGCCCTACCTGGACGGCAGGGGCGGCACCGGGCCCGGCCTGTGGTACCGCGTTACCGCCGTCAACGCGGGCGGAGTGCCGGGGGCGGCGTCCGCGCCATTCCATGTCACCGACAAGACGCTCGACGACAACCTGGACAGCTTCTCGGTCTCGGAGAGCCACAGCCAGGGAGTGGGCATCGACCGGAGCAACGCACGGCAGTTCGGCGGCGACCCGTCCCGGGCCGCGTTCCCGCCGCAGCGCGAGACGACGGCCACCTGGGGGGTGCCCGGCGGCATCGGCACTTTCGAGACCATCGCCTACTACGGCAGCATCAACGACATGCACTTCACGTTTCAGGTGTCGAACAATAACAGGACATGGCAAGGGGTGCCGACATCAAATGTCCAGGCGATCCAGATAGGAGGATCCGAGCTGGGCGACCGTATAGCCTTCATTTACACGGTAGACAATGTGCAGCGGGTACTTCAAGGCGCCAACTACGTGCGTATAGTCCGCCATGCGGGGGGCGGGCAGGCAGCCGAGGTCGGAGAGGTCCGAATTACGTACCCGTAGGACTCTTGAATACCAGTCAATGGGCTGCTCGTGAGCGGGGGAATTTGATGAGGCTGCGAGAACTCACCGATGAGCGCGCATACGAGGCCGAGCTCGCGGAGTGCGCCGGTGTCACCGGGTACCATCGCTGGTTCTTCCTCACCCCGTTCGCCGCGGCCCTTGGGCTGCGGTTGCGCGCCTTCGCCGTCGACTCGGAGGCCGGGCCGCTCGGGGTCGTACCGCTCTTGTTCCGCCGTCGCGGGCCAGTATCGACGGTCAACTACCTGCCGGTCTCCCAGATCGGCCCGGTGCTGCGGTGGGAGGCGCTGCGGTCGGGGCGAGTGGATGAGACGCTGCGTGCGGTCGAGCCCTTGCTGCGAGCCGAGCGGACCGTCGTGACCAGGTGGGCGTTCGGTCCCGGGCTTGACGCGGACGCGGGCTCGCTGGCCGCGCGCGGCTTCACGGTCAGCCGGCCGGAGAGCTTCGTGGTGCCTGGAACCATGTCGGTTGAGGACTACCTCAAGCAACTCGCGCCCAAGCAGCGCGCCGCGGTACGCCGTGGCGGGCTTCGCGGGCTGACGGTCGGCGTCTCCACCAGGGACGAGATCACCCGCTGGTTCCCCGGCCAGCTGAGCGCCGGGCCGGGACGCGGCGGCGCGCCCGGGTACGGCCTCGCCGCGGCGCGGATCCTCGCCGAGCGGCTCGCCGGCCACCCGCGGATGTACTGGCGGTCGGTCCGCGCGGCGGACGGGCGCACGCTGGTGATGAACGCGAGCATCGCGGACACCGAGCGGCTCTGGGGGTGGCTGCTTGTCGGCGAGCCGGTTCCCGGGCCGAGCCCGCACGTCGCCGCCTACTGGGACGCGGTCCAGTGGTCGCTTGGCCGGGGCCTCGCCTGCGACTTCGGCGGCGTGCCGAGCAGCGGCATCCGGGACTTCAAGGTTGCGATGGGCGCCCAGGCCGAGCTGAGCACGGTGGCGGAGCGGGTCAGGCCGCGGGCGTACCGCCTGGTGCGGGAGCTGCACGAGCGGCTGGGCAGCTACCGTGCCGCAAGGAGCCGCTGACCGGTTCAGGGGAATTCGCCCGCTCCCGGCATCGATATTGATTTTCACTGACGGCGCTAAGGGAGGTACCGCGAACTCCCCAAGTAGAAGAATGTCAAAATCACTATGTGTAGTGGAAAGATAGCGTAGAGTATCGCGTGGCGTGGGCCGGAGGAGACGACCGTCGGGGGGGCGATCGCGGACTTTTCGCGGAATGCGTGGGGGATGGTGGGTGCCATATCGCCTGCTGCGGGGGAAACTCCGGGCATGGGTGAGGCTTGCCGTCCGTTAGGCGCAAGGTCCGTTATGCACAGTCCATGCGTTCCAGTGACTCTTTTCATCCTGATGACCATGCCCGTCCGCTCTTGCGGACAAGAGGCGGGATGAAAAGAGCTTGCGCTGGTGCGCTGCCTTCGTCGGGGACGAATTGGGCCGCGCTTGACATGTTTGATGGGAATTGAGGTGCCAGTCATGAGGGGGATTCATGCTGTTTTCTTCAGTGTCCGTAGTCATTCCTGCGCTCAATGAAGAACGAAATATCAGACATGTCTTGGCTCGCATTCCCAGGGACGCGCATCAGGTTATCCTGGTTGACGGAAACTCCGCAGACAATACTGTGGAAGTCGCCAGGAAAGTGCGTCCCGATGTATGCGTGGTAAATCAGACAAGAAGCGGCAAAGGGAATGCGCTTGCCTGCGGTTTCGAGGCCGCTACCGGCGACGTCATCGCCATGATCGACGCGGACGGCTCGGCCGATCCGGGCGAGATCCCGAGGTTCGTGGACGCGCTCCTGGCCGGCGCTGACTTTGCGAAGGGGACGCGGTTCGCGCCCGGCGGCGGGTCAAGCGACATCACCAAGCTCCGGCGCCTTGGCAACGACTGCCTGACCGGCGTATTCAACCTCGCGTACCGACAGCGCTACTCCGACCTCTGCTACGGCTACAACGTCTTCTGGCGAAGCTGCCTGCCGGTGCTCCGCCTTGACACGGCCACGCCCAGGCGGTCCGACGGCGCGAAGCTGTGGGGCGACGGCTTCGAGATCGAGACGCTCATCCACGTGCGGGTCGCCCTGGCGGGCCTGCGCGTCGCGGAGGTTCCGAGCTATGAGTACCCGCGGCTGCACGGCCTGAGCAACCTCAAAACGACGCGGGACGGCATGCGCATCGTCCGCACCATGGCCGCCGAATGGCGCGGGCAGCGGCGTCCCGCCGCGCCGCAGTTGATGCCGGTGCCACGGCAGGGCGGCGCCATCGACGCTCCCGGGCGGTATGCCGCCCCTGCCCCTCGGGGGGAGTCTGTCCGATGACGGCTCAGCCGCACCAAGGTACCCGGGTCATGGTGGTCGGCCCCGGCTGGCACATGACCTCGGGCATCAGTCATTACACGTACCGGCTCAGCACGGCCCTCGCCGAGCGGCACCAGGTGAGCACCCTGCTGATGCGGCGGCTTATCCCGAGGCGCGCCTATCCAGGCGCCGCGCGCGTGGGCGCCGACGTCACCGATGCGGCGTACCCGGAGCACGTGCCCGTGTACGACGGGGTGGACTGGTACTGGGGCCGGTCGATGCGCAGCGCCATCGAGTTCATGGACCGCGAGCGGCCCGAGGTCGTCATCCTGCAGTGGTGGACCGGGGCCGTGCTCCACTCCTATCTGCGGCTTGCCAGTCACGCCGCGCGCCACGGTGCGCGGGTCATCATGGAGTGGCACGAGAGCCAGGACGTCGGCGAGGCGGGACTGCCGGGTACGCGCAGGTACGTCGGCAGTCTCATGCCCTGGCTGCTCGCCTGGTCGGCCGCGCACGTCGTGCACTCCGATTTCGACCTGGGCGCGATCACCTCCGCCTATCCCCTTGGCATGGCCCCGGTACGGGTCATCAGGCACGGCCCTTATGACCACCTGGCGCCGCCGGTGCGTGCGACTGGCGCCGCCGGGCGGGACGGCGGCCCGATGCGCCTGCTCTACCTGGGCCTCGTCCGCCCGTTCAAGGGCGTCGAGGACCTAGTCGAGGCGTTCAGCGGGCTTGACCGCGGCGATGCGGAGCGGTTCCGGCTGACGATCGTGGGGGAAACCTGGGAGGGCTGGAACGCGCCTGACGAGGCGATCGGGCGCAGCCCGCACGCCGACCTGATCGAGCGCGTGGACCGGTACGTGACCGACGCGGAGCTGGCGGAGTACTTCACCAATGCCGATGCCGTCGTGCTGCCCTACCACCGTTCGTCGGCGTCCGGGCCGCTGCAGATCGCGATGAGCGCTGGCCTGCCAGTGGTGGTGACCTCGGTCGGTGGCCTGGTGGAGGCGGTCCGCGACTACCCGGGCGCCCGGCTGGTTTCGCCGCGCGACGCGGCCGGGCTGCGCGGCGCGCTGCTCGGGCTGCCCGCGCAGCGCGGCCGGCGCTACGCCGACCCGCACTCCTGGGAACTGGTGACGGACGAGTTCACCACGCTGATCGCGTCGATCCGCGGCGCGTCCGCTCACCGGGCGGACGCCGTCCGCCTGGTGCCCGCGCAGGCGGGACGGACCGCGAGGGCAGTGACGGGGGCGGAGGCGTCATGAGGGTCGCGCACGTTGTCGCGTCGTACCACCCGAGGATCGGCGGGGTCGAGACCCATGTCCGGCGAATCGCCGAGGCCTGCGCCGCCGCCGGGGACGACGTGACCGTCCTGACCCACGCGACCGGCACCGCGCTCGCGACGGAGTACACCGGGGCCGTCCGGGTCCTGCGGTTCCCGGAAACCGTGCGCTCGGCCCGCTACCCGCTGTCGCTGCCGCTGTTCCGCTACCTGGCGAGGCACGCCGGTGACTTCGAGGTGGCGCACGCGCACAGCTACCACACCCTGGCCGGCCAGGGTGTGGTCGGCCGCGGCCTGCCGTTCGTGTTCACGCCGCATTACCACGGCACGGGCCACACGGTGGCGGCCTCGCTCCTGCACCGCGTCTACCGGCCGGCCGGCGCCCGGGTGCTGAGCGGTGCCGATGCCATCATCTGCGTGTCGCAGGCCGAGCGCGACCTCATGGTCGGCGACTTTCCCGTCATCGCGCGGAAGGTCCGGGTGATTCCCAACGGCACCGACCCCAGGCCAGCCGCGACGCGAGGGCCGGACCGGCCGTCCGGGCCGCGGATAGTGCTGACGGTGGGCCGGGTGGAGCGGTACAAGAACGTGGACCTCATCATCAGGGCGTTCAGCGGCGTGCGGACCGAGGCCACCCTGGTCGTGGTCGGCGACGGGCCGGACCGGCCGCGCCTGGAACGGCTCGCCGCCGGCGCCGGGCGCGTCCGCTTCACCGGGCGGATCAGCGACGCGGAGCTCGGGGCCCTGATTTCCGCCGCCGACGTGGTGACCTCAGCGAGCGATCACGAGGCGTTCGGCCTTGCGGTGGCGGACGGCCTGACCGCCGGCGCCCGGGTGGTCGCGTCGGGGATCCCCGCGCACCGCGAGATCGGCCGGCTGGCGGGCCCCGCCGCGCCGATCAGCTACGTGAACCCGAGGAACACGGCGGACTTCACCGCCGCGCTCGACGCCGCGCTCGCCACGGGCAGGGCCTCGGCGGGACAGGCGTGGCTGCCCTCGTGGAGCGAGATCGCCGACAAGACGCGCGACCTCTACGCGGCCGTGGCCCGGAAGGCGGGCACCCGCAGCCGGCGGCTCCGCCACGAGGAGCCCGCGTGATCGTCGAACCGCGCTCTGAGGCGCTTGACGCGACCGGCTGGACCCCGCGGCACGCCGCGACGCCGGAGCGGCGGTGGCGGTTCACCCTCACGGTCGCCGCCTGCGCGGTGGCGGGCATGGCGGCCATCGTGAAGTCCTACCTCATCGCCCAGACCACAGTGAGCGACGAGGCCGAGTTCATCTGGTTCTGGGCCGGCATGAGCCTCATGGAGCTCCCGCTGATCGCGGTGATCGCCCGGCGCCGGACTGGCGCCGCCGCGCGGTCCGCGCTGCTGCTGATCATCGGGTTCACCTCGTACGCGCCCAAGCTGCTGCGCGACCCGGGCGCGCCGCTTTACCACGACGAGTACGCGCACTGGCGCGCCACCTACGACATCATCGCGAACGGCCGGCTCTTCGAGCCGGCCCAGATCGTCCCGGTCATCGCCCGCTACCCGGGGCTGCACGCGGCGACGGCCGTGATCGTCGACGTGACCGGCCTGAGCATCTGGCAGGCCGGGACGATCCTGGTGCTGCTCTGCCATGTCGCGCTGCTCGCCGGCATCGTGACGCTGGCCCGCGCGATCGGCCTCGACTCGCGAGCCGCCACGCTCGCGGCCGTCGCCTACGGCTTCAACGCCTCGTTCCTCTACTTCGACACGCAGTTCTCCTACGAGTCGATGTCGATCACCCTCGTCGTCTGGTCGCTCGCCGCCTTCGCGCAGGCGATCAGGGTGCCGTCAGGGCCGCACCGCAGCGCCTGGTGCTGCCTCACCGTGATGCTCTCCTTCGGCTGCGCCATCACGCACCACCTGACAACGATCGAGCTGGCCGCCGTGATGCTGATCGTGTCCGTGGCGCTGTCACTGCCGCGGGCCGCCAGGTCCGACGGCTGGCGGGGCACCGCGGTCACCGCGTGGCTGCTGAGCGCGTTTACCTTGGCGGCCATCGTCGGCTGGATCACGTTCATGGCGCCGGCCACGGTGGCCTACCTGTCGCCTTACCTGGGCACCGCGCTGCACCAGCTGACGCAGATGGTGTCCGGCTCATCCTCCGGCCGCCAGTTGTTCAGCGCGTCGCTTTCCCCTTGGTGGGAACACGTGGCCGCGTTCGGTGTGACCGTGGTCGCGCTCGCCTTCGCGGCGGCCGGCCTGCTGCGGCGGCGGCGGCCCGGCGGCCGGCCGGCCGCCGGGCGGGAGCGGGCGCTGCTGCTCGGCTTCGCCGCGGTCGGCCTGGCGTACTTTCCGTCCACGGTCTTCATCTTCTCGCAGGCCGGCGCGGAGGGATCGCGCCGCTCCTGGGCGATCAGCTGGATCGGCCTGTCGGTCCTCACGGCCCTGTCCGGCGCCTGGCTGGTCGACTGGGCCAGCCTGCGCCGCCGGGCGGTCGCCCGCGCGGCGGCCATGGGCGTGCTGACCGCGATGACGGCCACCGCGCTGGTCGGCGGCACCGCGGCGGGTCTCGACGCGTCCTACCGGTTTCCCGGCCCGTACCTGTACGGGTCGGACGCACGCTCGGACACGCCGGAGCTGAACGCCATGGCGCAGTGGTTCCTCGCGAGGTTCGGCCCGGGCCACCGGATGGTCACCGACCGGTACACCGGGCTGGAGGTCGCCTCGTTCGGACTGCAGGACACCGCGATGCCGTCCGCGGCATTCCCTATCTGGGACCTGTACACGGCCGAGCCCGGCCAGCCGCTCGGGCCGCCGCTCCTCTTCACGGTGCTGGCGGAGGGCCACTACCGCTACCTGGTCGTGGACAAGCGCATAGCCACCGACGTGCCGCTGCTCGGCATCTACTTCGAGGGGAACGAGCCAGGCGACTTCGTGCGGCCCGACGGCCAGCCGATCTTCAGCGGGCGGCTCGCCAAATTCAACGGGGTGCTCTGGATGAGCGAGATATTCGAGTCGGACAACTACGCCGTGTACCGGATGTACCTGCCGGCCGGCCGCCAGCGGTACCAGGTCTTGCCGGTGCCGCTGCACGGGAAGCTGACGGTGGGCGAGTGAGCGATCCGCCGTACCGGCGCCACCAGGGGAGCCGCCTCCGTTACCGCTGGCCGGATGCCTGGCCCTGCTACCTGCTCGCGGCCTTCGCGGCACTCGCGCTTACCGCGCTCGTGCCCGGCGGGCCCGCGCGTGCCGTCCTCGCGGTGCCCGTCCTGCTCGGCGTTCCCGGTGCGCTAACCCTGGGCGCGGCGCAGGCGAGGCGCAGCGTGGACGCGACCGCGTTCGGCGCCCTGGCCGTGATGCTCAGCGCGCTGTGGCTCGCCTTCGCGACGCTGATCCTCACCGTGGGCAAGGTGCGGATCAGCGGCGCCAGCGTCTACGTCTGCCTGCTGCTCGTCTGCTGCGCGCTTACGGCGGCGGCCCAGCGGCAGCTGCGCCGCCGCCCGCCGGCCGAGCCCGCGGTGCTTCCCGCCGACGTGCTCAGCGTCCCCGACGAGACCGGCGCCGCGCCGAAGCGCGGCGCCTGGTATGCCGTCGGCGGCGTACTGGCCGGGACCGCCCTGCTCGCCGGCGGCGCCCTCGCCTACGCGAGCGCGCCGCACCCGGCGCCGGCCGGGTACGCCTGGCTGGCCTGGTCGGGCGCCAAGGCCAACGGGGTCATCGCGGTGGGCGCGCAGGGCATCACGCTGCCCTTCGAGATCACCCACCGGGAGCCGGGCCCGACCGAGTACCGGCTGGCCGCCACCTGGACGGGCGACGGCCAGGCGCACGCGCTGGCGGCGCCGCGGACGCTGCGGGTCAGCGGCGACAAGACCGTCAGGGCCACGCTGAGCATCCCGCAGCCACCCGGTGCCTGCGCGTACCGAATCGTGCTGACGCTGACGGAACTCGGCCCCGCCCACCCGCGGAGCTGGTCGATCAACGCCGGCGTGCGCGCCAGCCGGGGCACCGGCGGACCGGCCGGGTGCGCGTCATGACCACGCTGCCGGTGTCCCTCCGCCGGGCCCGGACGTACGTCCAGGTTGCCCGGGGCGACAGCCTGGTGCGCAACAGCCTGTACATGATGTCCGCGACGGTCGCGACCGCGGTCCTCGGCTACATCTTCTGGATCGTCGCCGCCCGGGTGTTCAGCACGGCCCAGGTCGGCATCGCGAGCGCGGTCATCTCGCTGTGCTCCACCGTGGCGCTGCTCACCTACCTTGGCCCCGCGGCGATGCTCGTCGAGCGGCTGCATACCTACGAGCAGCCCGCGCGGTGGAACTCCTTCATCGTCCGGACGTGCGCGGCGACGGCGGCGGTCACCGCGGCCGTCGGCGCGGTGATGATCCCGCTGATCGCGCACGCCAAGGGATACGGCGCCTACTTCGGCGCGGCGGGAGCGGCGGTGCTCGCGGTGACCGGCGCTTCCGTCTGGACCGTGGTTCAGATGTACTGCTCGGCGTTCATCGCGGCTCGCCGCGCGGACGGGATGTTCGCCGTCCAGGGCCTGATCAGCCTGTTCAAGGTACTGCTCGTCGTGCCGCTGTGCGCGGCCGGGCTCGGCGCGCCGGGGATCGTCATCGCCTGGGTGGGCAGCTCGGTCATCGGCGCGGCCGCGGGCGCCTTCTGGCTGCTGCCGCGGATCGAGCCCGGTGCCGCCCCGGCCGCCCCGGCCGGTGAGCAGCCCGCACGGCGTGCGCGACACGCGCGGCGGCCAAGGAAACGGGCCGACTACGTCGCGCACCTCGTCGGTCAGCACCTCACGAGCGTCGGGGGGCAGATGACGCCGCTGCTGCTGCCGCTCCTCGTGGTGGCCCGGCTCGGCGCGGGTTGTAACGCCTATTTCTACATAACCTGGATGATTGGCAGCGTGTTCTTTATGGTGAGCCCATCGATTTCACAAGCGCTATTCGCGGAAAGCGTCCGCAATGACGTAGGCCTGCGCCCGACGGTCGTGAAGGCGTTTCGCATTGCCGCGTTCCTATTGATTCCCGCCATCGTGGTCATGGTCGCAGGCGGAAAGCTGATCCTCGCTATTTTCGGCCAGCCATATGTCAGTGCCGGTTACGGGCTGCTCGTGCTGCTCGCCATCTCCGCGATGCCCGACGCGGTGTCCAATGTCGCCGTCGCGATCTGCCGGGCGACCAACCGGCTTGGCTACTCTGCCTCGATCAACCTCGGGATCCTAGCCGTCACGGTGGTCAGCGCCTGGCTGCTGATGCCGCGGTTCGGGCTGCTCGGCGTCGGCATCGGCTGGCTAGCCGCGCAGGTGCTTAGTGCGCTTGCCTGCATCCCCGCGTTCATGAACCTGGACGGGAGGACAGCCGCGTGAACCTCATCCAGGCGACCGCGCTTCCTGACCGGCCGGCCGCGCTGGCCCGGCCGCCGGCGGACGGCGCCGGCCGGCGACGGCGGCGGCGAGACGGCACGTCGCTGACCGTGACGCACGTTCGCTCGCACGCCGGGGCGGCGGCTCTCGCCGGTGAGTGGCAGGCGCTGTACCGCGCCGCCGGGCGGGACAACCCGTTCGCCGCGCCCGACTGGCTGCTCCCCTGGGCGCGCCATTTCGTGCCCGAGCCCGACCTGGACATCTTCGCGGTCTACCGGGACCGGACGCTCGTCGGCGTCGCGCCGTGGTACTTCAAGCGCCGGGCGCCGCTGCCGCCGCGACTGCAACTGCTCGGCAGCGGCAGGCATGACGCGCTGACCGAGTTGCCTCAGGTGCTGACGACGCTGGGCGAGGCGCGGTCGGTGCTGCGCGCCGTGATCGGCGAATGCGCGCGGCAGGCGGGCGACTGGGCCTGGCTTGAGCTCCCGTTGACCGTCGACCAGGGCTGGCTCGAGCCGGAATGGCTCGCCGGAACGCCCGTGGAGCGCGGCATCGTGCAGCACAAGACGACGAGGGCCGCGGTGGTACTCGACCTGCCGTCCGACGTGCCCGCGCTTCACCTCAGCCTGAAACGGAACCTGCTCGAGTCCACGCACCGCGCCCGCAACCGGCTGGACCGGAGCGGCCAGCCGTGGGCCATCACGGCGCATGCGGACGCGAGCGGCATCGCGTCCGCCCTGCCAGTGCTCGCGCGCCTGCACGCGGCGCGCGCCGAGCTCACGGGCCGCAAGTACCATCCGGACGAGCTCGGGCTCGCCGCGCGGCGCGCGTTCCTCAACGAGGCGCTCTCCGCCATGGCGGCCAGGCGCCAGGCGCAGATCCTGACCCTCGACGTCGCGGGCACGCCGGTGGCGGCGCAGCTCGTGCTGACCGCGCCGGACGGCAGCTATCTCGGCCTGAGCGGGGTCGACCCCCAGTGGTGGCAGGTCAGCCCGGTGACGCTGTTGCAGCTGCACGCGGCGGAGCTGGCGGTGGAACACGGGCAGGCCACGTTCAACCTCTCGGTCGGCCCGAGTGTCAGCAAGCTCCGCTGGAGCGAGCAGGTCAGGCAGCACCCCGAGTTCCTCGTCTGCGGGCCGCGATGGTCCTCGCGCTTCGGCTACACCGGCTACCGGATGATAGCCGCCGCCGCGGCCGTGCACCGGGAGTCGCAGCGGCACCGGACGGCGGGCAAGCGCAAGCCGGACGGCCGGCGGCAGGAAGGGGACAGCCGGTGCACATCCTCCAGCTGACCGACCTGTACACGCCCGTGATCGGCGGTCTTGAACGGCACGTCGCCACGTTGTCCGCGGAGATGCAGCGGCGCGGACACACGGTCACGATCGTCACCATCAAGTCCTGCGGCCTGCCCGCCGAGGAGGTCATCGACGGCGTCAAGGTCATCCGCATCCAGAGCCTCAGCGAGCGGATGGCGGGCCTGTACGCGGACAGTGCTCACCCGTTCCACCCCACCGCGCCCGACCCGGAGGTGGTGATGGCGCTGCGCAGGCTGGTCAGGCGCGAGCGGCCGGACGTCGTCCACAGCCACAGCTGGCTCCAGTACTCCTTCTTCCCGCTGTACCACCCGAGGAAGGGGCCGGCGCACGTGGTGACGCTGCATGACTACGGCCTCGCCTGCCCCCGCAAGACGCTGCAGCCGTCCTCCCATGCCGACCCGTGCCCGGGGCCGCGGCTGGACCGGTGCCTGATCTGCGCGCCACGGCAGTACGGTGCGGCCAAGGGCGCGGTGATCGCCAGCTTGCACCTCGGCAGCCGGTTCCTGCACCGCCGCGCGGACCGCTACCTGGCGGTCAGCAGCTCGGTCGCCCGGCGTTCCCAGTCGGCGCTGCCCGCCGGCACCGAGATCCTGGTGATACCAAGCATGATCCCGAACGGCGTCAGCGGCCTGGCCGCGGGCGCGCCGCGGCCGGCGTTCCTGCCGGCCGACGACGGCTACCTGATGTTCATCGGAGCGCTTGGCCCGCACAAGGGCGTGGACGTCCTGCTTGAGGCGCACCGCCGAATGCGGCACCGGGTCCCGGTCGTGCTGCTCGGCACGCCACGGCCGGATACGCCGCCGCTCACCCATCCGGACGTCATCACGGCGAGGAACGTACCGCACGCGCAGGCGATGGCGGCCCTGCGGCACTCCTCCATCGCCGTCGTGCCGTCGACCTGGCATGAGCCGATGTCACAGGTCGCGGTGGAGGCCATGGTCGTCGGGCGGCCGGTGGTGGCCTCGGATGTCGGCGGTCTCAAGGACGTGGTACAGCACGGGGTCACTGGGCTGCGCGTGCCGCCGGGGGATCCCGGAGCGCTCGCGATGGCGATCGACGGCCTGCTCGACGATCCGGAGCGCCGGGCGGAGATGGGGTGCGCGGGTCGCGTGCGGGCGCGGCTGTTCGAGGCATCGGCGGTCACACCGCGCATCCTTGAGGTATTCGAGGACGCGTTGCGTGACCGCGTTGGGGCGTAGCCCACGATGCGGCTAACATGCCAGTCCTATGCATCCGGACGAATCAGGCGGCCCAGTGTGCAGGTGCGGTCACCCGCAGAACGCCCATGAGCACTACCGGGCCGGCACAGAGTGCGTGCTGTGCGCTGACTGCCCGAGGTTCCGGCCGTCCGCCGGCCTGCTGCGGCGGTTCGCCGCCAGCGTGGCGCGCCGCGCCCGCTTCTGGTCCTAAGCTGACGGCCCTGGAACGGTGGCGGACGCCGTGGAGGAGGCAGAACAGCCGCGGCGGCAGCTTCGGCAGCAGCGGCGCCCGGCGGGCGTGCAGCACGGTAGCGAACTGGCGCGCTGACAGGCCGGCATAGCGCGGTACGTTCTCGAACCACAGCGCGCTGCGCGTCGCTTCTGTCGCGTGCGGCCGCAGCTCGGCCTGACGCTGCTGCTGGTAGGCCGCCAGGGCGGCGCTGATGCTCATCGCCGAGAGCTTGCCCGCCCGGCGCAGCTGGCCGGCCAGCGCGATCACGTCCTGCAGGGCAAGGGTGGTGCCGAGGCCGACGGAGAAGTGCGCGGTGTGCGCGCTGTCGCCGGCCAGCACCAGGTTGCCGTGGTACCACCGCTCGTTGCTGACCGTGCGGAAGTTCAGCCAGCGCGCGTCCATGCCGTCAGGGAACTGCGTCCACAGCCGCCTGCCGTCCAGGTGGTCGGCGAAGATCTGCTCGAGCATGTCGCAGGTGCGGCTCGGCGAGGCCGTGTCGAAGCCGAGCGCAGCCCACGTCCGTTCGTCACATTCGGCGATGAACGTGCTGGTCATCGTCTCGTGAGGGTAGGCGTGGCCGTATATCCAGCCCGCCTCCGTCGGCACGAAGAAGAAGTTGAACGCGTCCCAGGCCTTGCCGGTGCCGAGCCAGATGTACTTGTTCCGCCCGTCGGTGACCCGCGTGCAGAACTGGGCCCGGCTGCCGCGCAGCTGGCTGCTTGCCCCGTCCGCCGCGAGGATCAGGTCCGCCTCCGGCAGCTGGGAAGTGTCGCTCACATCCTGCTCGTAGCGGATCTCGACCCCGAGCCCGCTGGCCCGGGCGGCGAGGATGTCAACCAGCCGCTGGCGGCTCACCCCGTAGACGTAGCCGTAATCGCGGTTGACCTCGCGCCTGCCGTTGATCTCGACGACCTGCTCGTTCCAGCTGACCGCGCGCGCGGAGATCTCCGCGGCCGACTCGGCGTCGAGCTCGGCCAGCCGGTCAAGGAACCGGCGCTCCATGATCACGCCCCAGCCGTGGGTGACGCCCTCCTTGTCGCGCTCAAATACTATGACCTCATTTGCCGGATTCCAGAGCTTCATCAAGATCGAGAAGTAGAGCCCGGCCGGCCCCCCGCCAACGCAAACGATTTTCACAATTCCCCCCATTGGTGACGCCCATAATGGGCAGAACACCCCTGCTGAACTGGCTGTGTAATATCGTGAACGAGCTGCGTAGAGGCAGATCTTACCGGGCTGCCGCATCATTTGTGCGGCAGCCAGTTAATTCCTCTATTTCGCGGCCTTACCGCCGATGGCCGGAATGTTAGCCAGATATTTACCGCTGGCGGCGCGCCCCCCGGGTGCGCAGGAAGTCGCTGACCACGTATTCGCCGAGGCGTTCCGGCGTGGCCCGGAGCACCCGGCCGCCGTTGCGCTTGGCCACGTTATCCACGAACGCGGCCAGCCGGTCATCGTCGGCCAGCATGAAGATGTTCAGCGCCGCGTGCCGCCTGGTCATCTTGTCTACCTCGGCCAGCGTCAGCTCGATGGTCTCCGGGGCCGGGGGCCAGTCGAACCACGGCCTGCCGTCCCGCATCAGGTGCGCGGTCGGCTCGCCGTCGGTGACGATCAGCACCACGGGCTCGTGCTCGGGGTGCTTGTCGAGGTGGCGCCCGGCGATCATCAGCGCGTGATGCAGGTTGGTGCCCTGGACCATGTCCCAGCCGAGGCCGGCCAGCTCGGTCTCGTGCAGTTCTCTCGCGTAGTTGGAGAACCCGACGACCTGGATGGCGTCCTGCGGGTACTTGGTGCGCAGCAGCGCGTGCAGCGCGAGCGCGGTCTGCTTGGCCACCGCCCAGGTGCCGCGCAGCGCCATCGAGTAGGAAAGGTCGACAAGCAGGCAGACCGCCGCCGCGGACCGCCGCTCGGTCTCTGCCACCCGGAAGTCTCCAGCGGTCAGCCGAACGGATGCGTCCCGCCCGTGTTCCGTCGCCGACCTCAGCAGGGCGGAGCGGACGGTCGCGGGGACGTCGATCGGCTGCTCGTCGCCGAACACCCAGTCCCGCGTCGACCCGGTCAGGTCACCGGCCTGCCCGGCGTCGCGGCGGTCGTGGTCGCCGCCCCGCATGCCTTCCTCTAGTCCGGCGAACACCTGGCGCAGCGCGGTGTCGCCCAGCCTGCGGACCGCCTTGGGGGTGAGCTCGAGCTTGCCGCCGTCACTGGTCAGGTACCCCTGCTGCTGGAGCTCGCGCTCAAGCCGGCGCAGCGCCTGCAGGTCATCGACCGCCTGCCTGCCGAGCGCACGGCGTACCGCTTCCTCGTCCACGTCCTCCAGGCTGGCCCCTGCGTACTCCTGGCCCAGGGCGGACTCCAGGTCGGCGAGGTCGGCGAGGTCGGCGACCGCGCTCGTCGCGTCACCGAGGCCGAGCGGCGTGCCGCCTGACATCCGTACCCCCCGCTGCGGCTGGCCGAGCTCGGGCCGCCTGGCCCGCAGCGCGTCGCCGAGCGCGGCGAGCTCGGCCGCGAGGCCGGCGTCCTCCATGGCTTGGCTCATGAGGTTGGCCAGTTCCTCGCGCTGCTCGTCGGACAGCGAGTTGAGCAGCCGCTCGGCCGCCATCATCCGGCGGACGAGCGAGTCGACGAGCTCCTCCAGGTTCTGCGGGTTGTCAGGGAACATGTCGCCGTACTGGGCCATGAAGTCGTCGAAGTCCTGCTGCGTGTGCTCGCCGCGGGTGTCGGCATCGAGCATCTGCCGTAGGTCGGCGAGCATGTCCTTGACCCGCTGCATGGCCGCGGGGTCGGGGTTCTGGAGAGCCTGCTTCATGCCGCGGAACTGGCTGTCGAGCACCTCCCTGCGCAGCAGGTCGCGCAGCTCCTCGAACCGCTGCCGCGCCTCGGGCGAGCGCCAGTCGTAGTCCGCGAGCTGGCGGATCGCCTGTGAGGTGTCGCTCGGCAGCGTGTCGAGCTCAAGCTCGCGTTCCCTGGCCTCATCGCTTGGATCGGGGAACAGGGCGCCGCGCTCGTACTCAAGGGCCTCGTCGAGCAGCTCACGCGCCTGGTCGAGCATCCCGTCGAGCCGTCCCGAGTTGCGCAGCTCACGCTGCCGCTCGCGGACGCGGCGCATCAGGTCGTCAAGGCCCCGCCGGTCCTGCCAGCCGCGCCGCAGCAGGTCGCGGAGCGCGTCCCGCGGGTTGTCGCCGCCCAGGATCCGCTCGCCCATGTCGTCGAGCGCTTCCCTGACGTCATACGGCGGCGCGAGCGGGTCCGGA
>Ga0265337_1000008_pt1 | contig 94966 bp, 87 predicted proteins | sample 42122metaG_FD_192441 | JGI IMG/M metagenome (GOLD analysis project Ga0265337, IMG submission 192441) | Rhizosphere microbial communities from Carex aquatilis grown in University of Washington, Seatle, WA, United States - 4-21-22 metaG | ecosystem: Host-associated > Plants > Roots > Rhizosphere >... | reverse complement strand
ATTGATGGTCTTGCTTTCTTTATCGACCTCGAGTTTGGTCAGCTTGCCATACTTCTTCAAAAGACCATTGTTGATTTCGACTCTGACTTTTTCGATTTGCGCTCTCCTCGGCAACATCCTGAAAAAATCGCTGAATTGCATGGGTTCCAATATGAGTCCGGTGAAGTTGGGCAGCAAGTTTTCAAAATGTGTCCTTGGGAAAAGAGAAGATTGACGAAGCTGATGTGCGGGTCCTAATCCGCAAACATTGACCGGCACACTTTCTTCCAATGTGTCCGTTCAAGGTCATCATGCCGGAAGCCAATTGTCCGTTCCCTCGCTTTCATCCAAAGAGGAACAGGACTGCCTTGCTTCTGGGCTTTCGTCCTGCCATTAGATTTCACGGCCTCATACATAAACTTTGATGTTTCTCTGGCGGGGGATGTATTTCAACATTCTGTCACTCTCACAAACGTCCTCCAGCCACTTCTAATTTCGTCCTGTTTCCCGTGATGTCAATGGACGCAAATTAGCACGGCATTTGAGATGGAATAGACGAAGAGCAGCGAAGGGCACCATTGACACTCTCGAACAGCAGTGAACTTATTATGCGAAAGTGTTATGCAAAAAGCATTCAGCTTTGCTGAAATATTAAAATTATGCCGTCAACATTGGCTAAAATCAATGTTGGCGGAAGGGGTGGTTTCTGAACTCTTTTTGCCATCTGGTGATCAAGGCCGTAAGGGTGGATTCGCCACCCTGCCAAAACAGCCCCCAATCGCTCTCGGAATTACTAACGAAATACCGTATGAAAACAGACTTTACTATGGAAATCTTGGCTGCAAAGCTGGGCGTGAGCTTGGGGACTTTCAAGAACTGGGAACAAGGCCGGACAAGACCAAGCAAGCAGTTTTGGCCTGCCTTAAAACTGCTGTAGGATGTTCTTGCGGTAAATGGTTTATTTCACTTTCTGCTTGAAAAACAGAACCAAAAGTTGGAAATTCTTACCATGACGAGCACCATTACAACCAAAGGTCAGACGGTCGTGCCAAAGGAATTGCGCCGGCAATTTGAACTCGCCTCCGGCGCTGTTCTGGATTGGCACGCCGACGGTGATTCCATGCGCGTGGTCAAATTGACACGATCCGCAAAAGGCGGTTTCATCCAGGCGCTGCGTCGTCTGGGCCGCGTGCCGGCTGCTCCGCGCGATCACCGGCTTGTGGAGGCCGCTTGAGATTCCTTCTCGACACCAACGTCATTACCGAAGTCGCCAAGCCGCGACCCAACGCCCGCGTGTTGAACTGGCTTTTGGCGCATGAAGTGGTGAGCGGCATCCCCAGCGTGGCCGTGGCCGAGCGATACTAGGGAGCGCATAACGCGCCCCAGGAACAGCGCGTCCGTTTACTGGCGGAAGTGGATCATTTTATCCGCGAGTTTGGGGAGACCGTGGTTCCGTTTGATGCGGAAGCGGCCAAAGTATGGGGCGAATATGTTTCGCGCCCCGCCTTGAAACAAAAACCTCGCAGCTACCCGGACACGCAGATTGCCGCCATTGCCTTGAGCCGGGGATTAACCGTGGTCACGCGCAACACGCAGGATTTCCCGGAAGTGCCCGTGCTGAATCCATTCGAGGATTAAACAGCAACCGACTTTTCATTCATGCATCCACACCGGCCGCAGCCTTCGATCAATCTCCATCCTGAATTTGGTAACCAACCGCTTCGTATCCGCGCACGCGTTTGGAATACATCGAGGAGAGCACTGGGACGCAGCCGTCCACATAATCATAAACGATGACCTCGCGTTTGTTATCGTGCAGACGGTGCAGGCGGCCAACGTATTGTTGAAGCGTGCCGCGCCACGAAATCGGCATGGCTAGGAAAAGGGTGTCGAGCCGGGCGTCGTCGAAGCCTTCGCCGATGTAACGACCCGTTGCCAGCAGGACTCTTTCTTCCCCTTCGGGAATCGCAGTTAATTGTTCGGCGATGGCGCGGCGTTGCTTTGCGCCCATGCCGCCTTTCAACACCACGATGTGTTTCATCAAACCGGTCAACCGGGAGGCAAATTCGTCCACCTGGCTGGTGCGCTCCGTCAGAAGAATTGGAGAACGTCCCGCTTTGATCGAACGCATTAGATCAACACAGATGAGATCGTTACGCGCCTTGTTGTCGGCCAATGCAGCATACAACTCGTGTATTTCCGGTTTCTCGGTCGAGGGCGGCAATCGAAAGTTGGTCGGTCGTGGGATGACGAAGTGATTGAATGGTCGCGCGAGTGCCTGTGCTTTGGCATCCACACGATGCCGGATCGGCCCGCATTGCATAACGATGATGGGATGATGGCCGTCCTTGCGTTGCGGTGTGGCAGTCAAGCCCATGATATAACGTGCCTTCACCTGCCGCAACACCTGCTCGAAACTCACCGCTGAAAGGTGATGACATTCATCCACAATGACGTGACCGTAGTTTGCGACTAGGTCGTCCACAACCTGTTTGCGATTCAAACTTTGAATGATGGCAACGTCAATAATACCGCTGGCGCGTCGCCGCCCGCCCCCGATCTGGCCGATTGATTTTATGGGCAGATTCAGAAATGCCGCGAGCCGCTCGCGCCATTGATCCAGCAGTTGTCGCCGATGGACGAGAACGAGTGTGTTGACCTTTCGGGCGGCAATGAGCCATGCCGCGATGACAGTTTTCCCGAAGGCGGTCGTTGCACACAAAATGCCGTCATCGGACGCAAGCATGGCATTGGCGGCGGCTTGTTGTTCGGGGCGAAGTTGACCGTGAAACTTCACCTCAATCGGGCTACCAGCAAATCGCTGATCGTCGAGTTGAACCGCGACGTTGTGCGATTTGAAAAACGCCGTGATTTCATCGACACAACCACGCGGCAAGGCGATGTGCTTCGGAAATTCCTCCGCGCACCGGATGACGCGCGGCTTGCCAAACGTCGAAAGTCGCATCGCCTGCGCCCGGTAAAATTCCGGGTTTTGAAACGCGGCCAGCCGGTGCAACCGATTCAACATCGCGGACGGCAGCCCTTCTTTTTCCACATAGATCAGATTGCTGCGAACAATTTTTACATTCGACGGCAGTGGGCCGGGAATCGGTTGATCTTTTTTCTTCCGCGACGGCGGCAACGTCCACGGGTCTTCGTCTGAATCATCGTCGGTGACACTGCGCCGGACACCGATAATTTCACCGCTGCGTTCGGCATCCCGCACCAGCGTTTCAATTTCGGCAAATGACATCCGCTGGATGCCCGACAGGAAAGCCCACTGGTCGAAATGTGGATTAAAATCAGCGGCGAGAAAAACACTGTTGCCGTGGCTGCGTGGCAGGTGTTGCAACGGCAGCGCGATGAGATTGCCGAACCCGCCTTTCGGCATCGTGTCCTGGCTTGGAAAGAATCGGTCGTATGAATCGAGGCCAAGCTGGTGACGCCGTTCCATTGTCCGGGTGAGGATGGCTGCGCCAAGTTTTCGCGCCAAACTCGCGGGCAGCGGCGCATCAAAGAAAATCCAGACGTGCCCGCCGCGTCCAGAGCGCGACCGTTCAAGGGCGGCGGGAATCTTCCAGTCGGCGCAGGTTTGAAGGAATGCCCGCACATCATCCTGCCAGGTCGTTTTGTCGAAATCGGCCGCCAGAAACCAGCACGTTTCATCGGTCAGCAGCGGATAAACCCCAGCCGTCAGTTTGCCGGTTAGATGGTCGTGAATCACTTGATCCGCCAATGGAAAATAATCCTTTGGCTCGTCGGGCCGCTTTTGGAACGGATTGCTCCATATTTTTCGATGCGCGGGTGAATATCCGGTTTTGCCATTCCGTCCTTCCCAGTGCGCCGCATAAACATCTTCGCGTCCGCGAAAAAGACTGCGGAACAACTTCACTTTTTCATCTGAACTGGACTTGGAAGTGAACGTAGTCACAGCGGAGTTGAATTCACCGTTGTTGTTAATTGATTGAGCCACCACTTCAACCTGCGGCAGTCCCAATCGTTCACGAAGCTGCCGGTTTTCAGCGTGCAACCGTTCACATTCCGCGAGCGCGTCGGCGAGTCTTTGTTCAACGGGTAAACTCACTTGGTCAAAGCTCCTAAAATTCAGGATTAAATGCGATTCAAAACATCGCTTGCGAATTTCTTTGTGGAGTAATTGCGCGCGTGCGTCGTAGCACACTTTGTCTCGTCAGCAAAGAAGACAATAAAGGTAATTGAAAATCTAATCTAATTATATGAATTAGAAAATCTGGCGGAAGGGGAGGTTTCTGCACCCTTATTGCCATCTGGTGATCAAGGCCGTAAGGGTGGATTCGCCACCCTGCCAAAACAGCCCCCAATCGCTCTCGGAATTACTAACGAAATACCGTATGAAAACAGGCTTTACTATGGAAATCTTGGCTGCAAAGCTGGGCGTGAGTTTGGGCACTCTCAAGAACTGGGAACATGGTTGGACACAACCAAATCGCCGCTTCTGGCCAACCATTCGGACGCAATTGACTTGCCGTTAGTGTCATCCACGTCTCACAGCGACGCAGAAAGCGCAAAATGGCGTCTTCTCAGCGAAGACGTCACTGCTTCAAAGAAGATTCAATGAATGCTGCAAAATCATGATTTTGCAGCAGTTTGGTCTTAATCCAAACTGCTTTCGGCACCGGCAGTGAAAAGAACGACCGCACATCCCGGCGTAACCCCTCCTGTTTGGTCAGCAGTTCGTCCTTGAGCGCTTCATACACGCTGCTGGTATGGGAAATGACCATGTGCACGAAAAACTCCTCTGCTGGCGTGACAGGCCGCTTTGCAACATTCGCCGAAGGCTCGATGACGCGGGCCAATTCCGGGGAGCGGAAGAATTCTTTCCAAACCTCACGGTAATTTGCGGTGAGGGTCAGGAGATTGGCAATCCGCCGTGTCTTGGTTTCCGAATGTAACGAGACAGCCGTGAACCACAAACCGCCGATGATGCCGACGGAACTGAAAAGGTTGAACCAGTTTCCAGCAAACCATTGTGCCATGTCCCCTATTTTAGCATGAGCGGGACAAATGGCGCTAGAAGCGGTCGGGAATGTCGCGCTTGGCGTTCACCAGGAGATTGCGTGGCAGACGGACAATCCGTTCATCCGGGCCACAACCGGCCGTTCTAGGCAGCTTGGGAGCGGCGGCATCCGTGATGTCGATGCCGATCACGGCAAAATCGCCATTTTCAAGCTCCCAAATGTCTGGGCAACCCCGGCAGCCGACAGTGTGGGCTCCATTTTCATGCGGGTCAGGACCGATGCGTTTAAGAAACATAATCGTTTTGTTTTGATTTCCGAGTAATTCATTTTGCTACGATAACGTAGCAAAATAATCCCACCGCTCCCCTATTGTCAAGTGCGTATTTGTGAGCATGGCAAGAAAACGAAAACCCGCCAACATCGTTGGCAAGGAAATCCAGAAACGGCGTTACGAGATGAATCTGACGCAGGAGCAGTTTGCCACCCAATGCCAATTGCACGGCCTCGATATCAGTCGCGGGACGGTTTCTCAAATTGAGGCGCAAATCCGTTGTGTCAGTGACTCTGAATTGTTCCTTTTGGCATCCGTCTTGGGCGTTTCAACGGAAAGCCTCTACCCAGCAAATTTCAAAAAGACGAGGCGGCAGAAATCCAAATAATTCCGTTCTTCTGAATTTCGGAATCTCCATTGGCATGGGCGGCTATTTGACGATGAATTCCGTCTTGGCATAATAATTTTTGCGCCATATTTTTGTCCCACAGAACCGGAACGGTCGCGTTTCTAACTCGGTTGGCTGGGAGATTTTCGGTGAAAGACCCAAAGGAAAATCTTCCGGGGTTGACCCGGACAGCGCTGGATGTGGGTGACCCTTGCGTTGAAACGTTCGGAATGATAAGTGAAAACTCCTCTCCATCGGTCGCACTGTCTGACGCGCGTGCGCCCAGGAGGTTTCAAACTTTGTGAAAAATCTTTCAACCTTCCCGCTCATACCACGGACGCAACTTCGCTCCGCGCAAATCCACGCCAATGCCGCCGCCAGCGCGACCTGTTTCACGTCGGCAATCTCAATGCGCGCCCCGCCGGGCAACGCCAGCACCAGTGCCGGTTGACTTTGACCGCCGGGATGGTGCGCCTGTTCCACCACGGCTTCCAACCATCTCACCTTGTCTCTTGCAGGGGTCGGAACTTTCTCCGACACATAAGCACCGCGTTGTCGCCGCCGTCGTTGCGACCAGGTGGCAAAGGTCGGATACTTGATGCCCACCAACGCCGCGAACTTCTTGCCGCTTAAACCGCTGCGTTCAACCTCATCGAGCAACTGTTCCCGTCGTGCCGCCGGGGTCTTCATCCGCCCCAGCATGTCGGTCTTTAACACCTGTTCAACTGCCTGTGTCGTATTCGTCATAGCATTATGCTATGACGCTTATGGCTTCACTGTATAGAGGTGCTCCGCGTGACGCTTACAAACCGGGAACACCCCCCTTCCTTTTACTGCGTCCAGCGGGAGCCGATTCTGGTTCGCTCGTGAGTTTGCCACGACAGGAACGCAGCGCAGCGCAGTGACGGCGGGGGAAAGCTCACCGAGGGAACACCACCGGGGGAGCCATGTCTTGCCGTGTTTCGCGGCGGAGTCCGCCTATGGGGGAAGCGAAAGCCGGCAAGTCTTGGCGAGGGAGCGCAACCTGCCTTCGTGTGGGGATGTGGAAGATGCGGGGGATGCGAGCGGTTCGAGGATTGCCTACTTCAGAACCCCTCTTTGGGAACGATGTGAAAATAGCGATGATAAGCAGAGACCGAGCAAATTGTAACTGCTATGGCAGCCAGCATCATCGCCACACAGCTTGCCACCAAAAGAACCTTCCTGGATTTTTTAAGATTGGCAAATTCGTGTTCAAATCTGATGCCGTGGCCACGGGCAACCAAGATATAATGATTTGCGAAATAGAGCACCACGGCAGCGATTCTTAGTGGCCAAGGGCTGGAGTTGAAGGAAAATCTTGTTCCAGCAGCTATTTCTATCCATCCCTCAATGCCCATAAGAATGGCTGCCTCTACCAGCGCCACACCTGCGACACCTTTCACGGCATTCATGCCAGAGGACCATGAACTACCACTTGCTCTAAATCCGAGAGTGAATCCCGTCAGATAGAGTTCTTTGAGAAAACAAAAAATAGAATGAATCACAGAGTGAATCACAGAGTGAATAATTAAAATCCGGGCACTGTCCAGAATATCGAATTTACATAACTCGCGGCTGCCGGTCTGGAGTCTTTCAGAAAACCCGGCACTCCACCAGGGTAAACGTTATCTATGAGAAAGTATTCTGCAGAACCAATTGCTCCATATGGAGGAGCGACAAACGCAAGACCTGTGAATCCGCCGTTGACGACAACCTTTCCTCCAGATATATTGCCGTTACGCCAACCACGGAAGTCATTCAAGGTTGACGCTAAGGCTATCGGGCCTGCAATTTTTAGCGATCCGGCACATTTTGAAATTTTGGCTACGGAAGTCGATTGATTTCCTTGAAAACCCCTTCCCCACAACCCACTCAAGTAAAGACCACCATCTTCGGCGACAGTGGCGTTTCTGGAGCCAAACTGAACAACCGATTGCGATAAGCCAACGTCGCCAAGGAGTAAGGACATATTATCGTAGCTGTAGTTAAACATTCTTGCGCTCGCCGAATAATAAGTCATGTTAAAAGAAGGAGGATTATTTTGATTACCCGTTCCACCTCCATAAATACCAATGTCTTCTCCCAGTGGGTCTATGTTGTTTATGGGATTGTTGCCCACAAACTGATAAAGATTGATCCCGCCTCGTTCCTGAATCGGGTCATTGTTCAGCCACCGCTGCAAATTCGGTTCGTAGTAACGCGCGCCGTAGTAGTATAGTCCCGATTTAAGGTCAATCTCCTTGCTCGAAAAGCGATAGGTATTGGCTGTCGCCAGTGTCCCCCACATTCCCAATGTGTTGCCAAAAGAATCGTAAAGATACCTCGCCACTCCATTCCCCGAAGCATCCACCATCATCGTCACGTTCCCATTGCCGTCGGTGTGGTAAAGTGCGCTGCCGTTGTTGTCCGTTCTCGCCAGCAATCCACCGATGCCTCCAGCGCCTTGCATCGTCCCGCTCAAATCCAGGCCCCGCGTGTAACTCACCTGCGGATTGTTGTTTCCGTCACGTTCCTGAACCACGTTCATCCCGTCGTAAACGTAGCGCACTTCCCGGGCCAGATTCCATTGGTTGCCCCAAACATACTCCCGCCGGACCCGCCGACGCCCAAACCCGTCATACACGAATTCCTCCCTCCAATTGTTGGTCACCGTCACGCTCGTCAACTCGTTCGCACTATCATACCCGTAACCCTTCTGGCCGTCGCTTGTCAGGTTCCCGTTCAGGTCATAGGTTAAATTCACCGACGCCGGCAGGTTCTGCACGAGCATGTTCGTGTAGGAACCGCCCGCCACCGTCACCACATTCGTGAACGTGTTCATGCCGTCGTTCAAACTCACACCCGACGCGGCAAAGGTCAAATCGTTGTAAAGGCTCGCGTCCTGGCCGTTGACCGTCAAGCCGCTCACCGTGTTGGTCAAATTGCCCGCCACGGTTATTCCATCGTTGTGGACGATATTCGTCAACTGGTTGGCCCCGTCAAGAGCAAATCCCTGAACCAACGTGTCGTTGTTGCGGTTGGTCAGGTTGCCAGCCGGGTCGTAGGTGTAGCCGAAATTCTCGTTTTGCCGCAACGTCCCGCCCGGATCATGGCCAATGGCGCTGGTCAATTGTCCGATGCCGTCGTAGCCGTAATTGACATGGGCATTGTCCGCGCGGGTCACTGACATGCGGTTGCCGTTGCCGTCGTAGTTGTAGCCGTAAAAGTCCAGGAGCTGGCCGCCGTGCAGGAGCGCCGTCGCCAGCAATTGGCCGGCGTCGTCGTAGGCGTTGGTGATGGCGCTGCCGCCGGGCAGCGCCAGGTTTTGAATCTGCCGCCCGGCGCCATTGTAAGTGTAGGTGAACGTGCCGGCGGGGGAGGAAACGCTGTGCAGCCGCTGCAAGGCATCGTAGTCGTTATTCTCCGTCCAACTGCCTGACGGCTGGCTCACCGTCATGGTGGCTGGCAGCCAGCCCGTAAAGTTATTGGCCACCGTGTCCGACGGCCACGGGCCGTCCTCGCCGGCCAACGTGCCCTTGAATGCGCCGAAATTTTTATAGGTAAAAGCCGTTGTCCCCACGGCGTCAACCATGTTTGTCGGGCGGTTGAGCGGGTCGTAGGCGAACTGGAGTGACGGAGAGCCGGAGTATTGGACATGGGTCACGTTGCCGTTGGCGTCCAGCGTGTATTGCGTCAGCCCTTTGGCGGGCGTCCAGTGCGCGGTCAGCCGGCCATTGGAGTCGTAACCGTTCGTTTCCACCAGAACGCCGTTGGCATTCGTCCGGGCGATGGTGCGGCCATAAAGGTCGTAGGTCCAGGAACGGGCATTGCCGTTGCCGTCGGCCAGCGTCAGCAAACGGCCGGCGGCATCGTAAGTGAACCCGTTGGTGTTGCCGAGCTCGTCGACAGAGTCAGTAAGCTGGAAAGTGGAAATAAGCCGGCCAGCGGCATCGTAGCCGTATTGAGTCCATTTCCACCCGTCCTGCACCGACGCCAGCAAAGGCCCGGTGTAATTAAAATAGCGGGACAAACCGGAAGAACCAGAAACATATTCATGGGAGACCCGCCCCAAGTCGTCGTAGCCGTAATGAACGGTCATGTCATCGGCGTTTTTGATGGTGAGCGGCTTGTTATTGTCATCATAAGTGGCGGCGAACAGCACTGCATCGGCGGAACTGACATTCGTAACGCGGTCCAGCCAATCGTAAGCGTAATCCAAGTTGATGCCATTCACGCTGTCCGTCAGATTGGTGACCTGCCCGACGGAATCCAGCCCGAGCGTCCGGGTGATTTCATGCCCTTGGGCGTCCGCGAACTGCATGGAAGTTATCCGGCTGGTGTAGTCGCGATTGAGGGTGGTGGAGTTGGTCAACGGGTCGGTGACGGAGGTCGGGGCGCCACACGGGCAATAGCCAAAGCGGGTGACACTGCCGTTTCGGTCGGTGAATGAAGTCAGGCGACGCATGTTGTCAAATTGTGCGTAGGCCCAGTGGTTCAGGCGATCCTTGACGCCGGTCAAGTCCAGATCGTTCCAATTGTAGCCAATGGAAGTATTGTCTGGAAATGAAACGGAAGTCAACCGTTCCAGACCATCCCAAGCATAGTGCTTGGTCAGTCCCACAGGATCGGTCTTGGTGGACATCAATCCGTTGTAAAACGTGTAGGTGTTGGTGGCCTGGATTTCCAAGGCGATGGATTTGGTCAGGAAACCGTCGCTATCGTAGTAGTTGGTCACCGTTAGGCCTGTTGGCAAATAGTAGCCGGTCAACTGCTGACGGTTGTTGAAGAAGAGTGTGGTCTGATTCCAGCCGCCGTCGTAGAGATACACTCCGGAAAAGTCAGGGCGGGTCAAGGTAACCGTGGAAGGGCCGCCGCTGTTAGGAAAAGTCTCCACGGAGGTCTGGGTGCCGGAATTGACGGGATTCAACGACTGCCTCAGGCCCGGCACATCCGGGCCGGAGACAGATTGCAATGGCAGGACCCACCAGGTGGTTGTGCCCAAATCGGTCCCATTGAAACTGCAATGGCTGGAATAAGCCACCTCATTGTGGCCGTAAAAGCGTTCCGTTTGCGAGGCTAGACATGTGCCGTTGGCTTGATACAAAACGGCTTGCACTTGCTGCGGTTGGGAATAATTATAATCATCGTATTGCGTTTGAAGGCAATAGGTCGTGCCATCGGGCAACAAGTGCAGGATGGCATTGGGTTTTTCGTCATCACCGCCGAATTGCCACGGATTGCTGCTCCCGGAATAGCCATACCAAAGAATCTGGCCGTCGGTGACGCCGTCGGGAGACGGCTCCCGGGTCAGCGAAGGCGCCCCGCTCAAGGTCATGCCGTCGGCTTCCAACATCCAGTGCTGCATGCGCCCAAGTTTGAAATCGTTTGTCGTCAGCGAATTTAGTTGGCTTGGATCCGTATTGGACAACAAAGAGCATTGTTGACGCCCCCAGTAAAAGCTGTCGCGCATATACAACGCGCCCGCCTCGTCGGTGGCGCTGCCCCTATCCAGATTGTAGGGTGCCCATGGCGCGGAGTTGTTGTAGGTTGCGGAAATGGCGTTTGTCGCCCGGTTGAAAAAGGCATACAGCTCGACGGAATTGTCGGCGTTGGTGATCCGGATGGCCCGAGTTTCGCCGTCACTGGTTTTGTTAATTGTGTCCTGATTGGTTTCCCAGTAACCGAACGTGTTTGTCCCGTATGGCGTCGTCAGGGAGGTCATGTAGTTGCTCACACCGTAGCCAAACGAACTGCTCATGCCTTGCGCGTCGGTGATGTTCAGGATTTGCGCGTTGGTGTCGCAAGCGAATAAGGCCGTGTGGCTGTAAGGCATGTCCACGCGGGAAAGCATTCCGGCGGAATAAGTGATGGTGGTGGTTTTGCCATCGTAATCGGTGATGTAGCTCAAACGATATTGGCCGCCGTCAATGGTGTAGAAAAGGTGGATGGAATTCCCATAAGGATCAATATGCTCGGTCAGCAATGCATCGGCGGAGGGCTGGGCCGGAATGGTCACTAGCTTGTCCATGTAATGTCCATCAACGATTCCACCGGACCAGTTGGCTGCCGGCGAGAGTTGATTCATCATGACAGCCGCAGTGAGGTCATCATAGCTGCCGGTGCCAGAGGCAACTTGCTTGGGGCTATAATCTTCCCATGCGTCTGTCAGGGGCTCAATGCTAAGTATCCCCGAACCATATTTCCATTGAACCGAAATTGGGCCGGTGTCCGTTCCATCCTGATAAATGGGCATATTGACCGTCGTGTTGGTCGCATACAGCGGAGTAACCGCGCCATAGATGTCCTGACTGCCGTCCGGATGCGCCAGCCGAAAACCCCGTGCCCCATAAACGTCCATCCCGCCGTCGGGCACGTCGCTGGATGCCGGATAAACATGCGCGTTCACACCGTCCATGGGCAAAAGTTGATCGCCGTTGTTGGGATCCCGGGTTTGATCCGAGGAAAACGTGCTCTCGCCGCCATTCCGATCATAAACCACCGCCGACCAACTAGCGAAGCTGCGGTGGGAACCCGTGATTTGTCCGGTAAAGTGAACATAGGAAGACCAGTTATTATTCCAGCCGGTGGCCGGCACAAATGCAGGCTGGTCGTTTATTATCTGCGGTCGGGGTTCCCGCTGCCTGTAAAAAACTGAGAACTGCACCTTCTCTCCCAGCGACGTGGTGTATTCCGCAGGCGCATCCGCCACCCACAGATTCTCGTAGGGTTCGGAGACCCACCATTTGGGCATGCCGGGGCAAGGGCACGTATGACATGCATCAGGCCCTTTGTCTTTGCCATCAACGACATTAAAAATGCCCCCAAGGGCTATGGAAGCGGTTCCGCCAATGTAATAAGGCTCGTCGCCTCCCATGTCCAACGCGGCGTAAGGAGGGTGAAGTTCTATGCCCTTGCCGGCCGGAAAATATTGCAGCCCGCCGTTACCGACCCCTTTCAACCAATTCGTCTCGTAAAAGTGGATTCCGCCGATGCTCACATCAAGGACATACGGGATGCTAAACTTGCCGGTGATGCCTTGGATTAAAAACTTCACGCGCGCCCCCGTCATGCCAGCGTTGAGTTGAAGGTCGCCAACTTCAACCGATGCGTCCGCCAGCCCTCCCCCCCAGTCCGAGTTTGGCGCGGAGAACGGGACAAACAAATCTGCGGTTTGATACTCGGAAGACAGAACTAATTTATAATTACTTAGACCGACAATATCACTATGTTCACACGCTTCGCCGGGCTGTAGATTAATGGTATAGTCATCTTTAAAATCAGTCAGGGCATTAACAGTTTTGGTTCCGAGATCGTCCCAAAGGTTACAGAACGGCAACCAGTCATATACAAGATCAGGAAGGTATATCTCCAAGCCGAGACCGAGATATGACAAAGGACCTTCAGGGGAGCTGAGGTCAAGGCCTTGCCCGGTGCAGCCAGCGCCGGTATAGACTGTTGGGGGAGGGGATTGGCTAGAGGCGACGTCAACTATGATCCACCCAGTGGTGTCGGCCGAACCCACCCACAGTGGACCGTTCGAATCGTAATAGTTGCACGTTCCGGAGACGCTGTCCTTCGTCTCGATGCCAGTATCACGATCTACCGAGCAACTGGAGCTGTAATCAAATTCCCCCGTCCATCCATTATTGGTGTGGACCACATTTTTGCTCTCCGTCAATGCTTCATGTAGATAATGCCGCTCCAGCCACGGCAGGGAATTTGTAAACGCCCTATACCCTTTTTTGGCGGTATTCGTGCCGCCGGTCATGGATTCGGCACCCACACAATATTGTTGCGCTTTAACAGCGAGCGCCGCACCAAGGCTGGCTGCAACCAGGGAAACACAGATGAATACTTTCATATCGAATATGTTTGGTTTTCCTAACAATTACGGGACGGCTGACACCGGCTTTGGCTCAAAAATCTGAATGGTCATGCCGTTAGGGAATGTCAGCGGCCCACTACCGCAACTCAGCCAATTGCCCAAGTCCCCCGCATCAAAAATGCCGTTGCCGTTGGCGTCCTCCAAATAATCGGGAATGCCGTCGCCATTTGTATCCAGAGGATTTCCATAGGCATCGGTCGCCACATAATGGTAGCCGATGTCCACAGTAGAAACACCTTCCGGCACCTGGGTAGTCTGCGTAGTGTAATGGTAGAGGCCGACCTGATCCGCCGTTGTGCTGCCGGCATCGACGAGAGGCGAATCAGATGGTTGATAATAATGGCCCAAAAAGCTGGATTGATATGCCAGAGGATTGGCAAGAATGATATCGCCTGTTTTGATTGGATCCAGCGTATCACAGTTGGTGACGTAAGCGTTGTGCCCACCGCTATAGGTAGCTCCCCAGCCGCCCATCCAATCGGGAATAACAGTTTGGTCGAATAAATTGTCCGCCACAATGGCATTGCCCGTCGTCGTCCATGGGCTGTATCCAAACGTGCCGTGCCAGAAAAGACAGTTGCGGATGATCGGGGTGTTGTTGTCCTGCGGATACATTTCCAAATCCACCCGTTCAAACAGGCAATTGGTCAGATTGATTGAAGGGTTATATGTTTGCAAATAGCCGGCGTGGAATTCACAGTCCCGAAACGCAACCGCTTCATTACCCAATAGTGTATATGTGTATGGACAATATGGCCCCGCCAATACCGACCAATCCGTGAAGCGGCAGTTAATCGCGATCGGCGAAATCCACCAATCACCCAACATGCCATTGTAGGGCTCCGACCAATTCACATAAAACATGGCCTGTTCCTGAACCGTGTTAAAACAAACGATATGAACCGGGTTGGTGGCCAGGCCCTGCGATATAAATTGCGCGCCTCCGTTGAGCAGAATACTCCAACCTCCGCTGGCTGCCGTGCCGGCCATCCCAATTGCGGTTCCGGGATTGATCATGACTGTTGCATTGGTCACAATTGTTGCAAGAAACTCATAATCCAGCGGAACATAGTGATAGCCCAGGTCGGGGGCGTCACCGTTGTCGCGCTGGGCCTGCGGGTCGAATGTCATTGACGCATAAATTGTGGTGTTGGAATAGACGATGGGCGGATAGGTGGTCTTGGTTTGGATGTGGGAGAGAACGGACGCGTCAACATTAGTCGTGCCGGCATTGTGATAGGGACTGTTGGTGGCCAGATAACAAATTCCGGCACCGACAGATTGAAACACTCCGCTACTGGACGCGAGCCACGCCGTGTAATCGGTGGTGACCGTCGCCGCCCCAGCCGTCCCCGTATTGACCAGCAGACTGTTGACAAACGATACCGTGCTCGCGTCCTCCCCCCAAAAATCCACCACCAACTGGTTGGTGCAGTTGTCAATGGTCATATGGTAGACCGTCGCCGCAAACGCGTTCCCATAAAACACATTGCCGGCATTGACCACCAAATCATTCGTGAAATAGCAGGGTCCCCAATAGACAAAGAAGGGATACACGCAGTCGACGAATTGGGAATCGCTCAAGCTCAGATGCCCATTGCCGACGATGCCGTAGCGGGCATAGCGCACATGGATATACCGCCATTGCGTGGAGGAGGAGGAATCTCCGCAGAGGGCATTCCAGTAGGTCATCGGTGTGCCTGGCTGGCTGATTGATTCACCCACGGAGTTGTCGTTCACGGAGGTGAATATGGCCGGGTGGTAAGGATCTGTGTCGCAGTTGATATTGCCCCAACACTCCATGCACGTTGGATTATTGGGGTCGGTGCCATATTTGATTACTGTCCCACCTTCAAAGACGAGGTTGCCGTTAAAATCAATACCATTCGCTATGTAATATGTCGTATCTGCCTGAAAGGTAAAATCTCCCGGGTCAGTGTCTACAAGCACATAATCCAGCACCACGCCTGGTTTTGGATTCAAATCCGCCTTGGCCACTTGCACCACGTGGGTGCTGTCCTTTTGCGCCAGCCGGGCCGGAACCAATAATCGTGTGGAAGAAACTTTATGCAGAACCGAATTTGCCGGGATCGTGCCGTTCATAGCCGTCATTGGGAGCGATTGTAGGCAGGAAGCCATCCTTTGAAATGGCACTTCTTCAACCAAAAAGGTGCGTCCACCCAGATGCAGCCAGCTTTTGAACACCGTTATTTCAGAAGCGGGGTCGGGTTGTGCAGTCCCCGCAACAAAGGCCTTGCCATGTCCCATGATCATGGACCCAAACTGCAACGTGGTTTCTCGCAATCCGTTTTGCAGGCCCGCAGCGGCGAATTTTTGCACTGGCTCCGGCGTATCAAAGAACTCGGTCAACAATTGCAAACGGCTGCTTTGTGAGCTTAATCCGTAGGCTTCCGGCAATGGTGGTTGTTCCCGAAATACCAAATCAGATTCAAATCTGCCTTTCCGGTAGGTGCAGACCAAATCCGCCTTGAGGCCGGTGAAGGCATCGGGATAAACGATTTTGTTTGGACTCACCAATACCCCGACCGAATCTTTCAACTGGGCAATCAATACTGTGTTGTCGCCGTCATCATAACTGATGCCCATCGGACGGCTCTTCAGATGTGTTCCGTCCGGCGTCACCATTTCTATCACGCCTTTGTAAATATCACCCGGAAAATTAACCTGGTGTTGTCCCTGCGTGGCCGCCGCCCCACCTCGTGGCAGAACGTTAATTTGTTCTTTGGATTCAACCCACCGGCCATTGCTCCAAAAATGCATTCCCGCGGCCATTTCGGTATAGTGATGTTTCTTGGGGACGACGGTTCCGTTTGGGCCTTGTTCATAAACCGTCCGTTCCCAAACTCGATTGTTGGCTGCGCGCTGGACAACGGAATAAGGGGTTGGTGCCGGCAGAACAGTTTGCTTAACAGTTGTTGTGGCGCCGGTTCCGGTGACTTGCGCCTGCACTCCCGCCAAAGTTGAAGCCAGCAATGCAATGACAAAACATGAAGTTTTCATAGATGATTTAAGTGAACAAAACCAAAAGAAGCGATGAAGCGCCGAATAAAAGCCCTTGAAAAGACAACAACCTTCCCCTCCAGCCTCCGAAACACCCAGCCGTTTGCCCAAAGCCTTCTGCCTGTTTGCTTCCATAAACCCCAATCCCAACAGCCAACTGACAGGTTGCCTAACAACGAACCGATTTGAAGGGTATACGGGTGTAGTTGGGCAATCTTTCAAAAAAGTTGAAAGATTCTGAACCCACGAACGTAAAGGCATTGAGTTCTAACAAGCAGTGGTAACAAATCAGACCGGCTTTGCAGTTTCGAGTTGTTCGCAACCTTTTGCGAATCAATTTTGGAACTGTGAATTGGAGTTATTCTCATGCCAGAAACGGCGTTACGAGATGAATCTGACGCAGGAGCAGTTTGCCACCCAATGCCAATTGCACGGCCTCGATATCAGTCGCGGGACGGTTTCTAAAATTGAGGCGCAAATCCGTTGTGTCAGCGACTCTCAATTGTTCCTTTTGGCGGCCGTTCTGGGCGTTTCAACGGAAAGTCTCTACCCGGCGAATTACAAAAAGACGAAGCGGCAGAAATCCAAATAATTCCGTTCTTCTGAATTTCGGAATCTCCATTGGCATGGGCGGCTATTTGAAGATGAATTCCGTCTTGGCAAGATAAATTTTGCGCCATATTTTTTCTCACAGAGCCGGAGGCGGTCGCGTTTCTAACTCGCCACTCTAAAAGCCGTCTTTGCTTTGAACCACTGGCGACGCCATGGGCAGACTCACTTTGTCGGGAGCGAGCAGGCCCGCGATGGCAGGACGGCTGGCCTTTGATTCCGCAGCCGACATGACAGCGCTGGGCTGCGAGCGTTCAGGTGAGTTGCAGGCCGGGGGAGATTTCCTCGTCACTGTTTGGGCGGGACACCGGCGGGTTACTTCGTTTCTCCTTCGACCGGCTCAAGCATTTCCGGGTTTCGTTTCGTGTAGCCTGTTTTCAGAACTTCAGAAACCCAAGTCACATTCACAACCCTTCCTTTGGAGTGCCCCGCAACAACCTCGGCAAACACGTCTGTGATTGTTCCCATTTCAGGCGAATGGTCAACCTGCACTTTGCGTATTGCGAGAATCGTTCCAGAGGCAAGTGTTGCCTCACTGTCAGCAAGCTCTCTCGGCATCAGCCTTCCCTTCCAGACATAAGCGGGTTTCTTCAATTCATAGGTTTGTCCGATGACAAAATCCGTCATCTTAGCGGCGTTATTCGTAATGTCCGTCGTGCTGTTGCACGAGGTAACGGCCACCAGCATCAGCGCGACGCATAGAGTTTTCATGATCACTTCGTCGAGATTGAGGTGCATGGGCAGTTGGGTTTTAGCTGGTGAGCCCAATCCGCGTAGGACGAAAAGTAGCCGTGACCACTGGCATCCCGCGTGTTCGTGTCAATGAACGGTTGGGTCGCCAAGTTAACCGGATTCAGGAACTGACCGTAAGGAACGGGGTCGTAGATGTTCCTGTTGTTCTCCGCATTTGCCAGTCCGTTTGGTGAAATCCGTGTCTCTCCTCCGATACCCGTGTAGCAAATCATTTTCCTAGCTTCTGGTTTGATCAACGACTGAGCGCGTTGAAATACTTTCGTTCCCTGGCTGTGAGCAAAAACCTGGATGCTACCGCAACAGCAGCCGTTCCGTTTGTATGCGTCGTAGGTCTGGTTTATTTGCCGGGCCAAATCGAAGGACGCCGACTGAATCGCGCCAAACTCATCTCCAATAATTTGCAGAATGTCACCGCCGTAGGTGGAACGATTGCCAGCAGCAATCCCGAGTTTCAAACCTGCGTATCTCGGAGAATTTGCAAGCAGATCCGCCAACATGTCATTTGCTTGTTTTCGTTTCGTAAAGATGCCGTTGACCGTGATGAGCACATTGCAAGTGTCCTTCGAAATCTTCTGTATGTCCGAATGGAAAATGTCGCCAGACAGAACCGAGAACGGTAAGCCAACGAGCAACTGCAATCCGTTAATCGGGTTGATGGGCGTATCACCAAAGGCGCTGCCGTTGTGCCGCATCAGCAATTCAGCACCTTTCTCCAGCCCGTCCAAGTCAAAGAAGTTGATGCCGTCGTTGTCCACGAAACCGTAGAGGTTTCGCGTGATTGATTCCCCGATGGGGTCGTGATTTGGCCACCGACCAGTCGAAGGGTCATAGTAACGGCCTCCGTAATACAACAAATCGTTCTCATCATCCTCATACTTCGTCGAAAACCGGAAGGGGTTTGTATCCGCCATTGGCCCGGTCGCCCGGATGACTTCCCCAAACGGCCCATACTCATATTGAGCCGAGGTCGTTCCATCCGCCTTCACTACACCCATCACATTTCCATTGCCATCATAGCCATAATAATAGGGCCCGGCCTGCGGGCCACCATGCACCGTCATCGAAAGCAGTCCACCCACACCGCCTGCTCCCTGCATCGTCCCGCTCAAATCCAAGCCCCACATGTAAGTGCGGAGCGCGGAGTGCGAAGTGTTGAGTTCAGCAAGCAGGTTCCAGCCGTCATAAACCAACCGTTCATCCAACGCCGGCGTTCCCGTGCCCGTCGTGTTGTTCCACACCGTCTTGCTGATCCGCCGCCCCATCCAGTCATACCCGAAATCCATCCGTTGTTGCGGTCCGACCGAAGTGGCCGACACCATCCGCTTCAGCCGGTTCTCCGCGTCCCACGTGTAGGTCCACTGCCCGTCGCTCGTCAGGTTGCCGTCATCATCATACGCGAAATTCTCCGGCGTCCTGGCCACAAACTTGTTGCCGGTGTGGAAATCCGCCAGCGTGCTCCCGTTCTTGGCCGCCACCGTCACCCGCGCGAACACCGGGTCGCTTGCGTTGTTGACCGGCGCCTCGCCAAAGAACCGCCCGTTCTCCTGCCGTTGAACAGTAAACGCCTGTCCTTCCACCGCGCCCAGTAGCGTCAGCGTGCCCGGCGCGTCGCCCACCAGCCACAGCGACCCCGGCACATCCCGCTGCGTGAGTTGGTTCAAGGCATTGGCCGAATAGCTCGCCGAACGCAAATTGTTGCCCGCCGCATCCCCGCCCGCCTTCGTCTGTGTCCGGTTGCCGATGTCGTCAAAGGTGTATTCAAATTGCTCCCCGCCCGCCATCGCGCTCGAGGCCAACTGCCGTTTGCCGGAGGTCACTTCGCTGCGGTTGTTGTAGCCGTAATTCCACTTCGTCCCGTCCGCCAAATCCGCCTCCGAACGCCGATTATAATTGGGATCAAACTGATAATTGACGCCATAGGCTGTGGGGCCTCCCGCCAGCACGGCGCTGGCCCCGGACAACCGGCCCAAGCTGTCGTGATTGTAATTTTGTGTCATCACCGGACTCGACGCCTCGGAATCCGCCACCGAACCTACAAACGGCCTGCCCGCCTGGAAAGTGTAATCATACCGCCGCAATTCCGCGCTGCCGTCGGCGTTCTCCTCCACCGCGTAATCCAGCCACGAAATCGGGTCATAGACAAACCGCTCCCGCGTTTGTGTGACGCCGGCTTGTGCCAATTCAATCCGGTTCAAACGAAATTCCGAATCATAAACGCGGTTCACGGACGCACCTGACAACAAGCCTGCCGTATAATTTTCATCTTCCATCTGGTCACGGTCGGTCCAGGACACGCTGTGCGTGCCCGCCGCGTCCACCACCGAATCCAACCGTCCGGCACGGTCATAATCCAACGTGGCAGAGGGCGTGCCGTCCGAATAAGTCAATGTTTTGAGTTGTTCCAGCGTGTCAAACCCGTAAGTGATCGTTTGCAGGCGGCCATTAACTTTGGTGAGCAGAAAATTGCCGGAGTTGTAGGTATAACTAACGGTCTTCTGCCCTGATCCGCCGTTGGGATAGACTTTGCTCTGCAACAGGCCCGAATGAGCATCATCATAGTTCCACTGGGTGATGTCACCGCCCGGTGGATTCGGCCAGGTGGACGAACTCCAGTCCACCGTTCCCGGAGCCGTGCGGAAGGTTTTCATCTGCGTCATGTTGCCGGCTTCGTTGTATTGATATTGGACCGGATAGTTGTTAACGCCCCATTGCCGGTAAATCTGTCCGGCGGGAAAATAATCGAAATAAGTCCAATTCCCTGCTGCGTCCCGTGTGCCTTTGATCCGCCCGGCATTGGCACTGACGGCGGGGTAATAACTGTAGTCCGTCTCGCGGGTTAAGGAATCCGTGACGCTTGACAACCGGCGCGTGGTCGGATCGTAGGCATAGGTAAGATTGCCTGTGACCGGATCGCTCACGGTTGCGGTCTCGCCAAATGCCGTGTAAGTGTAGGTTCGCGGCGTGGTGATGCCCGGCTGGGTTTCCGAGCGCAACCGGCCGTCGCGTTGCACGCTGGCCCATACTTGATTGTGCTCTTGATCGTTCACCGTCGAGGTGTATTCGCCGGCGTGGTCACCCGTCGTTTGCAGACTGACCGTTGAAACCGTTGTGCCGCCACCGGCCAACCCAGTGCTGGTGTGTGAAATCTCGTCGCCGGAAAGCGCCGCCGGAACCCGGGTCCGCGTTTGTTGAAACAACGTTTGCGTGTCCGAATTGTTCTGAAGGTAGCGCTGCACGGTATTGACATCTTCCCAATCATTATCCGTGGAATTGAACGCGAACGAGCGGTCAAACGTGGTAATCGGCTCACTCGAAACTGGATTCAGAACTCCATCTGCGTTCAAGTCAAATCCCTGCGTGGCCAGACGGCCTAAATTGTCGTAAGTGGACAGTTGGATTGCGCGACCAGTCTCATCAATTTCCACCGGCAATTGGCGTGTGTAGTCGGAGCCATCATCGTCGTAATAAGTGAAGCGATAGCGATATCCCGCTCCCTGAAATTGCGGCGTTTTGAACAGGATTTCATTTCCAACCCAATCGGTCACTCGCAGTGATTTGAGCTGGGTCAGGCCGCTGTCGCGGTAAACCCATGTGGCTTCCCGGTAGGGGTAGGAAGTGTATGACCACTGCACCAGGTCAGGAACCAGATACTCATCTTCGACTGCCGTGCCGGTGATGCTGCGCACCTGACGGTCCTTATAGTAGGAAGTGATTCGCGTTGCCTGGGTAGGAAGTGTTTCGGTCACAACCTTGTAACCGGCAGAGTAATCGTTTGCGGTTTGAGTCGTCAATCCGTCCATATCGGTTGTGGATGCTAACTCACCGGCAAGATCGTAAGTCCATTGCTTTTCGGCTGTAAGCCCTCCCGCAGCCCGGGTTTCACTGCTCACATTTCCGAGCACGTCATACTCGTAGGTTGTCGTCTGGTCAGGATCGCCGCCGCGTCCGAGGACGGTTTTTTGATAAACCCACAGCATCTCGTCATAGGTGTAATCCGTCTCCTGGCCGGATTCATCCTTTACCCACTCCAGCTTGCCATTGGGATAATAGCCGGCCTGATAAACGACCACGCCGTTCCGCTCCGTTTGTGCGAGCCGGCCGTCTGTGTAAGTATTGACGGTTTGGTTGATGAGAGGCATGTTGGCAACGTCACTCGCCAGAGCAGTAATGCCATTGACCTGGATGTCGTTCTCGATGCCATCGGGATTCGTATTGACGCGGCTTTCTTCCAGCAACACGCGCCCGAACTCGTCTTCTACAGTCACGTCCACAGTCGTTTTGTTGGCAAGTCCTTGTGTCGCGCTTGCTACTCCATTTATAGTTATTGTCTTAACCGCCGTATCTCCAGCACCTGGGTTAAAGGTGTCGGTGACAGGGTCCCAAGTGCCAACCACATAATACAAATCACGCGTTCTTCCTTGAGCATCCTGCGTGAAGAACGGCTTTCGGCTTCCAATGTCCACCTGTTCGTCCGCGAAAGTATATTCCCCGAAGTCGTCAGCAAGATTATAAGTTTGCGTATCCCAAACACCATTTCGGAACATATAAATTTTCTCTTGATAACCAACAGCCTCTCCCGCAGCGTAATTCCACGTCCATACATCCAAATCGTAGGTATAAGCAGGCCCTCCCACCTGATAATTGACGTCTTCCTCTAGTTGAGAAAGCGCATCAAGAAACGGCTGCTGCATTTGTTCAGGCGAGCCGTTGGGCAAAGCCGGCGCCAAGTCGTTACCAATAAACCGGTTCGGTGTCTGATCCACGTATCCATCTGGATAAGTCACCTGACCTAATAAGTTTCCGGGATCTCCTGCATTGTCATAATATCCATAAGTGGTCGTTAGTGCCTTGCCATCCGGGTCTTCCACTTGTTGAACCATTGCTTCAAAGACATCTCCCGGGTTGCCCCAATTGTAAAATTCCTGATATGTTTCCTGTGACTTGTGTTGCAAAACATCATTCTTGTAGAGGGAAATGGTTTCAATTCGCTGATTGGGGCTTGTATTAAGGGAGTATCCGCGCACTTCCTTCCATTTGTCATTGTAACGATAGATCGTCATTGTTCCTGCCGTGCCCGCCGTGCCGGTCCATTCCGCCAGATGCACCTCCGTGTCCGGGCCGTCGGTTTTTGTAAACTTAACCCGACCGACAGGCGTGGCATCGGGGTTTTCCACTTTCCACGTCAGCGAAGGCGAGCCGCTGGTTCCATATACCGTTCCATTGAATGCGCCAATCTGAGCGCCGGGATAAACGTCCACTTTAAACCCATGAGAAATTGTCACTATGTCAACCAGTGTTTGAACGCTGCCGGATCCGTTGTTTTGCAGAAGCAGGATCTGGCGCAAATAGCCACTACCATCAGTGATAATCAATTCCGGGTCGCTGCCATCAGCCAAGCTCAAACGCGCTGTCGAGTATGCTGTGGAGTCCAAGACATCTGCCTGATAGACCAGTTTGCCAAGAGTCAACGTCCGTGAGACCGATCCCAAGCTCATTTCCCACCGCAACCGACCGACCAGATCACTTACCGAATAACCATTGCCTGATGTATCTTGACTGACGCCCTGCGCTGCGTTCACTGGCTGCTGCGATGCACCATATGTATTTGTAGTAACCGTTTGATTGGTGAGACTGATGAACGGCGCGGGGGCCAAAGCAGAACCCCTCAATTGAGTTTGTCCTGAATTGGTATTCGACAATTGCGCAGATTGCGGTGCGAAACTTGAGCCGGAGCAGGAGGCTCCAGTTGGAGGGGGATCAGTCAATTCTGCAATATTCGCCTGAGGTTGCCCACCGCCCGCCTGCGGTCCAGTGCTGTCGCCGACGTTGGAATCGTCTGTGGCCATGACGCCTTTGATCCCATACACGATAGAACCCGCCCCGGATTGACACCCAAAGGTTCCGGATAGGATTAGCGGCTCCAGAATCCAATTGCCATTGTTCTGATTTACCCAAACCTTGAGACAGCGCGAACTGGGCCGGCTCCAATAAGTTATAGGATTCAGACCAATATCGCCCTCAAATTCCGTATAACCCGGGCTTGTGTCGTCGCAATTCCAGTCATACTTGATGCGCACGACCTGATCCAGCTTTGGCTTGACCGTGATCTCCGCCGGCCACGAAACGCATTCAAAGCTCGTTGCCACATATTTGCCAGTGCTAGGGTTCAACGCAACAGTGCCGCCAGTGATCGTGAAGGTCTGAGACGTGTCTCCATAAGTGATCGTCACCGTAGCTGTGCCCGCGACGATAGCAATGCCGTTCAAGTTGAAATGGACCTTCTGTTCGGAATCGCATACACACCCGGCCAGCAATGGACGTGCGCCGGTCAAACCGATCAGGCACACGAGCGTCCCAAACAACCAATATTTTATGTTTTTATCACGCATAGGTAAACGCCTCCTTATTGCAGCGGTGTATAGACGTTAATTAACCCGGCGGGTCCGCCGGGAAGTCCGTTCACTGTTGGATTGGTGCCGAAAATCCATTCTTCAATGTTCCAAAGGCCATCCCCGTCATAGTCTCCTGCGGCAGTTTGATTCAGATTTCGGAAATACTTGTATTCCCATGCGTCTGGCAGGCCGTCGTTGTCCGAATCATTCACGCAAGTGCTTATGGAGCCAATGGAAACCGTGCCGGCAGTAGATTGTTCATACAGGTCTAAACCCGAACTTGGGTAGTCCGGGTTGCAAATGTTAACGGAACTCACCGTAACGGCGTTAATTTGTCCGGCATATATTCCTTCATATATATCCGTAAAGCTTGCGTGAACCAACGTGAGGGTGTGCCCCGCGCTGGCATCCACGTAAATCCCACCATAAGCGTATCGAAAATCAAGAGGGCCCATCATTATGTCACTGTCCAGGTATTCCAAGATGATCTCCCACCCCGCAGTCGGCCCCCACTCTGGATGATGATTATTGCCGTCTTCTTCGTCAATCTGATCTCCGACAGTGTCATCATTTATAGAAGTAAGAATGACAGGATCGCTAAAATAGATGGCATAGGGGCTGCCTTCAATATTCAAAGAATCGAACGCCAATTGATACTTGATGATGGCGCCATGATTGAACGTTGTAGTTCCGTAAAGATAGACCTGACCCTCCACAAGGTAGGTTTCTCCCGAGTAAAATGTGACGTCGTAATCGCTTTCCACAATGGTATAGTCCATCACGAAACCGTTTGCATTGAAGGTTGAAGATTGGGGGTTGAGAGCAGCCGAGGCCAAAAGCCCCGGGCGCGAGCGGGTGATTTGGGCAAGCCGGCTGGCAAAAGGTGTTGCGCTGGGAGCCGTCTGACTTTCCGCCAATTCCAACTTCAACGCCGTTGGCTGACCTGGCTGGTTGGCGCGGGCGGATTGTTGCGGGAGGTTCATTAACTGGTTGGTCACTTTGCCCCACGGAATGGCTTCCACCAACACGGTCCGGCCGCCAAAGGTCATCAACTGTTTGGCCACGGGCACACCTCGTGGCGGCAAGCGCTGGGCCGTCGGTTGGACTTGGGGAAAGGCGTGACCCAAGGGCATCCGCATTTCGCCAAAGTCCAGCGTTTGATCCACCAAATCCGGCTCCGCCATTGCCGCACGCAACATCGGATTCGCCTCGCGTTCTAGCACGTGGTTCGTAACAGTGAACGCAGGGCTTTGCTCCAACTCGGTCAGGATTTCCAACCGCGTCCGGTTTCCCAGCCCAAAATCCGCCGGATTCACTGCCAAGGGTGCCAAGAACTTCACGTCCTGGGAAAAACGCCCGACATCATAATGATAAACGACCGCCGCCTGGATGCCGTTCCCGTCGAAGGCGTCCGCATAAACGATCTGGTTGCTGGAAACCATTTCTGGCGGACAATCCTTCACTTGGGCCAGCAGTATCCGCTTGCCTGAGGCCGGGTCATGGAAGGCAATGCCCAGCGGACGCAAAACGATTTCTTTGTGGTCGCTCGTTAGCAAATCCACCGCGCCTGCCGTGTTCAGGTTTGTGGCAAGGATCACTTGATAGGATGCGGCCGCGCAAACGACGCCCTCGGGAAACATTTGCACCGCTGGCTCGGCGGGAATCCACTTGCCGCTGGCATCGCGGTAATTGAGTCCGTTGCCGATGCGTGTGTAGTGGTTGGTCACCAGCGCCGTTCCGGCGGCGTTGACGCGGACGGACTCAATCACTTCGTGGTTGGCGCCGCGTTCAATCGCACGCGTGGAAACAACTGGAGGCAGGGCGAAACTGGCTTGATTGCCGCTGCCGCTCATTTGAGCCCAAGCTGCGGTTGAAGACAATAGTATGATAGTCAAGCATGGTGTTTTCATGAGCGTCTTTCTGTCTATTTTCGTGGATGAGAACAAGGAGGAGGGCGATTCGTCCGCGAGAGGCTGATAAGGGAGCGGGGTGCAATGGAGTCCACCGGTGAAAGCACGTTTTTTCCCCGCCGGCTTGAGAAACCCACCAGCCATCCGCCCCGGACCTTCTGCCTGTTTGCTTTCATAAGCCCAATTCCAATAGCCAACTGACAGGCTGCCTAAAGACAATGAACCGATTTGAAGGGTATACGGGTGTAGTTGGGCAATCTTTCAAAAAAGTTGAAAGATTCTGAACCGACGAACGTAAAGGCATTGAGTTCTAACAAACTGTGGTAACAAATCAGACCGGCTTTGCAGTTTCGAGTTGTTCGCAACCTATTGTGAATCAATTTTGGAACTGTGGGGTGGGGCCATTTTATACCAGCTCCGTTCGAGGGTTGAAGGGAATAAAGCGAATAAGGGTCAAGGGCGGGGCTGGTATTGATGAAAAATATCCGAGGCGTAACACTGCGCGAGGTCGGGTTGGCATCCTCGATGGAGGAGTTCGCTTGGACCTCTGTTTTTCCAGTTCAACTCCTCTTTCGCACGTTTGAGTTGGGCCATGGTTTGTCGCAATTCTTCAATAGGTGGCAGTGGGGCTTACTTTGCTGCTTTTCAATTCAGCGATCCAGCATCTCACGCACTTTGCGTGTAAGCGTTGCTGGTGTATAAGGCTTGGACAGGAACTCAACTCCCGTTTCAAGCACTCCGTGATGCTCGATGGCGTCATCCGTGTAACCCGATGTGAAAAGGATTTTGAGATCGGGATAAGATGTTTCCAGCCATTCCGCCATCGCTTTGCCGCCCATCTGCGGCATGATGACATCGGTGACCACCAAACGAATCGGTGATCCTTTATGTTCGTGCGCCACCTGCAATGCATCTTGGCCATTGCTCGCACACAGCACGTTGTAGCCTTGAGCTTGCAACACACTCGCAGCCAGATGCCTTAAGGATGGCTCGTCTTCCACGAGCAACAAGGTTTCCGTCCCGCGCGGCAACGGCCCGGCTTTGATAAACTGCGTGCCGGGATCCAATGGTTGATCAACTCGCGGAAAGTAAATCGTGAAGGTCGTGCCTTTGCCAACCTCGCTGTCAACGTCAATGTGGCCGCCGGATTGCTGGACGATGGTCTGGCAGGTCGCCAGGCCCAATCCGGTGCCTTTGCCCGCAGGCTTCGTTGTGAAAAGCGCCTCAAACATGCGCGCTTTGACTTCCTTGGTCATGCCGGTTCCCGTGTCGCTGACGTTGAGCATCACGTAGTCGCCCGGAATTGTGCCCGTGTGTGCGCGTGTGTGGTTTTCATCGAGCGTGACATTGTTGGTGGCGATGGTGAGTTTTCCGCCGTTGGGCATGGCATCGCGGGCATTGACGGCCAGATTCATCAGCACCTGACCGATGTAGCCGGAGTCGGCTTTGATGCGTCCGATTTCTTTTCCGGGAATAATCATCATTTCAATATTCTCGCCAATGAGCCGTCGCAATATTTTGTCCAGGTCTTTCACCGTGTCATTGAGGTCGAGCACGACGGGTTGAACCTTTTGTTTGCGGCTGAAGACGAGTAGTTGCCGCGTCAACCCGACCGCACGATCCGCCGCGTGCCGGATCTCCTCGGCATATTTTCGCAGCGGGCTGTCCAGCTCAAGGTCCGACGTGATCAAATCGCCGTAGCCCATGATGACCGCGAGGATGTTGTTGAAATCATGCACCACGCCGCTGACGAGTTGGCCGATTACTTCCATTTTTTGCGCTTCGATAAACTGCGCCTCGGCTAGTTTCGTCCGCGTATTGGCTTGCGCCGTCCGCGCCTCCGCCCGCTTAATCTGCGTGTCGTGGCCGGGCACGTTCTCGTTTTGATGATCGCTGCTCATGATTCTATCTCCGCTCATCTCATTTCCCCCTCAAAAGATGGCTTACAATGGCCTGTAACTCGTGCCAAACCACAAAGGACAGAGGTGTTCATTCCACCGGCTTCGCTCGAACGACACCGCTATTGGGTTTTAGAAGCCATCCAAACCTTTCCCATCTAATAAAATACGAACGAAAATGGGAATCTTTCAAAAAATCTGCATTGGGAGGGGGTTACGAAAAAATGCAGACCTCTAACCTCTGTCATTTTATTCCGAGACATTCTTGTGCTTCCTGCAAAGCCCGGTGCATTTCAGCAGCCGAGGCGTAACGCTGCGCGAGATCGGGTTGGCAGGCTTTAAGGACAATGGCGTTCAATGGGAAGAATTCCACAGGGTCTTTGTTCTCAACAAGTGTTGTCGCAATTTCAGGGAAAAATGCCGCGTTGCGACCGGTGCTCAACACGTAGAGCACCATGCCCAAGGCATAAATATCCGCCTGCGGCGTGCCTGGGCGCTCTGGTGGTGGAGGCATGTAGCCGGGCGTGCCAACAGCTGTTCTTTCTTGATCGGGTGGTCGGATTTCGGCGATGAGTCCCAAATCCGCCAGTTTGGGCCGGCCATTCACAAAAATGATGTTCTGGGGTTTGATGTCACGATGCGTGAGTCCTTGCCGGTGGAGAAAGTCAAGCGCATCGGTCAACTCAAGGCCGATTTGCACACACACCCGAACCGGCAATCTTTTTCCAGGGGCGTGTGTGCGTTCATTGACCAAATCGCGCGGCTTGTAAGTGGACGGCTCGCGCTCCCAGCCGGGTTCAAGCGGGTCACCCAATTCCATCACATAATAAAAATATCCCGTGCGGTTCTCGCTGACAAAATCCACTCGCAACAGACCGGGATGTTTATCTGAAATGGGTTTGTATCTGCTGACCCCATTAAATTCGCGTTCGTAGGGATCGGTGTTGTTGTCAAAATTCGCCAGATAGACGGCTTTCAGCGCTTGCCATTGACCAGTCGCGTTCCGCGCCAGCCAGACTTTTCCATAAGCGCCTTCACCAAAAGGCGCGTAGAACAACTCGTAACCGGGAGCGTCCGGCAATTCGTCAACTGCGGCAGCTTTCAGTCCGGGGACACGAATATGTGGCTTTGCCATTACCAGCGCCCATGCCAAAGCGCACGGCACCTGTCCTCCAGCAATTGTCAGCCACGGAAACCAATAGTTGGTGAAATAGCTCCATGAGACTGCTCCGAGTGTCACCGCCAAGGCAATAACCGCGGCGAAAATACAAGCCATCAGCGGTCGCATCCGGCACAATCCGCCGCCCAACAAGGTTCCGGTTATTATTAAAACCAGCGCCTCCATCCAGAAGGCTGGCCTCCGCAGCCAGTCGTCGTTCATCAGATTCAGAAAAGAGGTCAGCATGATTTCCACCCCGCCTGCCGATTCGTTGGTCCAGCGCGTGTAAGACGTGCGAAATTCATCATTTTCATCATCCATCAATGATGTCTGCGGCTGCGTTCCGATGAACACGATTTTATTGCGGAAATAATTTATCGGTTGTGCTAGCGCGAACCTGTAACTCAATTTTATCCATGCACCATCCCGGCCATAGTAGCGGAGCCATTGCTCTTGCGGTTCTTCGCTTAATCGTGCGCCTGCAAGTCGCGCGGCAGTCCTAGGCAGGCTCGGATATGGCCCCGGAGCAGGAAAAGGCCAGTGCCGGCGCACAGTTGAGTCGAGGTCCGGATCAAGCCAGGCCACGCCCCAATTGGTTCCGGCTGAGTGAAGAAACAATTCCGCCGGTAAAGTCGGTTGTGCACCAACGAGGGTCGGATGCGTCACTTGTGCCTGCTTGGCCATCAACACGATGTGGCGCTGCCGCCGCATGGCATTTGCGAGCACTTCGTCTTTCGCTGGATCATCGCGCACCCCGAAAAAGGAATCAAACACGACAAGATCAGCGCCATCGTCAGCCAGCTTGTCGAGCAATTTGGCATGCAACGCACGATCCCACGGCTGTCCACGTGTTTGGTGGAATTGATCGAACGCTTCATTGTCCATCGTGATGAGCACGACGTCATTCGTGACAACGCGCGCGCCGAAGCGGAACAAATAATCGTAGCTGGCATTTATCCATGGTTCGCCCAGCGGCGTTTCCCACAATATCAGACCGCAAAGCACCGCCAACACCGCGCCCAGCGCGGGTTTAACAAATTTTCGTCCCCTGATGATTTTGGCCACGATTCACCTGGATTGTGTGGTTGAAGCATAGAGAAGATTGAATGCGAAAACAGTGTTTTTCCACACGGATTTGGTTAGTGCCGGATGGCGGCCAACAGCGTAAATTTTTGAAAGATTGAACGTTTGTCTGCGTATTGTTCGTTGAAGTTGTAAAAAACCTATTCCCTTAAAAACCTATTCCCTTAAATCCTCATATGAAAAAACAAATCTCATGGTTCATTATACTGGCGGCGGCCGCAAGACTGGCCGTGGCACAAGAAATCGGCACACAATCAGATCAGCCTGAATTCCCAAGAATAATACACCAACCGGAAAACCAATTGGTTCCGTTGGGATCAAATGCCACCTTTATTGTCATCGCCAAAAACGGGCCCCTGACCTACCAATGGCTGCGCGATGGCGTTGTTCTCGACGGTCTAACCAACAGCGGCATCGTCATTCTAAATGCCCAAATCGAAGATGTGGGATCATATTCCTGCAACGTCTCCAAGGGTTTGGAAACGGTGCCAACGCGCGCCGCGTCCCTGATGGTGTTCACCAGCAGCATTGACCCGGACACCGGCGTGGACCCGGTTACCGTCTTCGGTTTTCCTCTTCTCAGCGGCGGTTCACAAGGCACCTGTCCCGGGCATTACACAGGATACGTCAACTACACCAAAACGGTTCAGCAAGGATGGGGATGGGCGCCTGACACCACTAATGGGAATACCATCTTCGTTGCTTCCGATACCAATCGGACAGATACAAAAATACAATACGGCGGAGCTTATGGCGATAACGGATGCAATCAAACCACGGTCACTGTCCCGAATCCGACATACAGCCCGGTCTATCGGTTCACGATCTATTTCACCAACAACGTCCCGACGAACGCCTACGCCATCACTTTGGACGGATTCAAACCCTGACCAACAGACTGCGCGCAATCAATTCAAAGGATTGCACGATGGAAAACTTGAAATTGTGGCAAATCGGGGAAGACATTTTCGCCGCCCGCGAAATGTCTTTCCTGTCCCGCAATGAACCCGTCTCAAATAAAATATAGAATATGGCAACAAAACTGCGGGTGGAATGCATCAATAAAACCGACAGGCATGACGCGCATGAACGCATCAAGGCTGTTGGAGGAGGCTCGCCGGGCCGTAGGTGGAAATATATACAAGAAGATGCCATCACGTGGATTGAAGACGGCACTCTTGTGTATTACGTCATCAACAAGGAAGGAAAGGAAATAAACGTGATCGTGGCGAGGAGCCAATATGGTCATAAATATCTCAAGACCGAGGCGGACGGCGAACAGCCGGACAATCTCCTGAACCTGCCGGAATGTCCTTGAATGAAAATCATGAACGGCTTTTGGAAATGGGCGTATGACCGCGGCAATCGGGAAATCCGGACTTCAAAGTGCCGTGTTGTTTCGGCTGTCTTCTTTGTTTCGTGGATTCTTCCGCGTTGGAGACGATAAAACAACCTTAAGCACATATGAAAAAACAAATCGGCATTTCTTTTTTGATCTTCGGCTGTTTGGCGATGCTGACCGGCTGCGGCACGCCGGGTTTCCCGCGGCAATCTTACAATTCAAAAAAACAAATCAAACAACTGGAAACCGAATTTGCGAAGCCGGAATTTATAACCGGGTATTTCGCCCTGACCAATGCCCCGGAAGCAAGCAGGCGGGCGGCACGGGATAAAATCATCACCGGACGGATCGCACTGATCAATCTGAATTACAACCAATTTATTGCGCGGTTTTCCGTCAGGAAAGAAAGCCTCGATTTCGGAACGGAAGTGACCGAACTGGGACTGAATCTGGCCACGACGGCGGTCGGCGGGGCGGAAACCAAGACCATTTTGGCCGCGGTTGCATCCGGCGTGACCGGAAGCAAGCTGGCCATGGACAAAAACTTCTTCTTCGAAAAAACCGTGCCTGTCCTCATTACCAGCATGAATGCGCAACGAAAAGAAGAATTGGCCCCCATTTTAACAGGAATGAAGAAGAACACAGACGATTACCCCCTGACCCAGGCGCTTTCAGATATTGACGCCTATTATTTCGCCGGAACTTTTATCGGCGCACTTCAGGCGATACAAACCGACGCTGGCGCGAAAGAGAAAAACGCCGATGAAGTCATCAGCAAAATCCGGCTGGCGGAAGTTTTTACGGACACGCAATTGTCTGATTTGGCAGTTTTGCAAAAAGTGTGGCAATCCTTGGACGGTCAAATCAAGAGCGGCGGCAAAATGGCGGATGACAGTCAAAAGGCCGCATTGCGCAAATCCCTCCAGTCACTGCTTGGACAAAACGAGGAACTGGCAACCGATGACCCGGGGCTGGTCAAACAGCTTCACCGCTTTTATCAAATACAACCCGAACGCGCCGGCGAATTGGTCAAAGTTCTGAAGGAAAATCAATACCCGCTTCCCGGAAATTAAATCCCCAAACCGAAACAAATCATGGACACAACACAAATCGGCATCACCGGCGATAAAACCCTGGCCACCATAAACCAGATTATCACCCAACGTGAAAATCTTAACTGCGAATTCCAGGACAGTCGCATCGGATACAAAAATGGTGTTGCTCTTAACCGAGTCACATTGGGACTTTACGATGATGATACCGTTCCAAAGAAACTTACGCTGAAAAAGAAGTCAGAACCCGCACCGGATAATGCTGCCAAAGTCTGGGAGGGCGAAATGATGGCGGAAAACAGTCTGTTGGCCGCAATCGGTTATCGGGATCAATAAGGACATTATGCCATGCCCCTCCCGGCAAAAGTCTCACGATCTTCTGCGATGGCGCGTGAAATAATCAAACAAACAAACACAAAACACTATGTCTCAATTCAAAAACCTCGTATTTGAAGGCGGTGGCGTAAAAGGCATCGCCTACTCCGGCGCGCTGCAAGTGTTGGAGCAGCAAAACATCATGTCCGACATCAAACGCGTCGCCGGCACCTCGGCCGGCGCCATTACCGCAGCCTTGGTGGCTTTGGGGGCCGACAGCAAGGATGTGGCGGAAATTGTGGGTGGCACCAAATTCCGGGAGTTCATGGATGATTCCTTTGGCGTGATCCGCGACATCAACCGGCTGCTTCATGACTACGGTTGGTATAAAGGCGATGCCTTCTCTGCCTGGATGCAAAAGCAGGTTTACGCCCTGTGTCAGGATTCGGAAATCACCTTTGCCAAACTCGCCCAAATGGCTTCGCAACCCGATGGCAAATGCCGGGAACTGTTTGTGGTCGGCACCAATCTTTCCTCGCAGATGCCGGCGGTCTATTCCGCTGAAACCACCCCTGATTTTTCCGTCTGGGAGGCCGTGCGAATCTCCATGAGCATCCCGCTGTTTTTTGCGGCGATGAAACAGGCTTCGGGAAACCAAATCCTCGTGGATGGCGGCGTGACTTGGAACTACCCTCTCGACCTGTTTGACGCCAAAAAATACCTGGTCAACCCGGCGGCGGGCGTGGTTCCCGATTACGACACGGTCTATGACAGCAATCACGTTTACAACAAAGAGACGCTGGGGTTCCGGGTGGACACCGCCGATGAAATAAAAGCTGAAAAAGACAGTTGGCGGCTGCCGCCGGTGGAAATCAACGACTTCTTTGATTACGCCAAGGCTCTGGTGGGTTACATGGGCGACATGGCAAATAAGATGCACCTGCATAACAACGACTGGCATCGCACGGTCATCATTGACGCGGGTGGAGTCAAAACCACGGAATTTGACCTGACCGATGACCAGGTGAACATGCTGGTTCAAAACGGACGGCAAGGGGCGGACACTTATTTCCAATGGTTCAAAGATCCCAAGGCCACACCCCCGCCCATCAATCGTCTTTGAAACATGAAACCCCAAAGCTGCCAATGCCGGATGAATCTGCCGCCGTCCAAATGGATGCTCAAAACGGAATGGACCGTCACCGGCGGGCAATGGGGATTTACGGATTTTGTCATGTAAAAACACAGCCCAGACAACCAAATGGAGGCAAAAATGAGCATATTTGCATTCTTAAAACCGCCAATGTTTCGAAAACCGGATGAAATCTATCTGCCCCTGCCCAAGTTTTCGCTTCCCGGCACGGCCAGTCTGGAGCAGGAGGTGAACGATGCCATTGCGGTGTTGAATCTCAAAGCCAGGGACTTTTCGTCCAGTAAAAGTTTCAACAGCGAATACATGGAGCTGATCGCGCAGGTGGAAGCGTTCGCGAAAAAGAACCATGGGGTGGAGGCGCACAAGGCCGTCTGGGAAGCAACGGCCTGCATTAACCGCGCGCTGGAAACCCAGGACTCCGGCAAATTTCTCAAGTGTGTCGGCTGTTACCTGGCGCTGTGGTTGCTGGCTCTGGGATGCGCCGGATGGTGGCTGAAGAGCTTCGAAAGTCCGGGCGCAGCGGAGGCGTTCTTTGGATTCAGCTACTGGCGCTATCTGGTGATGGGTGCGCTGGGAGGCATCGTCGTTTCCATCTGGGGTTTGACCAAGCACAGTGTTGATCTGGACTTCGACCGACGTTTCTCGGTGTGGTATTGGTTCAAGCCGGTGCTCGGGGCGGTGATGGGGCTGGTCGTCGTGCTGACGGCCCAGGCGGGATTGTTTGCCATTCAGGGTCAAACACCCTTTCAACCCTCGCTCAATGGCAAATGGGTGCTGTATGTCCTCGCTTTTCTGGCCGGGTTCAGCGAACGGTTCTTCCTCGGTATCATTGACCGGATCATGACGGCGATGCTCAACAGCGGACAATCCTCGTCTGCCCCGTCCAAGCCGGAGGCAACAAAACTTCCGGCTGCCGGCATTGGAACCTAGGCGATTGAATGGGAAATATGTTCGAAAGAGTCACATATATCGTCAGGGGCGAAGCGCATCTGCATCCGGATTGCCGCTCCATCACCCTGCTCAAAACCAATAAGTGGAAGGCTTACACCCCTGAAGAGGCGCACGAAAAGGTAAAAGCGCGTCCGGGGTCAATCGTTGTGGTGGGCGGAGGCGAGATTGTGCCGCTCATTCCGGCGGAGCGTGAGGGCAAAAAATACGTCCGAACCAAGCCCGACGACACGACCGCCGACAATCTGTTGAAAGTCCAGGAATGCTGACCAAATGAAAACCGCAGCCTGCGGAAGCGGAGGCTGCTGGTTTAACAAAAAACAGAATATGGCCCTGATCAATTGTCATGAATGCGGGAATCAAGTGAGCGACAACGCCCGCGCCTGCCCCAATTCCAACCAGACAACCACACAGAAAGGAGACAACAGATGCAAACAAAAGAGTTTTTGAATCCCAAAGCGGCGATTGCGCCGGCGGTCGCCGGCGGGACCGTCATGCTGATTACGAATGCATTGATCAATCAATTTGATCTATCCGGGCCAAAGGTTGCGTTGTGCCTGAGTTTTTTGATTGGCGCCCTCGTATTCGTAACCAATGCAATACCGCTTTGGCAAAGGTTGATTTATTATGTGCTAAACTCCTTGATTGTCTTCGCCATGGCGACGGGAACGGCTTCAATCGGCTACAAAGCAGAGGCCAGGGCGGTAGGCATACCCGCTATCGAAACAACGGGCATCACCACAATGCCTCCTCAATTTGGCACAAATGTTGTTTCAACAGGTGAAACAAATGAGAACGTGCTTTTCACCAATCAGAGCGTTGCTGCGCTTCAATTGACCACTACGGCTAATGCTCCGGGTGGATTTTTCAAACCATGGTAGTTTGATGGAGCGCCGCAATATGGCCCTGATCAGTTGTCATGAATGCGGGAACCGGGTGAGCGACAACGCCCGGGCCTGCCCCAAATGCGGGGCGCCGGTCATTGAGCGAATCCGGCGGGAAATGAAGGTCAGGCTGATTATGGCGGGATTTGCGATTGTTGTCGCCGCCATCTGCGCATTTGATGTTTGGCTGATAATGCACAACTTCCTGCAAAAGGCTTTGGGCCCTTTGCAACATCAATGAATTATTTAGCCTTGGACTGCATTTGTCCTAGCCGCCAAGGCAAAATTTGGGCTGAAACAGTGTGATTCCACTCACACCAACCGAACAAAACGAGACGATGTGGAAATCGCCTCAAAAGAAAGACAAAATATGTCTGACGACCTGAGCAAAAAAGGTCCTGTCGATAGAAGCAGGATAAACATCCATGAAGCGTGGGAAGTTGAATATTGGTGCAAGGAGTTCGGATGCACCAAGGAACAACTGGTTGCTGCTGTTCGTGCAGTGGGCGTCTCGGCGGCGGCTGTTCGTCAACACTTGGGCAGATGATATGCCTTGGTGGAGCGGCCTTCTGAAACGGAGGCCGCTTTATAAGCTGGACAAAATATGGCGACGGTGTAAATCAACAATAATTCAAAACGCCAGCAATCTGTGGCAGACCCTTGAAGCATCAGTAAACTATTGGACAATTTATGACGACTAGCGCATTTAGCAACGATCAGAACGTGCTTTTATGAAACGAACAACCCTTGCAGCTTACACGATTCAATGTTCTCCCAAACATTCACGCAATAAATATTTTGAACTCAATAATGTTGAAGGACGCGACCTTCACGCTTTAATCGGGGAGTTTCTGACTGCCACCAAGAGGGAATACGCACATGATGCAGAAAATAAATTTTTACTCGGTTCGACTAAATATATTGTTGAAGATCGTTTCTTGCACGGGACCACACAAACCGGTGAATACGGTTTCTCCAGCACGCTCTACGATATAACTAAAGAAAAACCGACCTATAAACGTGGGCCAAAAGAGGCAGAATTGCTCCCATTTTACTTCCAGTTTTATTTGCCTGCCGGGCAAACGACCGGAGTTTTGATTTTGGAACGTTTTGGGCAATTCGGAATACGAAAAATGCTGGCTGATGAATTACGCCGATTCCTTTCGGAAAAAATACCGGCAGTATCCATATGTATTGAGCCTCTTGTTGATGTTGAGTTTGTCAAGAAACTTGTCCACGACGGTAATATTAAACGAATTCGTTTTCGAAAACTCACTATTCCAGCAGAATTATGCGACAGATACGGCCACAAAATTCAGCCCGATGATGGATACGTCGAATATGCAATTGTGGCCAAAAAAGAATCTATTTTAGCCGCCTTTCATGAGATGTTTGGTGGGAACGCTGCTCAATATCAAATTGAAGACCCCCCAAACTTTGAATCCGACCGAGTTCTTATTGAGGTAGATCTTGCCGGTAGTAAGCGAACAATCGACATTTCTGATTTGGCCAAGATGCGATCTTATTATGAGGTCAGTGAAGACGTTAAATTTGGAGATGATGGGCATCCAATTTATGAAAGCATAAAAGCAGAGGCCACAAAACTTTGCAAAGACCTTTGGCGCCAGATGGTGGGTTAAGAGGCAATTAAAATGAACCGAATAAATATATTTAGGATCGTTGGTGATCATTTAAAAACCTTAACCGACCGTGGTCGGAAACGGCCAGGGTATGCGACATTTGCATTGTTTTTCCTTTTTCCTTTACTGGTCGGCATTCTCCTGCCCGTATTGGGATTTGTTTTGAGCGCCAGTTTTAGAGACACATTGCTGACATGTTTTTCAATTTTAACTGGCTTACTGCTCAACCTTTTGCTTTTGGTTTATGACCTCATCAAGAAAGGCATGGATTCCATACCGAAGGATAGCAAACAAAGCGACCCGGATGAAATAGCTCAGGCAAAACTGAAGAATGCATTGTTAAAAGAAACATTTGGCAATATATCATTCTCGGTCTTCTTGAGTTTATCGCTTGCGCTGATATCGTTGGCGTTGACACATCATTATGCTTCATTAAATTGGGTGTTGAGTGTTGTAATATACAGCCTGTCGGGACATTTTACTTTGACAATTTTGATGATTTTGAAGCGCGTCCATAGATTGCTAGGCGATGAATTTGCAGATCGATGACTAGTTCTAGTATCGACACCTCACCTTTGATTCTCTCGCCGTTCGTGGCGGAGAGGAAATCCGCGTAATCTGCGGTTTCAAACGGTTCAAAAGCCCATTTCCGGCACAACTTGCAAAAAATAATTTCACAAATGGAGCATTCGATGCTAAATATGTTTTGCTGTCCTTTTTAAGCGGCAGAGAGGTTTTGCCCGTGGCACGCCAGGACAGCCCCCCAAATGGCGGCGCCACACTTCTGAGCGCCTGGGTGAGGGCGTCTAAACCTTGTCACCACAAGGGCCGCACGCGAGTCCGGCCTTTTGCTTTTTCGTTCGGACGGAATGGCAGAATGAGGCAGGCTTGATTTTGTTCATTCGGTTGATTCTGTCAAAAAAGCCCAATTCGCGATAATTCGTGCAATGGACTCGCTTGCGCCCGCTCGCTCGGCCCTCACGGGCTTTCGGCTTTGCCGAACTCCTTTCGTTGTTTCCCAAACAACTCAAGTCGTGTCCAAAACCTCCGCCTTGGCATCTTTGCGGCGAATAGAACGTCCTAAAAATTAATTTGCAAGCGCATGGCCAGGGTGCGGGCGCGGGGCAGTTCGTTGTAAAGGTTCAGCGGGTTGAGCTGGTAATCCTGTCCGGCAAGGTTGAGCAGGCCCAGGGACGCTTCCGCCCGCCGGTGCAGGAAACGCCAGCCGGCAAAGAGGTTGAACTGCCAGAAATCGTCGCTCGGTTCGGCAATCGGCGTAGCGGCGTTGGGATAGCCCCCGTTGCTCTGGTAATACCACAGGGCCTCGCCCTTGGCGAAAAAGCCGGAGGGATGATTGTAAATCGCCGTCAAGTTCGCCTGCTGCAACGTCGCGCGCGTGCGCGACCGGGGTTGGAAATTGTTGAAGAAAAGACCACCGGGCACATCCACATAATTGTCATTCAGGACAGCCTCGCTGACACGGTAGTTCGCGCCGAGGGCCCATACCCTGCCCAGCAACTGGTTGGCCGTGAATTGGAGCGACTTTTCCTGATAATCCAGATTTTCGTGCATCCCCGATGGGGCGGGATTTGGCAGGGCAAGGGAGAATGGATTGTAGTCAAAGGCTCCATCAATCCGGTCAACGGTGGAATTCAATATCTCGCCGGAAAGGCCCAAATAGGTTCCGGTGCGGAATTTCTGTTCCAAGGAAAGGTCAAAGGTTTCGAATCCGGCCCCGGCATTTTCCCCGGCGATGGATTCAGGAATGACGCTGCGGTAGTTTTGAATGAAACCGGCCACCTGCGAAGGCTCTATCTGGTGGCTTTGGTCCAGGCTCGCGCCGGCCAGCGAGCGCGTGTAGGCAAAACGGACGGTCGTGTTTTCGAACGGCGTCCAGATCATCCCGGCCTTGGGGGAAATCTGGTCCTCCGTCTTGCCGTTCCCGGAAACCGGCGCAGTGCGGAAGTTTTCGGGAAACGTGATGCGGTCGTAGGCCAGTCCGCCAATCAATTGCAAGGGCTCAAAAACCTGCCATTGATGGTAACCGTAAAAGCTGATGCGCCGGAACAGGGAAGTATTGTCCTGATCTGCTTCAGGTGTTGGCGGGGGCGGAAATATGAACAGAAGCGAGGACGGTGTGTCCTGTAGGTTGGCCGTGTTAAAATGGCCATATTGGATGCGTGTGCCGATAATCGTTGTGTGATCGGGCTGCTTCCAGATTTGCTGCAACTCTCCCGAATAAATTGTCAGCCGGTTTTCAAAATTCTCCTGCATTGAAAGACCCTGCACGGAAGTCAGCACTGGTGGGAAGGGCGGAAATGCCGGCATGAATGTAACCAGAGTCGGCGCTGCTGGATTTGTGAGCGATCCGCTATCCTCAAGACGAGTCAGGAACAACAAGGTGTGGACACCGGGACTCCATTCATGGTTATAGCCGAGACCCACAATCGGATTTTGCGTTTCTTTCAAACGGGCATTTGGATTTGCCATGTTGGGATCGTAGTATTGCTGCAAATCTCCAAAATTCGCGTCATATTGTTCCACATCCAAATAGACGCTGTCCTTGGGCGTGAGCTGTTGCTTGAGCGTGAGGGAAAGCTGCCGCTGCTCAATGTCGTTGTTCACCCGCTGGCCGGGGTCGGAGCGATAAAATGCTTCCACGTTATAGCTGAAGTTCCCGAACACGCCGAACTGCGCGCCCGATTGCGTCCAAGCCCCTCGGCTCAAATATTCCGTGCTGGAAGCAACGCCAAAGCTGTCGCGCGCAAACAATTTGGAATATTCTCCCTGTGAGATCGTCCGCGATAGCGGGCCGGCGCTTGCCGGGGCCAGCAGATTTGCAACCAGATACTCGCTTTCCGACGGGGTCTCGTAACGTAGGTTGATCTCATTCGGGTCGCGAAGCTCGTTGTAACTGTCTGCCAGAAAAAGATGCGCGGAATAATTCGCGTAATCGTAATTCACCGCTCGCGCCGCCTCGCGCACGCTCACGTCGAACATTCCCGCGTTCTTATACATCGTTGCCAGACTGGCACTGCGGACGGCTTGATCCTGATCCAGCAAAAGTTGCGAGCGATAAACGCTCCGATTGTCGTTCAGTTTCTCCGATTTTTCCAAATCATGAATGGCATCGTTGATCAGATTGTCCTGCTGATTCAGCATGGCGGAATAAAGCCACGCCGTCGGGTCGTTCGGGTCCAACTTTTTTGCGATCTGAAGCTCCTTTGCGGCATGCGGAAAATCGCCCGCGTTTGCGTAAGCCTTGCCCAGATAACTTCGCAACCCGGCACGCTGCGGTTCGAGCGCGGCCGCCACGAGCAAATCTTCTCGTCCGCCAGTTGCGTCACCGCGACGAATGCGGCAAAGGCCGCGTCCGAGCCAGGCATTGCCAAGTGCGGAATCCACGGCGATGGCGCGATCAAACCAAACGATGGCTTCACGCGTTTGATTTTGCGCGGCGAGGAGAAATCCTTTCAACGCGAGCGCCTGGGCATTGCGCGGCGCGAGCGCGAGACTTTTTTCCGAGGCTTCCAGTGCTTTGGCCGTGTGGCCAAAACTGAATTCCAGTTCCGCGACTCGCTCCCACGCGAAGCCGAAATCCGGCGAATTGGTCGCTGCTAATCTTGCCAGATTTAGCGCGGTTTCTAGGGACGTTTCACGAATGGCCCGCGACTGTTCATAGTAAGAGCTTGCAAGAAATTCCGAAGCGAGTTGTGGATGGACAGTTGAAGAATTCGGCTGGCGCTTCACCGCAGAGATGAGTTGGCGCAAAGCCGTGGCGAGACGTTGAGATCGTTCGGAAGCGACGGCTGAAGGCAATGAAGCAAGCGCGGCCTCGGTTTTCTTCACTTGTCCGACAGAAAGCAGCAACGCGGCATAATAGACGCGTTCGGTGTCGGAATCAGGCTGTCTTCCGGCGGGATATTGGGCCAGTGCCGACGGCAAATCGCCTGCATTATAGGCGTCCAGCGAATGGCCGAGAATTTTTCGCTCGTCCGGCGTGAGCGGCAAATCGGCCACGTCGAGCACCGCCGGATAGTAGAAGCACCACTGCAAAACGTTGTTGGCGATGAATCCGGTGGTCTGAACCGGCGCTTTGCCCAAATCAGCAACGGCTTGCTGGCCATTGGTGAGGACGAGCGTGGCGTGCTCGTTGCCAAATTGAACTTTGCCGTCAATCACGGAAAGTGTCGTTCGATCCGTGTCGTCCACGTCCACAACGAACTCGGTGCCTTCCACACCGGCAACGGCCCCGCGTGTGATGACCCGGATGCTGCCCGGTTTGTCGCGATGGAAAAAAGAGGCGATCCCACGGATCAAATGCAAGCCGCATTGTCCATCGGGAGCGGTTGGCGGCATAATTTCAATTTCTGTCAAAGCGTCGAAAGAAATAATGCTTTGATCGGACCAGCGGAGCGCGATTCGAGTGTTTGCGCCAGTGCGCAACCTGTCGAATGGATGCAAGAGTTGATTGGTTTGCGCAAGCCCCCAAGTCGTGGTGCCGGCGGGCGAAACTTCCATCGTGCCCTGGAGTTCCACGACGCGGATTTCGTTTGCCGTCTGGTTGCTGATTGCGGATTGCGCGCAGCAATGCCCACCCCAAGTCGCAACAATTCCCCAAATCACAACCAGCAGGATCTTCCCGACAGTTTTAGGAAATGTGTTCAAACAGTCCCTCAATATTGACTTTCTGCATTATTTCATTATATGCATTGCGTTGCAATGATTTTAAGACGTTGCTTAATTCGTTTCGAGTAAAGATTCAATTTTGTTTGCCAATCGTCTCACAAGAGCGCATTAGTTGTTTATGTCGCATTCATCAGATGAAGATGAGTTGATACCCACGCGCACGACTTTGATCCACCGCCTCAAAAATTGGCAGGACCAGTCGAGTTGGCAGGATTTTTTTGACACCTACTGGAAACTCATCTATGGCGTCGCCATCAAAGGCGGTTTGACCAAGACCGAAGCACAGGATGTCGTGCAGGAAACAATGCTCTCTGTCGCCAAGCACATGCCCAACTTCAAGTATGACCGCAAGATCGGCTCGTTCAAGGCGTGGCTTTTGAACATGACGCGCTGGCGCATCATCGATCAACTTCGAAAGCGTGGGTATTTAGTCGACAGTCACATGGAAGACAAACTGATTAACCAATCAAATTCGGATTTGGAGGCACTGTGGGATGCCGAATGGGAGAAGAATCTTTACGATGCCGCAATCACAAAAGTGAAACGTCGTCTTGATCCTCAGAAATACCAAATCTTCGACTTCTATGTGAACAAACAGTGGATGCCCGGTAAGGTCGCCAAAACTTTTGGCATCTCAATCGCCCAAGTTTATTTGGCGAAACATCGCGTAGTCGAGTTGATTAAAGAAGAGGTCAAAAAACTGGAGGCGAAGATGAGTTGACCAGATTTCGTTCTGCAACACCCACAGCCTGTATGGTGTTGTGATGAAGAAGGTATGGCAAGATGGCCGTGCATATTAGGCTGTTCATTTTGCCCCCTTCAGCCGGAGCACCAGAGCCAGCGCCACCGCATCAAAGATGCTCATCCGGGAATCCTCGCTATCACCCAGCTTGCGTTCCGGTGGCAATTTTTGGCTTAACTCATCTGAAAACCTTTTCGCAACGATTTCGGCCACCGTGTATTTTGTCCCCTGACCATCGGCGATAAAGGTCTTCATCACTTGGTCCCTCGAAAATAATTTGACGCTCACCTTGTGCCTTGCAGCCAACTTGCTGATTTGCCGGCACAGCTTTCGGATTCGTGGCGACCGCAGGGAGTTTTTGGCCGAGGCATTTTCAAGAACCAGCACCCCTGGCTGATAATGGGCAATCAGCTCTTTCACCTTTTTAAGTGAGCGGACGTTCTTGTCCCCGCTTTTAACCGTCTTGACGCCCCAATCAACAAGCATGTCCTTCCCCTCAAGTAGGGCAAAGCCGAAGCCCCTTGTTGAAGGCGCGACTGCTAAAATGCGATACTGTCTTGGGCTTATCTTGCTCATAGTCAGTTGAGACTCTTATCGGCAATGTTGGCAAGTATCTGACGCTTGTGGGCAGTCTGACGGTCGGGCTTCCGGCCATCAATTGCATCGGCAAGCGCTTTGGCCCGCGCCGCGACTTCCTGTTCGATCTTCTGATACAGACCGCCAAAGAGTTCGCTCGGCGACCTCTGAAAGATCACCTCAAGTGCCAGCGCGGTTTCAAGGCTCGGCATACGGTCAAACCGCTCGTATCGGGACACTTTGGCCCCGGACTTTGTTCCCAAAAGAAAAGCCACTTCATCCTGGGACAAAGCCAGGCGCTTTCGATTGGATAGCAGATAATTTGGAAGTTGAGACGAAGCCATGTGGGTTGAAGCGCACGAACTCATTGCGAGTTCAGACTCACAGTATCGGATTGGCAAAATTAACGAAGACGTGAAGACTTGCCGGAAGCGGCAAGTTTTATAGAAGGCCACCGGGCATTAAACTCGACGGCAAGGTGCAGTATTAAAGCATATAATCTATGTTTTGTCAAAGGCGTCACGTTTTTGGATTGAACTTCCCTCCTTTAACCCTATATTCAAACCACCATGAGCAACCTATTATCATTATCAATCAAACAACTGCGCCGCGTGGTTACCCTAAAGGGGAAGATCGAGGCGCTAAACAACAAGCTGGTCTCGATTCTTGGCGCTCCAGCTTCAACACCCGCCAAGGCGCGTAAAAAGCGCGGCATGAGCGCTGCCGGACGAGCCAGGGTTGCGGCGGCTCAACGGGCACGGTGGGCGAAGATTAAAAAGGCAAAGCCAGCCGCAAAGGCACCGGCCAAAAGGCACAAGATGAGTGCGGCGGGCAGAGCCAGAATCTCGGCAGCGGCGAAGGCTCGTTGGGCCAAGGCCAAGGCGGCGGGAAAGAAATCGTTGTAACCTGTTTGGATTTAGATCAGGAGTGCAGTTCCGCTATTGGCGGGACTGCATTTTTGTTTTGCGACTTGCCGTATGGGACAACTTCTGACGCCTTTGGTTCGCGGATATGGGGAGCATGCTCAATGGCACATGGACGCGAATCCCACTCCAACGATCCGCGACTTATACCCCAAATCTTACGGATAAACAACTGGCCGAGGCGGAGGATGCGAGACCAACATTTTGGAAAAGTGGTGACACATTTGTTTTTTTGTTTTGACAGACGGCGACCACTCCCTGGCAGCGAAGCCAGGCTTCCAAGGTGACGCGTCACAAGTTGGCGGGTCTGCCCCTAAACAGGAGATGTAACTACAAATTCAGCATTGAATCTTTCCTAAGAGTTGACAATGCGCCAGACGGAAGGGACACTGCAACATGTTTTTGCGCAGATTAGGCCCTGACCCGCACCTGAACGGAATGCAAACAGCGGGATTGAGAGGCTGTCCCGATGTTTTCGAACTCAAAACCGGTGACTTTGCCATTATCGGAAAGGATGTCACCTCGGAAGCCATTGGGCAATTGCCACCCGACGCAAGTTGCGGTCCCGATGAAAGAATTGTGGTTATCCCGCGCAAAACGCTCATTGGAGCCAAGCCGCATATTCCAGACAGTCACTAGGCCCGGTAGAAATCATCACGGCCAGAGCCGTTTTTGCTCAGTTTGCCTGCATGAATTGAGCCTTCGATGACGGTAATTTCACGTCTGACGAGTAAGCGTTCGTTCACGCAGGAAATCGGTCAGGATTTCAATCTTCCGCGCTTTCAAGCGGCTCTGGCCTGATTTGGCCAGTTTCTGTATAAGCAGACGGATTCGGTGTGTTAGTTTCTGCTCCACGTCTTGATGCGTCCCGCTGAACAGGTTTCGAACCGGGGTGCGGAACAAGATTTCATACGCCAGCAGGGTATGCAAATTTGGTGTTTGCTCCAACCGTTCGTGGCGACAGACATGGGCACTGTTCTTGGAGCCAAGAAGAAACGCCACCTCATTCTGTGTCAAGTGGGTGCGCTTACGGTGAGTGCGAATGTAATTGGGTAATTTCGGTGAAGGCATAAATCTCGCGCTAGGGACATGACGTGACAAATATTCAAAGGTTTGATATAATGGGGGACAATGGGATTTAACGAATGGATTGAGCAAAATTGGCTTGCACTCATCCAAACAGGCGCGCTTGCCGGCGGGTTGCTTTTTACAGGTATCGCGGTTCTGCTTGATGCTCGCGCCCGCCGGGTCGGAAACCTCATCCAGTTGACACAACAGCACAGAGATTTATGGGAACGCCTGTATATGCAACCGGAACTGGCACGGATTCTGGATCCGGATGCCGATCCCGCCCACCTGCCCGTGACGGCTCAGGAAGAGACTTTCGTAATCTTCATCATCTTGCACCTCAGCAACACCTATTACGCTATGCGCGCAGGTTTCTTTCAGAAGTTACGCGGCTTGCGCAAAGATATTGAACGGTTCTTTTCCCTGCCCATCCCACGCGCTGTATGGGAAAAGGTCAAAGACCTTCAGGACGAGTTATTCGTTCAATTCGTTGAGGAAAGCTTTGCCAGTGCAGACTCGTCAGTTAGTCACGACCCATCGGGATGGATTGCCTGAAGGCCTATACCCGGCCACCTATAGCCAATCACATTTGTTCTTGAATGTCAATAGACCCCTCATTGTCCCTTTATCCGAAACGCTGCGGCCAGCGCCACTGCATCAAAGATGTCCATACGAGAATCCTCACTCCGCCAAGGACGCCGATTGGGCGGCAGACGAAAAGCCAGTTCCTCCGGGAAGCGCTTCGTGAGCATTTCGGCCATTTCATGTTTGGTTCCACTCGCATTGCCAAGAAGGAGACTTCTTAATTGCTTCTCCGAAATGAGATTCACCGTCAGCCTGTGTTTAGCCGCAAGTCGCATCATCTCCCGGTGAAGCACCTTAATTCGCGGGCTACGTCGTGATTCTTTGGCCGTCACGTCCTGAAGGATCAATGCACCCGGGCGATAAAATGCAGTCAACTTTTTTACCTTGGCAAAGCATTGCCGGTTCTTGTTCCCATTCCTAACCGACGTGTGGCTGCTTTCGATAAGCGATGTCTCTCCCTCAAGCACGGCATAGCCCAAACCCCGGCTCGTGAGCGCAACGGCCAATACGCGAAATGGTATTTGATGGCGATGATTCATTTTTGCGCCGGATTAAGGGGTTGATCGGATTGCTGTGCGGCCAGGGCGGCAAACATTTGGCGTCTAATTAAGCCCCTTTCCTTTTGAGCAGAAAAATGGCGGCTAAAACGATTGCGCCGGCAGCAATTGTAAATGCGACGTTCGAGAAGCCAAGCACGTCAAGTGTCACCCCTAGAATAAGCGGAGCAACCAAATCACCAAGCGTGGAGATGCTTTCAAAAGCACTCCCCCGCCTCCCATAAGTTTCTGCCGGTCCAAGCGTCGTGATTAGGCTGCTTTGGACGACGAATAATAATTCAAGGATAATACCAAGCAGAAATACGGCGCTGAGCTGTAACCAGTATGCATGGATTGCGGCTAGCCACACTGCGATGATGGCTACGCAAAAAAGACTCAAAGCGATCAGAACATATCTATTTCGTCTATCTGCTATTAGGCCAAGCATATATCCAAAAAGAGCGGGTAGGGCCCCGAAGATCCCCAGCAAAACGACCATAGGCAGATTGGCCCCAGCAAGATATGCAGTGATTGGAATGAAAAAGCTAATAAAAGCACTGATGATGCTTGAGAAAAAGACAATTAAGCCAAGCAGCCAGAAATTGGCTGTCCACGTTCGCCAGGCTCTTAGGGATTTGCCATACGAATAGATCGACGGTTGATGAATTTCACCGTCTAAAATCATCGGGTCTTTTGGTGCCTTTAGAGCGATGAAATATGCGACAAACGAAAATGGAGCAATGGCGAATAAAAGATAATGGATTGGCATGAAAGAAATTAGAAACATCCCTAATATCGCTGCAGCTATCCAAGCCAAATTTGTCCATGTATCCAGATACCCAAATGATGCCGCAATGTTACGTCGGTCAATGACACGACGATAGTATGTCGCAACACCGACATTCTCGAGTTCCCAGGTGAATCCATTCACCGCCCGGGCGAGAACGACAAACACAGCCAAACTGAAGATGCCTGCAAGCAAATAGCCCAAACCGACCAGCGGATAAAGGATGAGCGACCAAAGAACAAGTCGTTTTGCAGGAATTCTGTCGGCCCACATGCCTATAATCGGAAGACTCATCAGTGAGACAATTTCGACTGTGGAGCTGAACAAACCGGCCTCCGCGAATGTGTGTGAGAACGATAAAATAAAAATAGGCAGAAGTGACTCCCCAAATCCCCAGCCGAACCAACGAATAGCCCTCACCCAGGCAAAAAGCCGCACACCACTTGGCAGCGGCGTATAAAGGCCAGTGTGCACCTCTGATTCAATTTTGTGAGAGGCCATGGGCTCCTCGATTATATCATTTTGCATATCGGTTTTCGGCCGGCAATCGTGGATAACTAGAAATTATCCGTGAATGCCGGGGAAGAGCAAGACCATCCTTTTTTTGAGCCAGATGAATACACTTTAATCAATAAGCGCTATTTCGCTAGTTTACGTCGGAGCGGGCGTGTTCAAATGGATCCTTCGGGGTGGATTGAAACCCTTTCTGAGGCGGCAAAAATTGAATTGCCACTATCCCGCCAGTTGCCTTTAGGACGATACTACATGGACGAAGGCAATGCACTGGGGGACATCAGAACAAGCCTGCTTCGGCTGCTTGGAATTTGGGAAGGTGTGACTTTGGAGCCGACGAGCTTTACTGCCTGCCCCTCCGTTGGCATCGCATCTTTGTTGACGATGGCCGTATTGCGTCGCAAGGGAGTGAGAAGAATCCTTTTTGAATCGCCCTGTTATTTTGCAGCAATTCTACAGGCTGAGTGGCTTGGCTTCGAGGTCGTTTTGATTCCGACCTATCGGCGTGACAATTACCGTCGGCCAAGCCGCTACGAACAGCCCATCCGAGCAAAACCCTCTGTATGGTGGCTCACCCACCCACGCGTGACTTTGGGTTTTAATCAAGAAATCGAGACGACGCGAGCGTTGGTGGAAAAATTGAATTCCCGTGATTATGTAGTAATTGATGAAGCACTTGACCAATCTTTTCCATCGCAGTTCGGACGATTTAACCAAACCGATTTCAAACACAAAGTGATACGCCTCAAAGGTTTTGGAAAGCCGCTCGGGCTGAATGGCTATCGATTAGCCTTTATCTTACATGCGGCTGAACTCCGCCCAGATATGGTGGATTGTTTGGAAACATTCGCAGGAGGCATAGATGTGCATAGCTTGGAGGCCGCATGTGCCGTAGCCCAGAACCCTCAATATTTTCGGACAATGATGCAAGTCGCGAATCAGCAGGTGGTCGCCTTGTGTTCCGCGGCTGAAAAAATGACGGTAAATTCGGCAGTTGCGATCAACCCACTCGTCAATGGTTATCTAGGCAGTGCGATTGTAAATCTAAGCGGATTGGGACAAAATCATGCAGCCCGCCGCCACCGTTTTCTGTCAAAGTGCAAGCAACGCGGCATGCCGGTTATCATTGGCCCCAGTATGCATTTTGCGAGCGATCCGCCGAACGAAGCTGTGCGTCTCAATTTCTTCAGTAGGCGCGAACATATCCTCCGTAGCGTGGTGGCGCTTGCAGAAATCGCCGCCGGAGCTACTTAAGCCACGTGAGAATGATCCGCCGGACTCGCCCAATACACCGAGTGCTGACAGAGAGTTGGAAATCAGCCGCCAGCGTCGGTGACAACTGCGTGGTAAAGTGCACAAGTGACTTGGCTTCTGTTGTTCCAGCTGCGCCTAGGACTAGTTGAGCAACTTGAGTGGAAGCACGTCTTGAACGCTTTTGGGTGCCTGGAGCGCTAGTTGCCGTGGTATCGAGCATTCGACGGAGTTCGATACGCGTCCGTGTGGCAAAGAACAGCGCTAGAAATGTGCCGACGGCGGCGCTTGAGGGAAAGCCGAGCATCATTTCCCAAGGTGAATTATGCGGGACCAGTGAAAGAATACGTGGCCGTCCACATTCAAAAAGTTCAGAAAGTTCGGTTCGGTAAAACGCTTTTGGGTGCTTACCATCGACAAGAAATGTCCAATTACGGCGGCGGGAATTAGTGAATTTGCGTATAATCAGCCCAAAATCATCGATTTGCCGAGCTATGCTTAGATGCGTGCCATAAACAGCGAATTCCGCTTGTCGTAGGCGAGCGTCGGCCGGAACGGCAGAGGCAAGCTTGCCCGTTATCATATGCAGCTGAAGTAATGGCAAGTAGGCAAGTTCGTCGCGCTCATGGAGATATAGCAAAAATTCACACAGCCTTGTGAGAACGATTGAAAAACTACCTATTGTTGCTTGGGTCTTAATCCAGTAGCTGACGTCCAAAGCCGCGTCGAGATGCTCTGAGCCGTCGAGCAAATTTCCGTCCAGAAAATAATACATGGCCAAGCGAGCCAATGGACGTGCCTCCCTGGCAAGCTCGCCCTCAAGGGCGGAGCGATCCATTTCCGTATGCGCGTGATCAATCCGGTCACTTCGCACTGCGCTGGTAATTTCAGCTGCCCGCAACCCGAAATTCTCGGTAATCGTTTGCAGTTGCAACTGCGTTTCTTCGAAGTGGCAACCCTTGAGAAGTGACATTTCGATTAATTTATTGGACGTTTTGCAGCGGAAGAAATTGCAGCGGGCAAACACGCAATCTTTGATTACCAGGCTGGAGAAGTCGCAATCACGGAATTCTACATCATAAAATTCACAATTCTGGATAACCGTGTCGTAAAAGTTGCAATCATCGAAATGGCTCTTCGTCAACGTATTTAGGACAAATCCCACTCCCACAAATTTTGTCTTCGAGAAGTGGCTATTAATGAAGGTGTTGTCTTTAAAATCACACCTCGAAAAATCAACCCCAATTGTCTGAAAATCGATTAGCTGGCTTTCGATTAGATTGCATCGATCTGGAACCACATAATCGGCGAGTTTGCCTTGTAAACAGACCCGGCGGAGCTCTTTGTTGAAAACCGTGTCTGCCGGTGTCGTTGACAGATTTATCCGGCCACCATCAAAACGGGATAAGTCATTATTCAACCTTGGGACCTGTAAATCTACGCCGGCAGCCATAAAGGATAATTTCTAGTTATCCGTGATAGTCGCAATTTGGCTGAATTAATGCAATTCTTTTGTTTCCGGGTCGTGTGTCCTGCGGGCAATCGGAATTTCGTGCCCAGGTTCCTGAAATTGTTTATCAAAAATTCATTTTGTTTCGAGGATGCCGCCGGGCGAGCACTCGGCGTTGGCTTTGTTCGCTAACATGCACGTAAATCGTAGTCGTTGTAATTGAACTGTGGCCGAGGAGCCTTTGAATGTGCCTCAAATCAACACCGTCTTCCAAAAGAAGGGTCGCAATTGTATGTCGCAGCATGTGCGGCGTAATCCGTCGTGCTCCGATGCACGCTGCACGCTTTCGCAAAATCAATCGGACCGATTGATCTGAAATGCGGGTTCCTCGTCGGTTCACGAACAATGAATCATCTGACGTTGCACCACTCGATTGACGTTGCTTAATTTGCGACAACAATGGTTCCCGCAGCGCGTCACATGCGATTGGTATTTCTCGCTCGCGGTTTCCTTTTCCCCGCACAGAGATTACAAGCCGTTCCATATCCACTTGTCCGATGTTTGTTGCAACTACTTCGCTAACACGCATTCCCGTCGCAAACAGGATTTCTAGCAACGCAATCTCTTGGCTCAAACGGAAATTGGCGGGTAGGTTTACATCTATTTCCTTGCGAGGAGAGCGCAGCAAAGACCTGACGGTTGAACGTGCAATGATGCGAGGCAGGCTGATCCCAACTTTTATTTCGCTTCGCAATCGCCACAATGGATTTCTATCGACTTTCCCATGCCGTTCCAAGGTTGCAAACATGGATTTAATTGTCGCTAAACGCCGCCGCACTGTGCGTGGCTTTAATCCGCTCATCTCAGCTAACCAACGTTGAACACCATTTTGGTCAACAGAAGAAATTGGAATTTGAAATGCCTCATGCGTCGGCCTTGACATGAAATCTTGAAAACGTCCGAGATCATGTCGGTAAGCTTTGATGGTGTGAGAGCTCAGTTTGCGGTGATTGGCACAATGTCCAATAAACCATTCAATTGCAGAATTAAGTGTTTCCATGTTGAAACAGTGTATGCACGCCGGCGCAAAAATGAAGCCGCAGTTCTGATGCCCATTCCATATCGTCAATTTGCAGAATATCTTGCCGATAACGACAAGAATAGCTGTCTTCGTTTTGTTAAAGGACGCCGGTATGGTGAACAGCATGAAAACACCGCAACAGTTGAGCCGCAAGGCCATTGAGGAGTTCAAAGCCATTTATCAGGAGGAATTCGGCGACATACTGTCAGACGATGAAGTCCGGGAGATCGCCACGCGCCTGCTTCGTTTCTTTGGGATTTTGAACAATGGAAAATAGCAGCTTCGTTGACGCTTCCGCATTGGCGCGGTAGCATGGCCCTGTATTCCCTTTTGGTCGCTCGCCTCCTCTTCGTTACGAACACACTTCTATGCCCGGATACTTCATCTATTGCCGTAAATCATCCGAAGCCGAAGACCGGCAGGTTCTTTCCATTGAATCGCAGACCCGCGAGCTAGAGCAGTTGGCCGCGAAACTCAATTTTCCCATCGCCGAGATATTGACCGAATCAATGTCCGCCAAAGCTCCGGGCAGGCCTGTGTTCAATGAAATGATGCAACGGCTCAACCGAGGCGAAGCCGCCGGTATTATTTGCTGGAAACTGGATCGCTTGGCCCGCAACTCGGTTGACGGCGGTTCCATCATTTGGGCCATCAAGCAGCACGGCATCAAAGTGATGACCCCAGCCCAAAGCTATGCCCGCGAGGATGACAACATCATCCTCATGTATATCGAATTTGGCATGGCCCAAAAATACGTTGATGATTTGAGCAAGAACGTCAAACGCGGCCTGAAAACTAAGATTGAGAACGGCTGGTATCCAGGTGTGGCCCCCGCAGGCTATTTGAACCACACGGACAAGCTGACTGGCCAAAATACACTCATCAAAGACCCGGAGCGCTTTCCGCTCGTCCGGCGAATGTGGGAAACGATGCTAACCGGCCTCCACACCCCGCCAAAGATTCTAGAAATGGCCAATACTGAATGGGGCTTTCGCACGCGGCCAACCCGGCGCATGGGTGGCAAACCACTGGCTCGAAGCGGCATCTACCAAATTTTCACCAAGCCGTTCTACTGTGGCCGGTTTGAATACCCTTCCGGCAGCGGCCAATGGTATCAGGGAAAGCATGAGCCGATGATTACGGAGGGGGAATATGACCGGGTGCAGGCGTTGCTTGGCCGAAACGGAAATCCCCGCCCGCAATCACATCACGAATTTCCATTCACCGGCCTCATCCGCTGCGGCGAGTGTGACCGGATGGTGACAGCCGATGAAAGGCATCAGGTGATATGCGGCCAGTGCAAATTCAAATTCGCCTATCGCAACCGTAACGCCTGCCCGCGTTGCGGAACATTGGTTGAGAAAATGGTGAACCCTTTGTTTCTCCACTACACCTACTACCATTGCTCCAAAAGCCGAAGGCCATTGTGTCCGCAGAAAGGGGTGACCGGAAAGGAAATGGAGAATCAAATCAATGAGCGTCTTGCGTGGATCACCATTCCCAAGAAGTTCAAGGACTGGGCTGTCAAACACCTACATAAATTGCACGAAGAGGAAAAAGCTTTGCAGGAGGATATTATCAAGGCCAAGCGAAAGGCTCATCAGGAATGCCTGGAGGCGATTGACGGTCTTTTGAACCTCAAAACCTCATCCGGCAACAAGAACGGCATTTTGCTGTCCGATGATGAATATGCGCAACATCGCGGCAAACTGCTCAAAGAGAAAGCTGCTTTGGAGGAATTGATCAACAACGCCGACCAGCGCGTTGAGCAGCAATTAAAACTGTCAGAGGAAGCCTTCGAAATCGCCTGCACCGCACAGAAACGATTCACCGAAGGCGATCCAAGCATCAAAAAAGAGATTCTTGCCGCCGTCCAATCGAACCTAACCTTGAAGAACAAAATGCTGTTGTTTGAAGCCAAAAAACCGTTCTTGATACTGGAGGATACAATATACCCTGAAAAACTCCGAATATCGCCAATCGAACCTAAAAAAACCGTTGTGACGCAAAGACAGACTGTGCCATCTATCTTCATGCGTCCTCACTTGCTGGGAGACTTGGACGATGTTAGAACCTACCTACAAAAAGCCCATCATGCAGCCGCGCTCATATACGCTCATTTCAAAAAGGAGTTCGTGATGCCGTCCAAGAAATGACGTGTGATATTTTTTATGTCACACTCACAGTGTGGAGTGTTGGACAAGCGTAAAGAAGGGGGGCGGACTTGCCAGATTTGGCAAAATGGACGCCGCAATCCTGTTCGGCAGTGCAGTTCTGACTTGGAAACTTGGGCGATATTATCTTCCAACAATAGCGCCAATGTGCCGATCACCAATTGTCCCAAAGTCGAATTACCGCCCCAATAAACTTCTCGCCATCGGCTATCGGCCAGCAAACATGCTCGTTATCGCGTAACAAATAATATTGCTCATTTGCGCAGACAAACTTGGTCCGGTCAGTTGTCCGATGTAGCCATCTAAGAATATTGAGAACCATATCTGCATAGGTGCCCGAAAAGCATGTGTTCGGAGCATTATACAGCAGCCCTTCAATGTAGTAGGACGGGGCAGTTCCTTTGTCAATCAATCCGTCGTCTACAAGTTTGCTCCGCATGTTCTTGAAAATGCGCACAATTGGTTTAAAATTATTAGCCGTGACTTGGTGCTTCGAGGTGCAATTTTCCGAATGCTGTTTTGGATAGTTTGCAATGCGCGTTCCGTCCGTTTTGAAGAAAGCAATTCCAACATCATAACTCTGGTCGGACAAACTATTGAATCTGTGGTAGCGGCGATACTTAAAAGCCACAACAACATCTGCGCTCCGGCGTGAACCGCTGGCTTCAATCTTTATCGCTTTCTTGCCGGGTTTGACTGAATCTCCGAATGCTGCCCCCAACGCTCCTTGAACATGGCCCTTGAAATCGTTATAGGGATATGTCCCGTCTGAAAATGATGCTTTGAATGCATTTTGCTGTTCGAGTGGAAGCGATAACAGATCGTGATAAAACGCTCCGTCATAACGGATCACAACGTCAACGTCGCTTTCAGCAAAGATATTTGTATTATTGCCGTATGAACCTTGCAGAAATACCTCGAAATTACGATTGGTGTATTTCGCATCCGCACTTTCTAGTGCGACCTTGATTGCCGCATACGTGTCTGCTGATTGTGTGATCGAACCCTGATGCGACCATGTTTCAAGTTGTGATTCGGGAATGGCCATAGTTTTAGGGGACTAAGAATTCTTTAAGTTTTTCCTCTTGCTTGGCATATGACAATCGCCCTTTTTGGATGAGGCGGTTCAGCTTGTTCAGATCATGCTCCAGCAGATCAGTAGCCATTTCCGGCTCCACAAACGCGTCACTGATCCGGATGGTCGGGACATCCTTGAACAGGATGCTTCGCAAGACCTCCATGGAGCAGGTGTTCACGCCCAGAATCTTTTGGAGGAAATCTGAATTGAATCCATGTCGGATGAGGCTCCACCCGCCTCGAATGCGTCCCACTTTCTTCCAAAAGGATGGCTCTGGGTATGACCCGACCCCAAGACTTACAACCCGCAGATTCCGATGCTCCTGCTTGAGCGCCAAAGTCGCATCGGCTATCGCGTAAAGAGCCGGATTATTCGCGCAGAACCCGCCGTCCGCCAGTTGAAGAATGTCACCATTGCTCTTCGTAATGATATGAGGCTCAAAAAATGGATATGCCGAGCAAGAGGCAATAACAGCATCGGCAACGCTACAGCCGAAAAATGGAACGAAGGAGCCCACGGAGCCATGCGCTTGGGTCAGGGATGCTTTGAATATGAGCGGCCTCTCATCTTTCCAATTGGTGGCCACAATACCGATTCCCGTTTTGAAGTTTTCGATTTTTGTTTCAGCAAAAACTGTGTTCGCCAGCTTGTTGAGAGCAGCGGTGCGCCGGGCTGAATTTTCCGACTTCATGATCGCGGGAACGTGCTCTCTGTAGATTTTGGAAATATTTTCCATGCTGTCACCGCGAGCCAGCAGGGCTGCAATGATAGAACCAGTGCTCGTTCCAAATATCAGATCAAAACACTCATGGAGTGGCTTGCCTATATTCTTTTCAATTTCGTCCAGGATTCCAAGAGTGTAAAAGCCTTTCGCGCCGCCGCCATCAAGCGACAAAATCCGAAACAAGCGTTCTTTTTTGTTGGTCATTTCTTGAGCTGACATCGTTTTATTATACCAAACATTTCGGCTTTTGCCTACACAGTTCCTACCAGTCAAATCGTTTAGTCCAAAGCCAACCCAAAATCCCAACGACAAGGGTTGTCATCGGAAGATACATCATTAGGCCCATGTAGTGAATAGCTGGTATTGCCAGTTCACCGAAACTCCTGGCAAAAACGACCATCAGCCCGACAATGCCAACGAGCGCAGCAAAGCTTTTTAGCGCCATGCCAAAGAAAAAGTTTTCTCGCCGTCTCATATTGATTTTCTCCTAAAGAGTCTTCCGAAAAGACCCTTTTTGCTTTGCGTTTTACTTTTTTCGCCTTTCTTTCTAACGGCGTCGATCTGCCCCTGATCCCATTTCGCCGCCCATTCTACCCGGTCGTTTCTAATCCAGTAATGGGACTGACAAGGGAAACTCCAGTTTCCAATAGAGGGGTGGAGCGAAATTGTTTCGCCATCAAAGGCCAGTTTCCAGTCTCTCGGGGATAACGGCGTAACCACCTCATGGCCGCATCCACAACAGCATTTATGGATGACAGTCGCATATTCCATCGAAGCGTAAAGAACTCCATCTTCAATCGTTTCCGGGACGGACTTGACAAATTTATGGATGAGTTTCGTCATTTGTAATTTGATTCAGATTTATCTCGTAAATCGTATTGTGCTCTTTTTCAAGATCGTGATAAAAGCCGAATAACTTTTTCCATTTTATCACCGCTAAGACCGCGTTCAGCGCGTTAAGCTCGACGATCTGGACATTCTGCGAATAGTCATCCTGCCCGTCATCGTTAAAGGCGATTCGGTCTTTTATGTGACCGTTCATTGCCTCTGTTCCTGTCGTGACACGAACGCTCCCGCTCAGAGCACCATCCACAGCTTGAACCCCAATACCGGCGTCGCAAAACGGTATGCGGCAACTGACCAACTTTTCAATTATCATCTTCTTTGAAAGCCCATCATCAATGCATACAAAAACAAAACTCATGCCAGCCAGTTGCTCTACGTTCGAGGTGTCGAGGCGGAACTCGTGCGGAATGATGTATTTGTGCATGTTTGAATAAATCCCTTGTAGATACTTTACTTTTGTATTTAGCGCATCTAGCTGTTCCCTGGATGCGGCTCCTGGGGCGCGAAATGCGTTGTGGACAAATAAAGCATCGCCATCAAACAGGTGGATTTCCTTGACCGGGGTTTTCGCCACAAAATCTAACACATACGAGCCGGTCCCGCCCAACCCGACAATGGCGATTTTAAGATTTTCAAGTTTGCTGGAAATCGCCATGATTTCTGCCCGGCTGGAATTTGTATCCAGATATTTGAACGGGTAGTTCGGATCCGCCGCCTCAATCACCTTGAACGTCTTGGCCGTTACTTTTTCATCTATCGCCTGTGCTTGCGAAGTGATTATCCTGACGTATGAGGTGAACTTTTCGTAGTAATCATTGAATCCATTCGGTGGCTTGTTTGAAAAACTGTGATTGATGGTGATTCCATTTGCAGGGTCCAACGTCTGGACGTTGCTGTTGAGTAGTAGCCCTTGAATTGGGCTACCATCAAAAGTGCAGGGGAGTTCGCCGGCGAAATAGATTACATGCGTATCGGGTTTCCCTGCTTTGTCCGGTGTGGCCAGGCATAGGCTGGAAACAAGCGTGCCAATTTTAACTTCCTTCTTGCTGTTGACATACGGAATGCCGTGCAGCAACAAGTGGGCACCCTTTATTTCCAACCCATACCCTTCGTCGCAGAGTCGTTTGAGGTCGGGGCTATGACTTATTAGTTTGAGAGACATTGAAAATCATTCCCTGTTTCACTTTCACCGATTGGCCTTTGACCAGCGAACCTTCACGCTTTTTCTCCGGCCCCCTGCTGTAGGTGACCGTATAAACAACGTTCGGATCCTGCGAGTAGCTGCCGAAGGCCAACACGACCACTTCCTCATAGGAGATTTCCGGCTTATCCCATTTCTTCTCGCGGGTGTTAACAATGATCAAGACTGCATGGTGACGGAAATGCAGGTGGTGTCCGTGCTTGATGCCGCATTCGTGCAGTTTTTGATGCCTACGATACGTGACCTCTTTGTTCTCGACCAGGAGAATGATTTCTTCTCCCGGTTCGCCGATAGCGGCACCAGCCGCTTGCGCCATCTCCAACAACTGGGCGATAGTGGCATCCTCGGCGATTTTAATCGCTTTGGCCTGCCCCTGCCCGCCCGTGTGGACGTGTATTTCGATTTCGTTCATAATGTCGGGAACAGGAGAAAATCTCCCTTCCCATATATTACGCTCCGGCTTGAATGGTTTTTGGAAATAAAATATTTTGAAGAATTATTTCCAAATTTTTATTGTGTGGAGCGTAAAATAGCAAAGAATGGCTTTCTAGGAATGGATCAAGCGCTTAAAACCGCCCTGAATCAACCCGACGTTGACGACACGCTGATTTCGGCTGTCGAACACGCGGATTTAACCATGCGCAGGTTTGTATGGCGTGGATTCAAGCCCAGGGTTTCCACCACCGAGGCGGAGCTGATCGTTGATGGCAAAACAGCCAAGGATTTCGTAAATGAGGCGCTCAAAAGGCTGTGCGCCGAAATAAGAGCCTACGATTCAGGCAGGACGCTGCTTGAAAACCTGAATTCCATTACTGACAGCCTCATCTGGTCCGCTAAAAAAGCATCTGGCCGCACTGGCGTCATTGATTCTGCGCCGCAACCGGAAGGGGACGACAAGCTTCCCGACCCGATTGACAGCAAACCGGGGAGAGACGCAACTGCCGCCGAATTGCTGTTAAACGCGGAGCAATGCACAGCCCAAGCCAAATGTTTCGATTTGATTAAGGCGTCGTTCGACGGAGACAAGGAGATGCAAGATTACCTCGACGCCTTGAGCAATGGATTTTACAAGCCCGATGAAATTTCCGAATTGACAGGGATTTGGGTCCAAAAAATCTACGAAATCCGCAGAAAGTTGAAAAAATACACAAAACGACTGTTTGGCGTTACAAATTTCGCCGAATTGAAGCGTAAATTAGAAACCCCCGAAAATGAATCCGAACCAAAATCGGCCAATTGAAAACCTCATTGAAGGTTTGAGCCAACACGCCCGATTCCTCACAAAAGAGGAACGCATGGCAGAGTTGCGGGAGAGGGGTATAGACGTGGATGGCTTCCTGAAAGAGGCTCATTCAATCATTGCCCACCACCAAAAAGTGGATCGGCTGGCTTGGATGAAAGTAGCAGAGGAAAAGGCAGCTCGATTTTCAGCCTTGGAAAACCGCTTTGTCAGTTGGGTTGGTAAGAGCAAAGAGGAGATCGTGGCCGCCTATCAAAAGGTGGTTAACACAATGTCCCCACAGCATACCCTGGCATTTCGGAACAAAAAATATTTGTCCGTTGAAGAGATGGCGCGAATTCTCGACGACTACGAACGGTTACGAACGGTTGAACGCGACCAGAATCCACCACCAGAAAAGAGATGACACAGGCCAGAAAGACGATTGCTGCCCTTAAAGCGCGCGACCTGCTTAAAGAATTGAATATTCTTGAGCCTGACGAAATCAACATCGAGTCCATTGCTGCGTATAAAAACGCCCCAGTCCGATATGAACCCCTGAAGGACATGGACGGGCGGATCGTCAGAGAAGGCGATTCCGCCGTGATAACGGTCAACAGTCGAATAACCTACGAAGGACAAAAACGGTTCGTGATTGCTCACGAACTTGGTCATTTTTTTCTTCACCCAAAGACCCGCCAAGTGGAGAGCGTAAATAAGGATCAAACCACCAATTGGTCCGACCGGCAGGAAATTGAAGAATACGAAGCCAACATTTTTGCAGCCGAGCTTTTGATGCCAAGCGCTATGTTCGGACAGATGATTAAAGGCAGAACACCATCTTTTGAACTTGTCGAAGCGTTGCAGAAAGATTTCAGAACAACCTTGACTGCTACTGCCGTCCAACTCGTTCTTAATACGAACGAGGAATGTGCCATCGTAGCCTCATCGCAAAGGCAAAGACTTTGGTTCATGTTGTCTCCGGGCTTTTCTTTTTTCATGCAATCAGACCCCCGTATTCACGGCCTAACTTGTGCCGCAGAAGTGGGGCCAAACAAACGGGCAGCACGCTCATCGAAGGTTGAGGCCGATTACTGGCTTGAAGGATTTAGCGGTAATCACAAGGCGTATATCACCGAGGATGCGCGGTATTTTCCACAATTGAACCGGTGCCTATCGCTACTTTGGATTCACGACGCGATTTAATTAAGTCCAATGAAGGAGCAATTGGCCAGTATCCAGATAATACCTCTTACGCAAGCCGTGAAAGATTGCAAAAGCTGTTTGCCGAGCACCAATGGAAGGCGGACGAGACGCGTTTGAGTTGAGGAAAAAAATACGGCTTTTGACGTGCGGGGACAAATTACATTACGGCCAACATACATGGTATGTAGGGGCTGACGCCCGTCACGATTGACTTCCACGGCTTAACCGCCGCACCACTGGCTCCCCAACGTGTCGTCGGCTACCGCCCGACAATTCTCTTTCTCCCTTCGGGCTAGCCGGCTAAAGGACATCTACCCGCTGTCCGTTAGCAAAAAGAGAATTGTCGGGCGGCGTCGGACTATCGTCCTAGCCTACGACACGTTGGGGGACTGGTTTTAAGAAAAGGTGCTACCGCACCGACAAACCAGCCCGCTAACGCGACCGATTCGCCCGAAGGCGGAGTCACGACGGGTGTTACCTGGTGAATACGACCGTTTTCAGTCAAAACACTAACAAACACCACGTTTTGGAGAAAGAGTGCCGCGACTGCGGCAACACTGGCACAGCCGCGCCGAATGGCGCGTCCTTTTCATGCCGGAGCTGGCAAGTTACGGCGCCTAGTTTTGTCTGTGGAATTCACATATCCTGTGAATCCCATTCGGATTTCAAAACCAGTCGCCATTACCCCGCCGGCCTGTTCCCAAACATCCTGCCGGCGAAAAGTCTGACAACACGGGGACTTTTCGGGAGTGGCGACTGATCTTGGAACCTGATGAACCACACATTTTAATCGGAAACCGCGAAGCCTGGGGAGAGCCGCAGCCTTTTGGCATATCTGCCAGTGACCAGCGGCAGCATATTTACATCATCGGAAAGACTGGTTCAGGCAAGACGACCCTCTTACGGAACCTCATCATCCAGCACATCAAACTTGGACACGGCGTTGGACTGATTGACCCGCACGGCGATTTGGCGGAAGAACTGTTGAATCACATTCCGCCAAAGCGTGCCGACCACTTGGTATATTTCAATCCGGGTGACATCAAATTTCCGGTAGGGCTTAACCTGTTGGCCAATGTTGCACCGGATGACCGGCATCTAGTCGCATCGGGCATTGTAGGGGCGTTTAAGGGCATCTGGCGCGATTCCTGGGGACCACGTTTGGAATACATCCTCTACAATGCCGTGTCAGCACTTCTTGATTGCCGAAATGCGACACTTTTGGGCGTCAACCGGATGCTTACGGATGACACCTACCGCGCCAAAGTGGTTCGTCAGATCAAAGACCCATTCATCCAGGCGTTTTGGGCGGAGGAATATGCCGGATATGACGAGCGGTTCAAGCGCGAGGCCATCGCGCCAATTCAGAACAAGCTCGGCCAATTCCTCTTGAATCCGGTAATCCGAAATATTTTGGGCCAGGTCAAAACGAAGGTGAACATTCCCTTCATGATGGACAATGGGCGGCTTTTCATCGCCAATCTGTCCAAAGGCAAACTTGGGGCTGACAAAGCAAACCTGCTCGGTTCATTGCTCACGACACAATTTCAGCTTGGCGCGATGGCGCGGGCGAACCGGCCGGAATCAGAACGCCGAGACTTTTACCTGTTCATTGACGAGTTCCAGAATTTTTCAACTGACGCTTTTGCCTCCATTCTCGCGGAAGCCCGCAAATATCGCTCCTGCCTTACGCTATCGCACCAATACATTGACCAGCTTCCGCTACCGATCCGGCAGGCGGTGTTTGGCAATGCGGGAACGCTCATCTCCTTTCGCATCGGCAATGCCGATGCCGAGGTGATGGAAAAGGAATTCGGCAAAGCATTTCCGGCGAGTGTTCTGGTTGACCTTGACCGTTATGAAGCGGCGGTGAAGTTGCTGGAAGATGGAATGAATCTTGAGCCGTTCAGGGCGAAGATGTTGCCGCCGCTGGAAAACCGAGTCGGCCGGAAGGACAAGCTGATTGCACTGTCACGAGAGCGGTTTGCGACTCCGCGTGCAAAGATTGATGAGAAGTTGAACCGGTGGATGACTCATTGCAGATAGGTGAAATGGCTTCGATACAAGCCTCTTTTCCGTCTCGCACTCAAAGAAACAACACGCTATGCTGATGACCATGAGCACGCAAAATTCGGGCGGCCAAAAGAAGAAAAATGCGGTGATTCAACCAGCCACCGCCATTGACGATCCTGAGAGGATAAGGAAGGACGAGGATGCGCGTTACCAAATATATTTGGATGAAAACAAGGCGTTAGTCACAGGCGAGGAGGCAAGTGCTGACCAATTCGATAAAAACATTTTGATGCTCGCCGCAGGAGCAATTGCGATTTCGTTGGTGTTTTTGGAAAAAATAGCGCCTCATCCACAGGAATCCACCTTGTTTTATCTCCGGTGCGCTTGGGGTGGACTTGTTGCCAGTTTGCTTTTGACGTTAAGTTCATTCCTCACCAGCCAACACGCCTATCGGCGGCAGCGAATAATAAATGATGAAATCTTTTTTTCCGATCCATTATCAAAGCCTCCCAAACGAATCAACTGGTTGGCGGGCATAACAAGTTTCCTAAATTTAACTTCAATCGTTGCTTTTATTTTCGGCCTTAGTATGCTCTTGTGGTTTGGCTTTCTTAATATGAAAGCGAACCCCGACGCTAAACAACCCAACGTAAAAATGTCAGGAGTCATAAATGAGCAAAAAAACGAAACGGCTAAATGAAGGCAGAATTCCACCACGGCCACCGAAACCGCGTCCGTCCCCAAAAAAGCGAAAATAGGAGATCGAAGTTATGTCAGCAGATCACAAGCCTGAAAAAACAATTGCATTAGCAAACGGCAGAGTGCCTGCCGAACTGTCACGAGTGGCACGGCAGCTTTGCGGACGAATTCCCCCAAATTCGTATGGCATTTTGGAAAATTTTGGCCGCGTCCCCCCAACAATATCAAATGCACTGCTCGCCAAGCCTGCGAAGGCAGCGCAACCGGCAACTCAAAATGTGAATAACGCTTCACAAAATATTGCCGCCTCAGGAATGCCATCTGCTGAAAGTTCATCAAAACAAATTGCTTCTCGCATCGCTCGCAAAGACTCTCACTAGAAAATCGGATTGGCCGGAAGGCCATTTCCTTGCCCGATCATAGACCAACGATTTAACCACCAGTTTTAGTGCCTTCTGTAATTCCAATTCTTGATGTCAAAAACCAGCTAGACCGCGAAGCATTGTGGGCGACTCATGACAATCGATGTTGCTATTGTGGCGAACCAGTGAAGTTTACCGATCTGGAAATTGATCACATCATTCCATGCCATCTTTCGGGAAATCGGGCTGATTTTGTGGCCTGTCTGCATCTTTTAAATCTTCCGGATGGTTACAACTTGAACTCTGCTGATAATCTTTTACCAGTCCACCGCCGGTGCAATAACATAAAACGAGGAGCCGTCCGCGATGAATCTTTTCTCCGTCATTTTCGGGCGACTGCCGCGGATAAACTTTCGAAGTTTGAAAGCATTCGCAAGCGACTTTCCAAACAACGACAATCGGAGCGAGATTTAGCCGCTGTCCTAGATCATGTTGATAAGGGAGCCATAAAAATCGAAGAGCTTTATAATCTTGCCACGCGCGCACTGCCATTCGATCCAAAAGATGAAATTCAAAGCGACAGCTTCGTTCGTATAGTCTGTTCTCGTGTTAAAATTGAATGTCGATTGCCAACCACAGAACAACCCGATGGCTTGGCGTTGATCACATTCCATCCGGTCGAATTGCGCGGCTTGCAGCTAGAGCTCGATCACAATGTAATTACAAGAGAACTGTTTCGCGGTCTAGGTGGACCTGTTAACAGCAAAGTCCGTCCTTTCATTTGCAAACCGTCGGACTCCAAGACAATTCTTCAAGTGCGATTCGGTTCGGCTACGGCAAGTCTAGGAGTTGAAGAGGTCTCTCAGTTTTGCCAATTGGTGGATCGTTTAGCTCCTCTTTACGTGCAATCGTTTCGTCGCGTTGAAGCCGCTTTCAATGCTCTTAACGCTCGCCTGTTATCACCAGGGATTTATGAAATCGCGGAACTGCCTGCTGAAGTTTGGAAAGTTATCTTTGACTTTGTTCGCTCGCATGATTTAGCTGACGGCACTTCCGAGTGGCATATTTTTGATGCGCAGGGTGGAGCGACCATGAAAATTGTTGAGAGGCTTTCGGAGGAAAAGTGGCAATATCTCTGTTTTCTAAATGCTATCGCAAGACCCACAAGTGCGGATATGCGACTGAAAAATGAAATTGAAATCAGCATTCGATGGGAAAGTCGGAGTAATTGTCTGAGAAGAATTCAACGGGAGGACGAATGGCGCTGGTCGGTTGAGCAAGCAAGGCGGTTCCTGTATGACAGTTTAATTCCTAAATTTCCGGCTGGCATGAAGTGGCTTAATGAATGGCGTCGATTGGCAATAATGGAGAATGGAGATTTACGGCTGGGATGGGCCTCCGGCTATCACCCTTTATCCGCACACGATTTTCGCTCGGCTGAAAAAACAGCGGAGGCGATTGAGCAGTTGCAACTCCTTTACCTCCTTGAGCATAACCAGTTCGTGCCCGTTGAAGTTGTGTGCCATACATACAAATATCTTCATCTTCTCCTTCAACATAACAAACTGCCCCCTTGGTCTGTTGAATATATCGGTCTGAAATTGGGCTGTCACGGTCGTTGCGAACCACTTGAATTTGTCTCTCATAGGTTGGGTGTTTTGGAAGACAAGAAGAGTGCCGACAATGGAATTGCTACTGTTGGAAGCGAAGTAGATGATGCGTTTCGTTCAATTCTTGAAGTTTTGCGCAATGGAGAACTTGATCCAAAGATGGATGCTGAGTGGTCTCAATGGATCCAAATTCTTGAACCGGCATGGGAAGATTACAATGAGCGGATTTACTGTGCCCGAATGCGCGGCGAGAACTTCGATGATGAAGTTTGAAGATGTCAAAATCTCAATTCCGAGGAGAAAATCGCAAAGTGAGTGTTTTATCCACGATGCGCATTTTATTTTAAGAATCGCCCACGCAAACTTGCCCAAAGGCGCAAACCTTGACGCCTACCTTGTCTGCCTGGCATCGTGCAAACTGGCGCGATGGAATCACGTCTGCCTCGTTTCAACCGCGCCGCCGAAGTTGCGCCCATGCAACTTGAAGAACGCGACCGCCACATCATCCGGCTCGTTCACCGGCATCGTTTTCTCCGTTCCCACCAGATCATTGCATTGCTCGGCGGCAGTCCGCAGCAGTTGTCCCGCCGGTTGAAATTACTCTACCATCACGGATACTTGGAACGACCCCGCGCACAACTCCAATACTACGAACGCGGCGGTTCCTGCAGCATTGCATACGGGTTAGGGAATAAAGGAGTGGCATTGTTGAAGCAGGAACATGGCTTCGCCGTTGATCCTCATTCATGGAACGAGAAGAACCATGTCATTGGCCGGGTATATCTTGAACACGCTTTGTTAGTGGCTGACGTGATGGTGGCGATTGAACTCGCTTGCCGGAAACGGGGCGACATCCGGCTCTTATACGAAGACCAGCTCGCGCTTCGTTCGGAACGACAGCCGTTCCAGTGGCGGGTGAAGATTCAAAACGGCTGGAAGCTCGGTGTTGTGCCGGATCGCGTATTCGCTCTGGAATTTCCCGATGCAAGCGGCATAAGCCAACGCGCATATTTCTTTCTTGAAGCAGACCGAGGCACAATGCCGGTCATGCGCCGAACTCTTTCCCAAACTTCATTCTGCCGCAAGCTGCTCGCATACGAATCAACATGGACGCAGAAAATTCACCAGCGACAACTCGGCATCCATCGTTTCCGCGTCCTCACCATCACCACGAGCGCCGCGCGGGTGAAATCGCTGGTGGAGGCGTGTTCGCAGTTGAAACGCGGGCACGGCTTGTTCCTGTTTGCCGACAAAGCCGTTTTGTCCGGCGATATACTTTCCGCCGCATGGCATACCGGCAAGCCGGGTGAGACCGGTGGCTTGTTTGATTAGGAAAATCGCCTTCCTGTTTTGAGATAAATGAAATCAACCGAGAACGGCGATTCGGATTTATTGCTGGTGTTTGAAGCTAAAGATTCCACCACGGTGCAATGCGTGGAGTTGTTAGTGCGTCCAATCGCTCTCCTCGACAGTATTCATCAAGTTTTATGCCCGCTGCCGAAATACTGCTGGAATGAACAGAAGTCCAATGATACAGAAAAGATTCAATCACAGCGGCAATCTTTGGATTCAATGCCAACCCTTTCTTCTCTTCTTCGCGACGTATTTTATCATGCCACCATCGAGCAACTGGAGTTAGGGCAGGCTTAAGCACTTGCAGCGTTGCAGATACTAAGGTGGAATCAGTTTCATGGAGCGCGGCCTGAAAATGTATCCGAGCGCTTCTTTCTTGCAAACCGACTTCATGTGCCCACTCTGCATGTTGGCGAACCCATTTGCTCGGATCATTTGATTTTAATTCTTCCAATAGCCGGTTCGATTCATCTTCACCAATCCAAGCAAGAATCGAAACTGCAAGAGCCCTGTTTTTGGCTAGACGATTGTTCAACAGCTCTTTTACAATTTCAAAAAGTTCGGCTTGTGCATTGTTTGCGAGCGCGGCCACGGTAAGAGTAATCGTCTCAAATTCGTTTTGACATTCTTCGAAGAGGTGCAAGCGCAACTGCTTGTGTTCCGCAGAAGAGCAAGAATCCACATTCCAAAGATTGAAATAAAATAACGGGATATCGAAATCACTTGTAACTTGGATCCCGAGCGACCCTGAATTCAATTTGAGAAAATATTGCCAGGCCGCTTTAGGCTGATCGGGCAACAATGTCACAATTATGGCGTGCAAAAAACCGCCAATATGAAACTGTGAGTTCAAATCGTTTAAGGCTCTGCTCAATAACAGGTGAACTTTTTCAGCAAATTGCTGTGGATTCAGCTTTCGATATGTTTCTAACGTCCTCCAAGCGCCGAAAAAATGAAGGTCTGATTCTTCCCAATTCTGAAGCGCCTCTGTGTCCAGTTTCCATTTTTCAAACTCTTGCTGAAAAAGCTGTTCCGTTTCTTTTGGGTCATGCAACAATTGGCCCATTGATCCTTGGTTTATGCCCCATGATGACACATTGCTCGTCGCAGCATGCGGACGCGAATCATCGTATTTAAAGCCAATCCATTCTACCTCATGATTTCTGCCGACAATCAATTTCGTGTGTGCTCTTGACTGGCGTGCGATTGGCGCTTTACCGATGCAGTTTATCGCTAAGCCAAAGAGCTCGTCACCCCAACGCATCAAATCCGCCTCCCGGCTGCTCTCAGCAAGGATTGTTCCAGCAAAACCTTTCGGTAACCGCTTTATTAGCTCTTCATAGGAAGCATGGATCAATTTGGGGTTGAAAGGCAAGGGTCCGCTATGTGCCCATGCCCGCATTGCTTGCATATCAAAAAGACTCTTTGATTCAGGATCATCGATTGCAGATTCAACATATCCTGCGGGTGCAGAACGAAACCAAAGGCGAAGCAGGCTAAAATGATTTTTCTTTGCCGTATCTGATTTCAGCAACAATTGTTTGGACCACTTAAACATTTCCTCATTTGGCTTTGCTGTTAAGCTGGCCACATAGCACCAATATTCGAATTCAGTAGCGGGACCTCCAATTGGGCCAAAAGTCTTATCCTCAATTTCCAAACATTTGCTGACTGCGAGTTGAGCGGTTTTGTTTGGAATCAAAAGCGGAACAAGTTCCGATATGGGACAAAAAAACATACTTGGCCGCAAACTGCCATGAGATGCCGCATCAATGATCCATTTATGAACGAGTTCTTCGGGCATTGAAAGCAATGCTGCCTCAGAAACTGCCGAAGCCGAGTGATCGATATCGTAAATACTTTTTGCTTCATTTTGAAATTTGGCCTGGGCTAATTTTATCCACTCATCGAATCCGTCATTGTCCAGAACGATAGGAATTGATTGAAGGAATTGAAAGAGACTGTATGGTCGTTCCTGAGTTAGCCCGCTTAGTTGCAGCTTTCCTGCGAGGGAAGCGATTTCCTTTGGTTTGAACTTGGCATACCATGGCCACCACGCTTCAAGTTGACGATCTTCCAGTGTGTGGCCGGCTCCTTTCATCACGATTTCATCTGCGCACAGTTTTTCAACAGCATCTGTCATTATACGAACATCTTCATCAGCAAGTGGCGGTAAATCCGTTCGCACGGCTAAATAGCTGAAATCTCGCTCCGATACAAATGGTGTGCCTTCAGTTCTTGGAACAAAAAGGCGTTGTTTGCGTCGAATTAATTCGACAGCGCGGCTTCCAAAGTAAAAAGGTTTCGGCACATCGTCTTTAGATAATTGAAGAATGCCGGGAACATCAACCATTTGAAGATCACATGTCAGCCAGCGCAAGCCCTGAAGCAGTAATTTGTCAGCATTGTTCCTTTGCGCCAATTGTTCCAATATTGGCATTACCTGTTCAGTGTATCCCCATCGCATCAAAATTCCGATATTCTTATACACCGATTTAAAATGGTGCTTTTGCTCTGTTCCATTGGGCATTTTATAGGTTTGCCAGGTCAACGAATCCGTGGCGTGGCATAATGCCAAATCAGCCAAACAACCGTTATCTGGTCTTAATGACAGAAGCGACAGTGCAATGGCTGTCAACCGAACTTGGTCAGGTGTTGTTGCAATGGGTAGAGGATGGCCTTCATGTTCATATTGCGAAGCCGGACAGTCGTTGAACCATACAAGCAGTAACCAGCGATGCAAATAAGGCTTGAGTAATTCAGCTTGTTTTCCGTTCGCCTTCCATAGAACGGCCAAGGGTTTAACAACAAAATGCTGCGCTTCACCGTCGTAAGAATGTTCAAAAAACGTTTCTACAAATTCTGCATAGGCCGAAATATCATTCTCAACCCAAAATCTGAGCCGTTCCTCGGTTGGATTTGAGTTATGACTAAAAAGCCAGGCATGAAGGAAAGCGGCGCGCCGTTTCGAAAGTTCAGGAGAATTATCTGTATCCTGCAATGCACTCAACTGAAGAGCGACGAAAAGTGCTTCTGTGGATCCATCTTCACCAGCCAACGGCTCCAATTCTTTTTTGAGCCGGTCTGAGATTTCTGAAATGGGCTTTTCTTGCAAGCCTTGTGATACCGCCCGCAAGAATAACGCTTTCCCAAGAATTGTGTGTTCGGACGTAAGCTCTGCTTCCAATATTCCGACATCTTTCAAGATTCTGATTTCCTTTAGATAATGTCGAACCTCAAGATATTTGCCGCCAAAGCAATGATTGAGCAAATCTTGAGCAATTCCTTGCCCGTTGGAAGGGGAATTTTTTGCTAATGCAACAAGAACATCGATGGCGTCCTGCTGATTGGCCCATCCAAGTATCGCTCTTAACTGCGGTTCCAATCCCGCGATTTTATCGAGCAGATCGGTCCAAAGCACTAATGGCAAACTGATATTGCCAAAACTTTTCAATTTCTCGCGCAACTTGATACAAGTCTGGAAATACCTCGGAATCCGCGCGAATGGAGCCAACTGGACGGGAACGTCAACCAATTCAACTGGGGGGACAATATTTGACAAAGCCGCCTTAAATTCTTTGTCATCGAAACGTTCGACGATTAATTCAGGCCATCGTCTCCACAGTGATTCTTCAAACCCAGAAATCCTTGCGAGCGGACGCGTCGTAAAAAGAATCCGACAATTTCCCATGTCCTTAGAGATGAGGTCATCAAGAATTCTCTGCGCAGCGTTCAGTGCTCCCCGCTCGTTTACGCCATCAAGCACGATTAGGGTTTTAGAAGACCATTGATTGCGGATCTTTCGGACAAGTCGCGCCGATTTATTTGCATCACCCATTCGTAACCGCGAGATAGCTTCCATCAACACTTGTTCGAATGATTGACAATCGCGCCAATTCAAACTTTCGAGCCATAAAACCAACGCATCATTTTCCCAGCTTACTTTTTGTGCACATTGTGCCGCAAGCCATGTCTTGCCCATTCCCTCTTCGCCACAAATTGTTATTACACGTTCCTTTGCTGCCACCCACCATTGCAGAACTTTATTTTGATAATCGGATCTTTGGACAGCCTTACTTAATTCGATTGGAAATGATGAATTCAAACCTGCTTTTGCTGAGTCGAATCGGCTTTCCAAAAAAGCTTGAGCTATCGTTCTGGTTGTCGTGAAGGTTTGCGTGCATTCACGGAGATTTTTTATTAAAGCCCTTGCCTGATTTTGATGTTTTGCAGTTTTTCTCCCCGCAGCAACCCACGCTTGAAGTTCCGCATCCAGTGATTTAATGCAAGCAAACGAATGTAATTGCTCCCAAAACTCAACACAGAGAACAGCCAAATCGGAATTCTCATCATCAAATTCCCACACGACCACATCGACGCCGCTTTTGTCCCGCATTGCATTTAACGTGTCATCGAGCTGTGCCGTGTTTTTTGTGATGGCCAGGACATAAACATCGGTTTGTGGCATCGCCCTTAAACTTGCGTCAAAATCTCCTTCCAAATTTTTCGCATTGGGATTGGCACCGGTATATCGCTTTGCCTGTAAGCAAATGTTTCTTTTTAGATTATGAGCATCTCCGCTGGGTTGGTCTCCAGTGCGAGCCACGACGAACGATTCACCGAGAACCAACTCCAACAATTTTGCTGACAGCCCCTCGAACCCGTCAGGACCCGATTCCGGCATCCGTTGCAATGCCGTTTTGAGTTTTTCCCATGCCATATGATTTGATGATGATGTTATCAAATCGTGGCAATAAAAGGAGATATTTTAAAGCTTACGGGAACAAAAAATCGTCAGTCGCTGGATAACTCATTCGTGGTTTGTTGATTAGGCTTCTTGCCCAAAACGGCAAATCTTCACGTCTTCTAGGTTTGGTCAGGAGCGATAGGATTGCACATCGGAGGCGGTTCAATTCTTGAGCCGCAACAGTTCATCACAACCAAAAACCATAGGAGAAATATGCCCAAATCAAAGTTCGTTGACTTCAAGGCCGTCAAAGCTGCCATCACGATGGAGCAGGTGCTTGAGCACTACGGCCTGCTTTCCAAGTTCAAACGCAGTGGAGACCGGTTGAGCGGTCCGTGTCCCATCCACAAAGGCAGCAACCCGACGCAGTTCAGCGTCAGTATCGAAAAAAACGTCTGGAATTGTTTTTCGGAATGCAAGCACGGCGGCAACACCCTCGACTTCATCGCTCGGATGGAGGACGTGAGCATTCTCGCAGCGGCTAACAAGGCCATCGAATGGTTTCATCTTGATCCCGCAGAAATGTCGGCAAGTTCCGAACAGCAAGTCGAGGAACCGAGTGAGCCGGCGAAGAACGGTGAAGTTCCCCAGCCGAAGTCAGCCGCAAGGCCGGCACCAGTCCAGAAAAACGGCGCACCCAACAAGCCGTTGCAGTTTCGCTTGGACAAGCTGGAGCGGCAGCATCCGTATCTCATCAAAGAACGCGGCCTGACGCTTGAAACCATTGTGGATTTCGGCGCCGGCTTCTGCGCCAAAGGCATGATGGCCGGACGGATTGCCATTCCCATCCAAAACCCGGAAGGCGGCGTTGTTGCCTACGCAGGCCGCTTCCCCGGCGAACCAGCCGAGGGGACGCCCAAATACAAACTGCCACCGGGATTCAGAAAATCGTTGGAGCTGTTCAACATCGACCGGGCGAGCACGGAACCGGCGGATAAGCCGCTTGTCATCGTTGAAGGCTTCTTCGATTGCATGAAGCTCCACCAGTTGGGCTGCCGCAAGGCGGTTGCCCTCATGGGCAGCACCATGTCAGCCGCACAGGAGGAAGTGATTCGGAAACACACCGACCACAACAGCCAGGTCATCGTCATGCTCGACGAGGACGAGGCGGGCAAGGCGGGACGGGAGGACATTGCCGTTCGTCTGGCAAAATTCTGTTTCGTCAAAACGCATGTTTTCGACAAGCCCGACGCACAACCGGATCAGTTGTCGGCGGAGGACATGGCGGAAATCCTTGGGGATGCGCCATGAAGCACATTGCCGAACAAAGCGAGCTTTTCGGCCTTGTCTTAGAGCGGCGGCATCCATTCCGGCTCCGGGCAAACGACGTCATCCGCTTTGACGGCAAATTGTGCTGGGTCATCCGGGTGAATGAATGCGCCGCCGTGGTCCTGATGAACCGGCCAATCCGGGAATTCAGCACGCGCTTTGACAAGCCCGTTCGCTTCCAGCCGCCGCCCGTCACGTTCCGCATCTCGGTCAACACCGAAACGGAAATCCTCAACCGCAAGGCCAGCAAGAAACGGAAACAACGAAATGGAAAGGAGAATACATGAAAACATACGAAGGAAGGCGGCAGGGCTACGCCGTCATCGTCACCGTGGACGGACGCCCGCTCAATCCCCGGCTGGATTTGTATAACCACAGTCCTACGGGGTTTGAGTGGGGCTACTGCGGCAGCGGCCCGGCGCAATTGGCACTGGCCATACTCGCCGACCACCTGGCCGATGACCGGCAGGCGTTGGACATGTATCAGCGCTTCAAGTGGGCGGTCATTGCGGAACTCCCCCGGAAACAGGGCTGGACGCTGACCAGTCTCGTCATTGACCAGATACTCCAAAACATCCGCAATTATGAAGCGGAAGGAGCTGTGGCATGAGCGCGTATGCCCTGCTCATTGCCAAGTTTCGGCTTGGCAAGATCGTATCCACGCCGAACGCGCTCGACCGATTGACGCAGGACGACATCCTGCTTGCAATCGGGCGGCATCAGGCCGGCGATTGGGGTGACGTGGACGAACACGACCGCGCAGCCAACGAGCGTGCGCTTGTCGAAGGCACGCGCCTTTGGTCGGTGTATCACGCCGGGAGTGGCGTCAAATTCTGGCTCATCACCGAGGCAGATCGCTCCGCGACATCGGTTTTGATGCCCGAAGATTACTAAACACAAGGGCGATCCATAGGGGTCGCTCTTTTTTTCACTTGCCGCATCTGGCAAGTCAGCCCGTCTACGGCGCATTCGTGCAGTGCCATACGCTTCACAGTGGGTTCACAGGGTTCATTTCAACCACACACAGAAAGGAGATTCACCATGGATGTTCATTGCACCACCTGTGGCGAGCCGTGGGATGCGTATCACCTGCGGTATGACGCCATCTTTGAAACCGACCTGTCCCATGCCGAGGCGAGGGCATGGACGCAGTTGTCGCCGAACGTGAAGTTGTTGGACCGCTACCGCGAGAAGTTCAAGGCCGTCGGCTTTGAATTCGGCGGCTCGGTTCTGAATGTCATGCGCTGCCCGGCGTGTCCCAAGGACGCCAAGCCCGACCCCGACAAGGCCGCGCTCAAGGCCGGCATCGTCGAGCTGTTAGGCGACGACGAGGATGCCATTGTTGCCGCGATGGAGGATTGCGGCGTATGAACACCAAACCGCCAGCCAAGAAGCAGAACGGCCACGATCCGGACCAGTCCGAGTTCGGCATCATCTGGCGACTGCCGGAGTATCCGTTCAAGCTGCGGGCCGGGGATGTCATTCGGCTCAACGAACGACTCTGCCGTGTCATCCGCGTCAGCGAATGTTCGGCGGTCATCATCATGAACCGGCGCGCGCGGGCCTTCAAAACCCGTTTCGACAAGCCGGTGCGGTTCGAGCAGCCGCCCAAGCTGTTCCGCATCTCGCCGCATTCCGAACTCCCCATCCTGAACCGCAGGAAGAGGTGACCAGCACAAGGCGATCTATCATGGGTCGCCTTTTTTCTCACTTGCCGCATTTGGCAAGTCCTGCCGTCTCCATTCCAACGCCGTCTGGCCCTAGTCTTCATCATGGGAACACAGGGTTCTTCACAAACTACAACCAAAAGAAAGGAACAACATGAATGCAGTCAGCACAACACCAGATCGGGTGACGTTATATTACCGGGCCGGCTCGTCAGACAAGGTCTATCAGGCCGCGATTGAACCAGCCGGCGGCCATTTCGTCGTCAACTTCGCCTATGGACGGCGGGACGCCACCCTGACGACCGGGATGAAGACCTCTGCGCCGGTGGATTATGACACGGCCAGGAAAATCCACGCCAAGCTCGTCGGCGAAAAGAAAGCCAAGGGTTACACCGAGGGCCCGGACGGCACGCCGTATGAGCACGCCGACAGGCAGCCATCGGGCATCCTGCCCCAACTGCCGAATCCGGTCGAGGAAGCCGAAGTCGAGGCTCTGTTGCGTGACGATAGTTATTGCGCGCAGGAAAAATTCGACGGGCGCCATCTATTGATCCGCAAGGAGGACGAACGGATTGAGGGGATAAACAAAAAGGGGTTGATCGTCGGCTTGCCGCAGACCGTGGCAAACGACCTTTCCCGCTTATCCGGCAGCTTCATCCCCGACGGCGAATCCGTCGGCGACCATTACCACGCCTTCGATCTGCTCGAACTCCACGGAGACAACTTGCGCCCATTGCCGTATCAGGAGCGGTTCGCGCGGCTGGCCGATCTCCTGCTGTCAACCAGTTCGGAATTCGAGCATATCCGGCTGGTCGAAACCGCCTTCAAGACCCGGCAAAAGACCGAACTTTGGGAACAGCTGCGGCGGAAAAACCGGGAGGGCATTGTGTTCAAACGGCTTGATGCGCCCTATGTCCCGGGCAAACCCAACCAGGGCGGGCCGCAGTTGAAGTTCAAATTCGTCGCCACGGTGTCGGCGGTGGTTGCCAGGGTCAACGCCCGGCGCAGCGTGGGGGTAAGTTTGTTTCAGGGACGGAGCCTGGTTTCGTGCGGCAACGTCACCATCCCGGCCAACCATCAAATTCCGCCTGTCGGCGCGGTCGTGGAGGTGCGTTATCTCTATGCCTACCGGGACAGCCTCGCCCTGTATCAGCCCGTATATCTCGGATCGCGCGATGATGTTGAACCCGGCGAATGTCTGGTGTCGAAACTCAAATACAAAGCCGAGGAGGAGTCATGCTGATCAACAAAAAGCATGTGAAGATGTTTGCGCTCGAAATGGCCAAAGGCAGGACACACAAATTCACGCGGGTTGACGGCGATTTTCTCATCAAGTGTGAAGACAACTTGAAAGAGTTTGTTCGCAGTCACGTCCACCGTTTGCCTTCCAAGGGCAAAACTGAATGGTTTGTCGGCCCAAGCCGCAATCAAATGGTCATCCCCACCACGCCCATTTACCGCAAGACAAAAACTGGTGCAAACATGCTCATCGGCAGTTTCGATAACCGGAATGACGCCATCCTCGCCGCCGCCGCTCCGGACTTACTGGCCGCTCTGAAAATGTTTGTCGCGCAATACGAGGGCGACATAAGCCGGGAGTCCCGGCCGGAAATGGCGGCGGCGTGCCACGCCATCACCAAAACCATCCTGTAAACCAATAAATGTCGCCGCTGGGCGACACACAAGCCGGTCATACCCAACCAGTGTGACCGGTTTTTTCATTTGCCGCCAGCGCCGCTCGTTAAAACGAAGAAAACACAAGTGCGATCCATAAGGGTCGCCCTTTTTCTCACTTGCCGTATTTGGCAAGTCTGCCCGTCTATGGCGAATTCATGCGGCGATATACGCTTGACCGTGGGTTCATAGGGTTCTTTTCAAATCAACAAACAACCACAGGAGTATTACATGAAAAATCAAACGCCGGTTAGTGCATCAAATAGTCAACCCGTCCACAAAATCCGCCACGGTGCCGTCAGCGCCAGCATCTGGTGCCAAGAGACGGATAAAGGCCAAATGTTCAACGTAACCTTCCAGCGGGCCTACAAGGACGGCGACTCCTGGAAGAATTCCACAAGCTTCGGCCGCAACAACCTTTTGGTTGTCAGCCTGATCGCCGCTCGGGCTTTCGAGTGGATTGGCAACCAGCCCAGACATCCTAGAAGGCAACAAACGCCGTCAGGCGGGTGATTGGGGTGACGTGGATGAACAAGACCGGACGAAAAATGAATTATCTCTGAAACAGGGCTTGCGCCTTTGGTCGGTATATCACGCCGGAAGCGGCGTCAGATTCTGGTTCATCATCGAGGCCGACCGAAGTTACACAGTTCTTCTGCCGGAAGACTACTAAACACAAGGGCGATTCGTCAGGAATCGCCCTTTTTCTCACTTGCCGCATCTGGCAAGTCAGCCCGTCTATGTCGAATTCGTGCGGCGACATACGCTTCACAGCGGGTCCACAGGGTTCTTTTTCAAACCAATAACCACAGGAGAAATCACATGTATATTCAATCGTATGAACGTATCACCGAACGGATCGTGTCCTTGCTAGAGCAAGGCACCGTTCCTTGGAACAAGCCGTGGAAGGTCAAAACTGGCCTTCCCCGGAATCTCATCAGCAAAAAGCCGTATCGCGGCATCAACGTATTCCTGCTCATGGCCATGAGCTACGAATCGCCGCATTGGCTCACTTTCCGCCAAGCCATCCAGCTTGGCGGCAACGTGAAGAAGGGTGAGAAGTCTTGTCCCGTCGTCTTCTGGAAACGGACGAAGATTGAGGACCAGGAATCAGACGAGCCACAGAAAGCCCCGCTGCTCCGCCTGTATCACGTCTTCAATGTCGCGCAGTGCGAGGGCTTGAAAGAAACATCGGCAGTGGAAAATGGTTCTTTTACCAGCACCAAACCGGCGGAGATTGTGGCGAAGATGCCGCAGCCGCCCGTCGTGAAGCATGGCATGGCGAAGGCATTCTATTCCCCGACCGATGATTGCGTCGGAATGCCGGAACGCGAACGGTTCGATGGCGAAGCGGGCTATTTTGCCACGCTTTTTCACGAACTTGTTCACGCCACTGGCCACGAGAAACGGTTGAAACGCGCCAGCATCGCCGAACGGAACGGATATGGTTCCGATCCCTACTGTAAAGAAGAATTGATAGCCGAACTCGGCAGCGCATTTCTGTGCGGTTACGCCGACATCGTTGACCGGACGATTGATAACTCGGCTGCTTACCTTGAAAACTGGTTGAAGCAGTTCCAAAACGACCGGACGCTCATCGTCTCTGCGGCGGCGCAGGCGCAAAAGGCGGCGGACTTCATTTTGGACCGGACGTTTGCGGAAGGCGAGGCCGTCCATGACTGACTTCAATCCGAAGGAATTCAAGGTGGTTGCCTTGCGGGATTGTCCAGTGCCGGAGTCCATGCTGATTTGCGAGACACCGGATCAGGCTGCCGACTACTGGCGGTTGCACATTGCGACGCATCCGTATTTCAACCCGGATTGCGAGTGCATGGCGGTGTTGCTATTGAACACGCGCCGCAGGGTGAAAGGCCATCAGCTTGTCACCATCGGCACGATGGACACGGTGTTGGTGCATCCGCGAGAGGTGTTCCGGGTTGCGGTGGTTGGCGGCGCAGCGGCCATCGTGCTCATGCACAACCACCCTTCCGGCGACCCGGCACCGAGCGAGGCCGACATCAAAGTGACTCGCGATCTCATTCGCGCCGGGCAACTGCTGAAAATCGAAGTTCTTGACCACGTTATCATGGGGAATCCCAACCGCTCATCTTTACGGGAAGCTGGGTATTTTTACACCTGAATAAAAACAACCCGGCTGGCAAATCCAGCTGGGTTTTTATTTTATAACATGTTGCGCACAAGGGTGTTGCTTTTATGCAATGGCAGGCGAAATTGGGGATGATTTCTTGGTGTTGCTTAAATCGTTGAAATGTGTATGCTTTTGCAGGAGAACAAATTCTCCTGTTGGTTAAACAACCGAAGTATTTAACGAATATGGCGGGCGCAATTGCAGGCACTGCGGTTTTACATCTGGCCGGACGCTCTGACCGGCTTAGGGTAGTGACTCTTACTGTAAACAACATCTGCAACTTGCAGTGTTCTCACTGTTACTTGCAATATGACGCTACAAACTCGTTTGTGGATGAACGGATCATCAACATTCTGTGCGAATCAGAATTTTCCCATCTTGCTATCGTTGGAAAGGAACCGCTGGTTAATCAGAACACGGCCGACCATTGCCGGGACTTGATTTTGAAGTGTGTCGCCCAAGGGAAAACCGTCAGTCTGATAACCAATGGCCACGGGCTTCGTTATGTTACCCCAGAAACCCTCTCCCTTTTAGCCTGGATTGACGTCAGTTTCGATGGCGGTCCACAGACTTATACCGCTTACCGCCATGCTCCATACGAACGGCTCAAGCGGAATATGCAATGGCTGAAAGATTGTGAGTATGAGCGCGTTAACGCAATGTTCGCGCTTAGTGACTGCAATTTAGGTTTTGTTAACGACATGATGGCAATTGAGCAGGAAATGCACTTTGAGCGCCTTGTCTTCTCTCCATACGTGGTAACATTAAACCATGGGGTCAATTCTGTGTCGCCAGTGTCGCTTGAACAGTTTTGCCTTGCACTAGCCAACTCGCGGGCATTTATGTTATCATCAAAAGCATTAGCCTTGTTGGACGCACGCGCTTTCAATGATGTTGATATGGGCATGATTCAAAATCGAGTTAGGAAGCTCGGATTATTGGAAAAAGCGGTCCTTGTGGAAAATGATCCTCTGAATTTGGGCATCTTGCGCGTCACCTACGATGGCTTAGTTCTTACTCCCTACGAATCTTTGGACACTATAAATTATCGCGATGTTGGCAGACCGTTGCTTGGTGCCCAACACTTAAAACAAATTTATCATGACTTATGCCTCACCACTTCCCCATGATTTTGGCAAAGGCCATCGAATCGTGGTGGAGGGGTTACTATTTGCTTACGACCAGTTACCCATTTTCGGTGGTCTTACGCTAAACATTGAGGCACCGTTAATTCTACTCGAAGGTCCCAGCGGTTGCGGTAAGACAACACTCTTGAAATTACTTGCCGGTATCCTTTACCCAGCAGCGGCTAAATCGTTCGTCCATCCAGAACCAGTTCGAATTATTCTGCAAGAAGACGGCCTCTTTCCATGGCTGACAGTAGAGGGCAACTTGGCTTGCGTGCCAGAGTGGAAAGGACTTCAAAACTGTCCATCGGCGGTTCAACCCTTAATCCCGCTAATCACCCCATTAATTAAAAAGTATGTTCACGCCCTGTCTTTTGGACAGCGGCGTATCGTAGAATTATTTCGAGTCCTTTGCTGCGCGACACCGCTCGTCTGTCTGGATGAACCATTCAACTTTCTTGATCCCGCCAAGCGGGCGACGGTTGCGGCTGTTATTGAAAGTCTGGCTAATCAAGGTGTTTGCTTTATTATTTCCTCGCACTACCGCGAGGATTTCAAAACTTGGAATGGCGTGTCTTACAGGTTTGACGGCAGTCTTCCGGTTAAATCTTTAGATCAAGTTTCAAAGAAATGAATTCTCAGACTCATAAAACTAAACGAGCGCTGATAATGATTGCCGGTGCATTCGCGTTGCCGTTAGTGTGGATTACCATCAAATATGGGCTTGGAGTGAGTGACCGTTATCTCCCATCGCCGCTGGCGGTTCTGCAAGCTGTTCAAGATATCCAACCCAATGTCTGGATTCATTTGGCATTTACGAGCTTACGATTGGGGATCGGGTTCGTATTAGGTATCGTCGTCGGAGTTTTCGTAGCGCTTTTGATGATTCGCAGTTCGGCATGGCAATGGTTTTTGACACCAATCATCCAGGCCCTTCGTCCAGTTCCAGCCGCTGCAGTCGTCCCGTTCTTTTTGCTTTGGTTCGGATTTTCGGAATGGGGACGATACCTTCTGGTTGTGACTGCCATCGCTTTCAACATTGCCGTCGCCGCGTGGCAAATCCTCCAAGACATTCCAGATAACCACAATGCGTTTTTCCATTCATTCAAATTAAAACCCGGCCAACTGTTATGGCGGTATGTCCTTCCGCGCATTGTTGAAGGCATTCTTCCGACCCTTCGTTTTTCCCTGGCACTTGCCATAGGCGCAGTAACCATATCAGAGCTCCTTGGTTCGCAAGTCGGTTTGGGCTACCTTATTCAGACATCTCGCTCAACATTTTCGTTGAATGTCCTGTTCCTTGCCGCCATTTTGCTTGGAATATTGAGCGCTTTAGCCGATATGTTACTGGTTATTCTCTGGAGATACTTAACATTTTGGAAGCGCATGCTATAATAAAATCATTACTATGAAACCAAAAATAATCCTTCTTTGCGTCGCTATCATTGCCATTGTGGTGGTTGGGGCTTACTTCTGGAAATCAGGCACAAATCAAACGGCCAACGGATCCTCTGCAAATGGTAGCGAGCTGACTGTTGCAATTTCGCCGTATCAGGACATTGCCATGCTAGTAAACGCCGAACCGTTGGGGTTTACTACAAAATATGGTGTCCGTCTTAATCTTGTCACAATGGCATGGGAAGATATTTTGCCAGCAGTTGCCAGCGCCGGCAAAACCGTAGATGTCGGATTCGGCAGCCTGACAGAATACCTAACCAAGTATTCCAAACTAAACGAGGGCAATCCCGATCCCATTCTATTTGTGCAGCCGCTTTATGTTTACAATGGAGGAGGGTTTGTTGCATTGGACCCTAAAATCAAGCCCCTCGATGCAACTGCACTGAAAGACCCGCAAGCTGTCGCAACTTTTCTAAATTATCGCATCGGCGCGCAGAAACAAAGTATTTACGAAATGATGCTTTTCACGCTTGCGCACCGGGCAAACATTCCCATTTCATCTCTTAAAGTTTATGACATGCCATTAAACGATGGCTTGTTGGCGCTCCAGAGCGGCAGTTTAGACGTATCCGCCGCAGGCTTGACTCAAGTAAATGAAGCACAGAAACGGAATGGGCGGATGGTGCTCTCGATGGAAGACAGCGGTTTTGCTGATGTAACAGGTTTCATCGTCCGCAAGAGCACATTGGAGGCAAAGCGAGCCCAGATTGAAAATCTTGTTCGCATTTGGTTCGACTGTGTCAACTATGTGATGACGGACCCTCAAAACAACTCTAAAAACAGTCTGGATTATTTGCGTAAAAACGCTGCCACACAATACACATATGAGCAATATTCAACTGCCTTAAGCCAAGAATACTTTCCGCGTTCATTAACTGATTTACAAACGGAATTATTGTCGTCAGGATCGAAATATGATTTTACCCGGCTTTCCGGCGAGATTACAGATTACCTTACTGTAAACAAGATAATCACCAGTCGCCCCCCAGTTCCGGAACCATTGCTATCAGGCCAGTAGAGAACAATTTGGGACAAAATGAGCCCGAACATAATTGAACCACGTGCCTTTCGGTCCAAATTGGATGACGAACTCATTGTCACACTTGCGCCATTGCTAATTCATAAAGCGGTCGTCTGCTTTCCATTTTTTGCAAACACTTTTCCTCTTGTGTTCCATTATTTCTGTCTTTTGAGAAGCGCCAATATAAGCGCAAATCTAACTGACAGACGTATCAAACTTATATCGTGGGGGGACGAACGGCGATTAATTAAATACAAGCGATCGCAAACACCCTTGGTCGTTTACAGCACCGAAAAGGATATTGGGAATGCAGAGGGTATAACTAAAGTGCATGTAACCAAATTTTTGCCAAAGTATATTTTTTCAGAGTTCAACCTGCGGCTTTGGAATGCGTCGCATCGGACAATAGAGGCAGATGAGACCACACAACCAGATATCAGAAAAGTTGTAGCGGCGCTTCACAAAGAAAACAGTTTTGAATATTTTGAGGTGTTCACGGAAATTCCTGCGCAGGCAAAAGCATTGGCCGGTGAGCTTTTCGAAAGTCTTGACCTTAAAGAGGGCACACACTATAATGTATTTGACCTTACAAAGGCAACGCGGTTTTTTGATGAGTCTCATCTCCTCAAAAAAACACTACGTCTTTTCCTTTATGGCGCACCGCTTACGAGGTATTTCCTACGCAAAAAACAACGTTATATCCCATTTGAAGTAACGATAAACGGCGCAGAAGATTCTTTCGAAACTGTTGTTGCTGTTAAAGGCAATCCTAGCGTTCGTGAAGCCATTTCCAACGCAATCTGTATTTATCACCGCACACTATATGATGCAGCCAAGAAGGAGAAAGAGAGAGAGCAGCAGAGTTTCCGGGCGGTTCAATATCACTACAATCGTGTCGCTCGGCTATTACAGCACCGATCTTCATTTCCTTCGTCGCTAGAATACGCAAAATGTTTGGCTGACCATCATCAACCGCCGAAGGTTGGAGGCCAACCTAATGAACCAAAAGGAGAAGAACGGTGAAGTCTCAAAAGATTCACATTCATTTTGGGGCCGGCAGGCTTGGGATTGGCGCTGTGCTACCCATCTTTGCCCGCAATCTCAATTTAGTTGTTGTGCAACAAGCTCGCGACTCTGGAAATCCCGCCGATAAGGACAGAGTAAATTGGGATACTGTCGGTCGTCAGGGAAAGGTGCTTTTTTCTAATAGCAGTGGAATTAAACTGGGAAACGACGAAGGAACTCCGTATCGGAGATGGTTTCGCTGTTTGCGCAAACCCTGGTCAGAACGCGAGCTAACAGAAAGTGAATTGGAAATTAATCCCGTTGAACCATTGCTTCTTGTGGTTGATCATTTCGCACAAGTCGCTCCAATATTGAAGAGTTCCGGCCAGTTGAGTTGTTCACTGGGCAGCGGACAAAAGTCTCTTGGCGAGCTGCTAGTTGACTGTAAGCCTCCAAGTTCTGAAACTTATATTCTTGCCTTCGAGAACCAGATCGAAGGCAACCTTGAGTTCTTCGCTAAAAGAACGCGTTTGAAGGAGCCTGTAGAATGGCCGGTATATCCTGTGATTACAGATCGTATCTGTAGTGATCGAAAGCCAAAAGACGGACAACGCTGCATTTGGGCACAGTGCGAAAAGCACCTCAAGGTGGTTGCCCCAGAAATTGCTATAAATTGTTTCGATTCAGCTTTGGTAGGTGCCAACAAGCCCGTTCATTTAGTTCCAGCGGAAGACCTTGGTTTTCATGTAGAAAAAAAACGTGGGTTGGTTAATAGTCTCCACCAACTTCTAGCACTGTTTTGTTTCCGGGCATTATCAGAGCACCGCATACCGACGGAAGGCCAATATCTACCGCTTGGCGTGGCATGGTTCGCTAAAGAATATCCGCATCTTCACCACAGCGTGGAACTTTATGCACGCTTAAGAGCTTTGAAGTTGGTTTGGCCTTTGGTCCAAGGAGCGCCCAATAAAGAGGCAAATAAAGAGATAGAATATCATATAGCAGCAGCGAAGCGGTATTATGGCACGGAACAGCCGCAGCAGCTTTATGATATTTTTCGTAAGGAAGCTGACGAAGCAATTAACCGGTTCCAGCAAGCTTCAGACGAGCTCAAGCGACTCATCAATCCAGAAAATCTTCGGAAGGAATTGCAAAAATTTGACGAGCATGTTTTGAAACCCACCAGCTTTGCACGCCTCAATGAGCAGGACATAAACGAAAAATGCTCACTTTACGACAAGCCAAATACCGCTGATCTCCGGGCCTTGGAAGGTGTTCTTAGCGAATCCTTCTTGATTGCCATGGAAGAGGCGATGAGTTCGCCGAAGAGACAAACTAAATAGCAATTGTAAGTATTTTCAATTCGGCCTTTCAGCCTTTCGGAGTTGACATCTATCCTTTCCGCTGTTAAACCACTCCCGTTTTCCACCGCGTCTGCCGTTTGAGGCCTCAAATCGGCGGGAATGTTGCTCACATTTAAACCTTAACAACCGCTGAAATTATTATGCTCGACGAAATCACCGTTAAACCGAAATCAGAATCCGCCCCCGCCACCACCACGCCCGAAAATCAAACCGTCAGCTTGGGCCGAGCGCAATTGGTCAACCTGTGCGCCGCCGGTTTGGGCGTCAGCTTCTTTCTGCCTTGGGTGAACATTTTAGGGGGCAACGTATCCGGCTTTGACCTGCAAAAATTGGGCAACGAACAACGGTTGCTTTGGCTCATACCAATATTTTGCGCCATCACCTTCTTTGCCGGCGTTACCAAACGCAGCCAAAAGATTGCCGGACAGCTCACCGGCGCACTTCCCTTCGCCGTCGGCGTCTATTGGTATACCAAACTCGGCAGCGATATGTTCCACGTTCTCACCTTCGGCGCGTTTCTGTCGCTGGCGTTTGGCGCAGCGCTATTCATTTTGCCGCGCAAGTCGAAATAACCATTCAACCAAGGGAAATATGTTCGGGATATTTGAAAAATCAAAAGCGGACGTGATCGACCACTGGTATGCGCTCGTTCCCGGCTTCAATACGTCTGCCAAGGATTTTTACGAGGCAGTCGAGAAAGAATTGAAGGATCGCCAAGTCCCCGGCCTTGAAGTTTTCCATGTTGATTTTGCCGAAGGCGGCATCATGTCCAACAAGCGGGAGTATTTGCGCATGACCCGCGAGCGGTTGGTATTCGACATTTGCGCCGCGCCATTTGGCAGCGCGCACTTCTTCAGTTGCCGGTTTGCCGAAATCCCCGCCGTTGTCAGACTTTGGGAATTCTTGGCACTGGTCATCGGCTTGTGCGGCGCAAGTTTTTTGGGATTGAGCGTCTTCAGCCGGATATTCGGCGTTCTGGGCTTGATGCTGTATCCATTCGTGCTTTTAGCCGCCTTTGTAGCGGCCATCTACATCATGCGCAATGCAGTGGCAATGGGACTGAAAGACCTTGATGCGTCACTCATCAAGACGCCCATCATCGGCCCGATCTACGAAGCATGGTTTCGCAAGGAAACGTATTACCGCCAGGACACGCGGCTCATGTATTGCGACACGGTGAACGCCGTGGTAAAAGCGAAGGTGGAGGAAACCACAGGCGCAAAGGGCATCAAACTGATTCGGTATATGGAAAATTGCCCGCTGTTAAACGAACTCTACAAACCGAACAACGTGCCCCTGCCGAAGGGGGCATCTTAACGCCTCATGTCCCGGCTCGATGAACAATTGACCGAGCAGTTCCACCAGTGGGAACGGCGCGGACGCGGCTGGCAGGTGTTTGCCGAGCCTGTTTCCCCCGAACCGCCATTCCGGCCGTTTGAGGGCCATTATCTACCCGCAGCCCCGCCCATTGACGATGGCGCAAGGCCGACCTTTTTAAGTTCGCTGGTGCAAAGGTTAAGCCAGAAGTTAAGCCCCGAAACCACATCAGCACCGGCCATTCCCGAACCCGAAGAAGAACCAGAGCCGACACCGCTCATCCGTGAATCACTTGTTGAATTGCAGGCATCGCTCCCGGACAAACTCGACATTTCCAAGGAGGCATTCGAGCAGTTCCTTTTGAATTTGTCGTTGTGCCGCGAGCCTATTGCGTTTGAACTGCTTGGCACCCATAAAAAAGTCACGGCGGAATTTGCCGCCGCATCGAACGACGCCCCTTTGCTCCGCCGCCAGTTGCAGGCGTATTTCCCCGAAGCCGTCTTTGTCCCGCGCGAAGGCGGCTTGGAACGGGCATGGGACGCATCCGCCGGCGACGAAGTATTGGCGGTGGAGTTTGGCTTGGCACATGAGTTTATGTTGCCGCTGGCCAGCGGCAAGCTTGATCCATTCATCGGCATCATCGGCGCACTGTCTGAATTGCAGCCCGGCGAACTGGGGCTTTTTCAAGTCCTCTGGCAACCGGTGCAACACCGCTGGGCGGAAAGCATTGTGGCTTCCGTCACCCATGCTGACGGCAAACCGTTTTTCATAGACTCACCAGAATTGTTGAACGCGGCAGAAAACAAAATTGACCATCCTCTGTTTGCCGCCGTTGTTCGCATTTTGATTTGCGCCGGAGAACGTGAGCGGTTGTTGCATCTGGCGCGTGACCTTGCGGGATCATTGCGCGTATTTGCCCATTCCCAGGGCAACGAACTCATTCCGCTTCGCAATGATGATTACCCGTTCGAGGAACACATTGACGACGTGTTGCGCCGCCAGACAAGGCGCACAGGAATGTTATTGAACAGCGACGAATTGATCGGCTTTGTGCATCTGCCATCCAGTGCCGTCCGCTCGCCGGTGTTTGAGCGGCAGACCGTCAAAACCAAAGCGGCACCGGCCATTGTCCGGCACCGCGGTTTGTTTCTTGGCACGAACGACCATGCCGGCGAAACGATTGAAGTCAGGTTGTCCGCCGAACAACGCACCCGGCATACGCACATCATTGGCGCATCCGGCACCGGTAAAAGCACCTTGCTTTTCAATCTCATCCGGCAGGACATTGAAAACGGTGAAGGTGTTGCCGTGCTTGACCCTCACGGCGATCTGATTGACAAGATTCTGGGCATCATTCCGCCGAAGCGGATTGACGACGTGGTTTTGGTTGATCCGTCCGATGCAGAATACTCCATCGGGTTCAACATCCTGTCGGCTCACAGCGAGCTTGAGAAAACCCTTTTGTCGTCTGACTTGGTTGCCGTGTTCCAGCGTCTTTCGTCTTCCTGGGGCGACCAGATGAACAGTGTTCTTCAAAACGCCATTCTCGCTTTCTTGGAAAGTGACCGGCGCGGCACCATCGCCGACTTGCGCCGGTTTCTGATTGAACCGGCGTTTCGCAATGAATTCCTGAAATCAGTCAAAGATTCCGAAGTGGTGTATTACTGGCAGAAAAGCTTTCCTCATTTGTCCGGCAACAAATCCATCGGCTCGATTTTGACGCGGCTGGACACGTTCCTTGCCCAAAAACCGATCCGGCACATGGTATCGCAGCCGGAGAACCGGCTGGACTTTGCCCACATCATGGACAGCGGCAAAATCTTTCTGGCGAAATTGCCGGAAGGATTGTTGGGCCGGGAAAATTCGTATCTACTGGGCACGCTGCTGGTGTCCAAGTTCCAGCAGATAGCCATGAGCCGGCAGGCGCAGCAGATCGCCGCCCGCAGGGACTATTGGATATACGCGGATGAATTCGCCAATTTCATCACGCCGAGTATGGCGGAGATTTTGTCAGGGGCGCGCAAATATCGCATCGGCCTAACGCTGGCGCATCACGAGTTGCACCAGTTGCAACGCAATCCCGATGTGGCCAGCGCCGTCATGTCCCATCCGTTCACACGGATCGTGTTCCGCGTTGGCGACGACGATGCCAAGAAACTGGCCGAAGGCTTTTCATATTTCGAGGCGAAGGATTTGCGGAACTTGGAAACCGGGCAGGCCGTGTGCCGCGTTGAGCGCAGCGATTTTGATTTCAATTTAAGCGTTCCGCTTCCCGCTTCACTTGATGCAAACGCAGTCGCAGCACGACGGCAGGAAGTCATTACGAGTTCGAGAAAAAAATATGGCACAGCACGGGCAGACGTAGAGGCGATTCAGGCAAAGTCGCGCGCGACTGTGCCAACGGTTGAAAGGCTGACTTCCCTGCCAGCCAAGCCAGTTGCCGAACCGCCGAGAGTTTCCGAAGTTCCGAAAGCAGCAGAGCCGTCTGGAAAGGGCGAAATCACGCCGCCAGTGGTTGCGGAAACTCCGAAACCGATAGAACAGCCATCCGCCATCAAACACGAGCCACCGCGCGATTTAGGACGCGGCGGGGCGCAACACCAAGCCATTCAGCAGCGTATCAAACAGGCAGCAGAAGAACTTGGTTTCCGCAGCATCATTGAAAAGCCAGTCTTGGACGGGCAAGGCAGCGTGGATTTGTGGCTGGAACGCACCGGCCAGACCATCGCCTGTGAAATTTCCATTTCAACAACGATTGACCATGAAGTTCGCAACGTCGTCAAATGCTTGAAGGCGGGCGTTCCAAAAGTGGCCGTGATTTGCCTGGACGAGGAACGCTTGCGGAAGATAGGCAGCGCCGTTTCCGGCAGTCTTGGCGCGGAATTGGCGGCGCAAGTGGAATATTTCCAGCCCGACCAATTCATTGCCCATCTAAAAACAGTGCCTCCGGTGATTCCCAAAGAGCAAACCACGGTGCGGCGTGGATATAAAATCAAACGGGTGGTTTCGGAGCTTTCAACAGAGCAGCAAAAAAAAAAGGAAGCCGCCGCCATCCGCGCTATTGCCGATTCAATGCGAAAATAGTGGCTATTTTTCTTCCAGAAAATATACAGGGCCTCTGACTTTGAACTTTGAATACGCTTCAATCATCCGCATCCGCAGTTTGAGCAGGCTTTGATCGGGAGTTTCTTCCGCATTGAAGATGGATGTTTGGGTCACTTTCATGTCCCGCGCGGCTTGGGCGCGCGTTCTGCCCGCCTGCCTGCGAAAAGTTTTGGCAAGCACGGCCAGATCGTTTTCATTCGTTGTTCCTTTATGCGACATGATGAAAATCTAGCAGATATATTCAATTTGAATACATATTTTTCTTGCCTTCCGGCTGCGTTTTTTGGTATGAAGTAGTATATGAAGGAAAATAGTGCCTTGAAAAAACGAGTGGGCATCTGGATTCGGGTTTCGACCGAGGACCAAGCCCAGGGCGACAGCCCCGAACACCACGAGCAACGCGCCCGCGAATACGCCAAATTCAACGACTGGATGGTGGTTGAACTGTATGATTTGGCTGGCGTGTCTGGCAAAACCGTCATGGAAAATTCCGAAGCCAAGCGGATGATTGCCGACGTGAAGCGCGGGCACATCACCGGCCTCATTTTTTCCAAGCTCGCCCGGCTTGCCAGAAACACCAAGGAGCTTTTAGAATTCGCTGATTTCTTCCGGCAACACAACGCCGACATGATTTCGTTGCAGGAAAAAATTGATACGTCGTCGCCCGCCGGACGCCTATTCTACACCATGATTGCAGCAATGGCGCAGTGGGAACGCGAGGAAACGGTTGATCGCGTGAAGGCTTCGATTGCCGTCCGTGCCAAAAACGGCAGTCCGCTTGGCGGGCCTGCTTCGTTCGGGTATGAATGGAAAGACAAAAAGTTGATACCCCATCCCAAGGAAGGCCCAGTCAGGAAACTCATGTATGAGCTTTTTTTGAAGCACCGCCGCAAAAAGGCCGTCGTGCGGCTTTTGAACGATGCCGGCTACCGCACCCGCAAAGGCGCACGCTTCACGAGCAAGACCGTCACGCGGTTGCTGCAAGACCCGACGGCCAAAGGCATTCACCGAGGGAATTACACCACTCGCAATGGCCAAACCAATCAATGTTCAATCAAGCCGGAAAGCGAATGGTATTTGCATGAAATTGCACCGCTCATAAGCGAGCAGATTTGGGATGAATGCAACAAGCTCATTGACGAATCTTACAGCAAACAAAAACGCCCCGCCAAAAAGCCGGTGCATATTTTTTCGGGCGTTCTCCATTGCGCGTGCGGCCAAAAAATGTATGTGCCGTCCAACAGCCCTAAATACATCTGCCGAGGCTGCCGGAACAAGATCAGCATCGCCGACCTCGACGGGATTTTTTGCGAGGAGATCAAAGGCTATTCGCTTTCACCCGAGGCCATCGCCAATTATTTGAAAAGCTCCAACGAAACGGCCAACGAGAAGGAACGTCTCATCACCGTGCAGCGGGAGGAATTGCAACGCGTTCGGAAGGAGATTCAACGCACCTACGATTTGTATCAGCAGGAAAAACTGGACGCCGATGAATTCAGCAAATTCTACACCCCGCTTTTAGAACGCCGAAAACAGCTTGAAGCGGAGATTCCCCGCTTGGAAGCAGAAGTAGACATTCTCAAAGTGAGCAACCTGTCAGCCGAGGAAATCGCCTCCCAAGCGACCAATCTTTACGACCACTGGCAGACGATGCAGCCCGAAGAGAAGCGCGAAATCATTGAAGTCATCACTGATAAAATCATCGTGGACAAAGACGAAATCACCATAAACCTCACCTATTCACCATCTTGTAAAGATATGGCAAATAGGTGGCGGAAGGGGTGGGATTCGAACCCACGTTAGGATTGCTCCTAAGCCTGATTTCGAGTCAGGTGCCTTCAACCACTCAGCCACCCTTCCAGCCGTTTATTTACAAGCACTTAATGATGAAGTGAAATTTGCATATTGACTTTCTGATACTGCAATCTGATACTGTTTGCATGAAAGACAGAATTGCAGCATCAAACGGGCATTGGTTGAAAACGCCATATGCAAATTTAGTTCGTTACGTGCCATCGGGCATTTATTTCGCACGAATAAGGGTTCGGGGCAAGCTGATTCGCCGGTCGCTCAAAACCAACAAGCTCGCCGTTGCCAAGCTTCGGTTGGGGGATTTGGAAAAAGTCGAGCGCCAGCGGACTGAACTGCAAGGAGCCATCGCAATTGGCAACATGACTTTTGGCGATGCGCTCGCCGTGTTTTCCAATCATCTGGCAAATGATAATTCTCTGAAACCACGAAGCAAGGAATACCGGCAAGAGCGCGTCGCGGCGTTGCTCAAGTCCTGGCCGGGATTGGAAAAAACCGAAGTTCGCAAAATCAGTAAACATGACTGTCTGACTTGGGCGGCTACCTTTGGACAAAAGGCCAGTCCGTCCAATTTTAACAACACGGTTGGAAGTTTGAGGATGGTCATAGACGTTGCGATTGACGCCGGCGCGCGTTATGACGACCCGGCCCGGTTCATCAAAAAGCTACGAGTCCGACAAAAGGAACTGCAACTGCCGAACCGCGATCAATTTCTAAAAATGGTCGAAAGCATCGAGGGCGTGAAACGGCGTTATAGCCGGGATTGTGCGAACTTGGTTCGCTTTCTGGCTTATGGCGGCTTTCGGAAAAGTGAAGCGGCGAACATCACCTGGGCGGACTGCGATTTTGAGAAAAAGGAAATTGTCGTTCGTGGCGATCCTGAAACCGGCACCAAGAATTGGACAATTCGCCGCGTGCCGATGATTCCCGACATGATTGAATTGCTCAAGCGCCTGCGGGCGGAACGGTCAAACGAGCCAGCCAGCCAGCGAGCGATGCGGGTGCGTGAATGTCAAATTGCGATTAATTCAGCCTGCAAGAAACTCGACATTGCCCGATTCACGCATCACGACCTGCGCCATTTGTTTGCGACACTTTGCATCGAGAGCGGTGTTGATATTCCGACCGTGAGCCGCTGGCTGGGACACAAAGACGGCGGCGCACTTGCAATGAAAGTTTATGGACATTTGCGGGACCAGCACTCTGTGGCGATGGCGCAGCGAGTGACGTTTGAAAAAATGGGGGGTGAGAAAATCATTCCGCTGGTGCAAAACGCGGCGGCGCATTAAAGGGCTGACACGCATGAGCTTTAATTTTCCTCCGGACGAAGCTTTGCAACAAAAGGCCAGAGCGAAATTTCGGAAAATGCTGTTCCAAAAATCCTACATGGAAAGATGGGAACCTGTGTCGAAGGAATTGAAATGGGTCATTTCTGGGCGTCCAAACGAGGAACAACATCCAAAAATTCTCCCAGATTATTGCTATAACATTTTCGAGCTATACAAGCGGACGACCTTCAAGGGGTTTGTGCCCATTTCCGAAGCAATCATAATCAAGGACAAGGAACGCGCGGCCACTTGCAAAACGATTAGGGAGGCGAAGGAGATAATGACGATTGATTGGGAGAAGCTTGGGCAAGTTTTTTCGATTGGTGAGCGTGGCATGATGTTTTTTGAAAATGAAGCGGAAGAAAAACTGAAGCAGGACGGATTGCTCGACCTGACACCAAAACAAGACGATGAAATTTACAAATTGGTTTTTGGCGACCGCTGGACGGAAAAGAGGAAAGCAGAAGTCCAAGCCCAGGAGCCGGCCAAACCGCTAGAAGAAATCCTTGTTGCGCGTTTGTTTGGCATTGAGGCAACCATGAAGAAGGCCGTTCCAGAATGGCATCAAAAGGCGCTTGAATGGGATGCCGAGGCGGTGACAAAATTTCATGCGGGCGTGGCAAAAGGCTCGGAGGGATTCCTGGACAAGAATGGAGATTTGAAAGGGGAGCGTAAAATTAAGCTCAAAGAGACATACGAGCTTCTGCTGATAGCCTGGCCTGAAATCGAGGAAATGTTGAAAGCCAATCCGCCCAAAACCCGAAATGACCTGTGGGAGTGGCTGCTGCCATTCAGTTACGCCTGCTGGATTGAGATTCATGATTTGGAACAGCTTAACCGGCTGTGCGCGGCCATTCAATTGAAGCTCAAAGAACCCGGTGCTCCCTTCAAAAGTAAATAATTACACGGTCACTTTTTTTTCCACCGTTTAGTTGTTCCTCCATGCTCCGTGTAATTTCGGAAGCGTGGAAAATTTAGACGTTCAACAATCTGTCGCAGTTCCCAAACTGGCTTTGAACCGAGTTGAGGCCGCGCAAGCCATCGGCGTCAGTCCTGCAACACTCGACCGTCTGGCGCAGCGTGGACTTGTCCGCCCCTGCCGCGCCACCTACCGCCCGATTTACTGGGTCAAGGAACTCGAACGATTTCTCAAGGAGAATTCCGCTGCCGATTACGTTCGCCCGGAATCCTCCACAAATGGCCTGCCCGGCCACAGGGCTAACCGGCACGGTGTCGGTTCTCGTCCTCAAAGCAATTTCCCCGCCGCAATACCGTCTGCAACGGGCGAACTAACACAGAAAGTGGATGGTAAAACAGAAAGCGAGGTCAGTAATGAAAATCAGTGAACTCAAGGTGCTGTCGGTGGGGCGTGATTCCTACGTTCCCAAAGGACAGCGAGAAGGCGACATGGTCGCGCGATGCATGGACGCTGGCGCGGTGCCGATGTCGATGTTTGTGAACGTGCATCTGTCGAGTGACGATGTCGTGAAACACGGCGGCAAGATTGCCGGCAAGGTGATCGACGTGGAAATGGGCGGCGACGGGCGGCTGAACATTCCGTTTGCCGGCGCGCCGTTGAAAGTGTCGGGCGGTATGATCGTCAAGGTCGTCTGATCCTATGGCAATGAACAACCTCCCGGAAATGTGGTCGTTGGTGAAGATTGAATGGCAATTCTTCGGCACGTTCACTTTCCGGGAGCCTTCGCTGCGCGAGCGTGAGTGTGGAAAAAGTAGTTTTAGGAGATTATCGAAGTTTGCGGCTTTTGGGAGAAAATTGCATAAGGCAATTGATTATTCACCCAAGAATTTTGGTAGGCGCAACATCAACTGCGTTCGCCTGGAACAGGGCGAGATCGGCGGTCTGTGGCACTACCATTTTCTAATGGCTGGGCTGGGGCAACATCAGGTCAACCGGGCAACTGCGGAGTTTATGAAAGCTCTGTGGCTGCGGGGTCACGGCGGTTGGGCTGATGTCCGCGTGTTCGACACGTCGCAAAACGGCATCGAATACGTCTCGAAATGTTTGGACCCGAAGAATCGGTATGAGTTCAACAAGTTCGGGCTGGCGCGGACACTAACGTTCTCACCTGCGTTTGTTCGGGTTATACGGGCGCAGGAACGGAGGAACGGTGCGTTTTGCAATGCAGGACAAGATAAGACTGTGGATGGTTGCAGGGGCATCCCAGGCGCGATTATATGAGCCTTGCGGTGGGTTGGTTGCCTTAACCGGCGTAAAGAAACCCAAACCCCGTTTGAACTCATGCGCCCGTAAAAGCGACCGGAAACAGGCTTTCCGAACAATGGCGGCTGCATTGAAATCTTTTGTGTCAACGGTTTTGACACAAAGGGATTCCCGTCCAACCCTGCCGCGCGCGCTAGCGCGCGGCAGGGGTGGACGGGATACTTGAAGTAAAACTATGCCCAGATGAAATCGAGTGAACTGCAAATGCTCTGGAAACTGGAAACTGGTAAAGGCCGGCGAGGACAGGCCGCTAACGGCGGCGGATCTGGCCTTGCTGCTGCGCCTTCGGTTCGCGCTTCAGGAATATGAGGCAACGGAGACAAAAGCGGTCAAAAAGGTGGATTTGACAAACTGCCAATAGTTGGTAACTATTAAAACATGAGCGCAGCATTAACCAATTACTGGCAGGACTTCATCAACCAGATGATCAAGTCTGGACGTTACAACAACCGTTCCGAAGTGATTCGGGCGGGACTTCGTTCCCTGGAAGAAGTGGAACTGGCCAAAGAAGTTCGCGAATTCGATCAAGTCTTTGCCGGCGGCCGCGCGGGCGAGCCTGACGGCAAGATCATTGGCCGCGTCGTGGCCCGCCAGAAATTGCACCGCAAGGCGCGGCGATGATTCGAGCCGTCTATGATTGTAACGTGATCCTGTCCGGCATCGGGTGGAATGGTTCGGCACGAAAGTGTTTGAAACTGGTGGCGGAACGCCGGGTGTTTCTTTTTGTGACGGATGAGATTCTTGCCGAATACGAAACGGTGATTCCCGAAACTTTGACGGAAGAAGTGCCGGAAGTGAACCCGCATCCGAAACTGGCATGGATCAAATCGAAGGCGCGAAGGGTCGAGGCGTCCCCGTTGGGCAAGCGGCGGAGCCGGGATGCGAAAGATGACGTTTACCTCGCGGCGGCATTGGGCGCGTCCGCGGAATACATCGTGACCTACGACAAAGACCTTCTGGATTTGGACAGGCCGTTCGGGATTGAAATTGTCCGGCCAGCGGAATTTTTGAGGAGACTAAAAGCCTGATCTGTTTAGTTACTTGGAATCGGGAGAAATCCGCACTCCGGTCACGTGACCGGAGCGACCTGCGCAACGGGAAGCAGGACAAACTGATTTGCGTGTTTCAATCCGCGCTCCGGTCACGTGACCGGAGCGACCACCTGCGACTACCATGCGAATAGCTCATTGGCTTGGTTTCAATCCGCGCTCCGGTCACGTGACCGGAGCGACACGAGATCCAGCATCACGTCCCGATGTCCATGCGGTTTCAATCCGCGCTCCGGTCACGTGACCGGAGCGACATTTACTTTCACGCAC
>Ga0265337_1000001_pt1 | contig 140973 bp, 158 predicted proteins | sample 42122metaG_FD_192441 | JGI IMG/M metagenome (GOLD analysis project Ga0265337, IMG submission 192441) | Rhizosphere microbial communities from Carex aquatilis grown in University of Washington, Seatle, WA, United States - 4-21-22 metaG | ecosystem: Host-associated > Plants > Roots > Rhizosphere... | reverse complement strand
AAGCACAAAGACAAAATCACGATCCATTTTAATACCTCGACTGACGAGATTGTTGGCCAGGACAACAAGGTCAGTAAAGTTATGGGTACCGATAAGACTACCGGCAAAAAAGTTGAAGTTGAAACTGATGGCGTATTTGTTTTTGTCGGCCTCGACCCCAATACTAAATTCCTGGAGGGCAGTGGCGTTGAGCTGGACGAACGACATTTTGTAATGTCCGATGCCAAGTTAATGACCAATGTGCCAGGAGTCTTTGTAGCCGGTGATGTGCGTTCCGGATCAACCCTACAGATTGCCAGCGCCAGTGGTGAGGGCGCCACAGCAGCCCTAATGATCCGTGAACATCTTGAAAATCATGAAAAAATCAGTGCTACCGCGGTTGCAACGCTTTACGGTAACTAGACTCTAGATAACAGCGGCAGCAGCCGGTGCGGGTGGTCGGTGGTCAGATCAACCTCGAAGTTAAGCCGTCGCAGCAGGTTGGCGTAGCTGGTGTTATTCACGGTATATAATCGGATATTTATGCCATTCTTGCGGGCTAACCAATAAACAATTGGATTGAACGACTGGTAATAGAGGCTCAGTCCGTAAAAACCGTTCTTTTTTATAAACTCTATAGTCTCCAGCGGGTGCCAGAGCGTGCTCGGTGATAGCGGTATGTCGGGGCGGAACTTATGCAGATCTAGCAGCACAGAATGATTTGCCGAAGTGACCAGAATATCCGAACTCTTAAAATCGTGCAGCAGGCCGCGGATGCCATCGCTCAAATAGAAATCCTTAATATCCAAAAAAACCATGGTATTTTTGGCGGTTGAGAGTGCCTCTCGGGCGGTGGGAATGGTTTGGCCGCTAAAAGTGGGCAGCTGAAGGATCTCCTGGTGGGTCATATTAAATATTTGGCCCTTGTATCCTGTGGTCTTGACCAAACTACTGTCGTGGATGACTATCGGCACCTGGTCCTTAGATGTCCAGACATCGATTTCAACACCGTCAACCCCTAAGTCGATTGCTCGCTGGATTGACTCTAAAGTATTTTCTATTTCTAGGCCGCGCGCACCGCGGTGGCCGATGATTTTCACTAACCATGAGTTTACAGTAAAAACTCAATAAACCAAAGGTTGCCAAGAATGTAGAATCCTACATCTGGCATTGGTGTACAATAATAGATGAAACGAACGGAGATTCAATCTATGCAGTACGAACCTGTCGCAGCTGGCGATGAAGCCCCTGAAATAGTCAATGTAATTGTTGAGATTCAAAAAGGCGGTGGCCAGAATAAATACGAAATGGACAAAAAGACCGGCTATTTAACGCTTGACCGGGTCAACGGCACTACCGCTACTTACCCGGCAGACTATGGTTACATTCCTGGAACCCTCTGCGATGATGGCGACCCCCTGGACGCGCTATTAATCATTGACGAACCTGTGGTACACGGCGCAGTCGTGCCGGCCCGGCCAATCGGCGTGCTTTACATGATTGATGATGGCGAGGGCGACGAGAAGCTTATCTGCGTACCAGCTAAAGACATCAGCAAAGACCGCATCAAAGAGGTTGAAGACTATGACCCCAACTTCAAAAAACGCGTCGAGCATTTTTACAAGAACTACAAAGCTTGGAAGAATGACTGGCAAGGTACACCCGTAGAATATAAGGGCTGGGGCAACGCCGAGGATGCTAAAAAAGTCATCGCCGAATCCATCACCCGCGCTAAGAAGTAATGCTTGCCGAAGTTGTCAATAAGTACCTGAGCCTCTATCCGGCAGAGAGGAAAGGGTTGAAACTTTTGCTTCAGCAGCTCGAGGACAGCGAAAATCTGGCTGACAGGAATAATTACCGTGGCCATATTGCCGGCAGCGGCGCTATATTCTCGCCGGATTTAAAGAAGATTATTTTAATCTATCACCCGACTTTTAAACGTTGGATGCAACCCGGCGGCCATTTGGAACCGGACGAAGCCGGTCCCTGGATAACCGCCGCACGGGAGTCAGCCGAGGAAACTGGTGTTAAGTTCAGCCGCCAACTATTCAAAAAAGATAAAAGAATTCCGGTGCTGCTGGAATCTCACCTGGTGCCTAGCAAACCACCCAAAAATGAACCGGTGCATTATCACCACGCCTTTTGGTACGGCTTCGTGGCCGAGTCAGAAGATATAAAAATCGAAGACAAGGTGATAAAAGAAGTTAAGTGGGTCGCTGTGGATAAGGTTACCGATAACAATATTCAAGAGGTGATCCGACGCTTAAATCCCCTGTTGCGGTTGAAAGCTTAAGCGTAAAACCTTACAATATAGTTAAATGCTAATCATAAAGGTGGGTAAATGAAAACCAAGATTGCTATAAATGGTTTCGGACGAATCGGCCGCAATGCTTTTAAAATTGCTTTTGAGCGACCGGATCTAGAAGTCGTAGCCGTTAATGATTTAACCGATACCAAAACTCTGGCGCATCTGCTTAAGCACGATACAAACTATGGCGCTTACAGTCACAAAGTGGATTTTGATGAGCAAAATATTATAGTCGACGACCAAAAAATCAGAGTCCTGGCCGAGAAGGATCCGGCGGCGCTGCCATGGAAAGACCTGGGAGTGCAGGTAGTCATTGAATCGACCGGCCATTTTGTTGACCCGGAAAAAGCCAAGGCCCACATAACCGGCGGCGCCAAGAAGGTTGTTATCAGCGCGCCGGCAAAGGGCGAAGGGGCCAACACTATCGTGATTGGCGTAAATGAGGACAGCCTCAAAGACGCCGGTGAGATTATCAGTAATGCTTCCTGTACCACTAACTGCATTACGCCGGTGATGGCAATTATCGAAGATAACTTTGGCATCGAGAAGGCCATGATGACCACGGTTCACAGCTACACAGCCAGCCAGGCCCTGCAGGACGCGCCGGCCAAAGATTTACGTGAAGCCCGGAACGCTGCCGAGAACATTGTGCCAACAACAACCGGTGCCAGCATTGCCGCCGCCCAAGCACTACCGGCCCTTAAAGGCATATTTGGCGGTATGAGCGTACGCGTACCAACCCCAGTGGTTTCTTTGAGCGACTTCGCGGTGGTCACCAAAAAAGACGTTACAGTCGAAGAAGTAAACGAAGTCTTCAAAAAGGCTGCCGCTGATCCTTACTTCCAGGGAATTTTGGCGGTCAGCAACGAGCCGTTAGTCAGCAGCGACTATATTGGTAACAGCCATTCGGCCATCGTGGATTTGGCCCTAACTGCCGTAGTTGGCGGCAATCTATTAAAAGTGGTCGCCTGGTACGATAACGAATGGGGTTATAGCAACCGCTTGGTTGAGGTAACAGCTGATGTCGCCCGTTTGCTGGAAGGCGGTGAAGCACCAGTAAAGCCTAGTGACCAGGACGCCCCAGGCCCGCAGCCAGAGACCGATGACGAGCCAATGCTGCCGGCGCCGGAATCGGCAAAGGAAGAGTTGCTGCCAGCACCCGAGGGCGAGAATCAAGATGCTTCGGCGCCGGCAACTTTCTTTTCTGACTATAAAGCTGACGACCCGGATGCTGAAGCTAAGCTAAACGAAGACGCTCACAGTTCCTAAGTCTGGAAATAGTCTATGAAAATTGCCCTGGCCACCGACCACGCCGGATTTGAGCAATTGAAACAATTGCAGGAGTATCTTGAAGACCTCGGTCACGAGTGCCGGAATTACGGACCCAGCAACCTGCAACCCAGTGATGACTATCCGGACTTTATAATTCCAGCGGCTAAAGCCGTGGCCGGCGGTGAGTGCGAAATGGGTGTGATCATGGGCGGCAGCGGCCAAGGCGAAGCTATGGCCGCCAACCGCGTTAAAGGCGCTCGCTGCGCGGTTTTTTATGGACCGGCATCCACCCGCAAAGTGATCGACGTCGAAGGTCACACCAGCAACAACCCTTACGAAATAATCAAACTAAGCCGCCAGCATAACGATGCCAACATGCTCAGCCTGGCAGCGCGCTTTGTATCTTTGGAAGATATGAAATTTGCTGTAAAGCTTTGGCTGGAAACACCATTTTCTAATGAAGAGCGCCACCGCCGCCGCGACCAAAAACTCGACGAGGAGGCCTAATGCCAACCATCTGTCCAACGATTACGGCTTATAGCGAGGAAGACTATAAAAGCCAGATTGATAAGATAGTTCATCTGGCTCAACGGCTACAGATTGACCTAACGGACGGGATTTTTACCAAAGAAAAAACTGTCCTGCCGGAACAGGCTTGGTGGCCAGTGGGTTTCAGAGCCGACTTTCATTTAATGTACAAAAATCCGGAAGCTGCGATTAAGATCATTCTGCCACACCAACCCAACTTAATAATTGTCCATGCCGAGTCGGAGGGCAGCATTAAGTCCATTGCCGACCTTTGCCACCAGCACCAGGTACGGGTGGGTTTAGCTTTGCTCCAGGATACTCCGGCGGAGAGAATATTGCCGGGCTTAGAACTGGTTGAGCACGTACTAATCTTTAGCGGTAACCTGGGATACCAAGGCGGCAGCCATGTCGACTTTAGCTTGCTGGAAAAAGTTAAACTCTTGAAGCAGCACCAGCCGCAGCTGGAAATTGGCTGGGACGGAGGTGTCAACGACCAAAATGTCGCCGAACTGGTTAACGGCGGCGTGGATGTCTTGAATGTCGGCGGCTATATCCAAAATGCCGACGATCCGGCACGAGCTTTTCATGGCCTGCAGCGTATCGCCGACGAAACCGGTACTACTTAGGTTATAATCTTAAGCGTAATGGTTAAAAAATCCGACCCTAAAAAATACTCGCTCAAACAGCTGGAAATTAAGGCCAACGACATCCGTGAGGATATTATTAAAATGCTGGAACAGGCTGGCAGCGGACATTCGGCTGGGCCACTGGGACAGGCAGATATTTTTACAGCGTTATATTTTCAGGTCTTAAAGCACGATCCCAAAAACCCCGATTGGCCTGAACGGGACATTCTGATTCAGTCCAACGGCCACTGCGTGCCGGTGCGCTATGCCGCTATGGCCGAGGCCGGCTATTTTCCTAAAAAAGAATTGATGACGCTGCGCCAATTCGGCAGCCGGTTGCAAGGTCATCCGGAACGTCTGCGATTGCCCGGGTTGGAAACGACCAGCGGCCCGCTGGGTAGTGGCCTCAGTCAGGCCTGTGGCATTGCCTTGGCCATGCGCATGGATAAGGTGCACACCCGCTGGGTATATGTAACCGTGGGTGATGGTGAGCAAGACGAGGGCAATGTCTGGGAGGCGGCGATGTTGGCCGGCAAATACAAGCTCAATAACATCATCGCTATAACAGATAGGAATAACATCCAGATTGACGGTCCGACCGAAACTATCATGCCGCTGGAGAATCTGCGCGATAAATGGGAAGCCTTTGGGTGGCACGTACTGGAGATTGACGGCAATGACATCGACGCTGTAATCGACGCCTGCGCCATGGCCAAAGCCATCGTGGAAAAACCGGTGATGATTATTGCCCATACTGTGCCGGGTAAAGGCGTGGACTTTATGGAATACGATTTTCACTGGCATGGCTACTTTGTGCAGAATCCGGGCGGTCCCGATATAAAAGACGTTCCGAAAGATGCGCTCCGCGAACTCAGGACTCTGGGCGGTAAAATCCGGAGCGAACATGAGTGAGATAAGTTTGGTGAGTACGGCGCTAACTCAGGAATCGATGCGCAAAGGCTTTGGCCGCGGGCTGCTGGAGGCCGGTAAACGTTGGGAAAATGTGGTAGCGGTTTGTGCCGACTTGACCGAATCAACGCAAATGTATTTGTTCGCTGAGGCCTTCCCGGAGCGTTTTGTAGAGATTGGCGTGGCCGAGCAAAACCTGGTTACGGTTGGCGCTGGCCTGGCCGCCATGGGTAAAATCCCGTTTGTCAGCAGCTATGCCGCTTTCAGCCCCGGACGTAATTGGGAACAAATCCGCACCACTATTTGTTTGAATGACCGTCCGGTTAAGATCATTGGCTCACATGCCGGCGTAAGCGTTGGTCCGGATGGCGCTACCCATCAGATGTTGGAAGATATCACGTTGATGCGGGCGCTGCCGAATATGGTAGTTATTTCGCCGTGCGACAGTATCGAGGCCGCTAAAGCAACTGCCGCCATGGTTGCGGATAGCCGGCCTAATTATATGCGTTTATCGCGTGCCGATACCCCCGTTATCACTACCGAACAAACTCCATTCGAGATCGGCAAGGCTTATATTTTTAGGCGCGGTGCGGATGTGACTATAGCCGCCACCGGCACCATGACTTATCAGGCGATGATGGCTGCCAGGCAGCTAGTAAAGTCCGGTATTTATACCGAAGTCGTACATGTGCCGACTATCAAACCGCTGGATGGCGAGACAATTTTGGCTAGCGCCGCCCGAACCAGGCATGTTATTACTGCCGAAGAAGGCCAGATAAACGGTGGCTTGGGCGGAGCCATAGCCGAGCTGTTAGCAGAAAACCTACCGACGCCAATGCTACGCATTGGCATGCGTGACCGCTTTGGCGAGTCCGGCCAACCAGCCGAACTGATAAAGCACTTTGGCCTAGACGGCAATCACATCGCCATGGCCGCCAACCACCTTTTATCTGACCACTCAAAACATAAGCATTAAGGAAAACTATGCCAGTTACCCTCAACCAAATCAGAAAAAATTGCCAGTTGGCCAGAGGCGCTTTTGCCCGGGCCCGGGCCGAACATTTCGCCCTTGGCGCCTTTAATCTGGATAACCAGGAGACCCTGGTTGCTGTAGCTAAAGCCGCGGCCGCCAAAAAAGCTCCGGTGCTGGTGGAAGTCAGCAAAGGCGAGGTAGACGCTCTGGGCCTGGATAATATTCGCGATTTGGTAGACAACTACAAGTATCAGTACGGCCTGGAGATGTACATCAACCTGGACCACAGCCCGACGGTAGAGGATGCGATTGCCGGTATTGAAGCCGGTTTTGAATGTATCCACATCGATATCTCTCAGGCCAACCACGATGCCACAGACGAAGAAATTATCGCCAAAACTAAAGAAGTAGTCCAGGCGGCTAAATTCACCGGCGCGTTGGTGGAAGCCGAACCACATTACTTTGGCGGTAGCAGTAACGTGCACACCGAAGATATAAATTACGATGAAATTAAAAAAACCTTCTCCACGCCGGAAGGCGCCAAAGCCTTTGTCGATGCCACCGGCATCGATACTTTCGCCGCGGCCGTAGGCAACCTCCATGGCCACTACCCGGTGCCAAAAGTCCTGGACTTGGAATTGCTGCAACGCATCCGTCAGGCCATTGATTGCAATATATCGCTGCACGGCGGCAGCGATACTCCCGGCCACTACTTCATTGAGGCCGTCAAAATCGGTGTGACCAAGATAAACATTAACAGCGATATGCGTATGGCTTACCGTGACACTCTAGAGAAGGTGCTGGCTGAGAATAAAGAAGAGTACGCCGTAGTCAAGCTGATGGGTACAGTCATCGACGCGGTACAAAAAGTCGTAGAGTCCAAACTTGATAACTTTAATTCTTCTGGAAAAGCTCAGCCTTAATCCCTGGTATTTATGCTAAAATTAGCGTAAGAGCTATGGCACAAAAACAGCTAGATGTACTAAGCGTGGGCGATGTTGTTACAGATGCTTTTATTAAGCTGTTCGATGAAAGTGAGCGCGTAGAAAAACGGCCAGACGGGAACTGGCTGGCGCTGCCTTTTGGCACTAAGCTGCCGTTTGATTTTGCTCAGGTAATTCCGGGTGTTGGTAATGCCGCCAATGCCTCCGTGGCATTCGCGAAACTGGGCTTCAACTCGGGTCTAGTAGCAAACGTGGGCAGTGATTACTACGGCCGGGAAATTATTAGTACACTGGAAAAATCGGGTGTAGATAACCGTTTTGTGCACATCAACACCGGCAAAATCAGCAATTACCACTACGTTCTGTGGTACAAAGCTGAGCGCACAATTTTGATTAAGCACGAAGAGTATGATTACCACTGGCCACGATTCAGAGTAGTTGATATCCCCAAATGGGTTTACTTCAGTTCTATCAGTAAGCACGCTATGGAATATCACGATGAGTTGGCGGCGTGGCTGGAAGCCCACCCGCCGGTAAAACTGGCTTTTCAGCCCGGGACATTTCAGATTGAAGCTGGCGTGCACCGGTTGGCCAGTATATATAAAAGGAGTGAAATTCTAGCCGTCAATCGCGAAGAGGCCACCACGATCTCCGGTGGCGATCACGGGGATATCCACGATTTACTAGACCGCTTGCATGGTTTAGGTCCGCGGATTGTGGTAATTAGCGACGGCCACGCCGGCGCTTATGCCAGTGACGGTCAGAGTCGTTATCGGATGCCGATTTATCCCGACCCTAAGCCGCCGTACGAGCGCACCGGCGCCGGCGACGCTTTTACTTCCACGTTCGTGGCGGCTATTATGCACGGCGCCGATATTCAGAGCGCGCTGTTGTGGGCGCCGATTAATTCTATGAGCGTGGTACAGGAAGTCGGCGCCCAAGCCGGCCTGCTCACTCCCCGAGGAATAAATAAGTTCCTGCGGGAAGCGCCAGCGTCTTATCACCCCGAAAGGTTGCGCTAGATGTCCCAGAGCCTGGCAAAACTCTTAAACCAGCCGGAGCGGCTGGTAACAAGGGCAGTTACCAAGCTAGAAAAGCTAAACGGCAGCCCTAGCGAAGACGTACGCTTGCTGGCGGAAACCGGCCAAGCGGTACGCCGCAAGCTGTCAGATTTAGGATTGGATCCCGATGATACCACCGGTGAAGAACTTTATCAGGCGCTCTTGGCAAAATTTACTAAGGATGGGTTGCTTTTAGACAAGGCGCTGGGCATTGACCCAAGTGCGTCGGCCGATAAACGACTATCCCAAGCGGTTAAACTGGTCGCGGCGCTTGTCCAAACCGATGACATCTGGGTTCTAAAAACCAACGTCGCTAAGAAGATTATGCACGAACAAATCCCCAAGAAACTGATGAAACAGCTTCATTATCGTTCGGTAGACTCACTTGTAAAGCGTGAGAATATCGCCGAAATTTATTTAGCGCTGCCATTTTTCGAATCGGCGAGTTGGCTTCGAGCCTTTGGGAAAAGCGTCTCACAGCTGCCAAGCACTAACTATGAAATGCGTGCTCCAGAGGTGGTGATTATCCAGAACAAATTCTTGCCAGCAACTAAAATTCAGTATCCTATCTCGAATAGCTTGATTGGCGCTGTAGCCATAAGCCCGGAGTCCGCCCGGCAAAATGCCCCGGTCTTGACTCTATGCCTGATGTTTTTAGACGGACTAGAGAGTTTGACCCACTCCCAAGCTGCCGGTACGATTGCCAATATCAACCCGGCTTTATCGTGGTGGGAACAAGCCAAAACACTGGTGGCCAACTGCGCCGGCGAAGCGGTGTCGTTAAATTATAAAGACATTTCCATTGATCATCTGAAGCAGTCGGCTTTTAAAGAACGAACAGCTAACGCCGCTCAGACTTCTCTGTGGGGGGAATTATCAGGCCGTTACCAAAAACAAACCGAGCAGCTTGAAGAGTCGCTAGCCAGTGCTGAAAATGTGGCCGCGACCACCGTCAGGCAGTCGATGCCCAAGAATCTTGCTGTAGAGTATGCCGAGGCCATTGCCAATGAGTTCTAAGTATCAGATTTGTGTTTCCGGCGCCGCCAGAGGTGAATCTGTAGAGCAAGGACGGGAACTAGCGCTGCAAGTGGGTGCGGCGCTGGCCAAGGCTGGTCACAGTCTAATGACCGGAGCGACTACCGGACTACCTAACACGGCTGCTGAGGGTTATAAAAAAGCCGGCGGCAAAATGAGCCTGGGCATTAGCCCAGCCTCAACTAAGGTTGAGCACGTCCTAAAATACCGGCTGCCAACCAGAGATTATGACGTCATTCTTTTTACTGGGCTGCACTACAGCGGCCGCGACGCGCTGCTGGTTAACTCCGCCGATGCTGTGGTCAGCATCGGCGGCCGGCTCGGTACATTGCACGAATTCACCGTAGCTATGGAAACGCACACGCCCATCGGCATCCTAGAAGGCGCCGGCGGTATTAGTGAACAGATAGAGAAACTAATGGAGATGCTACCCAACACCGACCCGGATTTAATTATCTTTGAAAAGGACCCGGACGTATTGATAGAAAAGCTCACCAAAATTCTAGACAAAATCCACGCCCCGTACCGCGAGATTTACAACAACTAAGCCTAAGCGTATTATCAACTTATGAAAAACCAAAAACAAAAAGGTTTTGGACTCGTTGAAACACTTCTAGTAATTCTAATCCTGGCGGTGGTAGGCTTGGCCGGCTACGCTGTTTGGCACAACCAACACAAAGCTAAGGCGACCTCAAACTCTTCTCAAGCTAGCCAAAGTACTCCTATAGTTAGCTCTGTTGTTGCCAAAAACGGTACGGTATGTTCAAGTACTAAATTAGTTGGCAGCGACTATTATTGTGTAACGCTTTCGGGTAGTTATCAAAAACTCCCCATAATAGAAAACAACACCGTTAAAACTGATTGGCAGGATCTGCCTGCTGATTTGCAGGAAGCAGTACGGATGGCCTGGAGCGCTAATTGCGCTCCAGGTGCTAGCTTTAGTTCAGACAATTTGACGGAAATTAACATGACTAAAGATGCCCAATACTTTAACCTTATTTACACATGCGGCGGAGAGGGCGCTGGCGGGCTACTTTTAGCAAAGTCTAACGGCGGCTGGGTATCCATTAGTACAAGTTCTGTGGGCGCTAAGAATGGCAGTGTCGTGTGGGACTTGGCAAGTTGCTTAAATCTCCAGCAGTATCGTGTGCCTTCAGAAATTCTTACGGCCAATACCGACACCAATACGACCGCTCCTCTTTGTGGCAACGACAAGGGGCAGTTAGTTGTTTACAACATTGAATAGATAGACCAAATTAGCCTCTAGACCTTACAATTAAAGGATGGCTAAATTCCATCTAAAGAGTGATTATCAGCCCACTGGCGACCAGCCACGGGCAATTGCCGCATTGACGGAGGGTTTACAGAAGGGCGCCAAAAACCAAACGCTTTTGGGCGTGACTGGCTCTGGCAAAACTTTTACCATGGCCAATTTAATTCAAAACACCCAAAAGACCACGCTGGTCCTAAGCCACAACAAAACCCTAGCCGCCCAACTTTATAACGAGTTCAGGCTATTCTTTCCGGATAACGCCGTGCATTATTTTGTCAGCTATTTTGATTACTATCAGCCCGAAGCCTACGTGCCGCGCAGCGATACCTATATAGAGAAAGACAGTGATATTAATGAGGAGATTGACCGGCTGCGCCACGCTGCCACAGCGGCGCTGCTTTCGCTCAAGGACGTAATTATTGTTGCCAGCGTGTCCTGTATCTACGGCATTGGTTCGGTGGAGGATTACGACAATATGGCGGTGCGGCTCAAAAAAGGCGAACGGCGGGTTCGGGACAAACTGCTGCGCCAGTTGACCGACATCCAGTACCGCCGCAATGATATGGCCTTTGAGCGCGGCAATTTCCGGGTCAGAGGAGACGTAGTAGATGTTTTTCCGGCTGGCGAAGAGACCGCTTACCGCATTGAGTTTTTTGGCGACGAAATTGAGCGCATGCAACAAATTAATCCGCTTACCGGCGAAGTTGAAAAATTACTTGACGTGTTAAGTATTTTTCCAGGGAGCCACTACGTGACGCCGGAGGAAAAGCTCAAAGCCGCGCTTGGCAAAATTCGCGATGAGGCTGAGGAACGCGGAAAGTGGTTTAAGGATCAAGGTAAATTGCTAGAAGCGCAGCGCCTCGAGCAGCGCGTCAAGTTCGACCTGGAAATGTTAGAGCAAACCGGCTTTGTTAAAGGCATTGAAAACTACAGCCGTTACCTGACCAACCGCGAAGAGGGCGAGCAGCCGGCCACGCTCATGGATTACTTTCCGGACGACTACCTATTAATAATCGACGAGTCGCATATGAGTATTCCCCAAGTGAGGGGTATGTATCACGGCGACCGCTCGCGTAAAGAAGTATTAGTCGAGCACGGCTTTAGGCTGCCCAGCGCTCTCGATAACCGACCGCTGACATTTACGGAATTTGAAAGGCACATGAACCAGACAATCTACGTCAGCGCCACCCCGGCCGAATATGAACTAACACATAGTCCGGAGCCGGTGCAGCAGGTTATTCGTCCCACCGGCCTGCTGGATCCGCCGATTGAAGTCCGGCCGATTGAGGGCCAAATCGATGACCTGATTGCCGAAATCCGTGACACCGTCAGTAAGGGCCAGCGGGTTCTGGTGACAACCCTGACTAAACGCATGAGCGAAGACCTGGCGGAGTACCTGCAGGAGCTCAAGTTGAAGGTGGCTTATCTGCATAGTGAAGTCGACACACTGGAGCGAACAGATATTCTGCGCGATTTGCGCCTGGGGGTTTATGACGTGCTAGTCGGAATTAACCTGTTGCGCGAAGGCTTGGACTTGCCGGAAGTTAGCCTAGTGGCGATTCTGGACGCCGATAAAGAAGGCTTTTTGCGCAGTCAGCAGGCACTGATTCAAACGGTTGGGCGGGCGGCCCGCCATCTGGAGGGCCACGTAATAATGTATGCTGACCGCGTCACCGGCAGCATGCAGCGGACAATTGACGAGACTAACCGCCGTCGCCAAATCCAGGAGAAGTACAACAAAGACCATAAAATTAAACCGCGCAGCATTAGCCGTGCCGTAGACCAGATGCTGCCGCGCTCAGAAAAGTCAGATAAGCCCAAATTGGATCTCAAAAAGATTCCCAGAGAAGAATATAGTTATCTTATACGTGATTTAACTTCACAAATGGATTTGGCGGCGGCCAACCTGGAATTCGAAAAAGCCGCCGAGCTCCGTGATCTTATAGAAGAGGTTAAAGCTAAATTGTAAATCTTTTCCGCAACGCTCAAAACTTGAGCAGTCCGGGAAAGAGCAGAGTTAATGCTCGAAGGGCATGAAACTTAGTAGGCCAAGAAGTAATCCTTGACGATTTCATGCGTGTGGGAGAGGCCGGCCCTATAGTGCTGGCCGGCCTCTCCAGGAGGAAGCGTGGCGTGTCGACTACGCCGGGAGCGGCTTGGAGCCGCCTGGGTATAGGCCGAGCGGCAGTACCGCTTCTGTCCTGCGGCGCCTTGCCTCCTCGTGCAGGGCGACGCGCCGCTGGTGGGCTTGGGAGCCGAGGCACCCCAGGACGTGGTCGAGCAGTGTCTCCCAGTAGAACGAAATCGTCGCCGTGACGACGATCAGATTGCGCTCCTCGAAAAGGATGCCCTGGACGTGGCCGTGGGCGTGGATCCTCTCCGCGAGGCCGAGCCCGGTGCTCCCGAGCTCTTCGAGGGGAACACGGCAGTGATGCTGGTGGATCAGCAGAGCCACCAGGTCGGGACCGCGCTTGACGACGCGAACGTCCGTCAGATCGGACAGAGGCCTCTCGGTCTCGAATCCGCGAGCCCTGTCGGACAACTGCAGCGTTCGGCAGCGGCCGAAGCCTGGGGTCTCCACTTCACACACAACCAGCGTGCCGTCTGACATCTGTGCCTCCGTTCGGGTTTTTAACTCTGCTTAAAGAACGCCAAATAAACAACTGCTCTTCAGACAGAGTATTATTGGTTAATTGCATACTATAATAACAAAAGCACTTTGTCAACGAGTTCACGGGGTTGAGGATTTGCTATACTTAGCTAATAACTATGAGTAAATTGAGCCGGGACGATGTTTTAAAGTTGGCTAAACTTAGCCGTTTACGCTTAAGCGACGAGGAAGTCGAGCGCTTCAGAACCGAGCTGTCATCCATCCTGGAATATGTAGAGGTTTTAGATAAGGCCGACACCGCCGGCTTAGAACCGACTTATCAAGTCACCGGCCTCAAAAATGTGATGCGAACTGACTCCACACGTGATTATGGCTATAAAACCGAAGACTTACTGAAGGGCGCGCCGGATAAGCAGGCTGGCCAGTTCAAAGTAAAAAGGGTATTGGGCTAAATCATGAGCCAATGGCCGGCGGTTGCCGATATTGCTCGTGACGTTCAAGCTGGGAAGCTAAAAGCCGCTGATTTAGTCGAGCAGGCACTGAAAGCTATCGATGACAATAAAGAATTTGATGCGATTATTTCAACTTTGGCCGACCGCGCGCGGCAGCGCGCGGTCGAAATCGACAAAAATCCCAAAGGCCGCTTGGCCGGCGTGCCGTTTATCGCCAAGGATAATTTCCTTACTCTGGGAGGCAAAACTACGGCCGCCAGTAATATCCTCAAACCTTATGAAGCGTTTTATCAGGCGACAGCTATCGAAAGACTGGAAGCCGAGGGCGCTATTTGTGTGGCTAAGGCCAATCTTGACGCCTTTGCCCATGGCAGCAGCACCGAGAACAGCGACTTTTTTGTGACTAAAAATCCGCACGATAAAGAACGTGTGCCCGGTGGCAGCAGCGGCGGTTCGGCGGCGTCCGTAGTTTTAGGCTTGGCGCCCTTTGCCCTGGGTACAGATACCGGCGGCTCCATCCGATTACCAGCCAGCTTTTGTGGCGCTGTGGGGCTTAAGCCGACCTATGGACTGGTTAGTCGTAGTGGAGTAATCGCTATGGCCTCCAGTACCGATGTTATTGGGCCGCTAGCGACTAACGTCGAGGACGCCGCGCTGGTACTGGACGTTATGTCCGGGCGCGACGAGCTGGACGGCACGACTATCGAGCGCGATGGAAAATCGTATGGCGATCTGGACGGCAATTTGCAGGGTAAAAAAGTCGGTGTTATTAAGGAGTATTTCGATGAAGGCCTGAACAGTGAAGTTAAAAAAGTTGTAGATGCGGCCATCGAAAAATTCAAAGCCGCCGGCGCCGAAGTCTTAGAGGTTAGTTTGCCTAGCTTACCGCTGGCGCTGGCTGTTTATTATATTGTTTGTCCGGCCGAGGTCAGCAGCAATCTGGCGCGTTACGATGGCCAGCGCTACGGCTTCAGTGCCAAAGAAGCCAATGACTTAGAAGAGAGCTATGAGCTCAGCCGCGAACAAGGCTTTGGCGCCGAGGCCAAGCGCCGCATTATGATTGGTACTTATGTTTTATCCAGCGGCTACTACGATGCTTATTATAAGAAGGCCCAAATGGTTCGCACCAAAATTATTAACGAATTTGCAGCAGCTTTTGAAAAATTTGACTTGCTAGTGGGACCAACTTCGCCCACGACGGCATTCAAAATCGGCGAAAAGACCGGCGATCCGCTGCAAATGTATCTAACTGACATCATGACGGTGGCCGCCAACATTTCCGGTAATCCGGCGATTAGCGTGCCGGCAGGTATGGCAGATAACTTGCCTGTAGGTTTGCAAATTATTGCGCCAATGAGCGCCGACCGCCGGCTGTTGGCAGCCGCCCGGGCTTTTGAGGAGCTGGCCTGATGTTTGAGTTCCTGATTGGCATAATAATTCTGGGCGTAATTGTTCTGGCGCTCATCAACCGCTTTGGCGGAGTTGTACGCCGCGGCTTAAACCAAGAACATTTCCAGAATAAATGGCTGGAGCTTTTAGCCCGCGTCAAAACGCCCGACGGCATGATTTTAGCGGTAATTGATGCCGATAAGCTTCTGGATGAAGCGCTTAAAAAGCGCGGCTTTTCCGGCAAAACTATGGGCGAGCGGCTGGTGGCCGCCCAACGCTCGATGAAGGATAACGACGCTGTTTGGTACGCCCACAAATTGCGCAACCGCCTGGTACACGAGCCTGACGTAAAGCTCAAAAAGAACGAAGCCCAAAACGCCCTAGCTGGTTTCAAAAAGGGCTTGCACGACCTGGGAGCGTTATGAAGTACACACCTACTATTGGAATTGAGTGTCACGTGCAACTTAGAACCAAGACCAAGCTATTTTCGGCCGTAGACAATGATGCTCGCGAGGCCAAGCCGAACACACTGATCAGCCATATAGACATTGGTCTGCCCGGCGCGTTGCCGGTGCTGAACAAAGCTGCTATAGAACTTTCGGCCCGGGCGGCCTTCGCCCTAAATACTGTTCCGCAAAAGCACAGCTATTTCGAGCGCAAGCACTACTTTTATCCGGATTTGCCCATGGGCTATCAAATAACCCAGTATCAATCGTCCATTATTGTTGGCGGCTACGTGGAGATTAATCAGGCCGGCGCGACTAAGAAAATTGGTGTCGAACGCGCCAATCTAGAAGCCGATGCTGGCAAGAACACTCATCCGGCGGGCGCGGACTACAGTCTAGTAGATTTTAACCGGGCTGGCACGCCGTTGCTGGAAATCGTTAGCAAGCCCGAACTGCATAGCGCTGCCGAGGCTAAAGCCTACGCCCGAGAGCTGTGGCTAACCATGAAATATGCCGGCGTGACCGAGGGGGATTTATATCACGGCCACGTGCGCTTCGACGTGAACACCAGCCTAAGCAGTGAGTCTGGAAAGCTTGGCACGCGCAGTGAGATCAAAAATCTAAACAGCTTCCGCAGTGTAGAGGCAGCAGTGGAGTACGAAATCAAGCGCCAAACTGAACTATTGGAAAAAGGCGAAAAAGTCGTTCAAGAAACCCGTGGCTGGGACGAAGCTAAACAAGAAACCGTCAGTCAGCGTGGTAAAGAAGAAGCCCACGACTACCGCTACATGCCCGAACCGGATGTTCCGCCGCTGGAGCTGGATGATGAGTTTATCAAAGAGCAACGAGCCAAAATGCCGCAACTGCCCGGCGACATCAGAAGAATACTTAATAAGTTAAGTATTTCCGCGGACGTCATTGAGGATATTTTGGACGACCAGGCGGCCTGCAAAAAGGTTTTGCAGGCCGCCGACACGCGCGCTGCGCCGGAAACCATCCGGCGTCTAGCCTTTGACTCGCTGGAGGAGCCGGACACTCTTAAAGTCGATTTGGCTGAGCACATCAAAGTAGTCGAGATGCTGAATGCCAAAGAAATCAGCTCCAATACCGCCAAAGAAATCTTGCTGACCAAAGCCAAAAACCCGGCTAAAAGCGTCGAGGAGTTATCAGAAGGTAAGAAACAAGTCTCGGATGAGGCTGAAATCGACAAAATTGTGGCTGAAGTCTTGAGCGAAAATGCTCAAGCCGCCGAAGACGTCAAAAACGGCGAGGTGAAAGCCATTAGCTTTTTGGTCGGACAGGTGATGGCAAAATCCAAGGGCAAAGCCAACCCCAGCGTGGCTCAACAACTCATCAAAAAACAACTTGGTGTATAATTCAAGCCATGGATACAGCTGCAGAAATTTTAGTTATTATCGTCAGTGCCGTGCTGGCAGTTTTTTTGGTAGTGGCAATTATCGCCATGGTTTATGTCATCAAAATAGGCAAGCAAGTTAAACACATAACCGGACACGCCGAGAATGTTGCAGAATCTATGGAATCGGCGGCTAATACATTCAAAAGGACTGCTACGCCGCTGGCGTTTTTAAAAATAGTGGGCGGTATTGTTGAGAACGCGACACGTTCTCGTAAAAGGAAAGGATAGACATGGCAAGGAATAAGCATACTGGGAGGAACGTAGCTCTTGGGGCGGCGGTGGCCGGAGTAACTGGTTATCTGGCTGGATTACTGACAGCGCCTAAAAGCGGTAAAGAAACACGCGATGACATCGCTGACAAAGCGGTTGATGTTAAAGATAGTACTGTGGATCAGCTTCAAGACCTAGAAGGCGATTTGAGTGACCTATTGGCTAGAACCAAATCTAAAACCGTGGCGCTCAGCGCCCAAGCCCGCGAGGACTATAACGAAGCGGTGGTTAAGGCTAAAGACGCCCAAAACAAAGCAACTTATGTGCTGAAAGCCGTCAAAGCTGGCGAGGCTGACGACCCAGAACTCAACAAGGCTATTAAGCAAGCCAAGCAAGCCAAGAAAAATCTTGGCAAGTTTCTGAAAAGCTAATCATTTTTACTACAAATAGGCCGATTATAATTGGGCTATAATAGTAGTAATGGCCAAACTGGGGGAAAAGTTAAAGTCGTCTGATTATGTGCATCTGCATAATCACACCCAATATAGTTTGCTGGATGGTTTAACCAAGATTCCGGCATTGGTTGATCGCATAAAAGAAATGGGCATGGGCTCTGTAGCCGTTACCGACCACGGGACTATGAGTGGTGCGATTGAATTTTATAACGCCGCTAAGGATTCCGGCATCAAGCCCATCATCGGGATGGAAGCTTATATTGCTGCGCGCGGGCATCAAGACAGGGATCCAGCCAAGGATCGCCAATACTATCACCTAACAATGTTGGCCATGAACGCCAAGGGTTATCAGAACCTGATGCGTCTATCGACTATTGCCAATCTGGACGGATTCTACTATCGGCCGCGTATTGACCGCGAACTGTTGGAAAAATATAACGAGGGTCTGATCATTCTGAGTGGTTGCATGGGCGGCGAAGTCAGCGATGCCTTGCGCCAAGGCCAATACGAACAAGCCAAAAAAACCGCGCTATGGCACCAAGAACTTTTCGGCGACCGTTACTACATTGAGTTAATGGATCACGGTCATCCGGCGCATCCAACCGCTTGGCAAGAGCAAAAGCAAGTCAACGAGTTGCTGTTAAAACTAGCAAAGGAACTGGATATTCCCGCTGTCGTAACTTGCGATGCACACTATCTAAACCATGAGGACCAGGAAGCCCACGAGATTCTATTGTGCGTGCAGACTGGCGCATTCCTTGCCGACGAAAACCGTTTCACACTTAAGGATTTTGAACTGCACGTTGCCGACCCCAAAGATATTATTAAACGCTGGGGCCATGAGCATCCGGAGTTAATAACCAATAGTAAAAAGATTGCTGAGCGCTGTAATCTAGAGATTGAGCTGGGCAAAATACTGATTCCAAAATTCCCAACACCAAAGGGTGAGACCGAAAAAAGTCTGCTGGAAAAACAGGTATGGCAGGGTATGGCTTGGCGTTACGGCAAAAAATCGCGGCCCCATGCCCAGAAACTTAGTATGTCTGAAGCCAAAAAAACCTTGACCAAGCAGGCCATTGAACGAGCCACCTATGAGCTCGGAATAGTCGATAGCATGGGCTTTAACGGTTATTTCTTGATTGTCGCCGACTTTATTAACTGGGGCAAAGACAACGACATCGTTTTTGGACCGGGCCGAGGCAGTGCCGCCGGTTCAATACTGGCCTATGCCATGCGAATTACCGAGATTGACCCGCTGCAATACGATTTACTATTTGAGCGCTTCTTGAACCCCGACCGCATTAGCATGCCGGATATGGATATCGACATCCAAGACACCCGGCGGGATGAAGTCATTAATTATTGTGTGGAAAAATACGGCCGCGACCGGGTGGCAAATATTGTCACGTTCGGATCGATGGCAGCGCGCAATTCGGTACGTGATGTTGCCCGGGTACTGCAGGTGCCTTATGCCGATGCCGACCGCCTGGCTAAAATGATTCCGCCGCCAGTCCAAGGCCGACACACACCGTTATCAACCCATTTAAAACAAGTGCCAGAGCTTAAGGCCGAAAATGCCAATAGCCCGCAATCACACCGTGTTTTTGAACTGGCTATGAAACTAGAAGGTACAATCCGCAGCCACGGCGTGCACGCTGCCGGTGTGGTCATCGCCCCTGATGACATCGTCAAGTACGCGCCGCTGGAGCTGCCGCAAAAAGGCGGAGTCGCGACTCAATATTCGATGAATCCGGTCGAAGAACTGGGGCTGCTTAAAATGGACTTTTTGGGCCTCTCTAACTTAACAACCATCAAAAATGCCCTGCGTATCGTTAAAAAAGTTTACGGCCAAACTATTGATATCGCCCAGATTCCAATGGACGACAAAAAGACTTTCGAGCTTCTGCAAAAAGCCGAAACCACCGGAGTTTTTCAGTTGGAATCGGCCGGCATGCGCCGCTATCTTAAACAGCTAAAACCTACGGAATTCGAAGACATCATCGCTATGGTGGCTCTATATCGCCCGGGCCCGATGCAGTGGATTGACGACTTTATCGCGCGAAAGAATGGCCAGCGCCAGATTGAATATATTCATCCGGTGATGAAAAACGCCCTAGAAAATACCTACGGCGTAATTGTCTACCAAGAGCAAGTGATGCAAATTAGTAAAGATCTGTGCGGTTTTAGCGGTGGCCAGGCAGACACGCTGCGCAAAGGCGTGGCCAAAAAAATCCCCTCCGTCCTGGCTAAAATGAAAAAAGAATTTATCGACGGCGCCGTCCAACACTCTGGCGCTGACCGTCGCAGCATGGAGCGCTTCTGGGTGCAGCTGGAAGATTTCGCGGCCTACTGCTTCAACAAAGTACACTCGGCTTGCTACGGCCTAATTGCTTATCAAACCGCCTATCTTAAAGCCCATTATCCTCAGGCTTTTATGGCTGCGCTTATGACCAGTGACTACGACAACACTGACCGTCTGGCAATTGAAATTACCGAATGTAAGCACATGGGTATCGAAGTTCTGCCGCCGGACGTCAATGAATCTTTCCACGAGTTCGGCGTGGTTAAGGAGTCCGGTCAGATTCGCTTTGGCCTTGATGCCATCAAGAATGTTGGACATGGCGCCGCCGAGGAAATTCTGCGGGCCCGCGAGGAGCTGGGCGGACGTTTTAACTCACTGGAGGATTTTTGCCGCAGCGTAAACGTCAGCGTGGTCAATCGTAAGTCCCTGGAAAGCCTAGCTAAAAGCGGCGCCCTAGACAGTTTTGGCAGCCGTAGTCTGATAGTCAATAATGTGGATAATCTGCTAGCGCTGTCTAACCGTCTGCAGAAAAACGCCAGTTCCGGCCAGGTAGACTTATTCGGCGATGGATCGCAAACCGCGCAAATGGCGCCCAGGTTAGTATTGGATGAAAGCCTACCGGAGGTCCCATCGGGCCAATTACTATCATGGGAGAGAGAACTAATCGGACTTTATCTAAGCCAACACCCGTTAAAAGCCTATGAACAGATCCTAGCTAGACAAGCGGCGCCAATCAACAGTTTGGGTAGTGGTCTGACTGACGGCCGTTCAGTTACAATCGGCGGCTCGATAACTGCTATGCGCGAGATAACCACTAAAAACGGCGCCAAGATGGCTTTCGTCCAAATTGCTGATTTGACCGGCGAAATTGAAGCCGTAGTCTTCCCAAAAACATATCAGGCGACGGCTAATCTGTGGCAGCGCGACCAGGTAGTTATTGCTATTGGAAAAATTGGCCGTGGGCGCGGCCGAACCGGCGGCGATGATTCGGAAATTAAAATACTGGTCGATGAGGCCAGAATTTTATCGGAAAACAGCCCCCAGCAGCCGGCGCCGGTTCAGGCTTCCGCCCCGGCGCCGGCTATCTCGGTCGCGGCCGCCAAGCGTCTTTATATCAGGTTGGAGGACAGTCAAAACCAACCAATGCTTATAAGCCTTAAAGAAAAACTTGATGGTTACCGCGGCAGCACCGAAGTGGTATTAGTCACCGGCGCCGCTGATGATAAGCAAGCCATCAAATTGCCGCAAACAATCGATGTCAACGAAGAAAGCCTGCGCGATTTAGCCTCCGTTTTTGGTGCTACCAACGTTGTAGTCAGATAGCTACTGGATAAAGCCGGCAGTTTGGCTCAGCAGGAATGAGGCCGCCGCTATAGTCAGCAGCCCAACGTCGATTAACGGGTGACGAACCACGAATTCTTCGCCGTGAACCCACGCTCGCCTAAAGGCAAATACATGCCGACTAACCCATAGACCTATGGCAACAATCCCGGCGATTATTACTAAACTGGTAGCAAAAGTGGCTTCCGGCAGGTGGGCAAAGGCCAATTGGGCTCGGCTAGTGCGGTAAGCCAAAGTTATACCGGAATCACTCGGGCTAGATGTAGGAGTTGAACTGGTGGAAGGAGTGGTTGAGGCTGGGGTCGATGCTGCCGGCGTAATAGGGATAGATTGCGATGCTGCGTACGAAGGCGTTGGTTCGCCGTAAAAGGCTACCACTATGGTCATTGGACCGCCGCCCGCGGATGTGTAGTTGGGATTGCTGGCTGAGGCGAAACCAACATCGGTATAGACAGGGTTTAGCATGTTGGTGCGGTGCTCGGGGCTGGCTAGCCAGCCGTCAACCGTGGCCTGTTCGTTATTAAAGCCGGCGGCCAGGTTTTGACCCAGCGCCTGGTAAGAATAATTTTGAGCATCGACCCAGATCCATGGCGGTTGACCCTGGGGCGTATAGTGGCTCCAGTAGTTACGGGCTGCCATATCGTTGGCTTGAGCCTGAGCCGCGGCGTCCAACTGATTATTAATACTCAATGACCCAACGCCGTTGGCGGCTCGGGCGGAGTTAGTGTCGGCCAGCAGATTATTGATGCTCATGCTGGTGGCGTAATCCAGGACTCGGCCATGGTGTTTGCTCATGGCAGCCTGCAGCGCGCCAGCCTGGGCGCTAAAAGTCAGGATAGCCCCGGCAATTAATACTACCGGAATATACGGCCAGTAAACTTTAGCAAAGGCCCGATCACTGAGCCCTCGGGGTTTATGTTTGAATCGTTCTCGGCCATGCGACCCGACACTTTTTATTTTAGCGGTCATTTACAGCGCCTATTGTAAACTCACATAAGCATTTTGTCCAGATTCAAGCTAGGTTGTGAATCGCAAATGATAAAGGGCTATTGCCGCGGCTACGGCGACGTTAAACGACTCTTTTTGGCCGAGCATTGGGATCTCAACCTGGCTATCTACCAAACTCAAGGTTTCCTCGTCCAGACCATCAACTTCGTTGCCGACAATTAGAGCGCTGTTCCCTTTAAGTTTGAAGTCCGGCAATTTTTGCGAACTTTTAGTTTGCTCCAAGGCGACAACAGTAAAATTGTTTTCCTTAAGCCTGTCGATTAAGTCCGAAACACCAGGGTAATGTGCCCATTTTACGGTCTCTTCAGCGCCCAGCGCGGTTTTGCGGATTTGTTTGGTGGCTCGCAGCCGGACGTGTGGCAAACGGACATCGCCGCGGGCTTCCGGGTAGGGGCTATAACCAGTCAGATAAACCATCTCAACCCCCAAGCCGTCGGCAGTTCTCAGGAGGCTGCCAACGTTTAGCGCCGAGCGGATGTTATGAACGACAAGAACGATTTTAGACTTATTCACTAAGGCTACTATAACTGATTAAGCGCTCGCGCCGTAAGTGCTTATGCTCTATAATATTAAGAAGTTATGCCCCAAGAGGCCCGCCAACAAGAGGAGTCAATTACCCAACACCGAGCAGGTGTTCTGGGCATGGACTACATGGATAGCAGCCAGCTGCAAAAGCAGCTATTTAAAGATGTCCTGCCGGTGGCCGAACTCTATAGCCTGCATGTTATACCTTTGGTCGCCGATGCCCATAATATCCATTTCGGTATTACTACGACTACTCCCCAGCAGACAATTACTAAATTACGGGAGCGCTTTACTGATCAACGGGTGGCTTTTTCGGTTATTTCCGAAACCGGCTACAACGAATACATGAAGCTTTATGATCCGCCCAAGCAGGTTGAGTATAAGGACATATCGTTTGCCGGCAAGGGAGCCGACGCCGAAAAAATGGTTACCGACGTTAGTGCTACTCTCGAACAAGTACGCCCCGATGACATGCTGGCATATTTAGTGCAGCAGGCCTACGAGCTAAAAGCCAGCGACATTCACCTGGAAAACCAGCGTGAAAATGTTCGCGTAAGGTTTAGGGTAGACGGCGTACTGCACCCGGTGGCCACCATGGACAAAGACCGTTACCGGCATTTGATTGCTGCTCTAGCCAGTTCGGCGGATGTATCTACTGATGCGACAGAAGCCCAAACCGGCCACATCAGCCACAATTACAAACTGGCTACCGGCGAAGATATCGCGATTAACTTACGCGTGGAAACCGTACCGACGGTTTATGGCATGGACGTAGTGATGCGTCTGTTTAATTTAAAGCTGGAGCTTTTCAAGTTAGAAAACTTGGGTTTGAGCCAACAGGAAGCCGATGTCGTCCAGGATGTCATCAAGCATCCGACTGGCCTGGTCTTAGTCGTCGGACCGACCGGCTCCGGTAAGACCACCACGCTTTATTCGATTATTAATACTCTAAATACTCCGGAGCGAAAAATTATTACCTTGGAAGATCCGGTAGAGTACAACATGCCTGGGGTTGTGCAGATACCGGTAACCGGCCAGCTGGAGGGCCACGATTTCGCCGACAAGCTGCGGGCCGTGCTGCGCCTGGATCCGGACGTAGTGATGGTCGGCGAAATCCGCGACCAAGATACTGCTAAAACGGCGCTGCAGGGAGCGCTAACCGGCCACCTGGTGCTCAGTACGTTTCACGCCAGCAGCGCCGCTGCCGCCCTGACTCGCATGCTGGACATGGTCGGCATCAACCCGCTTTTTGCTAGCGCCATGCACCTGATTATGGCTCAACGGCTAGTGCGCCGGCTGGATGAGAGCAGCAAGCAGTCCTACCAACCGGACGAGAATCTCAAGAATCAGTTGCGCGAAATTATCGAGACTTTTCCGCCGCACCTGCAAAGGCCAGACCTAGATAGCCTGACTTTATATAAGGCTACTCCGTCTTCAGCTAATCCCTTTGGCTATACCGGTCAAATCGCCCTGCGCGAGCAGTTGGTCATGACCCCCGGCGTACAAGAAATATTGCGTAAACCACCCAATCAAATCACTACCGAAGAACTCGAAGCCAAAGCCACCCAAGAAGGTATGCGCACCATGTTGCAGGACGGTATTCTGAAAGTAATTGCTGGCCAAACTACGCTGGAAGAAGTTTATCGAGTCGTGGGCTAAAGGGGTTGTATTTTAAGGGGTTATAGAGTAATATAGACAGGTCTTATGGAGAGTACAGCCCGGAAAATTGAAGCCAAGTATAAAAAATCGCAGATTGTTGACGTGCGCAGCGGTGATACTGTTCGCGTACACCAAAAAATCCGCGAAGGCGGTAAAGAGCGCGTACAGGTTTTTGAAGGCCTGGTTATCCGGGTTTCCCGCACCGGTAGCCTTTCCAGCACTATAGCTGTCCGGCGTGTAGCCAGCGGCGTGGGCGTAGAAAAAACCTTCCTTTTGCATTCACCCGGCATTCTTAAAGTGGAAGTTACCAAGCGTACAAATGTCCGCCGCAACTACCTAACTTACATGCGCGAACTAACCGGCAAGAGTACCCGTCTAACTGGCGTTGAGTTTGATAAAGAAGCCGTGAACGCTGTTCGTGATGAAAAGGCTGAAGCCGAGGAGGCAAAAATACATGCCGATGCCGAGGCTAATTATGACCCAGAGGCCGCTAAGGCCGAAAAAGCCGAAGAAAAGGCTGAAGCTGAAGCTGCCAATGCCGAAGCCCTCAAGTCCGATGCCGAAAAGCTAGAAGAACAACCCGTTGAGCGCGCCGAAGCCAAGGGTGCAGCCGAACCGCAAAGCAAACCCGAGTAATTATTAAAATTTAGACCTGAGCTATAATCTATAGCATATGGTTGGTATAGATGAAGTGGGGAGGGGATGCTGGGCTGGCCCGCTGCTGGTAGTCGCGGCCAGAGAGAAAGATAAATTGCCAGACGGGCTCAAAGACTCCAAGTTATTAAGCAAGACCCAGCGTGAAAAATTACTTAACAAGTTAAGTAATTCTTGCGAGTTCGGTGAGGGCTGGGTCAGCGCCACAGAAATTGACGAACTGGGTTTGGCAGGCGCCATGAGGTTGGGCGTAGAAAAAGCTCTAACCGAGTTGGAGGCCCGGGACGACGAAGAAATTGTCTTGGATGGCAACGCCAACTACTTACCAAAGCACTTCACTAATGCTAAATGTTTAATAGATGCCGACGCCATGGTTCCGCTTGTGTCTGCTGCCAGTATTTGTGCTAAAGTGCGGCGGGACGCCTATATGAGTAAGCTCAAAGATACCCATCCGGCCTACGGTTTTGATAAGCATGTGGGCTATGGCACTGCAGCGCACAAACTGGCTATTGAGCAAAACGGTGTTTTGGAAGGCATCCACCGCCTCAGTTTCAAGCCAATCCAATTATTATCATGAAGACGACTATTAGAGGAAAACAGGCGGAGAGCGCCGTCGCGGAGCAGTTGCTCCGCGACGGCTACGACATCCTCGCCCAAAACTGGAAGACCAAAGTCTGCGAAATTGACGTCATCGCCCGGAAAGATAAGGTAATTTATTTTGTGGAGGTAAAATATCGCGCCCAAGCCGGCCAAGGCGACGGCCTGGCCTATATCACGCCGCAAAAACTGAATAAACTGCACTTTGCAGCCAGAATCTGGACTCAGCATAATAATTGGGATGGCGACTACAGCCTATTAGCCGCCAGCGTAACCACTGACGGCCTGAACTACATTATCGAAGAAATTATCGAGCTATAAACATTCGGGAAGCGATGAACGAGCTTAGCGAGATTCAGGGTTGGGCGCATCCGCATAATGGCCATCAACTGATGGAACACTTTCAAATAATTCCGTTTGCGTTCCCCACAGATGGTATTGCATCTCTCGATGCTCCCGTCGGTGCTGCGGATAGGGCATTGCCGGGGCGAACTTGACCGTGACCTCAGCGCCTCGGAATGAACCTAATCGGTCCGAGCCGACCACCACCCCGGGGACAATGGGAACCTGGGCACGCTCGGCGGCCTCAAAAATACCTCTGGTGGGAAAACCGGGTTTGATACCTGGTGTGCGGGTGTTCGGCGAGCCATAAATGACTTCAAGCCTGCCGGCCTCAAGTGGCTCAACCATCGTTGGTATTACGTCCCGTGAAGCCCGTTCGCCTTCTTTAGGGCGGTCTATAGCCTTGGCCCCCATCCAGCGTAGATATGCTCCAATTACGGGCATGTATACCTTTTCGCGTCTCCCAATTACGACAACTGCTCTGTCTGGTACGACCGCGGGGACCCATAGGACATCGCTAAAGTGCAGATGATTCAGGGCTAAAATCGCGCCGCCTTCTTCGGGAATATTCTCCACTCCTCCAGCGGAAAGGCCAAACGCAAATGAGCCAAGCTTATTAAAAAAACGATGGCTTTTTTCGTAGACAAACCTCGCCGCCGGACCTTCGTGCTCACCAAATCTTCTATCTGCACCTGTCATTATTTGCAATAGTATAGTTAAAATTTTATTATAATTCCATAAAGAACTTTTAATTTCTTTGATAAGTTGCTATAATGATTATCAGTTGTCCGGCCGCGAAAGGTCGGATTTTTTCATAGAAAGACCACAATTTAGAGAAGGAGAAAAGTATGGAAATGGATTTTAAACAACTGGCAGGCGCCATCAGGGTGATTGCCGAAGAGAAAAACCTGCCCGAAGAGCAAGTTCAGGACATTGTCCAGCAGGCCCTGGCTGCCGCTTGGCGCCGTGATTACGGCGACCGCGAGCAAGAAGTGCGCGTGACTATGAACCTGAACACCGGTGAAGTAACAGCTTTTGTCACCAAAGAAATCGTTGAAGAAGTTGAGGACGACCGGGCGCAAATCAGCCTAGCCGCCGCCAAAGTAATGCGCAAAAACGCCAAAGTTGGCGAGACCGTTGAAATCGAGCAAAAAGTCGAAGATTTTGGCCGCGTTGCCGCCCAAACCGCTAAGCAGGTTATTTTGCAGCGTTTGCGTGAAGCCGAACGCGAGATTGTTATGGCCGAGTTCGAAGATAAAATCGGCACTGTCGTTAACGGCGTAGTTAGCCGCGTGGAAGGCCGGGTGGTGCGCGTAGAGCTCGGTCGGGGGCAAGGTTTAATGCCCGCCAGCGAGCAAATCCAAAACGAACGTTACTACCCGGGGCAACGGCTGAAATTTTTCCTAAAAGACGTCGAGAAAAACTTCCGCGGGCCGCAGCTGATTGTCAGCCGTGGCGCCAAAGAATTTGTAGAACAATTGTTCCGTTCGGAAGTACCGGAGATGGATAACGACGCCGTAGAAATCAAGGCTATCGCCCGAGAAGCCGGCGTGCGCAGCAAGATTGCCGTTAAGAGCAATGTGCAAGGCGTAGATCCGGTCGGCACCTTTGTGGGCGGTCACGGTACCCGAATTAACGCTGTCCGTGATGAGATTGGCAGCCAAGAGATGATTGACATCGTAGTTTGGGATGAAGACCCGCAAACTTTCATTGCTAACGCCATGAAGCCGGCCAACGTCGAGCGCGTGGAAATTAACAAAGATAGCGGCAAGGCCAAAGTTGTGGTTGCCGAAGACCAGCTGAGTATTGCTATCGGTAAATCCGGCCAAAACGTCCGTCTGGCAGGCAAACTTGCCGGCTACGAGCTGGACGTTGATGCCGACAACGCGGCTCCAAAGGAAAAAGCCGACACAACAGCTGTCGATGAACCAGCCTCTAAAGTTGAAGTTGAATCAAAGCCCGTTGTGCAAAAGTTAAAGAAAAAATCTGAGCTGGAAGATTCACTGCTAAAGGCTATCGAAGAACACGGACAGTCGCAATAGCAATATAATCCTCATGCTACAATGTGCTAATGGAGCCATTTGTTAGTCCAAATGAGCCGGCCCTGGCCCCTGACAACCAGGCTAATCAGCCACCTCAATATTTCGAAGAAAAAGTAAAACTTTTTAAAATAGTTCGTTTCTTCGGACTGAGTTTTTTGTTCGTTGAAGTCTTTATTCTAATATTGAGTATTTTAAACAAGAAAGATGGAACGTTACAATCTCTCCTCGTAGTTGCCTTTTGGGTATTTTTTTTGGTTAACGTTATTCTTCTTATCGTATCATTGACAACAGCCCGGAGGCTTAAAAACCCAAATATAGTCGTGCATTCCTTAACATATTGTTTGAGCGTAATACCATGGCTTTTTGTACTTTTACTAATTAACTTCAACCAGAGCTTCACAAGCTTTTAAAAGAGAAATTGGCACTCTTGACATGAGAGTGCTAACGCGTGCTATACTGGTTGCGTAATATGATTCCAAATAGTCCTGATTTTCAAGAGTTTTTGAATCACCTGACCAACAACGCGTTGCAGAGCTTAAAGCACGCCGATGCAATCGCGAGGGCCAGTGGCAGTGCTTATATTGGTACCGAGCATCTGCTGCTGGGAGTTTTGGCCCAGAACGAATCAATGGGGGCCAAAATCTTAGAGGGCGCAGGTATCACTCTGGACCGGGCGCGTCTGGCGTTAAATCTCACGCCCAAGACCTTAGTTATCAACATTGGCGGTAAAGGTTTATCCGAAACCGCCAAACTTACCCTGAAAATGGCTTGGGAAATCGCCCAGGAGTTTAACCAGGACTACTGTGGCACCGAGCACATTTTATATAGTATTCTGAGCCAAAAGAACGCCCGGGCTACCACTTTGCTGCGCGACATGAGTGTGGATATTGATGGGCTTAGCAACGAGGTGGAACAATTCTTGAGTCGCCAACAAAGCGAAGATACTGACCGGGCTAATGGTACACGTGGACGCGGTAAAGGCGCGCGCAGCAAATCCGCCCTGGAGTTTTTCGGCACTGATTTAACCGAGATGGCTAAAAACGGTAAGCTGGATCCGGTAGTTGGCCGCGAAGCTCAAATAAAGCGGGTCATCACTATCCTGAATCGCCGTACCAAAAATAACCCGGTACTGATTGGCGAGCCGGGCGTTGGTAAAACCGCTATCGTGGAAGGCATTGCGCAGCGAATTATTAGCGAAGAAGTGCCCGATAGCTTGCTGGATAAGCGAATTATTACTTTGGACCTGGCCGGCATGATTGCCGGTACTAAATACCGCGGTGAATTTGAAGACCGCTTGAAAAAAGTCATCGCCGAGCTGGAGCAGGACAAAAACACCATCATCTTTATCGACGAGCTGCATCTAATTGTGGGAGCCGGTTCGGCTGAAGGCAGCATGGACGCCGGCAATATCTTAAAGCCATCGCTGGCCCGCGGCAGAATCCGCATGATTGGCGCCACCACCACCGACGAATACACGCGCTACGTAGAAAAAGATGCCGCGCTGGAGCGCCGTTTCCAACCGGTACAGGTGCCGGAGACTAATGTCGCCGAAACTCTGGCAATCTTAAAGGGCCTGCGCCAACATTACGAGGAATTCCATGGTGTAAAGGTCAGCGATGAAGTCCTGGCCGATACCGTACAGTTTGCCCGGCGCTACATCAACGACCGTTATATGCCGGACAAAGCGATTGATTTGCTGGACGAAACCTCGGCCTATCTGCGCGTAAACAAGGGTAAAACTCCGCCCCAGCTGCGCCAGCTGCAAAAGCAACTCAAACTTATCAATACCCGGATTGAAGATGCCGTAGACACGGAAGACTACGAAAAAGCCGCCCGCGAAAAGCAGCAAGCCAGCCAAATAACCGACAAAATCAAGGAGCTGGAGACCAAACACAAAACCGGCAAACCAATAACTATCACGTCTGACGACGTGGCTGAAACCGTCGCCCGTATGACCGGCATTCCGGTTACTAAAGTCATTCGCTCCGAAGCTACCTATTTAGTAAATCTGGAAAAGAACCTGGGCAAATATGTGATTGGCCAGGAGGAGGCCGTGACGACGGTCGCCAAGGCCGTGCGCCGCAGCCGTTCGGGTATTTCCAGCGAAAAACGGCCCATTGGTTCGTTTGTTTTCCTCGGTCCTACCGGAGTAGGCAAGACTGAGTTGGCCAGGGTTCTGGCTCGTGAATTTTTTGGCTCGGACGACGCCTTAATCAAGATTGATATGAGCGAGTTTGGCGAGCATCACACAGTAGCCAGGTTAGTCGGAGCCCCGGCAGGCTATGTCGGCTATGACGATGGCGGCCAACTGACCGACAAAATCCGCCGCCAACCGTACAGTGTGGTGCTGTTTGACGAAATTGAAAAAGCCCACCCGGATGTATTTAATATGTTGCTGCAAATTTTGGAGGACGGTGTTTTATCCGACGCTAAGGGCCGCAAAATTGACTTCACCAATACTATCGTAATTATGACCAGTAACATCGGTGCCGAAAAGCTGCAAAAAGAGGCCAGCTTCGGCTTCGGCGCGGCCACCATGCAGGATATGAATAATCTTGATGAGCTGCATGAGTCCAATCAAAACAAGGTTCGCGACGACCTAAAGAAAATGTTGCGGCCGGAACTGCTCAACCGTATTGACAAAGTTATTGTCTTCCGCGCTTTGACCAAAAAAGACGCTCTGAAGATTTTGGACATTCAGCTGGAAGATCTACGCTCCCGCTTAGTCAAAAAGGGCATTGGCCTGCAGGTAAACAAAGCCGCCAAAGAATATCTGCTAGAAGAGGGCTATGATGCTCACAATGGCGCCCGGCCAATGCGCCGGTTGCTGCAAGAGACTCTAGAAGACGCCATTGCCGCCGGCCTGTTAGATGATAGTTACCATAAAGGCGACATCGTTAATGTCAGCGCTAAAAAGTCGGCTAAGAGCAAAGAACCGGAACTTACCTATTCAGCCGCGGCTGAGTAAGCCAAGCTTGCTATAATCTAAAGTGTTGAAAAACTCCAAAAAGTTTATTGGGTTTTTATTGATACTGCTGGTGCTGGCGGCTCCTCTGGTCGCATGGTGGCAGAGCAACGCTCTTTATGATTGGTATCGCCTGCGCGATTACACGCCACCCGCAAGCATTGTCAGCTTAGCCAACCAGGATACGTTCAAACCCTACACTCGGCATTTGTTTTACGTCAATCGCCCGCAACTGCTTAATACGGTGGCTAGTTTCCGCCAGGATTGTCCGGAGAACGAGAATACTATCGTCCTAGGCTGTTATCACTCCGGCCAGCAGGGTATTTATATCTATAATGTCCAGGATTCAGCGCTGGCCGGAGTCCAGCAAGTCACCGCGGCCCACGAAGTGCTGCACTCGGTCTATGCCCGCCTTAGCACCAAGCAGCGTAACTATGTAGACGGATTGCTGGAGAATTATTATAAAAATGACCTGCACGACCCGCGCGTGCTAGACGAAGTAAAACTCTACCAACAGACTGAGCCCAATGACGTGATGGACGAAATGCACTCGACTTTTGGCACCGAAATCGCCAGTTTGCCATTGCCGCTGGAAAAATATTACCAGCAGTACTTTTCTAATCGCCAGGCCATTGTGACCTTCGAGCAAAACTACCAGGGGGAGTTTACCAACCGCGAAAATCAGGTTAATGCCGATGATACTCAACTGGCAGGGCTAAAGCAGCAAATCGACAGCGAGGAACAATCTTTGAGCCAACAATCTGCTCAAATTAATTCTGACCGGGCGCACCTGGATAGTTTGCGCAGTTCCGGCCAAACCGATGCCTATAACGCCGCGGTTGGTCCCTTTAATGATGAAGTTAGTGCCTATAACCAAGGAGTTGACCAGCTTAAAAACGATATTGCCAGCTACAACGACTTAGTGAACTCGCGCAATGCTATCGCCCAGGATTTGGCCAGCCTGGACAAGGCGCTGGATACTCGGCTTAGCACCCAGTCCGCCCAATAACACCTTGCTTATGCTTGCAAAACTACAGACTAGACGCCACAATTTCTAGATGGCTAGGTCAAGTGAGAGACTCCGGACTGTAGATGTAATTAGGCCCTTCGTTGAAGCGGCCGAAGAAGTCGCCCCGATTCAAATTTTCGGCGGTGTACTCACAGACGCACTTATTGATGAACGTACAGTTATACTCCCCGACGAAAGACGGGTTATTGCGCCTTTTGATTTGGAATCATACACTGTCCGCTCTGATGGCACTAAACGAGACATAGATGTACTGGTTCCCACCACGGACAGAACAATAGTCCGGGAAGTAAAAGACCTCGCTGATACAGAGATTGGAAAACGTCTGAAAAGATCAGTATTCGGCCTTAGGCCGGCGGCAGTCCTCGAGCGCCAAATACGCAGCCCTAAGGGGTTGAGTGCCAATAAAACGGTACTGGCAGATCGCTATGTTACCACGAGAGAAGATGGCCAGATTATAGAAGCAAAAAAAGCCTTAATTCCATTCGCGGCGAAAATGAACCTGGAAACACTGGAACCCTGGCGACTGGCACTTGGATATGATGACGATAACTCCCTGCCGATTACTGGCCCTTACGCGAACGTCCTAAATTATATGACTCGGTCTATCAGCGGCCTGCGACCAAAGGACGATGAGAAAATACACAAAATGGTAGAGCTGATGGCTCGGAACCATCCTGAAGGTATAGACTGGATTAATGACGGTCCGGGCAGTAGCCAGGTGGAGTTTGCCCGGGTACTGCAAAAACTGAACGGTCTGGGCACTGTAACACTCGGGGGTGCAATCGAAGTAACGCCGTGTGAAGAAGATTTACTAGCGCACCCGATGTTCTTACTCAAAAGACATGACGCCAGCGTCCAGCAGGATGTTTTGGACTTCACTAGAAAGAAAGCCGCAGCTATGAGGCGCGCCGAGTCTATGGAATGGCTTGTGACGTATTGGCAGAAACTCAGCTTAGAGAGTGTATTCAAGGGAATTGTCCATAATAAGTAGCGTCGCAGGGGTCTGTTAAACTAGGAGTATGGCTAAGAGTCTAGGGGTTAAATACGTATGTTCCAATTGCGGCAATATGACTGCCAGTTGGACCGGGCGCTGCAGCAATTGTGGCGAGTGGAATACTCTGCAGCCGCAGGTAGAAGTCAGCACGGCTACAGCCGGCAGCAGCGGCAAAAGCTTATTAATAGAGTCTGTTACTAAAGCCGTGACCAGCCAAACACCGCGCCTGGCGACGGGAATGCCGGAAGTGGATGAAGTGCTGGGCGGCGGTATCGTGGCTGGCAGTGTTAATTTGCTGGCCGGACAACCTGGCATTGGCAAAAGCACTTTGCTGTTGCAGCTGGCTTATAACTTATCCAAAAAATACAAAGTTTTGTATGTCAGCGGCGAGGAGTCGGCCCGGCAAATTGGTTTACGGGCTGAACGCTTGGGCGCCCAACATAAAGACTTGCAGCTGGCCGTTTCTAATGTAGCCAATGATATTGCCGCCACTATCGCCAGCGGCGGCTTTGACGTGGTGGTCGTGGATTCTATCCAAGCCATCGCCGTTAACGAAATTAATTCGGCCGCCGGCAACGTCAGCCAAATAACCAACAGCACCCAGCTACTAACGGCTGCGGCTAAGGCGACAAATACGGCGCTGCTGTTGGTTGGTCACGTAACTAAAGAAGGTTCGATTGCCGGACCGAAGGTTTTAGAACATATCGTCGACGTAGTGCTGCAGCTGGAAGGCGACCGTTACGGCGGCTTCAAGATTTTGCGGGCAGTTAAAAACCGCTACGGCAGCACCAACGAAGCCGGAATTTTTGAAATGCTAGACGATGGCCTAAAAGCCGTAGACAACCCATCTGCCGCCTTATTGGCCGAGCGCCAAATCAGCGACGGCTCCGTCGTGCACGCAACCATGGAGGGCAGCCGGCCATTATTGGTAGAAGTCCAGGCTCTGGTAAACCCAACCAGCTATGGTTATCCCAAACGCACCGCTAGCGGCATCGATTTGAACCGGGTGAATCTATTGGTGGCAATGCTGGAGCGTCGAACCAAGCTGAAGCTGGCCGACAAAGACATTTATATAAATATCGTTGGCGGGATTAAGCTGACCGAGCCGGCGGCCGACCTGGCTATCTGCATGGCCATCGCGTCGGCCGCCAAGGGCATGCAGCTAAAACAAAATGCTGTAGTATTTGGCGAAGTTGGCCTGTCCGGCGAGGTCCGCCACGTGCCGTTTATAGAGAAGCGCATTGCTGAAGCCAAAAAGCTTGGTTTCAAGGCCGCCATCGGACCAAAAGTCCGCAGCGGTAAAAAACCGCCAATGCTTTTATCGGTACCAGATATCAGAACTGCTCTGAATACATTCCTAGAGTCAGACCAGCCTAAGCCAAAATTAGAGATCAAAGAAAGATAGTTTTAACTATACCGGAGGACTAGTTGTGGACTGGTTCCCATTGGCGTCTTGTACGTAGTAAGTCGCATTAGTGTTAGCCACTGTCGCTGTGCAACTAGTAGGACCAGTACTATTACAGGTTATCGCCGTTCCGTTTCTGTAGATAGTATATGGCGCAGTACCACCTGACCAGCTAAAACTAATACTTGTATTAGATCTGCTTGCCGTAAAGCCGGTAGGCCCTGCAGCAGTGAAATTAACTGTAGCATTGGCGCTGTTGGCGCTGTAAAGCACGCTGTCTATAACTTGAACCGATATAGTCTCTGATCCGCTGCCTGTAATCGGGTCGAAAGTAACTGAATCGCTTGGATCGCTCACAGGCTTTGATTGAACCACCTGACCATTGACTAAGAGGTTAATAGTGCCTGGGAATTGCGGGTAATTCGGATCATTTAACGGATGGGTGCCGGCTGAAACTGTGGCTGTAACAGTGCAGCTATCATTGCAGTTTATCGGTAAATTATTAGGGTCAGTAGCGTCCAGACCGTTGATAAACCAAGGAACATCCACGGATGGAAGTATGTCGCCGCAAATATGTACGTTGTCAGTAGTGCCGCCCGCAGCATTATTGCTGACCGATGTCTCTCCTACATTAGGGCTGCCGCCAGAGAATATGTCCACATTCCAGGTGGAAGTATTAGAGTTGGTGCTAGTATCTTTGGCCAATGCTGGCGTGCAGTTATTAGCTATTTTACCGGAAACTTTATCGATAGTCTGGTTGGAGTTGTTGCTGCCAGAGCCTTTGCCAACGTACCAGGACGGGAATAGGTCATTGCTGGGACTGGGTTCGATGTCGCCATAGTGGATGTGATTATGGACCACAAATGCCGGCTCTGACTTAATGTCTGATGGTTGCGTCCAGTTAACAGGAGTAGGTATGGTCGCGGCGGCGGCCTCCATCAGGCCGCGAGTCATAGGCTCGGTCAGGGTTTCCATAGCTGCACCGTGGGCGGCCGAAAGATCGACATTGCGTTTGTGATTACCGACCCAAGAAACTACGGCAAACTGGGTTGACCAGCTGGTCATCAAGCCATCGAAACCATTGTTGGTGGTACCGGTTTTGACGGCAAAGTCCCAACCGTTGTCGCGCTGGAACTTGTAACCGCCACGGCTGAGCGGCGTACAAGTGGTGGCGCTGCAGCTGCCGGGCAGGTAGCTGGCATTGGGGTCCGAGGCCATGCTATCAACGATGTAAGCGGCATCTTTTTTGACAACCTGAGTACCTTTGGGCTGTGTCCACTTGTAGAGCGTTTTATTGGCGGCGTCCTGAATTTGCATGATATAGGTGTGCGGGATGGCGTTGCCTAGACGGCCGAGCGTAGCGAGGCCGTTGACGTGGTCGTCCAGGTGCAAGAAAGCACCGTCGCCAATGGCCGAAGCGCCGTAACACTGGGTGGTCTGGGTCAAAGCCGTGTCCGCATAGCAGTTATAAGATTTGAGGCTCTTCGATTGGTCGTAACTATTGTCCATCATTGCCGAGGCAGTGCTAATTACTGAATTTATAGATTGTACGCGGTCGGTGCTTTTATCTGTGGGCGAAGATTCTAGCATGGCTTTAACGGCTGGCACATTGCGCGAACCGCCCATTGCGTAACGTAAGGTGAGTGGTCCCGGGTATATAAAGTCATAGTCTTCCAGGCAGTTACCGCCGTTTTTGGGCAAGGCTTTGTTGGTACAAGGATAGCCAGGCAACGGCCCCTGGCTGTCATAGAGGACTGAGCCGGCACCGACATTATTATTGTTATTAATCAGCGTGGTGTAGTCGTAGGGCTTAAAGCTGGAGCCGGGCGGTATCAAAATACCGGCGGCATAGTTATTCTGCCCGTGGTCCGGATCATTGAAGTCAACGCCTCCCACTAAGGCCTCAATCTGGCCGGTTGGCACGTTCTCTAAAACCGTAGCTTCTTCGTCCGCCGCGCCGCCGGTCAAGCGCTGCACGTTGGGTAGGTTAGAGGCCACAACCTGTTCGGCCTTGCTTTGCAGGTCTACATCCAAAGTGGTGATGACTTTCCAACCGCCAACCTTAGCCGTCTGGCCGGCAAACTGCTGGTCTAGCTGAGTTTTGGCGGCCAGCACAAAATATGGCGCCTTAATGCCGGCATATTTCGTGGATTGCGGTTGCACCTCAGCTAAAATATCAACCTTCTTAGCGGCTGCGTCCTGGGCTTTGGTAATCTTGCCGGTTTGCTCCATGGAATCCAGCACGTAATCATAGCGGGCTATGAAGGCCGGCTTATCAAAATAACTGCCGGCGTACGGCGAATACACCGAAGGCGATTTAGGGATAGCCGCCAGCATCGCGGCTTCCGGCAAAGTCAGGTCTTTAGCGTTTTTGTGGAAATAATCGGAAGCCGCGGCTTGAACGCCGTAATCTACGCCGCCATATGGCGCGGCGTTCAGATAGCCGGTCAGAATCTCATCCTTGGTATAGGTGCGTTCCAGTTCCACCGCCAGGATTAATTCTTTGGCCTTGAGGCTAATGCTGCGGCTTTGGTTGAAATCCTGGGTAAGCTTCACTAACTGTTCCGTGATAGTACTGCCGCCCTGTGTGCTGCCGCGGTGAAAAACATCAACGTAGGCCGCCCGGATGACGCTTTTTACGTCAAAACCCCGCTCACTATAAAAATTACGATCCTCGGTGGCTATAGTCGCCTCTTTCATGTAAGTGGAGATGCTATCACCGGATACGGGAACTCGTTTAACGGCGTTATAATCCTGCCAAAGCAGGGTTTTGCCGGTGCGGTCGTAGTAACTAATGCTGCCCCCCAGGTTGCTGCCGGAAATATCAGTTACGTCAGGCAGGTCTTTGCGGAAATAGGCGAAAACCGCCAAAGTGAGTATAAACATTACCAAAATGCCGATGCCCACAATTTTTAGCGCCATAATGCCACCGTCACGGCTAAACCAGTATTCTTTCAGGTGCGAAGGGCGCATACGCCACCAAAAACGTTTAAAGCGCGATTTAGGCAAACCACGCAAACGATTGACCTTGCGCAGGCTCTTAGCCTCTTTCAGGGCTGTAAATTTTTCGCCCATAGAGCGGTTAATCTTCAGCTGTTTACCACTGCGTGTAGTTACATATTTACTGGGTTTCTTGGGTCTATTGCTGGAGCTTTTGGCACTCATAAACTGTGGTATTCTTGGATTCCCTCTTGCAACTATTATAGCAAAAGCCTTCGAAAGCATAAGTATGATAGTTAAGTTCGCCAACAGGGGCAGCGCTGAGGTATACTAATACCCATAATTATGATTATTCATCTGAGAAAGACCTTATGAGTTTAAGCGAAGACCTGGCCTGGCGCGGCCTTATCAAGGATAAGACTTTTAACGATACCAAGTGGTTGGATGAACCACGGACTTTTTATCATGGCGTAGATGCCTCCAGCGACAGTATGACCATCGGCAATTTGGCGGCGATGTTGCTGGCCCGGCGTTTGATCGATGCCGGCTGGAAAGCTGTGCTGCTGGCCGGCGGCGCTACCAGTTTGATTGGTGACCCCAAAGACACCGAAGAGCGCGAATTAAAACCGCGCGAAGAAGTCCAAAAAAACGTCGCGGCTATCAAAGAGCAAATCAATAAATTATTTGCTGGCAAAGATTTTGCGTTGGTAGATAATTACGACTGGTTCGCCGACGTTAAATACCTGGATTTTCTGCGCGACATCGGCAAAAATTTCGCCGTAAGCGAGCTGATGCAGCGCGAGTTTGTTAACCAACGCATGGACTCCGGCATTAGTTATGCCGAGTTCAGCTACTCCTTAATTCAGGGATACGATTATCTTCAACTGTTTAAGAACCACAGTACGGTATTGCAAATTGGCGGCTCCGACCAGTGGGGCAATATGCTCTCCGGGGTTTCGCTCATTCGTAAAAAGGAAAGCCAGGAAGTCCAAGCGCTGTCTATGCCGCTGGTTGTTAACAAAGCCACCGGTGTTAAGTTTGGCAAGAGTGAAGAGGGCGCCATTTGGCTGGATCCCGCCAAAACCACGCCTGAACAGTTCTACCAATTTTGGATTAATACCGATGATGCAGATGTGGAGGACTATTTAAAGGTATTTACTTTACTTGGCCAAGATGAGATTGAACAGATTATGAAGTTACAGTCAGAAGATCCGGCAAAACGTATGGCTCAGGTCAGGCTCGCTGACGCGGTTACGATATTAGTACACGGACAAGAAGGCTTAAATATTGCCCAAGAACATAGGAGCCGTATAACCGGCTCGGCAGATCCGTCGAACGGCGAGCACATTAAGCTGGCTACCGGTATATCTGTTGTGGATGCCCTGGTCAAAACCGGCCTAGCCGATTCTAATTCGGAAGCCCGTCGTCTGCTTGAAGACAAGGGTGTTTACGTGAATAACCAGCCTTATGATAAAGAGACATTAGAAGCTGGCGACTTCGAAGATGGCAAACTGCTACTCAGAAAAGGTAAAAAACTGCAGAATTCGGCTCTGGTAGAATTAGAATAGGATGCCCAAACAAACAACCGCCAAAAAACCAGTTAAGAAGGCTCTAAAAAAAGCCGACCAGTACGATGACCCTAAGTATAATTATCAGGATTACTGGGCCGGCCGGGAGTACGAACATGCCGCCGAAGAAATGGCTATCAAACGGCTGCTTAAAGGCATGCATTTTGCCAACGCTGTGGATGTCGGCGGCGGCTATGGCCGGCTGAGCCTGTTTTTAACTAAATTCGCCGATAAAGTCACTTTGGCCGAACCTAGCCGCCAGCAGCTAGATATTTCCAAAATCTATCTCAAAGACGCACCGACCGTCCATAGTAAGCTGTGGCAGGCGGCTGACCTTAAAATGCCAGATGAATCCGCTGACTTGGTGCTAGTTGTGCGGGTGTTGCACCATTTGCCGGATCCGGCTGCTGAGCTCAAGGAAATTGCTCGGGTGCTCAAACCGGGTGGTACGTTTATTCTGGAATTCGCCAACGATGCCCACTTTTTGAACCGGGTGCGCTATGGGGTGCGCGGCAAGCGCGTGCCAAAAACCCCCGTAGATATCCGCTCCGAAGCCAACAAAGACGACATACCCTTTGTTAACCACCACCCCAAAGTCATTATCAAACTATTGCATGATGCCGGATTCAAGGTAGAAACTGCCTTATCCGGATCTAACCTGCGTTCGCCGCGCCTCAAAAAAGTCCTGGGCAAGAATGTTTTGCTGGGCCTGGAAAAGGGCATGCAACCGCTGCTAGCTCCGGTCTACTTTGGCCCCAGCATCTGGCTCCGCCTCAAAAAGAAGTAATCGCTTGCTAAACTGTAGTAAGTGACACTTGATTCGCCGATAACTGAGTTAAAGGGAGTGGGAGATGAGCTGGCTAAAAAGCTGGCGATTCTTGGCGTGCATACGCTGGGTGATTTGATTGATAATTTCCCGCGGCGCTATGAAGATTATTCGCAGATTATGCCGGTGGCTCAGCTGCGGCCTGGTCCGGTGACTATCCAAGCCAAAGTCGGCCAGATAAACGGCCGCTATGTACGCCGCGGACTGCATATCACCGAAGCGATTGCTTCAGACGAGTCCGGCAGCGTCCGGCTTATCTGGTTTAACCAGCCATACCGCGCCGGCGCTATCAAAGCCGGTACCGACTACTTTATCGCCGGCGAATACCAGCTGGGGCGCGGCCGCTTCGCGATTATGAATCCGTCTATGGAGCTAGTCAGCGATTTTCCAATCAGCACTGCCCGGATTATCCCGATTTACCGCGAAACGGCCGGCCTCAAATCGCCGACTATCCGCAAACTGGTCCGCGAGGCTATCGGCCAAGTCAATGAGCTACCTGAACACTTGCCGCAGTGGCTGCTGGAACAGGAGGATTTGAACGTTTATGCCCGGGCAGCGACCGAGATGCACTTTCCCAGCGGCGCCAAAGCCCTATCCAGAGCCAAAAAGCGCCTGGGCTTCGAGGAAGTTTTCCAGCTCAGCCTGGCAGCGCTGCTCAATAAGTACGAACTATATAAGGATAAGAGTCTGGCGATACCTTTCAAGGAAGAGCTGGCCAAAGATTTCGTGGCGAAACTGCCTTTTAAGCTGACTGACGCCCAACGCAAAGTAATCTGGCAGATTTACAAAGATTTAGAGAAGACCCAGCCGATGAACCGGCTGGTCGAGGGCGATGTTGGTTCCGGCAAAACTGTGGTGGCCGCCATGGCCGCGCTAATGGCCATGGAACAAGGCTACCAAGTGGCGTTTATGGCGCCCACGGAGATTCTGGCCCGCCAGCACGCCGAGACCTTATATAAGTTATTAGACAGCGTTGGTTATGGCAGCCAAGTCGGGTTGCTGATTGGCGCGCTCAAACCGGCGCAAAAAGAGGAAGTCCAGAAACGAATCGCCAGCGGCGACATCAGGTTGATTATCGGCACACATGCCTTGATAAGCGAAAAGGTCGATATGCACAAACTGGGTTTAATTGTGATAGATGAGCAGCACCGCTTTGGCGTGGCTCAGCGTAAAAAATTGCAGGCCAAAGCTGGCCACATGCCGCACGTCTTGCACATGACGGCCACTCCGATTCCGCGCAGCCTGGCGTTGACACTTTACGGCGAGCTGGACATTTCTATATTGGATGAGCTGCCGCCCGGCCGCCAGGAAATTAAGACCAAGATTTGCTCGCCTAATTCCACCAAGCAACTTTACGTGCAGATTGATAAAGAACTGGCGGCCGGGCGGCAAATGTTCGTGGTCTGCCCGCTGATATCAGAGACCGATATAACCAAAGGTCTCTCGGTTGAGGAAGTCTACGAAAAACTAGCCAAGCACGCTTTTAAGCATCGCAGGGTTGCCATGCTGCACGGCCAGATGAAATCCGCCGAAAAAGACAAGATTATGCAGGACTTTGTGGCTAAAAAATATGACTTCTTGGTCAGCACTACGGTTATAGAAGTTGGTGTGGACGTGCCAAATGCTACCATTATGCTGATAGAAGGCGCCGAACGCTTTGGTCTGGCGCAGATTCATCAGCTCCGCGGCCGGGTCGGCCGCGGAGCCCACCAAAGCTACTGCTTTTTGATGCTCAGCGACAGTAAAGCCCCGGGGCAACGGCTACGGGCACTGGAAACCACCACCGACGGTTTTAAGCTGGCGGAGCTGGACCTGCGGCTGCGCGGCCCGGGCGCGATTTACGGCAAAATGCAGCACGGTGAACTCGACCTGCGCGTTGCCGAACTATCAGACGTGAAACTGATTGCCGCCGCTCGCCGGGCGGCGCAGGAATTCATCGACAAAAAAGATAACCTCAAAAAATATCCCCACCTCAACGCCAAAGTCACAGCTTTGCGCGCCATAACCAATCTAAACTGATACATCAGGGGCGTTTTAGTTTACGACTAAGCCTAATTATAGTATAATATATATAAATGATCACCAACCAATTTAATAGCGAAACCTTGTCAATGGCAGATAGCTTCGGTCCTGTGCTGTATCGCCGCGAGACTGGACAGGCCGTTGCCGACCATTTCTCGGAACTGGGACAAAACAGAATCATAGTAGCCGATTTTGAAGGCGTAGAGGTTGTAGGCGCGAACTTCCTGAAGATTGCTTTTGAGGGTATTAAGAACCGGGCCCCGGAGCGGAGTTTTAGGGCGCCAATGATAGCCTTTAGGGGCCTAAGCGAAGACATACGGGCCGAAGTAGAGCTAGTGCTTAGTAGCCCTCATTCGCCCATAGCCGCGCTGGCAGTTCGTGGTGATGGCCAGCTGGGTGTGGTTACCCGGCTAGATGGCGCTAGAGCCGCTTTTGATGCGGCCACGCAACTGACCGCTGAAAACGGTTCTTTCTTAGTCCGCGATTTAGCCAAAACTATAAACATCGGCACACCGGACGCCAATACACGCTTAAATGTCTTGCGCCAAGCTGCCGCAGTAGCGCGCTGGCACGAACGTTTCCGTGACGGCGCTCCCCGCTATATCTATCGCAGTTTAATAGATGATGATGTGGCGTTATGAGGATTATCGCCGGAAGCCTGAAGGGGCGAATTTTTCACGATCCGCCGGGCCATCACAGCCATCCGATGAGCGAGAAAGCCCGCGGGGCGCTGTTTAACACGCTGGGCGATATTGAAGGCTTAACAGTGCTGGATGCCATGGCTGGCAGCGGCGCACTGGCGTTTGAGGCCATTAGCCGCGGCGCCAAAAGCGCGGTGGCAATTGAGCAAAAGCGCCAACCCTACAAAGCAATCAGCGACAGCATTAAAGAACTGGGCCTGGCAAACCAAGTCAAAGCTATCAATGCTGACGCCGGCGGTTGGAGCAGCCACAATAGCGATAAAAAGTTTGACGTCGTGTTGCTAGACCCGCCGTACCAACACCCCCAACTCAACTTGCTGGATAAGCTCACTAAACATGCCAAAAAGGGAGGTATCGTCGTAGTTTCTTGGCCCGGCCATGAATTACCGCCAGCTTTTGACACCTGCCAGCTGATAATGGACAAAAAATATGGCGACGCCCAGTTGATTTTTTACCGCAAAGTCTCAGAATAAAAGTAATGGTTGATATACCGCGTGACTGGGATGGGTTTCCCGTACAGCTGGATGAACCCGCGGAACAAGTCCGGCATAGCCCCGGCGTTATCAAGAGATTGCTGGGCCGGCTGGCCGCCCGCTCCGCCAGTCAAAAGGATGGAGCTTATTTTAGTGGATACTATTTCGATAAAAAGGGCAGGCCTATCCCGTTCTACCCTGATAGGCCGGAGCCGAGTGACCCTCCCGAAAGTCAGACGGCTAGCCATTTGGGCCAATAACCGTTAAAATACCTCTGTTAAGGGCGAGTGGTGGAATTGGTAGACACGCTAGGTTTAGGACCTAGTGTCGAAAGACGTGAAGGTTCAAGTCCTTTCTCGCCCACCAAAAATAAAAGGAGGTGCTTAAGTGTTAGATACAGCGCAGAAATTGATTCGGGAAACGGCCCAAAAGCTCGGGCTGGATGATAAGCAGATTGACGAGTTGATTGCCATTAATGCCGAACACGATTTTGAAATCGAAATGGAAAACGGCCAGAAATACCAGGCCTATCGAATGCAACACAATAACAAACTCGGCCCCTATAAAGGCGGAGTGCGTTTCCACCCGCAGGTTGATATTGATGAAGTAAAGGCGTTGGCTACGCTTATGAGTTTTAAAACGGCCGCAGTCGGGTTACCGCTGGGCGGCGGCAAAGGCGGAGTAGTAGTCAACCCTAAAGAGCTGACTGAGGCCGAGCTGGAAGAATTATCACGAAAATACGTCCGCGGGCTGCACAAGCATATCGGCCCGGACAAAGATGTTCCGGCGCCGGACGTGAATACCAACGCCAAGATTATTGATTGGATGGTGGATGAGTTTGAACAATTGACAGGCGATAAGACCAAAGCTAGCTTTACCGGAAAGTCTATCAACAACGGCGGTAGTTTGGGGCGCAACGCCGCCACGGGACGTGGCGGCGTGATCGTCCTGCGTGAATTACTGGCTAAAAATAAGAAGAAAACCGCGATAACTTACGCCGTCCAAGGCTTCGGCAATGTCGGCGCTTTTTTTGCCATGGTCGCCCAGAAGGAACAGCCTAGCTGGAAACTGGTAGCGGCCACCGACTCTAGCGGCGGTGTTTATAATCCTGCCGGACTTTCCGCCAGAGCCCTGGGCAGGTATAAAAAGGTCGGCGGTAAGCTATCCGCCTACCAGACCGGTAAAAGTATTTCCAATGAGGAGCTGGTGGGGCTGGAAGTTGATGTACTAGTCCTGGCTGCCCTGGAGGATTCCGTAACCAAGGACAATGTTGAGGAGGTTAAAGCACCGGTGATTCTAGAGCTGGCCAACGGCCCGGTCAGTTATGACGCCTACAAATCTCTGAGCAAAGATAAGAAAATCGTAATTCCGGATATCCTGGCCAACTCCGGCGGCGTGATTGTTAGCTACCTGGAGTGGGTTCAAAATCGGTCTGGCGAGCATTGGCCGGAAGACAAAGTGAATCGTGAACTGGAAAACTACCTGGTGGAAGCCACCGACCAGATCTATGCTTACTCGCAGACCTATAAAATGACCCTAACCGAGGCCGCTTTCGCTGCGGCGATTAAGCGCTTAATTTCTTGAGTTCTTGATAGCGGATAGCTGGCGCGACCGAATAAAGAGCGGCTAACATAAATGCCGCCAGGCTGCCGATAAACGGCACAATTGCCACTAGCCCAATCAGAAAAGATACGCCTATAATTCCCCAGATACTGCCGGAGTATGGCTTAGTCATAGCGGCGCTGCGCTCCATCGCTTCCTTAATGCCGCACTTTGTATCAATCATCACGTAAGGCGCCAGGAAGTATCGCCTAATCATAATCAACCCCGGGATTATCAATAGAATAAGACCCACCAGGATATATAGGTCGATAAGTAGATAAAGCCCCAATAATCGCCAACCCAGTCGCTTCACGACTTGCCAGAGTACGGTGAAATCCAGCGGCTTATGCTCCACGGCGTCCAGCTGGGCGGCCTGGCTCATAATCTGCACAATAGTGCCGGCGGCCAGCACAAACAGGAGCCAAATTATAGAGAAGCCGATAAACGCGCCCCAGGTATAAGTTGATATCGGCGAAAAACTCCAGCCGGAGCTGAAGCTGTCAAAACGATCGGCCCAATGCTGCCCGGTGGCAGAGGCCGGTGACCAAATCCAGCTGTGTAACGAAAAAATCAGGGAGACGGCGAACAGCGGTCCAAAGATCCAGATATTATCCAGGACAATATTCCGGCTGGGTTTAAAAAGTTGAAAAGCGCCTGGCAGATTAAGGGGCGAGTTGGCGCGGGCTCGTTGTCTATTTCTGGCCATATTTTCTGCTCATCATTATATACCCTAAAAATCAATATTGCGCCGGCCAAGCTGGTTATTCTAAACTTAAGTCAGCCATGTGAGGGCTTCCAAAAGATTCCTCCTCGCAGACTACTACACTACTTGGGCGGCACACTCCGGTCACTGCTGATCCCACACTTCTTAACAGTTTCCTTGGTAAACGGGACGAATTTTCGGAACGGTAATTTGCCCTTAATCCAAAGAAGCTCCAACTCTTAAAAAGCCGTTCGCCGCATCTCAAAAACAGATGAAGGCTCTCTTTTATTAACTCAAACTCACTGGAGGAATCTCAAAATGGAAAATATCAACGAAATCAACAAAGCCGTCAATGTGGTAGCTTTTTACTTTAAGAATGCTGGGCAGCGCATGAAGTGCTTCCCTAAGCGGATAGAGTACGATGGCCGGCGGGTCGACTTTACCGAAACCGGCATGCTTCACCCCACGCGCAAAGGCCAGCGCCTGGTGCATGTTTTTGACATGACTGATGGCAACGCCGACTACCGGCTGGAATTTGACGCCGAAAACCTGGATTGGACGCTAGTGTATGTGGCAGACGGACAGTTCGCTACGCACTCAGTCGCAGCTTAATACGGCTGCTCCACAGATACTGCATATCGATTTAAACAGTTGCTTTGCCACTGTGGAGCAGCAAGCCCGCCCGCTGCTGCGCGGCCGGCCGCTAGCCGTCACTAACCGCCTGACCAAAAACGCCTGCGTGATTGCGGCCAGCTACGAAGCTAAAGGCTACGGCGTTAAGGTTGGCATGCGCCTGGGCGACGCTAAGTTGCTGGCTCCGGGCTTGGTTACTTTAGAGACGGACCCGCCCAAATACCACTACGCTTACCAAAAGTTGGTGGGCATTATGAGGAGTTATTCGCCCAACATCAGCATGAAGAGCATCGATGAGGGGATTATTGATTTTAACGGCACCAGGCAGGTGAATAAGCAATCTTTGGAAGCTATCGGCTATGAGATAAAAGCTAGATTAAAAGAAGAGGTTGGCAGCTGGATGAAGTGCAATGTCGGCATCGCGCCTAACCGGTTTTTGGCCAAAACTGCCGCCAGCTTGCACAAGCCGGACGGCCTGGACATCATCAATCACGCTAACCTGCGCTCGGTGTTATCAACTCTGGAACTAACCGATTTAACAGGTATAGCCGAGCGCAACCAGGCGCGATTAAATGCCGCCGGTATTTATACGCCGCTGCAGTTTTTGGATGCCCGGCCGGAGTTTTTGCACGGGCGGGTTTTTAGGAGTGTTTGCGGCGAGGATTGGCACCAGCGGTTGCGCGGCTGGGAGGTAGACGACCACGAATGGAGCACCAAGACTATCGGGCGCCAGTTTGTAATGGATGATTATTCGGCGCCCGAAGAAAAGGTCCGCGGGCGGCTAGCCCATTTGTGTGAAAGCACCGGCCTCAAGCTGCGTTACAAGGGCTTTGCCGCCCGCGGCCTGAGCATTCACATTCGCTACAAAGGCGGCGATTTCTGGCATACGCGCAAGGCTTTTAAAAGCAGCTTTTTTACCAATGCCGAGATTTACCGCCGGGCCACACTACTGTTCAACCAGCATCCGCGGCTGGATTACATCGTGGAAATCGGCGTTAGCTGCTATCTGTTGGAGCCGTCCATCGCCAACCAGATGAGTATCCTGGAAGAAGTTAATAAAGAAGTCGACTTAACAGAGGCGGTGGACGATATCAACCGGCGCTTTGGCAACTACACTATTACTTTTGCCGCCAGCGCCGGCGCCAAAGACAAAATCAAACAAAAAATCCCCTTCGGCACCACCCGCTACTTTGAGTTACTCGTCCAACAGGCTTGAGGTATAATAACGCTTAAGAGTTATGGCACTTCCTACCCAACCATATAAAGGCGCGCGGGATTTTTACCCCGAAGACAAACGCATCCAGAAATACATGTTTGGCAAGATTCGCCAGGTAGTTGAGAGTTTTGGCTACCAGGAATACGACGCGCCGATTTTAGAACCGCTAGAACTTTACAAAGCCAAGTCGGGCGAGGAAATTGTTAATGAACAGACCTACGCCTTCACCGACAGAGGCGGTCGGGAGGTGACCTTGCGGCCGGAAATGACACCGAGCGTCAGCCGCATGGTGGCGGCGCGCCGGCAAGAACTGGGCTACCCGTTGCGGCTCTATAGCATTCCGAACCTTTGGCGCTACGAAAGGCCGCAAAAAGGCCGACTGCGTGAACACTGGCAGTTGAACGTTGATATTTTCGGCGTCCAGAATGTTGAAGCCGACGCTGAAATTATCCAAGTGGCCGATACCATATTAAAAGCCCTTGGCGCCCAGCCGGAAATGTATCAGATTAACGTCAATAGCCGCCAAGCGATGGTAGCGGCCATGAACAGCTTTGGTCTTAGCGAGGCCGAACTAAAGACCGCCTACAAACTGGTCGATAAGATGCCTAAACTAGACAAAGACGAATTCGACAAGTTGATAGCCGATAATCTGGGGGCCGATAAAGCCCAGAAATTGCGAGAGCTTTTAGAAAATAATCAGCCGCCGGAAAACGTCCAGGCCATACTCGACATTCTTAAGGCTTCCGGAGTCACCAGTGCTGTTTACGAGCCGAGCGTGGTGCGCGGCCTGGAATACTATACGGACATAGTCTTTGAAGTCTTTGATACCAACCCGGAAAATGCCCGGGCGATGTTTGGCGGCGGTCGCTACGACGGGCTGGTCGGCCTGTTTGGCGTGGAGCCGGTGCCGACAGTCGGTTTTGGCATGGGCGATGTTACGTTGCAAAACTTTCTGGAAACGCATCAGCTGATACCGGAGTTACCAAACGAAATCGACGCCAGCGTGCTGCTGATTGGCGACGTTTATCCGCGCGCCCAGGCAGTTTTGGCGGAACTGCGGTCCAAGAAGATCAACGTTGCGGTCGACAGTACGGACCGTAAACTTGATTCCAAAATAAAGTCAGCCGCCAAGTCGGGCGTGAAGTATGTGATTTTCATTGGCGAAGAAGAATTATCCGGCGCCCAGTTCAAGTTAAAAAATCTAGAAACTGGCGAGGAGAAAACCTTGTCCTCGGATGACGTAGTCTCGACATTGCGCGCCTAACGGTTATAATTACAAATCCATGCAAGTTACCAAAACACCCAAAACACCTACACGGATAACAGTGAACGTCGCGGCTGAGGCTCGCGACCTGGAGCCAATCAAAAAGCACGTGCTGGGCCATTTCGCGGCCGACGTCCGCATCCCGGGCTTCCGCGCCGGCAAAGCGCCAATGAATTTAATAGAGAAAAATATTGACCAGAACGCGCTGCAAGAACAATTCATCGATCACGCGCTAAACGATCTGTTCCGCAAGGCCATCCAGAGCCAGAACATCCGGCCTGTAGGTGAGCCCATCGTGCAGATTAAGAAGTTTGTGCCTTATACGGAGCTGGAATTTGAGGTAGAAACCGACGCTCTGGGCGAAATTAAGTTAGCAGACTATAAGAAGATTAAGTTGGTTAAACCCAAGGCCGAAGTTACCGCTAAAGACGTTAGCGAAGTGCTGGATTCGCTGCGCGAACGCTCGGCCGAGCGCCAAGCTGTCAGCCGGCCGGCAAAAAATGGCGACGAAGTAATTATAGATTTTGCCGGCAAAGACGATAAAGGCCAGCCGGTCAGTGGCGCTGATGCCAAAGACTATCCGCTAATACTGGGTGGTAATAGTTTTATACCCGGCTTTGAAGAGCACCTGGTTGGCTTGAAGACCGGCCAAAAAAAGGAGTTTAGCCTAGATTTCCCCAAAGATTACGGCGTGGCCGCGCTGCAGGGTAAAAAAGTCACCTTTAGCGTAACGATTAATAAAGTAAATGAGTTGAGCCCGCCCAAACTTGATGACGCGTTCGCGGCTAAGTCCGGACCATTCAAGACTATGGCCGAGCTAAAGGCCGATATCAAAAAACAGCTGGGCGTCGAAAAACAACAGCAAGCTGACCGTGATTTTGAAGAAAAACTGGTCCAGGAGATTACCGCTAAGAGTACAGTCGATGTGCCTAAAAGTCTGGTAGACGAGCAAATCCTGCGCGCCGAAGAAGAAGAAAAGCGTAATCTGACGTATCGCGGCCAAACTTGGGCTGAACACCTCAAAGAAGAGGGTGTAACTGAGGAAGAACACCGTGAACGCAATCGCCCTAATATTACCGAGCGCGTCAAAGCCGGGCTGGTGCTAAACGAAATATCGCAACTGGAAAAGATTGAAGTCACTCCCGAAGAACTGGAAATCCGCCTGCAAATCCTAAAAGGCCAATACCAGGACCCGCAGATGCAGGGCGAACTGGATAAAGCGGAGAATCGCGATGAAATAGCCGGCCGAATTGCCACCGAAAAAACCCTGCAAAAACTGGTAAATTACGCCGGCAAATAAAATTAGCACTCGGACTTGACGAGTGCCAATTGGTTGCGTATAATAGAGGTAGATGAGTAATCCAAGACAGGTTTTAGTCCCAACGGTTATTGAACAAGAAGGCCGTTACGAGCGCGCCTACGACATTTATAGCCGCCTGCTCAAAGACCGAATTATCTTTTTGGGCGAAGCCATAGACCAACACACTGCCAACCTGGTGGTGGCCCAGATGCTATTCCTGGAGAACGAGGATCCCGGTAAAGACATCATCCTTTATCTGAACAGTCCCGGCGGCAGCGTCTATGACGCTCTGGCCATTTATGACACCATGAACTACGTAAAGTCTGATATCCAGACTGTGGGGATTGGCGTGCAAGCCAGCGCCGCGGCCTTTTTGCTGAGTTCTGGCGCCAAGGGCAAGCGGATGCTGTTGACCAACTCGACCGTCATGATCCACCAACCCTCAGCCGGCACTCGCGGCAAAGTTACCGATATGGAAATCGACCTTAAAGAAGGCATCCGCCTGAAGAAGTTACTCAACGAAATCATGGTTAAAAATACCGGCCAGCCGCTGGGCCGCATCGAGAAAGACATGGACCGTGATTACTGGATGACCGCCAAAGAAGCCAAAGAGTATGGCTTAGTCGACAAGGTCCTAACTAAGCGCTAATTTAATGGCACAAGAAAGCTCCGACGTCTATTTATCGCAATTTGCCAGAGGCCACACGCTGCGTAAGCGGCAAGCGGCCGAGCTGTCTGAGTTAGTCAGCGGCGAGGCCGAGTGGCTGGTTGGCGACTTCCCAGACACTGTTAAAAGGTACTCGGAGCGGGCCGTGGCCCTTAGCAGCATCAAGCGAGTGGCGCCGGGTTTAGAGCGTTATATTGCCAGACGGGCCAAAGATGCCCCCGCCTATGGCATAGGAACGGTTATGCGCAGCCAAACCATCCTTCATCCGGTTGTGGGCGAACTGACGGCTACGGATATTGATTATTGGCTAGGCCGGGATGGCCGCTGGGACGCGGTATTCAATCGGGCTGTCGTGCGCGAGCTGCTTAAGAGGGCGGCCGTCGAACTCAAACCGGAGGCGGAACTAATCATGGCCACCGCTCGGTCGGACCAGCCGCAGGCCGAAGCTTTTGCCGCTTATATGACTGAGCTCGGCGCTCCTTCGACCATTTCTATAGATGAAGCGGTTGATAGGCACGCAATGACTAAGCACGGCGCCACGCTGCAGCTATACACCGTGGCAAAAGACGAGCTCGACATTTAGTGAAATTCTACAACACTTTTTTAACAAAAGATTTGACGACTTAACAGTGTAGGCCTATAATCTTAGCCTAAGAAGTAGTGTACTTTGGTGCTTGCTGTGGTTTATCAACGAATTTGCATCGCCGAACGTAGTGGGCTTCGCTGTGGGCAAAGCGATAATTAGTTATATCTAAATCTATTTTAACAGGGGAGCAAAGCCGCCGCATGGCAACTAAATCAGCCGTATTGCAAAAACGCACGTACTTTACTAAATCCGATGACGTTCTAGCGCCGCCAAATCTGGTCGACCACCAGACAACTTCTTTCCAATGGTTCGTGGAAGAGGGTCTGGGGGAACTGTTAGCCGAAGTCAGTCCAATTGATGATTACACCGGCCAGAAACTCAGTATTCGCTTTAAGGATTATCACTTCGAAGATCCTAAAATGAGCGAGAATGAGGCGCGCGAAAATAATGTTAGCTACGACGCGCCGCTAAAGGCCACCGTAGAGCTGACTAACAAAGTCACTGGCGAAGTAAAGGACCAGGAAATCTACCTGGGCGATTATCCGTGGATGACATCTCGCGGTACTTTTGTAATTAACGGCGCCGAGCGCGTGGTAGTCAGCCAGTTGATTCGCTCCAGCGGTGTATTCTTCACTGCCGACCCGCATGGCGGCACCAAACTTTATGGCGCTAAAGTTATCCCTGTCCGCGGCGCTTGGCTGGAGTTCGAGACTGCTGCAGCCGGCGTGCTTTATGTAAAAATTGACCGCAAACGCAAGATTGCTGTTACTACACTGTTGCGCGCCCTGGGCATGAACGAAGAGCAAATTAAAGACGCTTTCAAACATGTTGACACCGGCGAGCACAACTACATGGATACCACTCTGGCCAAAGACCCCACCCACACCTCCAACGAGGCGCTAATTGAGGTCTACCGCCGTTTGCGTCCGGGCGATTTGGCGACTGTCGACAACGCCCGTTCGTTAATCGAGAATATGTTCTATAACTTCAAGCGCTTTGATTTTGGCCGCGTAGGCCGCTACAAGATTAACAAGCGCTTGGATTTGGACGTACCTAATACCATTGATAACCGCATTATGCGCGTCGAGGATCTACTGGCTATCATCGCCGAAGTTATCCGCCTGAACAATACTCAGGACCCAGCTGATGAAATCGACTCGCTGGCTAACCGCCGCGTCAAGCTGGTCGGTGAGCTGGTACAACGCCAATTCCGCATCGGCCTGTTGCGCATGGAGCGCAACGCCAAAGACCGTATGAGCATGTCCGAGATAGAAACCGTCACGCCGGCACAGCTGATTAATGCCCGCCCGGTGGTTGCCGCGGTCCGCGAGTTCTTTGCCAGCTCCCAGCTATCGCAGTTCATGGATCAAACCAATCCACTTTCTGAGCTGGCCCATAAACGCCGTCTCAGCTCGATGGGCCCCGGCGGTTTATCGCGTGAACGCGCCGGCTTTGAAGTCCGTGACGCCCACGCCACGCACTACGGTCGTATCTGTCCGGTAGAAACCCCTGAAGGCGCCAATATTGGCCTGGTACTGAACCTGGCCAGCTACGCCCGTATTAATGAATACGGCTTCATCGAGACCCCTTACCGCGTCGTAATCAACTCTGTTACGGCCAAAGAAGCCGCCGGCCACATCGCCGCGGTTAACCTGGAAAATGAAAAGGGCGCGCTAATTGTTAAAGCCGGCGCCGTAATCACCCCGGCTGCCGCCAAGCGTTTGGCAGCTGTTAAAAAACAGGCCACTTGGCCGGTGAAGGCTAAGCAAACCGATAAAATCGTTTATTTGGATGCCGCCGAGGAAGAACAAGCGGTAATTGCCGGTGCCGGTAACGAAGTTGACGCCAACGGCTACTTTATCGATGCCCGCATCAGCGCCCGTAACCGACTGGCTCCCGAAGAAGTCGATGCTAATGATGTTACCCATATGGACTCCAGCCGCAGCCAGACTATTGGTTCCAGCGCCGGTTTAGTGCCATTTGTCGAGAAAAACTACGTGTTGCGCTCGCTAATGGGTTCCAACCAGGAGCGCCAAGCAGTTCCGCTAATCAAGCCGGAGAGCCCAATTGTCGGTACCGGTTTTGAAACCGTAGTTGCTGAAAACTCCGGACAGCTGGCCGTAGCCGAAAAAGACGGCACGGTTACCAAGGCCACCGCCGACGAAGTCGTCGTTAAATACAAAGACGGCAAGTCAGCTACCTACAGCCCGGTCCACTTTGCCCGCAGCAACGACGGTAGCTGCATCAACCAAACTGTGGTTGTCAACAACGGCGATAAGGTCAAAGCCGGCGATATATTAGTAGAAGGTATGAGCATTCAGGGCGGCGAACTGGCACTCGGGAAAGATTTACTGGTAGCTTTTATGCCCTGGGGCGGCTACAACTTCGAGGACGCTGTGGTGCTTTCGCGCCGATTGGTCCAAGACGACACCCTGACTTCCATCCACATTGTTGACTACATGACCGAAGTCCGCGAGACCAAACTGGGTCCAGAGATTGTTACCCGCGACATTCCTAACGTCTCCGAAGAATCCCTACGTCACCTGGACGAAGACGGCATCGTGCGCATCGGCGCCGAAGTCCACCCTGGTGACATATTAGTAGGTAAGATTACTCCTAAAGGTGAACAAGAACTCAGCTCTGAGGAACGACTACTGCGCGCTATCTTCGGCGAAAAAGCCAAAGAAGTCCGCGATACCTCTCAGCGCATGAGCACCGGGCGCCACGGTAAAGTGGTTGGCGTTAAGGTCTTTAGCCGCGCCAACGGTCACGAGCTAAAAGCCGGAGTAATCATGCAAATCCAGGTCTTTGTGGCCCAGATGCGCAAGATTGATGTTGGGGATAAACTTGGTGGCCGCCACGGTAACAAGGGTGTTATCGCCAAGATTTTGCCAATCGAGGACATGCCTTTCACTGAGGACGGCACGCCTGTAGATATCGTTCTGAACCCGCTGGGCGTACCTAGCCGTATGAACATCGGACAGCTGTTTGAAACTCACCTTGGTATGGCCGCTCAAGCCCTTGGGCTTAAAGTTGCCACGCCAGCCTTTAACGGTGTGCCAATCGAGAAAATTCAAGAACTGTTAGGCGAAGCCGGCTTGCCCAAAGACGGTAAGCAGCAGCTCTATGATGGCCGTAATGGCGAGGCCTTTAGTGAGCGCACAACCGTAGGTAGTATGTATATCATCAAGCTGGATCACATGGTATCCGATAAAATTCATGCCCGCTCCACCGGTCCTTACACCATGGTCACCCAGCAGCCGCTCGGCGGTAAAGCCCAAAACGGCGGCCAACGCTTCGGCGAAATGGAGGTCTGGGCGCTGGAAGCTTACGGCGCCAGCAATATTCTTCAAGAAATGCTGACTATTAAGTCCGACGATGTTTACGGTCGCGCCAAAGCTTACGAAAGCATCATCAAGGGCACCGAAATCCAAGGGCCTAAAGTGCCGGAAAGCTTTAACGTGCTGGTCAAGGAGCTCCAAGGTCTGGGCCTGAAAGTTGACTTGATGGCCGACAACAAAGTCGTGGATGCCGAGACAGTCCTGGCCCAAAACGTTAAGGATGAGGCCAAGCATACCCCAACGACTGAAGTCCCGGCGGCTCCCGTAGACGGCGTGGATATCACCGAAGAAGCCGTTGCTGAGGAGTTCTCCTCGGTCGAGCTAGATGCCGCGGAACCGCTGAATATCAGCGAAGACGGACTGCTGGTAAGCGAAGATAAACCAACTGAAGAGGAGGCCGCGTAATGAGAAACTACAACCCCGGAACCAATATTGCCGATTTTGACGCGGTCCGCTTGGCCATTGCTAGCCCGGAAGACATTCTGGAATGGAGTCATGGCGAAGTCACTAAACCCGAAACCATTAACTACCGCACCCAAAAACCGGAACGCGACGGCCTGTTTTGCGAGCGCATCTTTGGTCCGGTAAAAGATATCAATCCGCACGACGCTAAATACAAGGGCGTTCGCAGCCGCGAAGCCGCCATCGACAAAAATGGCGAGCTGGTTACGCGCAGCATTGTTCGCCGTGAACGCATGGGCCACATCACCCTGGCTACTCCGGTAGCCCACATTTGGTTCCTGCGCGGCACGCCTTCGGCCATCGGCCTGCTACTGGGTATGACCGTCAAAAACCTCGAGCGAGTGGCTTATTTCGCCAGCTACGTCATCAAAAGCGTTGATGAGCCTAAGCTGGAGAAAATCATCGCCGATAAGGATTCCGAGTTCGCTGTGGCCGAAGCGGCTATTAAAGAACGCTACGAGGAGGAAGTCGCTAAAGAAGGTGTTAACGCCAAAGAGCTTTCTGAATCCTATAACAAAGAGTTGGAAGAGCTGGTTAAAGCCCACGAAGAATTTAATGCTCAAGTTGCCGTTTTAGCTCCCTTCAATCTCTTGTCCGAAACCGATTACCGCAATCTGCCCGATGAAGTCCAAGCCGTTATTTCTGTGGGTATGGGCGGCGCGGCGCTGAAGCAGCTGCTGGAAGAAGTCGACCTCAGTAAACTGATAAAAGAACTAACCAAAGAGGGCGATGAAGCCAAAGGCCAGCGTAAAAAGAAAATCATGAAGCGCTTACGCTTGCTGGAAAGCATGCAGCGCGCCGGCATCAAGCCTTCGAGCCTGTGCGTCAGCGTTCTGCCGGTGATTCCACCGGATCTGCGGCCAATGGTCCAGCTGACCGGTGGCCGTTTTGCCACCTCTGACCTTAACGACCTGTATCGCCGGGTAATTAACCGTAACAACCGCCTGAAGAAGCTGGTTGAGCTGAATGCGCCCGAAGTTATCCGCCGCAACGAGCAGCGTATGCTGCAAGAAGCGGTTGATGCCCTAATCGACAATAATAGTGCCCGCTCTGGCCGCGCGGTTGCCGCTACCGGTCAACGCCGTCGCCTGAAGTCACTGTCTGACATGCTAAAAGGTAAACAAGGCCGTTTCCGCCAGAACCTTCTGGGTAAGCGCGTGGACTACTCCGGTCGTTCAGTAATCGTCTCCGGCCCGGAGCTAAAGATGTACCAGTGCGGCTTGCCCAAGACGATGGCCCTGGAGCTATTCAAGCCCTTTGTCATTGGCCGCCTGATTTCACAGGAACTGGCCCACAACATCCGCAGCGCCACGCGCATGATTGAGATGGGTGAAGCTGCTGTCTGGGATGCTTTGGACGAAGTTATTAAGGGCAAGTATGTCCTTCTTAATCGCGCTCCATCGCTTCACCGTCTATCGATTCAGGCCTTCCAACCAGTTTTGATCGAAGGTAAAGCCATACAACTTCACCCGTTGGTCTGTAAAGGCTTTAACGCTGACTTTGATGGTGACCAGATGGCCGTGCACTTGCCGCTATCTGATGTCGCTCAGGCCGAGGCCCGCGATATCATGGCATCTAACCACAACTTGCTCAAGCCGGCCGACGGCTCGCCAATCCTGCACGTTGAACAAGACATCGTGCTGGGTTGCTACTACCTAACCTACCAACGCCACGGTGTTGAAGAGAAACAGCCCCGCAGCTTTAGCAGCTTAGAGGAAACTCTCATGGCCCTGGACGCCAAAAAGGTCGCTCTGCAGACTCGCGTCAAGGTGCCTCTCCGGGGCGAAATCCGTGACACTACCGTTGGCCGTTTACTCTTCAACGAAATTTTCCCCGAAGATTTCCCATTCCAGAACGAAGCTATGACCAACAAGAAGTTGAACCGCGTAATGTCCATGACCTACCGGCGCTATGGCGAAGACGTTACTTCAGAAATTGCCGACAAACTCAAAGACATAGGGTTCCGTTACGCTACCCGGTCCGGCCTGTCCATCGGCATGGAAGATTTCTCCGACCTGAAAGCTCTGAAAGGCATAGTCGTCAAAGGCGAAGCTCGGTCTGCCGAAATCTCCAAGCAATATGCCGCCGGTTTCATTACCGATGAAGAGCGTTACCGTTTGACGGTTGAAGCCTGGACTGGTGTTGATGGTGAAGTCGAAAAAGCTTTGGCTGAGCAATTCGCCACCGAAGACAACACCATGTCTATAGCCGTTGCTTCCGGTGCTCGCGGCAACCTCAGCCAGATGAAAGACTCTGTGGGCATGATTGGCATCCGTGCTGATGCCACCGGTCGCGCTATGGAGTTGCCGGTGCGCTCCAACTATAAATATGGCCTCAGCCCGCTGGAATACTTTACCGCCACCCGCGGTACACGCAAATCGCTAGTCGACATCGCCCTGCGTACTGCCGACTCCGGCTATCTGACCCGCCGTTTGGTAGATGTCGCCCAAGATGTCTTTACCGTTGACCAAGATGTTGCTGATCCCGGACTGGCAATCTTCAAGAGTGATTCCGAAGCCATTAGCGTTGACTTTGCGCACCGTATAACCGGCCGTTTTGCCGCCGAAAACATCAAAAAGCACGTCAAAGCCAAAGAGCTGATTACCGAAGATATCGCCAAGGCTATGGCCGAAGACGAATCAGTTGAGTCGGTGCGCATCATGAGTGTGCTGTCTTGCACCTCAGTTCGCGGTGTCAGCCGCGAAAGCTACGGTATCGACCTGGCTACTGGCCAATTGGTCGCCAGCGACTACCCAATTGGTGTAATCGCCGCCCAATCTATCGGTGAGCCCGGCACTCAGCTTAGTTTGGACTCCAAGCACCGTGCCGGCGCCGTAACCGCCGGTGACGATGTGACCCAGGGTCTGACCCGCGTGGAAGAGCTTTTGGAAGTTCGTACCCCTAAGGGTCAAGCCTACTTGACCGACCTTTCGGGCAAAGTTCAAGCCTGGGAAGAGGGCGACCAGTATATCGTTCAAGTTACTGCCGAAGAGCAAAAGCCGCTGCGCCTGCCGCTATCCGGCCGGGCGCCTTCTGTTAAGGATGGCGACGAAGTCGCCATCGGTGACGTAGTTGCCGCCCAGGAAGATGGCAGCGAACCGCTAACCGCCGCTATGGCCGGCAAAGTTAAATTCACCGAGACTACCGCTACCATCACACCTACCGCTAAAAGTGTGGTGCGCTACGAAATACCCGGCTTCAAGCAGCTGATGGTTAAAGATGGCGACGAAGTTGTAGCTGGCCAACGCCTAACCAACGGTTCAATAAATCTGCACGAGCTGATGCGCTTGCAAGGCGTCGAGGCCAGCCAGCGCTACATCATGAACGAAATCCTTTACATCTTTGCCAGCCAGGGCCAGACCGTCGCCGACAAACACCTTGAGGTTATCGTCCGCCAGATGTTCAGCCGGGTGCAAATTGAAGACTCCGGCGACAGTGAGTTCATCACCGGTGACGTAGTTAGTAAATTAGCCGTAGTCGAAGCCAACGAAAAACTTTCCGCCAAGAACAAGAAACCGGTGCACTATAACCAGTTGTTGCTTGGCATTACCAAGGCCAGTTTGTCCACTGATTCGTTCCTCTCCGCCGCGTCCTTCCAGGACACTACCCGCGTGCTGATTGCGGCCGCCACTAGCGGTAAAGTCGACCATCTGTACGGCTTGAAAGAAAACGTAATCTTGGGCCGCCGCATTCCGGTGGGTACCGGCGCTCGCTCGCTACAAAAACTGGAAAAGGAGGCTGAGGTAGAAGCAGTTGCAGCAACAGAGTAAATCTGCTAAAATAACACCTTTGAACAGCCATGCCAACCATTAACCAATTAGTTCACAAACCTCGCAAGAGTGCCGCCGGCAAGACTAAGTCGCCGGCTCTTCAGCGTGTTACCAATAACTTGAAGACCCGCACTTACGAAAAGGCCTCGCCTTTTAAGCGCGGAGTTTGTATCCGCGTGACCACCAAAACACCCAAGAAACCAAACTCCGCGCTGCGCAAAGTCGCCCGCGTGCGCCTGACTAACGGCCACGAAGTCTGGGCTTACATCGGCGGCGAAGGCCACAACTTGCAGGAACATGCCGTTGTTTTGGTGCGTGGCGGCCGGGTTAAAGATCTTCCGGGCGTCCGCTATCACATCGTCCGCGGCAACCTCGACCTACAAGGTGTTGCCGACCGTAAACAAGGTCGCAGTAAATACGGCGCCAAGAGGCCCAAATAATATGGCTGGTGAATTTTCGGCTCCTGAGCCCTCTAACTACCAGGCCTATATAGACAGCTTGGTAGAGAAAGTTAAAACTGTTGGTTTATCTGGAATGGAGTCGGCAGATGTTGATGCTTTGGATGAGGCTATTGAGCTTGGCTTTGTGAGCGAAGATGAGCTAAGAGGGGTAGAAGATGCCGCGTAAAGTCACCAAATCGCTCGTTCGCGAAGTCCAGCCTGACCGCATCTATAACAACACCATGGTCACCAAGTTCATCAACCGGGTGATGTCGGACGGTAAGAAGCAGCTGGCTGAGCGCCTGGTCTACGGCGGCATGCAAAAGGCGGCCGACAAGCTCAAGGTCCAGAACCCTCTGGAAGTTTTTGAACAAGCTATGAAAAATGTGCAGCCGCACATGGAAACCCGCTCCCGCCGAGTTGGGGGCGCCAACTACCAGATACCATTTGAAGTTAAAGGCCAGCGCCAGCAACACCTGACCATCATGTGGTTCGTGGCCGCTTGCCGCGCCCGCAGCGGCATGAGCATGGAAGACCGCATCGCACTAGAGCTAGTGGATGCTTACAACAGCACCGGCGAAGCCGTTAAAAAACGCGAAGATACGCACCGCATGGCCGAGGCCAACCGGGCCTTCGCCCACTTTGCCAGGACTTAAGGCCATGAGTAACGCAATGTACGAGGCCGCCCGACGGACCGGTGACAATCCTTACATCCTGCATGACATAGAGGCATACAAAGCTGCCGAAAGATTTGGAGTGCCAGCGGAGCACTTAGACAAGATGGAAACTGAGACCCTGGAGCTTGCTGCAAGACTGGCCCGCCATCGTCAAGTTGGCCCAGACGCCGCGCTTCCGGCCGTCCAAATTGAATATCTAGAAACTCAGAATTAATCAAAAGGAAACTATGGCAGAAAAAAAAGTTGATCTAGAGAAATTGCGCAATATCGGCATCATCGCCCATATTGACGCCGGCAAAACCACCGCCACGGAGGGCATTCTTTATCGTACCGGCTTAAAGCATAAGATTGGCGCCGTGCACGAGGGCGAAACCACCACCGACTGGATGGCCCAGGAAAAAGAGCGGGGCATTACCATCACCGCCGCCGCTGTGTCATGCACCTGGAAGGGCCACGGCATTAACATTATCGACACCCCGGGCCACATTGACTTCACCGTTGAGGTTGAGCGCTCTTTGCGCGTACTGGACGGTGCCGTCGTTGTCTTTGACGGCAAGATGGGCGTGGAATCACAGTCCGAAACCGTTTGGCGCCAGGCGGACAAATATGGCACGCCGCGCATCTGTTTTATCAACAAGATTAACCAAACCGGTGGCGATTTCTATAAATCTTTGGAATCCATCCATAACCGTCTCTCCAAGCGAGCTTTCCCGATCCACCTGCCCATTGGTTTTGAGCAGTCGGTTAACGGCATCGTCGACCTGATAAATATGAAAGCCTATTCCTACAAAGAGTTTACCGACCACGAGCTAGTCGAGGGCGAAATCCCGGCCGATATGGCCGACCAGGTCAAAAAATATCGCAGTTTGCTGGTTGAAAATGCCGTCGCCGAAGATGAAAAAATGCTCGAGAAGTATTTTGAAGTCGGCGAGGCGGGCTTAAGTGAAGACGATATCCGCAGCGCTATCCGCGCCGCAGTTCTGGGCGGCAAGTTCTATGCCGTATCCGGTGGCGATGGCCGCGGGGTCATCGTTGAAAAACTGTTGGACGCCGTCAACGACTTCCTGCCCAGTCCGTTGGACCGCGGCAGCAGCTGGGGCACCAATCCCAAAAACGGCGAAGAAATCGAGCGCAAGCCCGACCCGGCCGAGCCGTTTGCTGCTTTAGCCTTCAAAATTTCCACCGATCCATTCGTGGGTAAGCTGGCCTTTTTCCGGGTTTATTCTGGCAAAGTTATCGCCGGCAGCTATATCTTAAACAGCTCCACCGGCGAAAAAGAACGCGTCGGCCGGATTGTCCGCCTGCAAGCCGATAAGCGCGAAGACGTAACGGAAGTAGAGGCTGGCGACATAGCGGCTATTGTTGGGCTAAAAGGTACCACCACCGGCAATACTTTATGCGACCCGGCCAACCCGATTATCTTAGAAAGTATTACTTTCCCTGAACCGCCGGTTAGCATTGCCATTGAGCCAAAGACCAAAGCCGACCAAGAAAAAATGGGCATCGCCCTGCAGCGTCTGGCCGAAGAAGACCCAACCTTTCGCATCAAAGTTGACCACGAAACCGGTCAAACCATCATCTCCGGAATGGGTGAACTCCACCTGGAAATTATCGTCGACCGCATGAAGCGCGAGTTTGACGTCGAGGCCAATATTGGCGAACCTCAGGTGGCTTACCGCGAGACCATCCGCAAAGACGGGGTGGAAGCCGAAGGCAAATTTATTCGCCAGTCCGGCGGCCGCGGACAATACGGCCACGTTTGGCTGCGCGTTTCTCAGAATGAAGCTGGCAAGGGCTTTGAGTTTATCAATAGCATCAAAGGCGGCGCTGTTCCCAGCGAATATATTCCAGCTGTTAAGGCCGGCATCGAAGAGGCGCTGGCTAACGGTGTCATTGCCGGCTATCCGGTAGTAGACGTTAAGGCCGAGTTATATGATGGCACTTACCACGATGTGGACTCTTCGGAATTGGCTTTCAAAATCGCCGGGAGTATGGCCATTCAGGAAGGCGTTAAGAACGCCTCGCCGGTACTCCTGGAGCCCATCATGAAGGTCGTTGTAATTACGCCGGAAGCTTCGATGGGTGATGTCATTGGCGACCTCAACTCCAAGCGCGGCCGTGTAGAAACAATGGAAGATCTGCAGGCCGGCATCAAAGAAATCACCGCCTACGTACCATTGGGTACAATGTTTGGCTACACCACCAATCTGCGCAGCATGACCCAAGGTCGTGCTTCCAGTTCCATGGAACTCGACCACTACGCCGATGTCCCAGGCAACGTCGCCCAGGAAATCATCGCCAAAGCCAGCAAATAGACGAAACTCTCAAAAAGCTGATTATTTATAAGTTTTTAAAATCGTCAGCAAAGCATCCACCGACTCTTTCAGGGTGAAGTGCTTATTGGCCTCTTTCCGCTCGGTTTTGGTAAGCGGGCCTTCTTTGCCGGCCTTCAAAATGGCTTTATAAAGAGCAAAAGAATTGCCCGGCTCAAATAAGACTAACTCACCACAGTTTGTTTCCGGCAGCCCGCCGTCGTTTGTCCCCAGCACGCGGCAGCCGGCGTGTTGGGCTTCGATTGACACCATACCGAAGGCTTCGTGCCAATATTTATGGTTAGAAGGTACCACCACCACATCGCTCTCGGCGAACAACCGCGCCATTTCTTTAGGACTGTGCTTAGCTTCGATTAAATTAACCCAAGGGTGACTCTTCAAAATCTTTTTAAGTACTTGCCCATGAATGGTTTGGCTGCCTGCGGTGGTTATATTAAATACAAAACCCTGGTCGATTAGCGGTGAGTAGGCTGCAATAGGATGATGAAGCGCTTCGAGAAGAGTATAAATACCCTTTTCGGGGCTTAGTCTGCCGGCGAAAAGCACCCTTGTAGCACCCGGCGGAGTTTTGCTGCGCGCTACATCTGCAAAAACGGGGTCAGCAAAAGGATAAACTATGCGGATACCGCTCTCCTCAAGGTTCAAATAATCCGCAAAAAAATGCCTCAAAAATCGACTATTAGCTATAACTACGCTTTTAGAAACGCCCCTTATGTAATCAGCTTTTCGGCCGAACTGTTCGAGCGGTGGATAATGGAATATAACGTAGGATTGCCTCTTGGTTGAAATAGCGTGAGGCTTGTTTAAGTAAATGATGGTATCATCTAGCGTGCTTAATTCCTTGAGAGACTTCAAGCTTCTAAAGGTTATATCCGGAAAAAATTCCCGGCCATCGGCTTTACCTAGTCCGTAAGTAAGTATTTGTGCTGGTATGCCTCTGCGCAGAAGCTCGCGAATATGTCCAACTGTAAAAGTCTCTGTACCGCCACGACCAGAATACAGAGGCAACGGATCCGACCAAACGAACGAAATCAACTTGCCCTCCCTTAAAATAGGAATATATTACATAATAATTATAGCATATATTCTAGAGTAAGGCCAGACGCGCTCAGTCAGATAGGATTATAATCCCTTCGTAGGGGCGTAGTTTGACGTCATCGTGAACTTCAGCCGAGCCATTATCCAGGTAGGTGGACAGCAGTAAAGACCCCTTTAGCGCCGTGGACGGAACGTCAACATTTTTATCTGAGAAGTTTAAGACAGTGGTAATCCTCTGGTCTTCATTTTCTCTTACGAAGGCATAGACGTCTGGCCCAACGTCAAGCGACCTATAACTTCCGTGTTTTGCGGCATCTGAATCATTGTGGATTTTTAATAAAGCTTTGTATAAGTTGAGCAAAGACTTGTGGTCGCCCCGCTCAGACCCCACGTTAAGGTCCACGTAGTTAGGCGTGACGGGTAACCAGGGCTCACTGGCGCTAAAACCGGTATTATTCTCGCTACTCCATTGCATTGGCGTCCGAGCAATATCTCGGCTTGAACCATCTACGCCAACAAACGGGTCCTGAAGTTTATCCGCGGGGAGGGCGGAGTTAGTCATTCCCAGCTCGTCCCCGTAATAAATAAAGGCCATGCCCGGCAACATTAGAAGTAGCATGGCGGCAGTCCGGGCAGCTTCAGGCCCAATTCGTGAAGCCAGCCGCGGTTGATCGTGATTTCCCATGTTATATATGGGTGTTTGATCGGGCAGGAGAGCTTCTTGGAATGAGTCGATAAACTTCTTGTAGGCTTGGGCTTCCCAGGGGAGCGAGATGAACTCAAAATTCATCGGGGCACAAATATCGTAGCGAAGGTTCTCGTAATATTTCAGGTAAAGGCTAATGTCGCCCTTAACTTCGGGATAAGCTTCGGTAAACATAAATCGATTTCCGTAGCTAGCGCATAGTTCGGCGAGTTCGTTTAGATAGTCAAATAGACGAGGTCCTCGAACGCTGAAGTTATGTAACAGGGCACTATAAGGGTCGTCTTTACCGGCAACATAGTGAGGGTTAGGTAGATCGTCCTTAAATTCAGGATCTTTAGACAACCAGCTCACAGCGTCAACCCGTAGACCGTCAGCGCCCTTGTCCAGCCAGAATTTTGCAACTTCGTGCATAGCCCGGCGCACCTCCGGATTATCCCAGTTTAAATCCGGTTGCTGCTTCAAGAAAGTATGTAAATAATATTGTCCGGTTAGTGCGTCTAGCTCCCAAACTGATTCCCCGAACGGGCTTTCCCAATTGTTAGGCGCGCCGCCTTCCGGCCTTCCGTCTCGCCAGGTGTACCAATCTCGCTTAGGGTTATCCTTCGAGCTCCTTGATTCCAAGAACCAAGGATGCTGCGATGAGGTGTGGTTGGGCACAAAGTCTACAACCACCCGTATGTCACGCTCGTGAGCTTGCTTGAGCAGCTCGTCAAAGTCCTCGTTAGTCCCAAACACAGCGTCCACTGTGTAGTAATCAGCTATGTCATAACCAAAGTCGGCCATTGGTGAACTGTAAAACGGCGATATCCAGATAGCATCAACCCCTAAGGAGCCCGCGCCCCCGGCGAGGTAATCGAGTTTATTGATAATGCCCCTTAGGTCGCCAATGCCGTCGCCGTCGCTATCCAAAAAGCTCCGAGGGTACACCTGGTAAACGACGGCTCCGTGCCACCAATCTTTTTTCTGCTTTGAACTGTCAGACAAATTTATCCCCGTTTAGTTTCTTCTTAGTTTACTGGCCGCAAAAGGTTCTCGCTTATGTAAAATCTTTGACTATAGTTTAACTAAATTGCTACAAGCGGCCAACTAGCTCAAGTAGCCAAGTTCTTGGCTAGCGATAATAAACATCGAGTGCGCCCAAGCGAGCGGCGCTGGTGGTCGCTCAGTTCGGTTTGAAGGTAGGAGCTGTTCGGGGATATAATCATTAGGCAAATTCTCGAGAGTTTCACGATATATAGCGTCGGCGGCGGTGTCCAAGCCACTCCTTTTTAGGGCTATGACATACCAAAAACTGAGCAGCGGCCAAGTTCCGGAGTTTTCTGGCTTGTCGCTGGCATAATTTAGACCATCGTAACAATCACCGACGTATCTCTTAATGCCCCATCCCGGTTTATGTAATACTTCTTCAATCTTCTGAAGAGTGGGCGGGCCTAGTACGTCGTTGGTTTCGGGATTGACTTCGAACGGCCAGATGAGCCCACTTAAGCTGGCGTCAACTTGTCTCTGGTCAGGTTGAACCGGCAACTTCCAAGGATAAGTTTGCTGTTCGCCAACTTTTTGCAGCACCTTTCGCATTGAATCTGCCGCGAAAGACCAATTATCGCTGATTGCTCCAGCACTGTCGCCCAGGCGGACAAGTGCCCGCTCCAAACCGCAAATTGCACTAGCCAGACTGTAAGTAAAGACGCTGGCGTCCTCGGGCAGTAGTGACCGGTCTTCCCATAAGTCCTGGACGGGTATATTGATATCAGTTGGATGCACAAAGTGCGTCTGTTCCCACTGTCCGCTTAACCCGTTGGCCAGCAAAGCGATGGCTTTATCTATGGCAGCATCTGGCTCTTGGCTAGTGTCGTGCAGCGCCCAAAGCATGGCGCCGGCTTGGTCGGGCTGATAAGCTTGGCCGTATCCTAAGTCGTGCCGCCCGTTGGTGCCGTATCTCTTTATAATTGTGCCAGACTCACTGAAGCCCTCAGCTCGCTCAAGTAGCCACTGCACAAAATTGACTTTAGTGTCCGGAGAAAAGCCGAGTACGTCCGCGGCGTAGATAGTAAAGGCGGCGTCCCTAGGCCAAACGTATCGGTAATTAACGGCAGTCTCTGGGTAGTAGGGCAAATCGGAATTGCCAGCCACGATTGCTCCGTTTTCTAAGGCACAATCCTGCAGAACGGTTTTTGTGCTTTCCGTCAGCTGCTCAACTTGACTCTCAAAACTCATCTCTAGCTACTTATTACCATTTTTTTGGATATTTATAAAGAGATGGTAGAGGTAGGACTAATTTCGCGGGCATCATCGCCAAATCCGCTAAGTAATTTACAATTACGTGAATAAGTGGCATATTATTACAAATGTCACTAGTCAACTCTGAAGCCCAGCCAGTCGATACCGAAAATCGAATTGTTGCGTATATGGCTCCTGGCCAAAACATTAAAGACGATTCCTGGAAGGACGGCATTGAGTTACTGGAAGAACCGGGCACGGAGGCCATATACGCCAAAGTCATGGAAGCCACCGGAGTGAATGTGGTTGAAGTTTGCGGTAGAGACGAGCCGGTTACCGATCCCGGAGAGATTCAGCCGGCTACATATGCTATCGGCTACGCTCATTCGGAGGCACTAAAGAGTCGCGGCGTAACGCCGGATTTGCTTATATGCTTTAGCGCTTGCGAAATCCTGATGTCCGCTATAAATCGCTCCGTCACACTGGAAGAAGGTGCGGCAATCGCCCGGCGGCGTGGCGTTCTGCAAAGTCAAATAGCTGGCGGGACTGGCGGTGGGGTAGCGGTCATCTACAAGCGTCCGCTTCATCTTAGGAAAGTCAAGAACGCTATCCGCGGCATCGAGGGTGTGCATTTTGCCGGCAAAATAACCCCTATGATGTCGACCTTTGGCTATCGCCACGGCAGCAGAGAAGAGCTTGAGTCCAGCCTTTCGAATGTCGAAGGTGTGCGAAGAATAATTGATATTCCCAACCTCAACTTCGGTCTTCATGGCCCTGATATGGAAAAGGTTCGCGAAGGCCTGGCTGAGTTTCTGGCAGCTCGCAAGATTAAATTTAAGGATGGTCTTGTGCCCCAACTCGCGACCAGAACGGCTAGACTAAATACTAAGGGCCAAACTATAATGCACAACTTTATATGGCAGACGGATAATCCTATCAAGTTTGAAGATGCGATGATGAAATCCATAAGACTCGGCATAAATGACTACTACGACCTTGGGCCAGGGGATACAATGGCTGACTTAATGCGAAATTTTCCGCTGGGCGAAGACGTAAGAATCAATCCAGTAAAAGTACTGGCGCGCCAGCTTGAAAAAGAAAAGACAGCATAAGCAATTTTGCTACAAGGAAAGAAGTAGTAATATCAACGGCAATGGCAGAGAGAGCACCGAAAATTGTTTTCACTTATCCGGGTCAAGGCTCGAGCGAGCCGCGCATGGGCAGTATTATCAGTCCAAGTTCGCAGGCGTATGAGACCTTTGAAGAAGGTTCAGAAATTCTGGCGGCTCACGGCTATGATATTAATCTGCTTAGATTATGCGTCGAGCAAGACGAGCCTATAGTCGGCCAGCTGCATAACCAGCTGGCGATATTCGCCAACAATTACGCTGCGGAACTTCAGCTCAAGGATGAACTAGGTGTGAAACCGGACCATGTGGCCGGTCATAGCGTAGGTGAATACAACGCCTATACAGGGGCAGCTGTCCTGAATTACAGCTATGCGCTGCCTCTGGTAGCCGAACGCGCCAGCGCAATGGCGCAGGCCGGAGTTAACGCCAGAGAACCGGGCGGACTGGCGGTGATTAGCCGACTTGATCTGGAGACGGTCGAGCAATTGGCACGTAAAAACGCCGTGCAGATTGGCAACTACAATAATCCTGAACAGACGACAGTTACAGGTACGTTAGCCCAACTTCGTGCGGTGGGCGAGGATATCGAGAAACTCAAAGAGGAGCCGGCCAATTCCAGAATCCGCTTCATCCCGATCAAGAATGTCGATGTCGCCGTGCATTCGCGTTGGATGGGGCCGGCCGCCAGGCGCTTGAGGCAATTTATCGAGCCCGGTATGTTTTTTGAACCTTACGGGGCCGAGGTTCTCTTGAACATCAATGGCAAAGTCGCCCTAAGCGGAGGTCAGATAGCCGAACTCGCTCCCGACCAACTGACTAATCCCGTAAGGTGGCAAGAGGATATGGAAGTCGCGGTGGGGCTTCGCGATTATGAAGGCAATCTACGCCAACCAGGCGAAGACGAGCGCGTTATCATTGTGGAGGTCGGCTACGGGACGGTATTAACTGGCATCAACAGGTACCTTAAGTCTGACAGAGTCCGAGTGGTCAGTTACCAAGATGCCCTTAAATATGGCTTGGACTGGCAAGAGCAAGCCGCCTAAATTTACCCTTTACAAACAGCCTAAGTTTATCTATAATTAAGGCATATTCGCGTGAGTGGGCTATTGCTTACTTATGCAAAAGAATAATCAATTAATCAGATTCTAAGGAGAACATAAATGGCAAATTTTGATCGCAGCAAGCCGCACGTAAACGTTGGTACCATGGGTCACGTTGACCACGGTAAAACTACCCTAACCGCGGCTATTACAACCGTCTTGGCAAAGAAGCTGCCAAGCGATATTAACAAGCCTATTGCCTATGACCAGATCGATAACGCTCCCGAGGAAAAGGCTCGTGGTATAACCATCGCTACTTCCCATCAAGAGTACGAATCAGAAAAGCGCCACTACGCCCACGTAGACATGCCCGGCCACGCCGATTACATCAAGAACATGATTACCGGTGCCGCCCAGATCGACGGTGCTATCTTGGTCGTTTCCGCGGCTGACGGCCCGATGCCCCAAACCCGCGAGCACGTTTTGCTGGCCAAGCAGGTCGGTGTGCCTTCTATTTTAGTTTTCCTGAACAAGATGGACTTGGCCGATCCCGAGCTGGTTGAGCTAGTCGAAGCCGACGTCCGCGAACTACTTAAAAAGAATGATTTTGACGAGAACGCCCCCATCATCAAAGGTTCCGCTACTAAGGCCTTGGAAGGCGATGCCGCTTCCGAGGACGCAATTATGGAACTGGTTAAGGCTATGGACGATTACATTCCTGAGCCTAAGCGCGAGCTGGACAAGCCGTTCATGATGGCTATCGAAGATGTATTCTCTATCAAGGGCCGCGGCACCGTTGCCACCGGCCGTATCGAAACTGGCGTCATAAAAGTTAACGAAGAAGTTGAAATCGTTGGTCTAAAGCCGACCACTAAGAGCGTGGTTACCGGTGTTGAGATGTTTAAAAAGAACCTCGACCAGGGACAGGCTGGCGACAACGTCGGCATCTTGCTGCGCGGTGTTGAGCGCGATGATATCGAGCGCGGCCAAGTTTTGGCTAAACCCGGTACCATCACTCCGCACACCGAATTTGACGCCGAAGTTTACATCCTAACCAAAGAAGAAGGCGGCCGTCACACACCTTTCTTTAAGGGTTACAAGCCGCAGTTTTACTTCCGAACCACAGACGTGACCGGTGAAGTTGAGCTGCCAGAGGGCAAGGAAATGATCATGCCCGGCGATACCGTTACTTTCAAAGTTAAACTACTCCAGCCAATCGCTATGGAGCAAGGTCTGCGCTTCGCTATCCGCGAAGGCGGCCGTACTGTCGGCGCCGGTGTTGTTACTAAAGTCACAAAATAATGTCTCAAGTTGAGCACGACTCTTTTGTCCCTTCGCCCGTTGAGATAAACAGATCACAACTTTTTTTGGCCAGCGAGCTGGGCAAGATTCGGGCAATGGAGTTGGGGATGCTGCCAGTGCTCAAATTTCAGATGGGCTGGCAAACACCAGAGGGAGAAGACGTGGTTATCCCAAATGTCATTCCCAGAGGTGACGGTTTAGCTAGGTATAAAGCATTTCGTATACACCAAGCTAACATGCATAATATGACTGTACTAACCCCACTAGAACCTATCCAAGAGGAACAAATTTAATGGCTGAAGCTAAAGAACCAGAAATCAAGCAGCGAATTCGCATTCGCCTGAAGGCCTATGACCATAAAGTTATTGACCAGTCGGCCAAGCAGATTGTTGATACTGCCTTGCGTACCGGCGCCAAGATTTCCGGTCCCATTCCGCTACCAACCCGCCGCAGTACTTTCACTGTAGTCAAGAGCCCGCACGTCTACAAAAAAGGCCGCGAACAGTTCGAAATGCGCGTCCACAAACGCCTGATTGATATTTCTGACCCCACGCCCAAGACGATTGATTCACTGATGAATCTGTCGCTGCCAGCCGGCTGCGACGCCGAAATCAAAATGTGAAAACGGCCCCGGAGGGCCGTTTTTCGTATAAGATAGAATCATGGTAAAAGTTGCTTCAGAAGAAGTTGATCATCGCCGCGGGGTTGACCACATCGGCGTGTCCGTCAGTGCTGTGGTTCACGATGGCAAAGGCAACATCCTCTTAATGAAACGCGGCCCAAAAGCCCGGGATGAGCAGGGGCGATGGGATATTTGCGGCGGAGCGATTGAATTTGGAGAATCGCTCGATGAAGCCTTAGAGCGGGAAATCGTGGAGGAACTTTGCGTCAGACCGACAAAGGTTGAGTTTCTAACGGCTTATGAGGCGCACCGTGAGCATGAAGGCGTCAAAACCCACTGGATTTCAATCAACCACGCCGCCCAAGTCGATTCGGCCAAAGTTAAAATAGGCGAACCGCAAAAGATTGCCGAAATCGGTTGGTTCACTAATTCCAACTTGCCATCACCGCTGCACTCACAGTTATCTAAAGCCCTTAACGCGGCAAAAGCCGCTGGCGTTATTAAGTAATTACCCAAAAAAACAACAGCTAAAACTACAGGTCTCATCTATAATTATTGCTAATGAGTTACGTGCCTAGTGATAAGATTCTGGAGAAGTACGCCAAAGTACTGGTGAATTTCGCGTTGGGCGGTGGCGCGGGCATTAAGCCAGGGGATGTGGTTTATCTGCAAGGACCAACATCGGCGTTGCCGTTTTATAACGCTCTATCCAAGCAACTGATTAAATCCGGTGCGATGATTATCGGCGGCCTGGGCGACGACATGCACGGCATGGGCAAATTCTATTACGACCACGCCAGCCAAAAACAGCTGACCACCTTCCTGGGTAAGTACTACAAGGGGCTAGTGGAGCAGACGGACCACAGGATTGCGATTATTGCCGACCACGACGTCCACGAAATGGACAGCGTAGACCCTAAAAAAATGATGCTGGCGCAGAAAAGCCGCAAGCCGGTGTCGGACTGGTTTAACGATAAAGAGAATAAAGGCAAATACACCTGGACGCTGGCGCTGTACGGTACGCCAAGCATGGCTAAAGAAGCCGGTCTGTCGGAAAAAGTTTATTGGGATCAAATAATTAAAGCCTGTTTTCTGGACAAGCCCGACCCAATTGCCCAGTGGAAAAAGACAACTAAAGAAGTTCAACGCGTAGCTAAAAAACTTAGCGATTTACAAATAGATAAATTCCATATCGTGGGTAAAGACGTTGATATGCACTACACACTAGGCGCCAAACGTAAATGGCTGGGCGGTGGCGGACGTAATATACCCAGTTTTGAGGTGTTTACCTCTCCCGATTGGCGTGGCACCGAAGGCTGGATCAAGTTCAACCAACCACTGTATTATTACGGACCAAAGGTCCAAGATATCATGCTAACCTTTAAAAATGGCCGGGTAGTTAAGGCAACTGCCAGCAAAAATCAGAAGCTGTTGCGCGAGATGTTGGCAACAGATGCCGGCGCTTCGCAAATCGGCGAATTTTCATTGACCGATAAGCGGGCCAGCCACATAACTAAGTTTATGGCCGAGACACTTTTCGACGAAAACATGGGTGGCCCGTTTGGCAACACCCACCTGGCGGTCGGCAAGTCTTACCACGACACTTTTGCTGGCGACACCAGCAAGATGACCCCAGCGCTATCCAAAAAACTCGGTTACAACGAGTCCGCTATCCATGTAGATATGATCTCTACTACTGACCGCACAGTAACTGCGACCCTAAAAAACGGCAGTCAAAAGGTTATCTATAAAAAGGGCCAGTTCACGATTTAAACTGTTTGTGCTTTAATTAAGACAATATGGCGAAAAGAAAAAATCCTAGCCCGGAACTAGACAGTGTCTATGTCCTAAAGCTGGTCATGTATCTGATAATCGGCTCGCAGTGGCTCAAAATCGTCACTCACAGCGGAGTGCAAGTTCCTATACCAGTCGGTGCACTGATTGGTTTGCTATTTGCGATGCACGACCACTTCGCGATTGACCGCAAGATTGAATACGCAGTTTTACTGGTCGCGATGTTCATCGGCTTCTGGGTGCCACTGGGCCTGCAGCTAACCTGGTCATAAAAAATAGTCTTGTAATATTTACAGCAGATTGACAGGTGTCCACCACTTATGCTAATCTGTTAGAGTAAAAGCGTTTTCGGAAACTTGGTGAGTAGCGCAAGTCTACCAATTACAGAGGTAGAAACTGCCGCCACCAAGCATTTTAGATTGAGTATCTAAAATCAGGGGGTCGCTTTACGGATTAAAAGAATGCAAATAATAGGGACAAGTTTTGAAAGCATTAATTACCCGAAAAATCGGTATGGCCAGCATCATCAACGACGATGGTGCGGCTGTTGCTGTAACTCTGCTTTCAGCTACTCCTAACGTAATCACCCAAGTTAAGTCCGACGAAACCGATGGCTATACAGCCGTTCAGGTCGGGTTTGAACAGACTAAGAAACCTTCAAAACCACAGGCTGGTCATCTCAAGGATGCCAAGATTATGTCTAAGATCATTCGCGAATTTCGCATTGATGAAATCACAGAAGACCTAAAGATCGGCGAGCAACTCAGCGCCGATCTTTTTAGTGTCGGCGATAAAGTAGCCGTCACCGGCATTAGTAAAGGCAAAGGCTGGGCTGGCACAATTAAGCGCCATAACTTCCACCGCGGCCGTAAGACTCATGGTGGTCAGAGCTATCGCCGTCCTGGTTCTATCGGCTCTATGTACCCGCAGCGCATTTTCCCGGGCAAGAAAATGGCCGGGCACATGGGGCATGATCAGCGCACTACCAAGAACCTAAAAGTGGCCTTGGTAGATATGGAATTGAATGTCATTGGTGTTACCGGCGCTGTACCTGGTCCGCGTAAAGGCATCGTGCTGCTTAAGGAGACCAAATGATGGCGGTGGCTACTTATACCAAGGCCGGCGCTAAGGCCGCTACGCCCGCTAAACTGGACAAGAAAGTCTTTGGCCTGAAGGTTGATAATCACCAGCTTCTAAAAGAAGCTTATCTGGCTTACCTGGGCAATGGCCGCAGCGCCGCCGCTAAAACTCTGAAGCGCGGCGAAGTTAGTGGCGGCGGCAAGAAGCCCTGGCGCCAAAAAGGCACCGGTAACGCTCGCTTCGGTTCCAGCCGTAACCCTATCTGGCGCGGTGGCGGTATTGCTTTTGGCCCGACCGGCGACCAGAATTATGTCTCTAAAATCAGCACCCAGGCTAAACGCCAAGCTTTGCGTCAAGCCTTAAGTCTCGCAGCCACCAGCGAAAAGATTGCCGTCATTGATGATATGGCCATTAGCTCCGCTAAGACCAAAGACGCAGTGACGCTCCTAGGTAAAATCAATGCTACCGGGAGCGTTTTGTTAGTAGTCGACAGTAAAACTCCAGAACTGGTACGCGCAACCAACAATGTTGGCGGTGTTAAGCTAGCTCAGGCCCGTTATTTGAACGTTTTTGACGTTCTAAACGCCGATAAGGTTGTCTTTACTAAGCCGGCTTTGGTGCACGTTTCGGAGTGGCTGGGAGACAAGAATGAGTAAGTCATTGGCTCTCAAGCCCCGCGTTAGCGAAAAGACCTATGCCCTTAGCGAAGAGCGCAATACCTATGTGTTTGTCGTTCCCAAAGGTGTCAGCAAGCAACTGATCGCCAACGCTGTCGCCGAGCAGTACGAAGTCGGCGTCACAGCCGTCCGTATTTCTGCCAGCCCGGGTAAATCACAGCGCACTTACAAGCGCGGCGGCCGGGTGACCCACCGCGGCCAACGTTCGGATATCCGCAAGGCTTTTGTGACCCTCAGAGAAGGCGATAAACTTCCGGTTTTCGCCTCGGTTGAAGACGGCGCCGACGCCAAACCCGAGAAGAAAAAGGAGAAGAAGTAATGGCTATCAAGGCTTATAAGCCTAATACCAACGCCCAGCGCGGTATGACCACGCAGGACTTTGATGGCATTACCACCAAAAAGCCGCTTAAGAGCCTGACGGTCATTAAAAAGGGTTCGGTAGGCCGCAACAACCAAGGTCGCATAACTACCCGCCACCGTAGCGCCGGCGCCCGCAAGTATTACCGCATGGTTAATTTTAGCTTGCCGGCTGGCACTTCCGCCAAGGTTGAGCATATCGAATATGACCCGAACCGCAGCGCCCGTATCGCCCGTATTGTTGACGAGCAAGGTAATTACCACTATATTTTGGCAGCCAAGGGAATGAAGCCCGGCCGCAAGATTGTAGCCGCCGAGGAAGGCGCCATCACCGTTGGCAATCGTTTACAGTTAAAGAATATCCCTAATGGCACCGTCTTGCATGCTGTTGAGCTGCAGCCCGGCAAGGGGGCTCAATTGGCCCGCAGTGCCGGCACCGGCGTCCAGCTGGTAGCCAAAGAAGGCGACTGGGCGCAACTACGCCTGCCAAGCGGCGAAGTCCGCCTGGTGCACGTTGATTGCATGGCTTCTATTGGCGCTATCGGCAACGAGCAACACCAGAACATTCAGTGGGGCAAAGCCGGCCGCACCCGCCACCGCGGGATTCGCCCAACTGTTCACGGTAAGGCCATGAACCCGGCCGATCACCCAATGGGCGGCGGTGAAGGCAAAACCGGCCCGGGCCGCATTCCGCGCACGCCTTGGGGCCAAGTGGCTATCGGCCTAAAGACCCGCAAGCGCAAGACCACCAGTAAGTTTATCGTCAGAACCCGTCATCAAGCTAAGAGGAGAAAATAATGAGTCGCTCGCTTAAAAAAGGACCGTATATCGATCCCAAGTTGGCTAAAAAAGTAGCCGCTCTGGGCAACGACGACCGCACTGTGATTAAGACCTGGGCGCGGGCTTCGACTATTTCGCCTGATTTTGTTGGCCGCACCATTGCCGTACACAACGGCAAGGTCCACGTGCCGGTGTTTATTACCGAGAATATGGTCGGGCACAAGCTGGGTGAATTTTCGCCCACCCGTAAATTCCGCGGACACGGCGGCAAACTGGCCAAATCCCAGGAGACTAAGGAATAGACATGCCAGTAACCGCCAATAGCAACAAAGTCCGTATCAGCCCCCGCAAGGTCAGCGTGGTGGCGGCTTTAGTGCGCGGCCGCACAGTGGAAGACGCTCTGGTGATTTTAGAGCACACGCCGCGCCGCTCGGCTAACGATGTCAAACAAGCTGTTAAAAGCGCCGCCGCAAATGCCGAACACAACCATAGTTTCAAGCCGGGCACGCTGTTTATCAGTGAGATTACCGTAACCGCTGGTCCGCGTCACCGCCGCTATCGCCCGGCTGCCCGTGGCCGCGCTCTGCGCTTTGAGCGCAAGACCAGCCACATAAAAGTTACAGTCGATGGGCAGAAGCGCACCATCAAGAAACCAGCCGCTAAAACTACAGATGGGGAGGCCAAGTAATGGGTCAAAAAGTTAATCCAATTAGCATGCGCTTACAGGTCAATAAAGATTGGCGCAGCCGCTGGTTCGCCGGCAAGAAAGACTACGCTGCTTTTCTAAAACAAGATCTGGCCGCCCGCAGCCTAATCAGTAAGAAGCTAGGCAGTCGCGCCGCCGTCAATAAAGTTGATATCGAGCGCTCACCCAACCTGGTAACCGTAACTATCCAGACCGCCAAAGCCGGTGTAGTAATTGGCCGTGGTGGTATCGGCGCCGCCGAGCTAAAAGAAGCTATCGAAAAGCTCTATGGCGTGCCGGTAAGAGTTAATATCGAAGAAATCAAACGTCCAGAGCTACAGGCTAAACTGGTCGCCGAGAACATCGCCCACCAGCTGGAACGCCGCATAGCTTTCCGCCGGGCTATGAAGTCATCTGCCGGCGCAACCATGCGGGCTGGCGCTAAAGGCGTACGTATTGAGCTGTCCGGCCGTTTGGGCGGTATGGAAATGAGCCGCCGCGAAAAAGAAAGCCAAGGCAGCGTGCCATTGCATACTTTGCGAGCTGATATTGATTACGCCGCTGCCCGGGCGCAGTACCCCGGCGCTGGTATTATTGGCATTAAGGTCTGGATTTACCGCGGAGAGGCCAACTAATGTTAATGCCCTCACGCACTAAATACCGCAAGGTAAGGAAGGGCCGCATTCATGGCGGTACAGCTACCGCTTTGGACGAGCTAGTCTACGGTCACTTTGGCCTTATCAGCTTGGAGAGTGAGCGCATCACCAGCCGTCAGATAGAGGCCGCCCGCCAGGCTATGACCCGCTACATCAAGCGCGGCGGTAGCATCTGGATTCGAATCTTCCCGCACACTCCCGTAACCCGCAAGCCCCAGGACGTTAAGATGGGCAGCGGTAAGGGCAATCCCGAATTTTTCGTGGCTAAAGTCAAGCCCGGCACCGTGATGTTTGAGATGGACGGCGTAACCGAAGAAATCGCCCGCGAAGCCATGCGCCTGGCCGGCCACAAACTGCCAGTTAAGACCAATTTCGTTATCAAGGAGGAGCTGTAGGATGAAAATCGCCGAAATCCGTAAGCTCACTACGACCGAGCTAACCCAACAAAGCACCAGCTTGCGCGATGAAATCGCCGAGCTGCGCCGCCGACTTTACACCGGCGAGGCCACCAACGTTCGAGCCCTGCGCGCCAAGCGCAAGGATTTGGCCCGCGTTTTGACGGTTTTGGGCGAGCAATTATCTAAGGAGGAGATGTAACCATGGCCCGCACACTGACTGGCGTTGTATCCAGCGATAAAGGCGATAAAACCATCGTCATTACCGTGGCTACCCGCAAAACCCACCCAATCTATAAGAAGCAATACACTGTCAACAGCCGATTTATGGCTCACGACGAGAAGAACGAAGCCAAAGTTGGCGACCGGGTAGTTATTATCGAAACCCGGCCGATTAGTGCCCGCAAACGCTTCCGCCTGAGCCAGATTGTTGAACGCGGCGGTGTCCATTTTGAAGAGGCCGATGCCATTTCTGACGTACCAGTAGAGGAAAAACCGGCTAAGCCCGAGCCCAAGCCCAAGGCCGAACCCAAGGCCGAACCAGCCAAGCCTAAAGCCAAGAAAACCGAGGAGAAAGCCTAGATGATTCAGCAGGAATCAAAACTTATCGCAGCCGACAACAGCGGCGCCCGCTCGCTGCTGTGTATCCGCGTGCTCGGTGGCAGCCGCCGGCGTTATGCCCGCGTGGGTGATATCATCGTGGTTAGCGTCAAAACGGCCAACCCTGCCGGCCAAGTGGCCCGCAAGAGCGTAGTCAAAGCCGTAGTGGTCCGCACCCGAACCCCTATTCGCCGCTCGGACGGTTCAACTATCCGCTTTGATGACAACGCCGCCGTGATTTTAGGTGATGACCTAAAAACACCCCGCGGTACCCGTATTTTTGGCCCGGTCCCGCGCGAACTGCGCGAGCAGGGTTACACCCGCATTATCAGCCTAGCTCCGGAGGTACTATAAGATGAAACCCAGCTATAAAATCCGCTTAAAAAAGGACGATATGGTAATGGTCCGCGCCGGTAAGTACAAGGGTAAGACCGGCAAAGTCCTGGCTGTCCACAAAGACCTCAATAAAGTCACCGTTGAAGGCATCAATATAGTTAAACGCCACCGCAAGCCAACCCAGCAGCGCCCGCAAGGCGGCATCATCGAAATGACCAAGCCTATTTGGGTTTCCAAAGTTGGTCTGCTGGACAATACCGCCAAAAAACCGTCCCGTGTGGGCTATAAACTCACCAAAGACGGCGCCAAAAGCCGGGTGGTTAAGACCTCGGGCAAGGAGATTAAATAATGGCAACCGCAGTTAAAAAAACGGTCTACCAAGCCCGGCTCAAACAGCTCTACAACGATAAATATTTGGCCGAGCTAAAGAAAGAGCTAAGCCTGCACAATGACCACGAAGTACCGCGCCTGGAGAAGGTTGTAGTTAGCGTTGGCCTGGGCCGCGCCCAAGACGATAAACGCCTGTTAGAAGTGGCCGCTAACACCCTAACCAAGATTACCGGCCAAAAACCTATTAGCACCACCGCCCGGATGTCTATCGCCAGTTTCAAACTGCGCGAAGGTAGCAAAATCGGCCTCAAAGTCACTTTGCGCGACCAACGGATGTACGAATTCGCCGACCGACTGATTAACATCGTCATGCCGCGTCTGCGCGACTTCCATGGTGTTAGCCTGCGTTCGTTCGATAAGCAGGGCAACTACAATATCGGCTTTACTGACCAATCGGTCTTTCCGGAACTGACTTTCGAAGAAACCAGCCCCACCCACGGCCTGCAAGTAGTTTTTGTGATTAAAGCCAAGAATGCCGAGCAATCCAAAGCTCTGCTAGAGAAATTCGGTATGCCGTTCGAGAAAGCTAATAACCCCAAGAATGAGGAGGCCTAAACTATGGCTAAGAAATCAGTTTTGGCCCGCGACGCCAAAAGAGTAAAAATGATTGAGAAATACGCCGCCAAGCGTGCTGAACTTAAAGCCGCCGGTGACCTGGAAGGGTTGGCTTTACTGCCGCGCAATTCCAGCCCCACCCGCCGCAAGAACCGCTGCGCCGAAACCGGCCGTGGCCGCGCCTACATGCGTCAATTCGGCCTGAGCCGCATTGCCTTCCGCGAACACGCCAGCAAGGGCGAAATACCAGGTGTAACTAAGGCTAGTTGGTAGGAGATTAAAATATGACAATGATTGCCACAGACCCCATAGCCGACATGCTAACCCGTATCAGGAACGCCATTGGCGCCAACAAGAACGAGGTAAGTATGCCTTACTCTAAAGTTAAAGCCACTGTTGCCCAGGTATTGGTAGACAGCGGCTTTTTAGCCAAGGTTAGCAGCGAAGGCGAAGGCGTTAATCGTAACCTGGTAATTACCATCCATGCCGAAGGTACAAACGCGGTGATTACCGAAATTGACCGGCTGAGCAAACCTGGCCGCCGGGTTTACGCTAAGGCTGATGAGATCCCCACTGTCAAACGTGGCCGTGGCATCATAGTAATCTCCACCTCCAAAGGTGTTATGACCGGCCAGCAAGCCAAGGCCCAGCGTTTGGGCGGAGAATTAATCTGTCAGGTGTATTAGGAATAACAAGATGAGTCGTATAGGAAAACAACCCATAGATTTGCCCGGCGGCGTAACCGTTACGGTTGATAAGGACTTTATCACGGTCAACGGCCCCAAAGGTAATCTGCAGCAGTTCACTCTGCCAGAGGTAGACGTGGTTGTTAAAGACAATCAAGTATTGGTTAACCGCAAGAACGATGAAGCCATTTCGCGCTCCCGCCACGGTTTAATGCGGGCATTGGTAGCCAACATGGTTACCGGCGTGAGTGGTGGCTTTGAACGCAAACTGGAACTTAACGGCGTGGGTTACCGGATACAAGTCCAGGGCCAGGACCTCAAGCTTAACCTTGGTTTTTCGCACGAAGTAGTGTATAAAATACCGGCTGGCGTACAGGTTGCGGTGGAGCAGAATAATATAACTGTTAGCGGTACTTCCAAGCAGCAAGTTGGGCAGGTGGCCGCCGAAATCCGGGCGCTCAAGAAGCCGGAGCCCTATAAGGGCAAAGGCATTAAGTACGCCGATGAACGCATTATCCGTAAGTCCGGTAAGAGCGGTAAAGAATAGGAATGATAATTATGGACAGATTAAAACACAAGCAAGCCTCCGCCGGACGCCGGGCCAACCGGGTGCGTACCGTGCTGGGCAATAGCAACCGGCCGCGCCTGAGCGTGAACGTTAGCCATTTGCACGTCACAGCCCAGATTATTGACGACAGCAAGAGCGCCACGGTGGTTTACGCTACCAGCGTTGGCCAGAAGATTGAAGGTGACCTTAGCACCAAGGCCGAGTGGGTTGGTACTGAAATAGCCAAAAAAGCCCAGAAAGCTAAAGTAAAGAAAGTGTCTTTTGACCGTGGCAGCCGCAAGTATCATGGCCGCATCAAGGCTCTCGCAGATGCCGCTCGCAAAGGCGGGTTGGAGTTTTAATTATGCCCGACAATAAACCTTATCAAGACCGCCCGCGCCGCAATAATATGGGTGAAATCGAAGAAAAACAGTTTGACGAGCGTGTAGTTTACGTTAACCGTGTAGCCCGCGTAGTTAAAGGTGGCCGCCGTTTTCGCTTCCAGGCTTTAGTTGTCGCCGGTGACCACAAAGGCCGCGTCGGCGTTGGCGTGGCCAAGGGCGCTGACGTTTCAGCCGCCGTCAATAAAGCGACTGATGTCGCCAAAAAGAATATGGTAAAACTTAATCTGTACCGCGATACTCTGACTCATGATGTAGAAGGCCGCGTCGGTGGTTCTAAAATCCTAATCTTGCCAGCCGCGCCGGGTACCGGCTTGATTGCCGGCGGCGTCGTCCGCACCGTGCTGGAAGTCGCCGGGATCGAAAACGCTATGTCCAAGTCAGTTGGTTCTTCCAACCGCATCAACACGGCGTATGCTACCTTGCAAGCCTTGCAAACCATGCAGCCAGCCGCCAAATGGGTCACTAATACTAATAAGGCCAAGGTCGACGCTAAACCAAAAGCTGTCGCTAAAGCAGAGGCCAAATAATGAAATATAACGAGCTCAGCCTAACCCGCAACAAAGACCGCAAGCGTTCCGGCCGTGGCATTGCCGCTGGCCGCGGTATGACTGCCGGCCGTGGCACCAAAGGCCAGGGAGCCCGTAAATCCGGCGGTGTGCGCCCCGGCTTTGAAGGCGGCCAAATCCCGCTTTATATGCGCTTGCCCAAACACCGCGGTTTCAATAGCCACCGCACGCCGGCAGAAACCGTTTATACCGGCCAATTGGATTCCGTCAAAAAAGCTACTGTTGATACCGCCAGCCTGTTTGAAGCCGGACTAATCAGCAGCCCGCATGCCAACGTCAAACTAATACTTAAAGGTGAAGTCACCGGCAAAAAAGATGTTAAGCTACAAGCTGCCAGCGCCGCTGCTACCGAGGCCGTACAAAAGGCGGGCGGCAGTGTTACAGTTACCGCTCGTTTAGCTCGCCAACCCAAGCAAAAACCCACCGAAAAATAGTTTTTTGCTGCGGCTGGCGTGGTAATCGAACCAAGCCTGTTTTATACTGGGATAGCAATCAAAAAGAGGTGTTAAAAGTTTGAATTGGGGCATAATCCTAAAATCACTGAAGAACCGCGAGATGCAAAAACGCATTGGCGCGGTGCTGGGCATGTTACTGGTTTTCCGCATTCTGGCCCATGTTCCGGTGCCATTGGCCGATCCCCACACCCTTAAACAGGTCCTTAATAACCTATTTACTCAAACCAATTCCAACCAGCTGCTGGGCTTCCTGAACGTCCTATCCGGCGGCGCGCTGGCCAACTTTTCTATCATGCTGGTGGGTCTGGGCCCTTACATCAACGCCAGCATCATCATGCAGCTGCTCACCAAGGCTATCCCCAAACTGGAAGCCTTAAACAAAGAAGGTGAGTACGGCCGCAAGAGAATCAACCAATACACCCGCATGCTGACCTTCCCGCTGGCTATTGTCCAGTCTATCGGCACTATTTATCTTATCCGCGAGGAAGCCCAGTCTATCGGCGGCCTTGGTGATATTACGGCCAACACCTCAATGCTGCAGTGGGTCTTGATGATTGCCGCTCTCACCGGCGGTTCGATGATTCTGATGTGGCTGGGCGAGCAAATCACCGAGCGCTCGATTGGTAACGGTATTTCACTGCTTATCACCGTAGGCATAGTCAGCCGCCTGCCCACTCTAATTAGTGAAATCTGGCGGATTACGGCTTACACCGCCGGCTCCAAAGTCGCCAAGGTGACTGTTTTTGGTCACACCTATAGCCGGCATGGGTTGATGGTATTTGGAATTGTGGCCGCGGCGGTTGTCTTTATAACGTGGGCGGTGGTCAAGCTCAATGAGGCCGCCAGGCGGCTGACGATAAATTATGCTAAACGTGTGCAGGGTAACCGCACTTACGGTGGGGTAACCACTACGCTGCCGGTCAAACTGATTACCGCCGGCGTTATTCCGATTATCTTCGCCGTGGCCTTCCTTAGTGTGCCCAACTTTATCGGCCAAATACTTACCCATGGCCAAGGCGTCAACTTTACGCCTACAACTCATTGGGAGCACGTTGGATTCAGTATGTCGCAGCTTTTCCAGCAACCGTCAGCCACCACCTTTGCTACCGAAGGCCTGAAGGCTTGGATTTATCCGGTAACTTACTTCTTGCTGGTGTTTATCTTCACCTATTTCTACACCAGCGTAACTTTCAACTCTAAGGAGATTGCCGAGAACCTGCAAAAACAGGGGGGTTTTATCGCCGGCGTGCGTTCCGGCAAGCAGACCGAGAAGTACCTAAGCCGGATTGTTAACCGCTTGACGCTGTTTGGCGCTTCAGCGCTGGGTTTGCTGGCAGTTCTGCCGATTGTGGCCCAGGTTTATGTCACTCAAAACATCGCTATCGGCGGTACCAGCATCCTGATCCTGGTGTCGGTATCACTGGAAACCATGCGCCAGATAGAATCACGTGCCCTAATGGTCACTTACGACCAATACGAACAGCCGGATTACTTCTATGAGCCCGGTCCCGGTGGCACGGCAGCGCTGGGCGCCAAACGCCTGCGCTTCATTCCGCGCGTCAATCTCCCCAGACGTAAGAAATAAGACGAAATCAACCCTTTACAAACAGATGATAATTTTGCTACAATATCTAGGTTGTATTTATGGCCAAGGATAAAGAGGTAATTGAACTGGCCGGAACAGTAGTAGAAGCACTGCCCGGTACCCAGTTCAAAGTAGAGCTCGAAAACGGTCATCAAATCATAGCTCATGTTTCCGGCAAGATGCGCAGACATTACATCCGCCTTGTTGCTGGCGACCGCGTTAAGGTAGAATTGACACCTTACGATCTTACGAAGGGTCGGATTACCTACCGCGAGAATTAGTTTTAAGAGCAGTGTGTCATCAAACAATAGGAGGATGATCCGTATGAAAGTACGTGCCAGTGTTAAGAAAATTAGTCCCGATGATAAAATCGTGCGCCGCAAGGGCCGCGTTTACGTCATTAATAAATTAAAGCCCAAGCACAAGCAGAGGCAAGGTTAACCTATGGCTCGACTTTCCGGTGTCACTATCCCCGATAACAAGCAAGTGCAGATTGCGCTGACTTACATCTATGGGATTGGTCCTAAGTTCAGCGAGGAAATTCTAAAGAACGCCAAAGTTGAACCAACCGTACGGGTTAAAGACCTGACCGACGCCGAAATCAGCCGCATGCAAGACGTTATTAACGCTGATTACACCGTTGAAGGCGAGCTGCAGCGCGTAGTTACCGGTAATATCAAGCGCCTCACCGACATTAATGCTTACCGAGGTCTGCGCCACAAAGCCAACCTGCCCAGCCGTGGCCAGCGTACTCGCACTAATGCCCGCACCCGCCGGGGCAAGAAGATGACAGTTGGCGGCACCGCCAGGAAAGCGCCAAGCAAGACTTAAGGATAATTATGGCTAAAGAAGAAGAAGTAAAAAAAGCTGAAGTCGCAACCGAGAATATCCCGGCCGATGCTACTGACGCCGCGGCTACTACCGAAGGCGAAGTTCTGGCCGCTGATGCGCCGGTTGTTAAGCGTAAGAAGTCCAAAAAGCGTGCCGTACCAGAGGGCCAAATCCACGTGCTGGCGACTTTTAATAACACCATCATCACTATTACTGATACCAAAGGCAATGTTTTGACTAATGCCAGCGCCGGCGCTTCTGGCTTCCGTGGCTCCAAAAAGGGCACAGCTTACGCCGCCCAGGTCGCTGCCGAGAAAGCTATTACCGAAGCCCGTAATAACTTCGGTTTATCCAGAGTAGACATTCAGGTTAAAGGCATTGGTTTGGGCCGTGAGGCCGCCATCCGCAGCCTAATCAACCAGAAAATCCAGGTGGACAGCGTTAAAGATATTACCGGCACCGCCCACGGCGGCGTCCGCCCACGAAAGGCTAAGAGGAACTAGACATGGCCAGAGACACCCAATCTATCGTAAAAATGAGTCGCCGCGAAGGCTATGCCTTGCACCCCAAGGCCCACAAAGCCCTGGTTAAGCGTACTTCTATGCCCGGCCAGGCGCCTAACTACCGCTCGCGCGGCAAAGCCAGCCAGTATAGCTTGCAGCTGCGCGAAAAACAGAAGGTCAAGCGGCTTTACGGTCTGCTGGAGCGGCAATTCGCCAAACTAATGGATGAAGCAAACCGTACACCAGGTGAATCCGGCGCGGCCTTGCTGCAGTTTTTGGAGCGCCGCCTGGACAACGTTATTTACCGTGCCGGCTTGGCGCCATCGCGCCGGGCTGCGCGCCAACTGGTCACCCACGGCCACTTTATGTTCAATGACCGTCGCGTGGATATCCCATCAATCCGGGTAAAAGCTGGCGATGTTATCGTGGCCCGCAGCAAAAGCCACAGTTCTGACTATTTCAAACGCCTGGAAGATACCAGCCCGGCGCCAGCCGAGGTTCCGGCTTGGCTTAAAGTTAACCGTAAGAAATTCAGCGTGGAAGTAACAGGCTTGCCAACCCGCGACGATGCTGAACCGGATCTTAAAGAACAACTAATCATTGAGTATTACTCACGCTAAGGCTAAAGAAGGAGACTTATTTATGAGCAAACTAATTCACACCCCGGCACTCGGCCAGATCGTCGACCACGGTCCGACCAGCGCTACTTTTACTATCGAACCACTGCACACCGGCTATGGAATGACCCTGGGCAACAGCTTGCGCCGGGTGCTGCTATCCAGCATCAGCGGTGCGGCCGTAACAGCATTCCGCATTGACGGCGTTAGCCACGAATTCACCACCGTTAAAGGTGTTAGAGAAGACGTAGTTGCCATCATGCTAAACCTAAAAGGGGTGCGCTTCCGCGTTTTCAGCGATGAGCCGCAGACCTTACGTCTAAGCAAAAAAGGCAAAGGCTTGGTTAAGGCCAAAGACATCGAGACCAATGCAGACGTAGAGATTGTTAACCCTGACCACGTGATTGCCACTATCGACGACGACAAATCCAGCCTAACTATGGAACTGGTTGTTGAGACTGGCCGCGGCTACCGTCCTTTGGACGAACAAGCCAGCGCCAAAAAGCTCAGCGATATGATTATGCTGGACGCTCTGTTTAGCCCGGTTGTACGTGTCCGCTACAAGGTCGAAAACACCCGCGTTGGCCAAGTCACTAACCTGGACAAGCTGCTTCTGACGGTTGACACCGATGGTTCTATCACTCCGCGCGACGCTTTTGAAGAAGCCGCCGCTATTTTGATAAACCAATACACCGCTTTGGCCGGTCAAACCCGCGTGGAAGTTGCCGCGCCGCTGACCGCCGGTAGCATTGAAGACGGCGGCCTGGGCGAGGACGGCGATGAGCCGGCCGAGCTAATGACCTCCATCGAAGACTTGAACCTTAGCGCCCGCACCACCAACGCGCTGGTCAATAACGATATTCATACTATCAAAGACCTGTTGAGCCTGTCCGAGGCCGAACTGCGCGATTTGAAGGGCTTTGGCAACAAAGCTTTGGACGAAGTCAAAGAAAAAATGGCCGAGCTGGAGCTTTAAGAGGATAAATCATGCATCGGCACGGATACAAAGGAGCTAAATTCGGACGCGAGCGCGACCAGCGCCGGGCCCTGATGAAGGGTCTAGCCGATGCTTTGGTGCTGCAGGAATCCATCGAAACAACCTTTACCAAAGCCAAAGAAATCGTGCCCTACACCGAAAAGCTGATTACTAAGGCTAAAATTGGCGATTTGCACAACCGCCGGCAGGTAATTTCCAAAATGGCCACTAAAGAAGCCGCCAATAAGCTGATTGACGAGCTAGCGCCCAAGCTTGCTGGCCGCAACAGCGGCTATCTGCGCGTTAAGCGGACAGCTCTGCGCCGTGGTGACGGTACCCAAATGGCCACTGTTAGCTTTGTTGACGATTTGAAGGCTAAAGCTAAGGTCGTTGCTAAACCAGCTGCAAAGGCCGAGCCGGCTAAAACCAAGAAAGCCCCGGCCAAAAAGGCCGCCGCCAAAAAGACGGAGAAGAAATAGTGAAGACTTTTAGCCAAAAACCGGCCGCTGTAGAGCGCAAATGGTACGTAATTGACGCCAGCCAAGCGCCGGCCGGCCGGGTAGCCACTGTGGCCGCCGGTCTGCTAATCGGCAAAGGCAAACCCAGTGTTACGGCTCACGTGGACGGCGGCGACTTTGTGATTATTATCAATGCCGAGAACACCGTACTAACCCGTAACAAGATGGAGGGTAAGGTTTATTATCGCCACAGCGGTTTCCCGGGCGGCATCAAAGCCCGTACCGCTGCCGAATCGATGAAGTTGAACCCCACAGCCGTATTACAGCATGCCATCCGCGGTATGCTGCCAGTTAATAAGCTGCGGGATGGCCGCCTAAAACGGCTTAAGATTTACGCTGGCGACCAACATAATCACGGCGCCCAAAAACCGCTAGAATTCCCAATGAAAGGTAAAAAATAACTATGGCCAAAGATACCTATTTTTACGCCCTGGGCCGCCGCAAAAGCGCCACTGCCCGGGTGCGCGTCCAGAGCGGCAAAGGCAGCTTCAAGATTAACGACCAAGATGCTACCGGCTATTTTGACGACAGCAAACAGTACCAAAGCGAACTGCTTAAGCCCTTCACCGCGCTAGAGCTTGACCCCGAAAAATACGTAATAACCGCCAAAGTCGCCGGCGGCGGCCACGCCAGCCAGGTAGATGCCATTCGCCTAGGTGTTGCTAAGGCTTTAGTAGAAATGAATGAAGATTACCGCGGGACTTTACGCAAAGCCGAACTTCTCGGCCGCGATCCCCGCGAAAAAGAACGCAAGAAATTCGGCTTACGCTCCGCCCGCAAGAAACGGCAGTTTACAAAACGCTAGCCTTTGCTAGAATATCTTCTATGACTAAGTTACAAACCGCCTTTTATTGGTTTAGCGACACTTCTGTGGCGGTTTGTTCTGTGCGCTTATAAATAAGAAATCGAGAATACTGAAGAAACCGCCACCAGGGCGGTTTTTTAAATTAACGCGAAAGGGAAAAATGAGCAGCTTAGAAGAGGTTCGAAAACCAGAAATAACGGATGCGGATGCCTTGAGGCTTCTAGCGGTCAATCAGATAGAACTGGATCTGGACGATCACCGCTCACCGTCCGAAGTTTTGCATGCTTTGCACTTTGACGGGCATCAACTCATTGGCGTCGAAGAGCAATCAGTATCAATGGGCATAGAGATGACCGGAACTTACGACCTAGAGGATGTGGAAAGGATGCGTCAGCTTGGCCAAGATGTGCTGCCCACAGCCTTCGGTCAAGAGGTTCGCCGGAAGTATCTGAGCGTAAAAAGTCAGCAAGCTTGATATACTTTAGGTAATGAATAAAGAGGTTATTTTAACTGGGCTGCGGTCTAATGCCGAGTTTCACTTGGGCAATTATCTGGGTGCGATTTTACCGATGGTGGAACTGCAAAAAAAGCACGCCGGCGAGTACCAAATGAACATGTTCGTGCCGGATTTGCACAGCTTTACCACGCCGATAGACCACGGAAATTTGTATGAGCAGTCCTTGGCCAATCTTAAGGTCTTTGTGGCCGCCGGTTTGGACATCGACAACCCCGACACCTATATATATCGCCAAAGCTACGTCCCAGCTCACTCCGAGCTAACCTGGATTCTGGACTGTTTCGCCTACTCCGGCGAGCTATCACGAATGACGGAATTTAAAGACAAGAGCAGTCGCGATGACTCCAACGTCAGTGTCGGACTGTTCAACTACCCTGTTTTGATGGCTGCGGATATCTTACTTTATGGCGCTAAATGGGTGCCGGTGGGCGAAGACCAGCGTCAGCACGTGGAGTTTACCCGCGATTTGGCTATCAGGATGAACAATAAGTTCAGCGAGCTGTTTGTACTACCAGAAGATAATGCCAAGCAGACTGAATTTGCTGGCCGCAGCGAACCAATCCGCATCCGCAGCCTGCGCAACCCGGAAAAGAAAATGAGTAAATCCGTAGAGGACCCAGCTGGCACAATTATGCTCAGTGATAGCCCGGATGATGCCGCCAAGAAAATTATGTCTGCCACAACCGACAGCTACAATCGCCTACCGGGCAACGCAGAGGAGCGAGAAGAACAGCCAGGCGTAACCAATCTGATGCTAATAAAAGCGCTACTCACCGGTAACATGAATTTGCCGGAGGGTGATACTCAAGGTTACGCTTTCTTAAAACAACAAGTTGCTACTGACGTAAAGAACTTCTTGACCGATTTCCAGGGTAAATTATCGCAAGTCGATTCGGATAAGTTAATGTCCAAACTGGAAGCTGACGAATCCAAGATGAACGAAGTCGCCAACGCTACGCTTCTAAAAGTCCAAAAAGCCGTCGGCCTGAGACCCGCTTAAACCATGGCGATATTTAGAGTCGGTTCTGCTGAACTGGGGCAGAGAGCGGACGTATTCGTGGCCGCTAAACACCCTGAGTTCAGCCGTTCATCTCTAGAAAACCTCTTTGATAAGAATATGGTCACAATGGACGGGAAAGTTATCAAAGCTAGCCACAAACTTAAACTCAACGATCAGATACGAGTCGATGAAACTTTACTCAGGCAGGCTCCAGAGGCGATTGAATTGCCGATAATATATGAAGACGACAGTGTGGTGGTTATCGATAAACCAACTGGCGCTCTGACTCATAGTAAAGGTGCGCTCAATTCCGAAGCCACAGTCGCCAGTTTTCTGCATGGCAAAATAACAGATGATAAATTGACCGGCAATAGGGCCGGAATTGTGCACCGGCTGGACCGGCCAACCAGTGGTGTGATTATTGGCGCCAAGACCGAGGACGCCCTCAAATATCTGCAAAAACAGTTTGCCAACCGCAAAACTGCTAAGACCTATATCGCCGTGGTAGAAGGCACGCCAAAGCAGCCGGAAGCAATTATCGACGCGCCGATTGGCCGCAATCCTAAAAGACCGCAGACTTTTAGAGTTGATAAAGAAGGTAAGCCGGCCCAAACCCGTTACAAAGTGATTAAATCGATTGATAAGAAGAACCGTTCCTATACTGAGCTGGAATTAAAGCCGGTTACCGGCCGTACCCATCAGTTACGCATACACTTGACATACCTTGGCCACCCGATTGTCGGCGATCATGTCTACGGTCACGATGACGGCCCAATGTTATTGCACGCCAAGAGTTTGGAAATAACCTTGCCGGGCGGGCAGCGCAAAGTCTTTGAGGCGCCGCTGCCCGCCCGCTTCAAAGAATTTTGGGCTAAATGATGGACAACCAGTTGCTGCTGAACGCTCGAACCAGAGTCGCTGCAGGGATATACATCAAGCAGCCGCCCCACGCGCTAATGATTGTTGGCCTGCCTGGCAGCGGCAAGACCGCCCTGGCGCATTATCTGGCTGCAGAGGTTCTGGGTAGCAAAGATGTTACTAGCCACCCCTATTTCTTGACTCTAACGCGGCCAAAAGACAAACGTGACATTCCAATTGATGATGTGCGCCAGGTTTTGCATAAATTACGCCTAAAAACACCGGGCAAAGGCGCTGTGCGCCGGATAGTTTTTATCGAAGACGCCCATAACCTTAGCGGCGAAGCCCAAAGCGCCTTGTTAAAGGCCTTGGAAGAGCCGGCTGCCGATACCGCCTATATCCTAAGTGTCCCGTCAATCCGCTCGGTTTTGCCAACTATTGCCTCAAGGGCGCAAAGCCTGACTCTACACCCAGTAACTCTGACCCAAGCCCAGGAGCATTACGCGGGTAAATATCCGCAGAGCGCTATAAAGAACGCCTGGCAGCTCAGTCAAGGCAGAGGGGGACTTCTTAATGCTTTGCTAGGAAACGCAACAGAACACCCCCTAAAACAGTCTGTAGACAGCGCCAAGCAGTTCCTGCGCCACGATAAATACCAGCGCCTGCTCGAGCTGGACAAGCTGAGCAAGGATAAGGAGCAATTCAATCTGTTCCTAGACGCGCTGGGGAAAGTTTTAGCGGCGCTCCAGAATGCCACCGTCGGCAAAGGCGGCCGCCAGGCCGGGCTGCTGCGATCCAGGCGTCTGGTCACCCAACTGCAAGCAGCGCTGGCCGCCAATACGGCGCCGCGCTTAATCGCTCTGGAGTTGGCGCTTAAGCTGGAAATCTAGGTTTGCTATACTAGTTGCTGTATGTACGCCATCATACTGTTGATTATTTTAGCGTTGATTGTTTATCGCAACGAGCGTTTTTCGGCCCGCGAAATCGCCGTTGTGCCGCGCCGCCTGGGTGACCGGCTGAATAAACTCTGGGAAATCGCTCACTTAGGGATGCGCGAAAACCGCTTGTTACGCGCCGAAAAAGCTCTGCTAACTATCTTGAAAATCGATGAAAAGAACGCCGCGGCTTATAATCGTCTGGGTATCTTGTACGCCAAACAGCGTGAATATAAAGACGCCATAGATTGTTTTGAAATTGCCAGTAGTATTGAGCCCAGCGCCTCCAGCTTGCACAACTTAGGGATGATTTATTACGAAACCGAAAACTACGAAAAAGCCGGTACCGCTTTTGAGCAGGCCTTAAAGCTTGAGGACAGTTTAGCCGCTCGGCACATTGCCTACGCCAAAGTCCAAGAAAAAATGGGTAACGATAAGCTGGTGTTACAGGAGCTGGAAAAAGCCAGTGAACTGGAGCCCAACCCCGAAACCTTCTTGTTACTGGAAAAAGCCTACGAATCCCGCGGCATGACCCAGGAAGCCACGGCTATTAAACGTCGCCTAGACAAGCTGGTGCTGCCAGTTGGACAACCTAAGCGCATTCTGCGCCCCCGCCGGGTAGTGATTTAGGAACAAAAAATGGGTATTTGGCACTGGCTATTCTTTAATCAGCCACTCTGGGTATCCAACCTATCCAACCTGACCTCTATAACCGTTTTAGGGGCGATTATCGGCCTTTATAAACGGTTTAATTGCAATCAGTCACGATGTTGGCGAATTGGGCGTCACAGGGTAGAAGGCACTACTTACCGGACTTGTGCCAAGCACACTACTCTTGAGTACCATACCGGCCTGCAAAAGCGGCATGCAAAAAAATACCCCAAGCAGCACGAATTTCTGAGTAGTCACCGCATCAAGCTTTAAACTGCTTGCAATTGCTATTTCACCCCTGTTTTGGTAAACTTTTTATGGTTCATTTGAAGCAAGCGCGTAAGTTGCGATGAGCCGCCTTAGCTCAGCTGGCTAGAGCAGCTGTTTTGTAAACAGCAGGTCGTCGGTTCGAGTCCGACAGGCGGCTCCAGAACTGATACAATTGGGATAACGCTGGGTTAGTGAAGCGGTCAAACACAACAGACTGTAAATCTGTCGGCTTTTGCCTTCGTAGGTTCGAATCCTACACCCAGCACCATGGTTCGACAAGCTCACCATTTTCGGTGAGGTTGGCGGACCATTTTTGTTTAGAGGGGATTCGAATACTCGAAGGAAGCCTTAGCCCTGGGTGGCGAAGACGATGATGCGCTCATTAAACTCACTGGTGCCTGGGATAACATCGCCAGTGCAGCTGATGAGATTAAGCCCGGGTTTACTGGTGTTGACCGATGCCATAGCGGTAGTCATATCGACATTATCAGCGTCGTATATTTGGGTTTTTACGACTTTATAGGTGAATATCGCCCCATTTCCACTCCGAACATCTACAGAATCTCCCGGTTGTAATGATCCCAGCCCGTAAAATACACCATGCGCTGTCCAGCTGGAAATATGACCGTTGATTAGCATGGCTCCCAGCTGGCCCGGCTGAGCTGATTGGTCGTACCATGCCGTGTCATAGACATTGTCGGGTGTTTCCAGCGCGCCCTGGGCGTTCACGCCAGCTGACAAAATCCGCGCGTTAACGTTAAGTTTTGGGATTATTAAATAGCGGGGCAACGCTGGGGCAACGACATAATTAGCTACTAGGCGTGCGGCGGGCTTTATAGCGCTGGGCGCGGTGTTGTTGCCGCCATAATTGACTTCATAAACAAGCGTTGCGGCATGCTGGTTGGCTACTTCATTAGCATGCTGATGAGATAAACTTATGCCTACTCCTACCGTCAACAGGCCAACTGCAGCCACTACTAAGATATTAGAAAGTAAAGCTTTTTTGACTTTTTTCTTTAGAATTCGCCACTCACGAGATACTCTATCCTGCTGCTCCAGAATACCCATAAAATCTCTACTCTATTGTTATTTCTTGGCAGTTCGTCTTGCTACGAAGGCTAAAGCCAAAAGACCCATTGCTCCAAGACCGTAGGTCGCAAGGCCATGCCAAGGATTTGTCGAATATACCCCCAAACCCGTATCGGGTGCACCTGGAGTGGTGGTCGAGGAGGGAGTGCTACCACTACCACTGCCGCTACCACTGCCGCCAGAAGAACCGGTTGTGGCACAGGTGGGGCCACTGATAGTGTTGGAGGCCAAGGTTACCGTACCAGCAGACTGCGCCAAGACCCGACCGTTTAAGGTTGCGCCGGTTTGCAGGGCGGTGACACCATTAAGTGGAAAAATATTACCTATGAACGAAGTGGTCGTAGCAAGAGTCGCGGAGCTGCCAATCCTCCACCATATGTTACAAGGATCGCCACCGGTAACGGATGAGCCAGGCGAGGTAATGAGCGTCGACACAGTCTTGAAAATCCAGACGCCTGACCCGGTGAGGGTTAGGTTTCCGCTCAGTGTGAAGCCGCTAGTGGAGCAATAGACACCCGGCCCAAGAGGAGAGAGTAAAGTTAAATCCTGTGCGCCGTAGCTGTGATCGCAGGTTTGGTCGAGAGCGCCGAAAGTGGTGAGGGTATCAGCTTGGGCCGCTATAGCGCTGGCATCATTGGAATGTGTGCCGCCCCCGGCAGTACATGGACTGGGAAAACCGGTAATAGAGCTGCCCGGACTGACACCGACGGCTCCAGTGGTGGTGGTCGGCCCAGTACAAGTCACTCCCGCGCCGCCCAGAACAGAGTAGCCTGCTGACCCAGCCAGTATGGGTGAAGTTGCAGCGAACGCGTCGACCGGTGCAAGTAGACCAAACACAAAGGCAGCGGAAACCACAATTGTTATTATTGAACGTAGATTAAGCTTATTCATATATCATCATTCTCGTCTTAAGTTGTCAAGGTCATTGTAGGGTTTTGCTAAATTCCCGTCAATTGCTTAAGTTTAGTTTGTAATTTCTAATGCCGTACTTAGTTATACCGTCTGAGCAAGGCTCTCCTTAAATAGCGCACCTAGTCATCTCGACTAGCTAAGGATAAGTATATTACGCTGCTTCTCCATCGTATGTGATAAGCATCACAACATCTTTGATCCCAAGCCTAGTCTTATTGATAAAACCATGTGATCCAAATCCGGGAAGCTAGAGGTTCGATGAATCTTGCCCAAGGTCTTCTAACTGTGTAGTATCAGTTTTAGTGATTGATAAATTTAAAGATTTACTGCAGCAGTCAAACAAGATTCTGGTGACTTCGCATATCTCGCCGGACCCGGACGCCGTGGCATCCACGCTTTTGCTCAGCGGAGCTCTTAAATTAAACTTTCCTGGCAAGAGTATCGAGATGATTTTAGAGGAGGAGCCCGACGCCCTCAGTTTTATAAGCGGCTACAACCAGATTAAGTTCGCACCTCTAGATGAAGCTATTGTTGAGCTAAAGCCTGATCTTTTTATTTTGGTCGACGTTGCCAATTTTAGCCGGGCAAGCCGGAAGGGTGGTGAAAAACTCCGTGAATATATCAAACTGAACCAGGTCAAAGTGGTTATTATTGACCACCATGAACCCGAAGGCAGGGATGAGTCCGATTTGTACATAAACTCCATAAAATCAGCCTCGGTCCAAGAGATATACGGGCTTATCTTTTCGCAGCTAAATTTTAAAAAGCCCGACGACTCAGCACAGGTTGCGATGACCGGCCTGTACGGTGATACCGGTGGGTTTACCTATGTCGATGTCTCTAACGCTGACGCTCTGGAGCTGGCGGCTAAGCTGGTGCGCGAGGGGGCGACCGTAGAGGCCCTAAAATACCAGCTTAACCAGTTTAGCGAAGACCAGATGCAAGTTGTCAGCGAGCTGGCAAAAAACCTATCGCACTTTAAGGACTTTACTTACAGTTATCTCGGCGACGAATTTGTAGATAACTGGCAAAAATCCGGCAAACCCCAGGCGTCCTTACAGCGGGCTAACAAGATCTTTATAGACAACTACATCCGCAATATAGACGGCAGGGACAAGGGCTTTATAGCGTATCTCAACTCCTTAGAGGGCGAGAATATATACTCAATATCATTTAGGGCGGCTAGGGGCTCGCAAGACGTTTCTAAACTGGCAAGAGCGCTAAGTGGCGGCGGTCATAAATCATCCGCCGGCGGCAAGGTAGAAGCCAAGACCATTCAAGAAGCACTAGGCAAAATCCAAGAAGTTATTGCTCAGGCCGCTTAGGCTTTAATCATTAGTGCGTATCTTGTAGAATAATAAGGTGTTAATGCCGTGATAGCTCAGTGGTAGAGCACCTCCATGGTAAGGAGGGGGTCCCGGGTTCAAGTCCCGGTCACGGCTCCATCGTCGCAACTAATTCCAGCCCTGCCTCAATTTGCGCGATCAAGTGGCACAAATTGGGCAGGGCCTCCATTGTTGCTCCTCTCAATTCGACAAAAATTCAGGATTTTGCCGAATTGGCTGGCTGCAGTTTGTTATTGAAAATCGGAATCTAATCTGTTAAAGTTACAGGTTGATATGGCTAAAAAAGGCGATAAGCGAAAATTGATTGGTCTAATCTGCGAGGCTTGCAAGCAGCGCCATTATTACACCACCAAAAATACCTTGAACACTCCTGACAAAGTGGAACTTATGAAATATTGCCCGGTAAAACGCATCCAGGCTAAGCAAGTCGAAACCAAGAAGAACTTAGGCCGCAACGAAGTCAAACCAAGACGTTAACTTGTTTGATAAAAAGCTAATAACGAATTTATAACTTCCGCATGGCTCCAAACCAGAGGCGAGACACCGACTTGTTGGCGGTTCAAGGGGTCGACTTGCTCGGATAATATACCGCTGGGAGTGGCGGTTGAGAGGCACCATTCTATCAACTCTTCGGCCTTATCGCGCTGGTCATTTTTGAGATAGTACTGGGCCAGCCAAAAGCTGCAGATTATCCAGGGATTACCGATGTACTCCGGATGAGCTAAGAAGTAATTGTCGTGTTCGTAACGGACAACTCCGCCGGCCGGACTACTGTTAAATAGCCGCTTCTCGATGGTTTCGGCGCTTTGTTTGATCTTGTCATCGGCTAGCTTGTCGGGATAGAATTCCAAAAATGCCAGCAGGCTGGAAACATCAACCGTGTCGTTATTTTCTATCTGCCCATCGCTATTTAAGTACTGGCCCTTGCGGTAACACTTAGTATCTGGGCTATACAATTGATCCAGAGCTTTACCAATGCGTTCAGCGGCCTGGCGCCACTCCTGGGCGCTCTCGGCGTGCTTGAGACTGTCTGCCAGATAAGCGGCGTCCTCCAGAGCCCGCTTGGACACTACTGCCGTAAAGGTGTGGGTTCCAAAGCGCTCCTCCCAGAGGTCATAGCTGGCATGGGGCAGATTGGTTTGCTCATCAATAAAACGGGCCATAAAATTACCGGCCCGCAACACTAAACCGGGGTAAACCGAGTTTAGAAACTCCTTGTCCTCTGTTTGACGATAATATTCGGCCAAGGCAATAATCACTAAAGCGGTTTCGTCTTCCTGGATAGCCAGTTCCGGATGGTGGCGGTGCATTAATGGGTGCCAGGTACTGCCAATCGAACGGTCAGGCTGGTATTTATGCATCATATAGCCTTTGGGGTGCATAGTATCGGCGCAGAACTGCAAAAAGCGCTTGGGCTCCTCAAAAAAGCCGGCCCGCATCATGGTTAGCATGGTCAGCGCGCCGTCCCGCGGCCAAACGTAACTGTAATAATCCCGGCCGTAGTTATAGATAGAGGAATCACCGCTGGCGATTATGGCGCCGCGTTTGTCTATGTGGGCTTTGACTACCAATAGCGACTTTTTGTAAATATCACGCCGGCTTTCGGCAATCGATTCGGTTTTGGCTTTAGCTGGTTCCAGCCAATCGTGCCAGTAGGCTCTGGTGTGGTCGAGGCGTCCGTGCAGGCCCTGCTGGGCTAGCTCATTGTGAATATCCTCGGCCTCTATTTGCGAAAAGGCGGCTATCACCCAGTAATCAACGTAATCTTCGGCGCCGCCGTCTAATAAAAGCGAAGACCGGACAACCGAGTCCACGCTGCCGTGTTCGACCAGGTTGCCGTCCAGGTTGCCGTCCTCGGCGTCCTTATAAGTGCCTTCTTTGCCTTCTATGCCGAAATTACCCAGCGAGAATTGGTCAAAAGGCTGGCCGGCGCTGGTGCGGGCGCTAATCAGCAAGGAGCAGGTACCTTTGTAGTCGTATAGGTAATTGCCCTCAGGGACATATAGGACGGTGTCGGCTCGGCCGCGCTGTGAAATCTGGAAAACCTGGTGCATGAATATCCGGATTTCGCGCCGGTCGTCTTTAAGATTCTTGACCTTGATGCGGCGGCAAAAAGCCGTAAATTCCGAATCGACAAAATCGGCAAACTCTAGCCGGACGCCTAAATCAGCATTTTCGGCGCTGATTTTACTTATCAAGGCTTCGCTTTCAAAATCGACGTTTATCTTCCAGGTGTTATCATCCAGCCAGGAAAAGCGATTATCTACCCAGACGCCGATTAAATGCTGCAGACTTCGGGCGTTCGTCAGGTTGTCTTCGCCGACATAAGGGAAGTAAAAGTCGTGGACCAGGCCGAATTCATTAAGGCCGACCAGTAGCTCGCCATTGCCCAGCATCACCACCCGGCCCATAGCCCTAAGTCCCTTCGTCTTTCTGGAGCAGCCGCAGCTGCAAATCCTGGTAGCAGTTCATAAAGTTAATAAAAGCCTCGTAGGGCGACTGGTAGGGGCTGAAATAGGCGTGGACGTCGCCATCGCTGAACCACTTAGTGCACATGTAGTAGAAATGGTCGCTGGTTTGCAGGCGGCGCCAGTCCTCTATCAAGTCCCAGTCACTGCTTTCGTTCATAGCTTTGCTAAGTTCATAGAGGTTGTCGATGGCTTGCTGTTGCATGCCGTTGCCCAGCCACGCCGACAGGTCGCGCTCGGTATCGGCCCAAGTGATGGTGTGCGGCACGTCGACTTCGTCACTGGCCGGATATTTATCGGCTATTTCGCTGATGGTTGCGAAGTTGTTGCCTTCGGTTTTGAGCCACTCCTCAGGCAGATGATGCAGGAAGTTGAAAATACCGGTATCTTCCCACTGGTGCTCACCAAAGGTTTCGTAATCCATAAAGAGGTCAAAATTGGTGGCGTCACCGCTGTTATTGAGCCAGTGGGCGAATTTATCGGCGGTTAGCGGCCATTCTTCCCAGTCCCGGCGGCCAAAACGGAAGGCGATATCGTCGCTGAGTTTATAGTTTTTTAGCAGCAGCTTAACGTTTTGGGCGCCCGGCGGCTTGTAGACAAAATTCGGACTGCGCCAGCCCAGGACTTTATCCCAGCCTTCGGCCAGGACAGCTTTGTAACCGTTCTCGTCAGCCCATTTGCCCAATTCGTTGTTATAGGCCAGTTCGGTGTTGCGGAAGGCCGTGGGCGTAACGCCAAACAATTCTTCAATCTTTTCCTTATGCATATTGACCTGGGTTTCAAATTCTTCCCGATTGTAGAAAAAGGCCAGGCTGTGGTGGAAAGTCTCGCCAACAATTTCTACGCGGCCGGTATCCACCAGTTTTTTGAAAGAATCCAGGGCATCCGGGGCCAGCTCTTCCAGCTGTTCCAGCACGGTACCGGTTATAGACAGGCTGAGCTTAAATTCGGGATGTTGCTCTAACAGCTCCAAAAGTTTGGCGTTAGTCGGTATGTATGATTTCTGGGCCACCTTATGCATAACCGCCTGGTTGGAGTTTTTATCGTCCTCGGGCGTATCGAAATAATTATGGTCTTTGCCGACATCAAAAATGGTGTAGTGCTTGAGCCGGTGCGGCTGGTGGACGTGCAGATAAAAGACTATTGAGCGTTCAGCCATGGTTTACCGCCATTTGCCGCTCGTAAGTGCCCAGGAGCTTAATCGCCGCCGAATCCCAGCTGAGCTTGGCGTATTCTTGCCAGGAATTAGCGTGCAGTTCATCGCGCAGGCTGTCATAGCTTAAGACCGAGGCTATCTGATTGGCCATCTCATTAATGTCCCAGAAGTCGATTTTCAAGCAGTTAGCAAAGACTTCGCTAATGCCCGACTGTTTGCTAATCATTGCCGGCGTGCCGTAGCCAACGGCCTCAAATGGCGTCAAGCCAAAAGGCTCGGATATCGAGGGCATGACAAACAGATCGGCGATGGCAAAGGCGTCACGCCAATTTTTACCCCTTTGGAAACCGGTGAAAATGACATTTTTGGCGATACCCAAATCTGCCGAAAGTTCCATCAGCTCGTGCAGCTGTTCGCCGGAGCCGACGAACAAAAAGATAGTTTTAGGCAGCTTGTGGACCACTGCCTGAGCGGCGTGCATAAAGTTGGGCAGGCCCTTCTGTCCGGTTGTACGCCCGGCACTAGTTACAACCTTCCAGCCGAGCTTTTTCATCTCGGAAAGGAAGAAATAAGCATTTTCGCCGCTCAGAGGAATAGCATCATCAAGATCTAAGGAGTTATGTAAGACGTCAATTTTGCTGGCTGGAATAAAGTAATCTTCGCTAATCATATCTTTAGTACGCTGGCTAACGGCGATAATTTTATCGGCCAGCATAAAGGTCAGAGCTTCTATCTCCCGCACCATTGGGTTGCCTTCCAAGCCGGCCGAACGGTCGCGTTCGATGGAATGCACGTGCACAATCAGCGGACAGTTAGCCTTCTGCTTGGCGCGCAAAGCCGCCCTAAAAGTCATCCAGTCGTGAGCGTGAATTACATCATAAACGTTTTTCGCTGTCATGACATCGACAGCTGCCTCGTAATTGTCCTGGGGTTCAGCCGAGATGTTTAGCCAACCGCGGCGGTATGGCGCTGAATTAAATAGATGACTGTCGTAAGTGCTCAAAGTCGCCGAGCCGGCTATTGTGTTGATCTTGCCGTCCAGAAATTTATTAGTGATTTTGCTGCTGGAAACAACGTTCATGAAGTCATATTTATGTTTGGGTTCGTAGGGCAGTATAAAGTCAATGTCCGCGCCGTTTTTGGACAGCGACTTACAGAGTTGATAACATGCTACACCTAAACCGCCGCTGTTATCGGGTGGCAGTTCTAGACCTATCATCAGAACTTTCATTGTACTTTTCGAGCTCCGTTTCCGGTTTTTATTTCCTTTTCGTTATAAGTATAAGGGTTACACGGTGTAAACACAAGCGTTTTTTGTAACTTTTTTCAGATGAAGCGCCACTATCGTGGCTAAGGTGTTTTTTGGTACAATTGTCTAGCCGGAGTGCCTAAGTCCGGCTAGTTTGATAGGGGCATAGTACAACGGTTAGTATAAAGGTCTCCAAAACCTTAGATCGTGGTTCGATTCCACGTGCCCCTGCCACGTCGTCATTAACTCCAGCCCCGCATCAACTTCGGCAATCAAGTAGCCGAAGTTGATGCGGGGCCTCGCGTTACTCCTCCTTCCCACACAAAATAAATTTTGCGGGGACCCCTAAAAATAATGAAACACTAGCGCTTTATCTAGACATACAGAGCTGATAGGATTAAATAGATGAGTAAAATCGTCCTCAATAAACCGGTTTTAGTTATGCTCTATGGCTTTCCGGGCTCCGGTAAAAGCTATGTGTCACGTCAACTGGCGGAAGCCGTCCAGATAGCCCATGTCAGCGCCGATAGAGTGCGTAGCGAGCTGTTTGAGCACCCGCGCTTTGATCAACAAGAAGACGCCATTGTAGCCCATCTGATGAACTACATGACCCAAGAGTTCTTAAACACCGGGGTGGGCGTGATCTACGACGCCAATGCCATGCGTTTGACCCAGCGCCGGGCGCTGCGTGAGCTGGCGGCTCAACACCGGGCGCATAGCTTGATGATCTGGCTGCAAGTCGATGCCGAAACGGCCTTTGCGCGCACCCAAAACCGCGACCGCCGAACAACCGATGATAAATTTGCCGAGCCGCAAAGCCAACTCAGCTTCGATAAACAACTGTCTTTCATGCAAAACCCCCAGCGCGAGGAGTACATAGTCATTAGCGGCAAACACAATTTTATTACCCAAAAGGGCGCCATACTCAACCGTTTCTACCAGCTCGGTCTGATTGACAGCTTGACTGTCCAAAGTCAGATTGCCGCACCCGGGCTAATCAACCTGGTGCCAAATCCACAGGCTGGTCGAGTAGATCTAAGTCGCCGCAACATTAACGTCGGTTAAGCTGATGCCCCAGAGGCGGGTGGTAATCCCGGAAATCGGCCAGGTTACATTGGCTAAAAAACGCGGCGCTCGAAACTTGCGCTTGAGCGTGACTGCCAAAGGCGAAGTGCGCGTCAGCATGCCGGCTTGGACGCCCTATGCCGCCGGCATTAGTTTTGCCAAAAGCCGGGCGGACTGGATTAATAAGCACTTGCAGGGGCACCAACCAATCCTGTTGATAGATGGAACGTTAGTCGGCAAGGCTCATCGGCTGCGTTTTATAAAAACCAACGATACTTCAATCAAGACCCGCGTTTCGGCCGCGTCAGTCGAAGTTTCGAGCGGCCTGGCTTTTGACAGCCCGGAAGTCCAGGTTAAGGCCGCCCAGGCCGCTGAGCGCGCCCTGCGGGCTGAAGCTACGCACCTGCTGCCCCAGCGCCTGGACGCGCTGGCCCGCCAATACGGCTACAGCTATAAGGCCGTGCGGGTCCGCAAGCTGACTTCGCGCTGGGGCAGCTGCTCGCAGGATAAGGTTATTAGCCTCAGTTATTTTCTAATCCAACTGCCGTGGCCCTTAATTGATTATGTCCTGCTACACGAGCTGGCGCACACCCGCCAGCTTAATCATGGCCAGGCTTTTTGGCGGGAATTTGAACATAGCTTGCCAAATGCCAAAGGCCTGCGCAAAGAAATCCGCAAACACAAACCGCGCCTAGAAACACACTAAAATCGCACGGGCTGTGGCATAATAAGCTATAAGCAGCTTATGGCTATATTAGACGGTGGAACCACAACTCAACCCAGCAGTGAGCATCAACAGCTGTTGGCATTGGTCAATAACATGGCCGACGGTTTTATGGCCGTCGATGCCCTGGGCAAGATAACTCTCAGCAACAGCGGCGCCCTGGCGCTCTTGAACACCAACGTTTTAAACGGCAAACAACTGCTATCGGTTGTTGATATCATCGACAAAAACGGCTACCCAATCGATATTCAAAAACTTATTCTCACCAGCACATCGGGCTTTACTAACCGCGACTGGCAGCTGCGCTACAAAGACAACACCTCCATTAATATCCAACTCAACGTTTCGCCGGTGCGTTTGGGCTTCGGCCAGGAGGATAAAGGTGGCTATGTGATACTTATGCGTGATATTACAGTCGAGAAACGCCTGGAAGAAGAACGCGATGAGTTCGTGAGTGTCGCTGGTCATGAACTGCGTACGCCGGTGGCGATTGCCGAAGGCAGTATTAGCAACGCGCGCTTAATAGCCGAGCGCGACAAGGCCTCAGACCCGGTAAAACATAGTCTTTCCGTGGCCCACGAACAAGTTCTGTTCCTCAGTTCATTAATCAATGATTTGGCGATGCTATCACGCGCTGATAGCGAAAAAGCCGCCCAGAGCGTTGAGACCTTCGCCCCGGGCGAGCTGGTCGGCTCGCTAGTGCATGACTACACGCCCCAGGCGACGCAGAAAAAATTGACCTTGCAGCAAAACCTTGGCGACGGCCTGCAGCTGATTACTACCAATCGTTTGTATGTCCATGAGATACTGCAAAACTTCATCACTAACGCCCTCAAATACACCGAGAAAGGCGGCATCACCATAAGCGCCAGTCCGGAAACCAACGGTGTTGTGTTCAGTGTTACCGATACCGGTATTGGCATCGGCCAAAACGAACACACCAAGTTGTTCACTAAGTTTTTCCGCAGCGAAGACTGGCGCGTTCGTCAGATTACCGGAACCGGTCTAGGCCTATATGTCAGCGCCAAGCTGGCCAAGCTACTCGGCGCTAACATCGAGATGGAAAGCGAGTTAAATAAGGGCAGTACCTTCCACTTACACGTGCCAAACATGGTGAAAGATCCCACGGTATAGCCGCCTCTTGCAAAAGTCTAACGAATAAGCTATGATTGACAGCAGTGGCCTACTACTCTAATAGTAGGCCTTTTGAGTTGATAAGAGGGGAAAGTGGCAGAACCAGATACAGCTAAAAGGCGACCGCGCATCCGTAGGTCCGCGCCTACAGTGCGCGAGCGAGCGGCTAAGGCTCAAGCCGAGGCCGAGAAACCAGTTAAACCTAAGCGTGTCCGCCTGGCAGCGTCAAAAGCGCTCAGACCGCTTAAGAAGCTCAATCCCAGAGGCCGCGTGCATTTGCCGGACAATCGCTTTTTCCGGATAGTAAAGCGAGTGCTGGGATGGCTGGTACCGCGTTATTTCATCAACTCCTGGCGCGAAGTCCGTCAAGTGACTTGGCCGGGCCGCAAGGAAACCTGGCGGCTTACCGGCGCCGTATTCATTTTCGCTCTTATCTTTGGCGCCGCGGTCTACGGTGTTGACCGGGTTCTGGACGAAGTATTTAAGAAGTTTATTTTAAGGTAGGAAGTATATGGCTAAACGTTACGATTCAACCAAGCAGTGGTACGCAATCCACACCTACAGCGGCTACGAAGAAAAAGTCGCCGAGAGCATCCGCCAGCGCGCGGAAAGTTTGGATATGGGCGACAAAATCTTCCAGGTCTTGGTCCCCAAGGAAAAAATGATTGAAATCAAGAATGGCAAGCGCAAGGTTGTCGAAAAGCGCATTTTCCAGGGCTACGTACTGGTAGAGATGAAATTATCCGAAGACGCCTGGTACATCGTGCGTAACACACCGAACGTTACCGGTTTTGTGGGCACCGGCACCGACCCCACACCGGTTGAGCCCGAAGAAATCGCCAAAATCCTCAAGCGCATGGGCCGCGAAGAGCCCAAACACAAGTTTGATTACCGCGTTGGCGAAGTTGTTAATATCACCGATGGACCGTTCAAGGGCTTTGACGGCGCGATCAACGAAATTGACAGCCAAAAGGGCAAGCTCAAAGTATTGGTTAATATGTTCGGCCGCGAAACTCCGGTGGAGCTGGACGGCTTACAGGTGAAGCGAGTTTAATTATGGCTAAAGAAGTAAAAGCGAATTTGAAACTAAAGATTAGGGGCGGGCAGGCCAGCGCCGGGCCGCCGGTCGGTTCAACCCTCGGTCAGTACGGCGTAAACATGATGGACTTTGTGACGCCGTTTAACGAACAGACCAAAGACAAGATGGGCCAGAGCGTAACCGTGCACATCACTATCTACGACGACCGCAGCATGAGCTGGCGAGTGGTAGGCACACCTACGGATGAGCTAATTTTGGCCGCCCTGAAGGTAGATAAAGGCTCCGGCGAGCCCAATAAGACCAAGCTGGATAAAAAGCTCAGCCAATCCCAACTAACGGAAATCGCCCAGGCCAAAGCCGAAGATATGAACACCGATGACATCGAAGCGATTAAAAAAACAGTCGCCGGTACCGCCCGCAGTATGGGCATTGAGATAGAGTAAGTGATGGGCGAGCGGATAAAACTTATTCACGACGAATCAGTTAGCTATGAAGAGGGTCAACACCTAAGTATCGGGCTTTTCTCAACCCTGGACCCAGCCAGGATAGCTGATCAGATTGTTCTTATGGAAGGCGACCCCCATTTAGACCAGATTGCTAAAGACGAGAAAATAGGAGTTTTATACCGGGCTCTAGAGTTAAGAAATAGCCGCCAAGAACCGTAGAGGATACTCAAGAGAGAATTTATAGTTAAACGTTAAGCAAGTGGGAGCCCAAAGGGGCGCTAGCACCACAAAGGAGTCAATCATGGCAGAAGCCAAGAAATCAACCAGCGCCAAGGCGCCAAAGAAAGTAGCAACCAAGAAAAAACAAGTCAAAGAAGCCGAATTGGTAGCCGAAGCCGTACCAGTTGAGGCGCCGCCGGAAGCTAAAATCGAAGTCGAGAAAGTTACGACCAAGGCTGGTAAGCACAGCCCCAAAGCTATTAAAGAAGCCGAGGAAAAAGAGGCTAAAGAAGAACGCAAGGCCAGCAAAACTCCCGAAAAGGCTGCCGAAGCCGTTAAGGCCACCAAAAAACCGCCCCGCACTCGGACTGAGCGCGCCGGCAAGAAGTATCGCGAACTAGTCAAAAAAATCGACAAGAGCAAAACCTACAGCTTGGCTGAGGCTTTAGATTTGGCCACCAAGACTAGCCCTACTAAATTCGATGCCACGGTAGAACTGCACATCAACCTGGGTGTTGACCCTAAACAGGCCGACCACAACATCCGCGGCACCGTTGTGCTGCCGGCCGGCACCGGCAAGGATGTCAAAGTAGCCATAGCCGACGAAGCTTTGCTCACCAAGCTGGATAAAGGCACTATCGACTTTGACGTCTTGGTGTCCACCCCCGAATTCATGGCGAAGCTGGGCAAGTATGCCAAATTACTGGGTCCGCGCGGTCTGATGCCCAACCCCAAAAGCGGCACTGTTGCCAAGGATACCGCTAAAGCTGTAGCCGAAGCCAAAGCCGGTCGTGTAGAATACCGCGTTGACCAAGCCGGAATCATCCACGTGGGTATCGGCAAAGCCAGTTTTACGGCCGATAAACTCAACCAAAACGGCGAAGCTGTTCTAGGCGCCGTTCGAGCCGCCAAACCGGCCAGCTTAAAAGGTGTTTACGTCGAATCCATCCATGTGACCACCACCATGGGCCCGAGCATCAAAGTCCAAACGTAAGGAGACACGGACAATGGCGTCTAAGACTAAACTGTACATCGGCTGCGCGCTAACAGACGCGCCGGAAGATTTTAAGAAAGACGTCGAGGAGCTAAAATCGGTTCTTAAGGGTAAAGACTACGAAGTCTTCGACTTTTTGGGGCTTGTGGCTGGTACTCCTAAGGGCGTTTATGAGTGGGATATTGACCACTGCATCAAGCACTGCGACGCTTTTATCGCCATCTGTGACCACCCTGGGCTGGGTTTAGGCTTTGAATTGGGTGTAGCCACCGAACTGGATAAGCCGGTCCTGGCGCTGGCCCAAAAAGATGCAAAAATTAGCCGTCTAATAATGGGCGCGGCGGAGGCCGAGGAGAAGTTTAGTTTTATCCGATATAAGAGCCTGGGCGACGACGCGCCTCAGTTGATTCTGGATTGGCTAGCTACTTTTTAGGCCGTCCGGCTTTCTTGTCTGCTGGATAGTCTGTCTTTAGCTTTCTTATGTCGCCCGCAGTGATGCTTTCTATCTCTATCTGGCGTTCATCCTCTAAACTGTCGACGTCGACGCCTTCAATTATGTCTTTCTGATGATAGCGGCTTTTACGGGCTTGCACCGGCGCGCTGAGTTTCTGGAAAACTAATTGGCAAAAACGTTCACCGGGATACAGCCGCACGGTTTGCGAACGGGTATTGTTGCGGATAGGTATGACCAACTGACCCTCATAGCCGCTGTCTACAATGCCGGTTTGGTCTACGGAAATTCCCTTGCGGTTGATAGATGAGCGTGGGTACATCGTGGCCATCAAATCATCGGGAACCTTGACTGACTCCAAGGACGAGACCAGGATGTGCTCACCAGGCAGCAAATCAAAGAATTGGCCCTTTTCTAGCTCAACAACGTCAAAGTGCTCCGGCCGCTCGGCGGCGTAGTAGTCCATGTGTAGCTGCTCGCGGCCTTCGCCGGTCACTTGCCAGGATTTTGGCACCAAAAAGGTAAAGCCCAGCCTTAAATCTACCGAATGGGCTTGTAGCTGGAACTGGTCGAGCTGGGGATCAAAACCAAGCTTGCCCTTGCGGACGTAGTCCAGGATGTCGTCGTTATTTAATACTGGCATAGGCTTTCATTATAGAACTATTTTCAGATCTTTGATTGGCTCGCCCGGCTTGTAGTGGGCCGTCAAGCGGGCGTTAATTTCATCAACCAGCGATGGGTCTTTAGCTTCAGCCCGGCCAAAGCTGTTGTCTGGGAGTACGAAGCTGATCTTTTTGGAGCTAGTTGGGCGCCTAATCATCTCTTTAGCGGCATTGTAGTGGATGTCGTAGACGTGGGCGTTAGCTATGGTGTGAGTGTAAACGCCGACTTCTACGCCCAGTTTTTGGGCCAGCATGGTTTGCAACAGGGCAAAGCCGCCGACGTCGTGCGGAAAACCAAGAATCATGTCATTGGAACGGACGACATTCATCAGATTAAGCCGGCCGCCGATGATATTGACCGTAAAGGTGTAGGGGCAGGGAATATTGCTCTTGCTGACACCTCCCAGACCGTCGCTGGACGGATCCCAGGTGACAACCACGCCGTGGCGCGATGAAGGGTCTTTCTGCAGAAGTTTTATAAGCAAGCCCAGCTGGTCGCGGCCAAAATGCCGCCGCCAGCGGTAGCCATAGGCCACGGTAACCACGTCGCCGGGGTTGGTAAAATCGTCCCAAATACGGGTGTAGTCGCGCAGGAAGACTGCCGGCTTGCGCGCTCCGGATATAAACCATATCTGTTCGGCAATCAGGATTTTGGTGGGGATTTTGCGCAAACTTAGCAGCGGGAAGCCGTTCTTTTTTAAATCAAGCGAAAAACTAACGCCCGGCAGGGCAGCAGTTTCGTGCCCAGTACGTTCGTTAAGCTCCTTTGAGCCCTTAGTCATAATGTCCTTCAGAAGGGACTGATATATACCGTCAAATACCGCCATCGTGTGGGCTAATTATAGAGATGTTAGCCAAAGATTGCTATACTTTATAAGAGAGATATGACGACAAAAGCCGCAAAAACCGCGACAAAAATCAAATACCCTTACATGCATCCCAAGGGGCGGTTTGCTTATGTCCCGGCTAATAACGAGTTCATGCAAGTCGCTAAGGAAAAAGCCCGGACTTCGTCCTTAGACGACGTTATGCCAACTGGAACGGTGCTGGTCAAAGACGGCAAAATCATCGGCCGCGGAGCCAACGGCAGCGATTACCACAAAACGCACGTTTGCGAGCGCGTAAGGTTGAATATTCCAACCGGGCAGGGCTACGAACTGTGCGAAGGCTGCCACCCTAAGAACCATAGCGAACCGCGGGCTATCGAAGACGCCAAACGCTCGGGCCACGACCCCGCGGGTGCCGATGCCTATCTATGGGGGCACTGGTGGTGCTGCGAGGCCTGCTGGGACACGCTTATCAAAAACGGCATCACGCGAGTTTATCTGCTGGAAGACAGCGAAAACCTCTTTAATAAGGAGTCCGACAGGAATATTGTTGGCAAGCAATTTGCTTAAACGGTTGTTTATGGTTAAATTATAGTCAGCTGGTGGGCAGTTGGCGGAGCATATCTACCCACATATGAATAACGGAATTTTTATAGTCTTAGAAGGTTCGGACGGCTCCGGCAAAGGAACCCAGTTCAAGCTGCTCACCGAGCGGCTAAAAGCCGTGGGCTATGATGTTGAAACCTTTGATTTTCCGCGCTATGACCAACCTTCCAGCCACTTTGTGCAGCGCTACCTAAACGGCGATTACGGCCCGGCTTCAGAAATCAGTCCCTATAGCGCCTCGCTGTTCTATGCCCTCGACCGTTACGAGGCGGCCATAGATATCAGGAAAGCTCTGGATAGCGGCAAGGTAGTGCTATCTAACCGCTACGTCGGCTCAAATATGGCGCATCAGGGCTCTAAATTCACTAACCCGGCCGAACAGCGCGGATTTTTCATCTGGTCTGAGAGCCTGGAGTTCGAACTACTCGGCATCCCGCGGCCGAATATCAATTTATTCCTAAGGGTACCGGCCGAAGTTTCTTATCAGTTAATCGCCAATAAAAATCAACGCAGCTACACCGATAAAAAGCGCGATGAGCACGAGGCCGATATCGAGCACCTGCGTAAATCAGTCGCCACTTATGACACCCTCTGCCAGCTATTTCCACGGGATTTTAAGGCTATAGAATGCACTGATGAAGACCGGCTACTCAGCGTCCCGGCTATTAATAACCGTATTTGGGAAATAGTTAAGCCTATGCTGCCGGAAAAGCCACACCGGCCCGCCCGCGGCGCGGTAGTTAGATTTGATGAGCCAGCCGAGCGGTCTGAGCCTAAGCCCAAGGCTCAAAATACGCCAACTAGCCAACCCGCACAGGCTAGCCCAGCCAAATTAAGCCTTTTAGCGCTGATTGAAGAGTCCAAGTCTGGCAATCTGGATTTAGAAGGGCTAGAAATGGGCGCCAAGCAGCCGGAATACTACACTCCCAGCCTGGAGCCAAGTCTGCTCAAGCAATACCAGGCGTTTATGAAGCAAATCGCCGCCTATCGCCAAAAGGTAGAAAAGGAGCTGGCCAAAAGGAAGTCCGCCGACAGCGAAGAAATTCTGGGCTTGCTAATGCCGATGGCGACTTATTGCTACTTGCACACCAGCAAGGACGGTTCCAAACTGCGCGAGCCTAAACTAGACATCAAGCACAACCAAGCCAAGAAACAGCTGGAAAAACTGGCCCACGGCCAAACATCGCCTAAAATTTCAACCGAAACGGAGGTCGTAACGCTGCTAGAAGCTTGGCCACATAACGAATTCAGCCTGCTTAGCGACAGCTTGTACGACATCAGCGATTTACCGCGCCAGCAAGTCCAGGCCGGCATAGAAAACTGGAATTACGAGCAAAAGTTCCAGGCGCTCAGCGCAATTTTGGCCGATATTGACCCGGCGCTGGCGGGGCAGGTGCGCTACCGCTGGGATGTTATAGCCGAACAGGGGTTGATATTAGAACTACTGCTCAGCGGCTTGGTCAGCGGTTTGCAACTGCAAGCCCCAACCCCGCGCTACGGTTATGACGTACCAGCTGGTATAGAAGCCGCTGGCCTGGAGAATGAATTTATAGAATGCTTTGACCTGAGTCTGGAAATGTTCAGCAAGCTCCAAGCCGGCAAGGAGCCGGAACTAGCCGCCTATGCCACACTTACCGGCCACCGCGTGCGCTTTCAGTTCAGCTGCAACTTGGGCGCGCTGCAGAAGATACCTAAAGTCCGCTCTAAACTGTTTGACAGCCTGCTGGAGCAGCTTTGGCAGAATATTAGCCAACACCACCCCATAATCGCCGATTCTTTGCGCCGGCAGCTAGAAGACAAGCCAAAACAGTCCAAAAGTGCCCGCCGCCGTTCAAATAGACGCCGCAGCGCAAAATAAACTTGTCAGCTAACCCCTTATCTGCTAGAATCTTAGCTAGATACCAGAGACAGTAGCCGGCCAAAAGCCTTAATCCGCTACCGAGGTTGCCAAAAATCAATTTTTAGCAATATTCGTCGAGTCTTTGGTGCAAGTAAGCCAAAGATTTTTTATTTTGAAAGGCACAAAATGGCTCTAAGCAGAGACAAGAAAAAGGAAGTCGTCGCCGAAGTAACCGAGTTACTGGATTCGGCTAAGCTAACTGTGGTAGCAATCTACCCCGGTACTTCAGTTCAGGCTATGCAAAAGCTGCGCCGTGACGCCCGCGAAAACGGCACGCGCGTACGGGTCATCAAAAACCGCCTGTTCAAACAAGCTTTGGCCGCCAGCGAACATTTTAAAGACGTCGACCCGGGCTTGCTCAAGGGCCAGCTGCTTTATGCCTTCAACGCCGAAGACGACGTCGCTCCCGCCCAAAGTTTGGCCACTTTCGCTAAAGAGCAGCCGCAAATCCAATTTGTAGCTGGTCTAAGCGCCGATGGCAGTGTTTTGAGCGCCGCTGACGTACAAATGCTCGCTAACTTGCCCACCAAGGATCAATTGCGTGGTCAGCTGGTAGGTATTATCGCCTCGCCGTTATCCGGCCTGGTTGGAACCATGAATGCCAATTTGCGGAGTGTCCTGAACGTTCTGGAAGCCCGCAGCGAATCAATAAGTTAATAAGTAAAGGAGATATTATGGCAGACGAAGAAGTAAAGAAGGACGAAGTAACCGAGGCTGCAGCCGCTGTTGCCGAAGAGCCCAAAGAAGCCCCCAAGGCCGAAGCTAAGGCTGAAGAGCCCAAGAAAGAAGCCAAAGAAGAGAAAAAGGCTGATGTTGCAGTTCCTAAAGAGTTCAAAGACTTGGTAGAGAAACTCGACAAGATGAGCGCTCTGGAAGTCAGCAAGTTCGTTAAGCTTTTAGAAGAGCACTGGGGCGTTAGCGCTGCTGCTCTGGCCGTCGATGTGGCCGCTCCGGCCGGTGGCGATGCCGCTCCAGCCGCCGACGAAAAGAGCGAATTTGACGTCATCCTTAAGGATACCGGCGCCCAAAAAGTAGCCGTCATCAAAGCTGTTAAAGACATCACCGGTCTAGGCCTGGGTGAAGCCAAAGCTATCACAGACACCGTTCCTAAGCCTGTACTAGAAAAGGCCAGCAAAGAAGACGCTGAAGCTGCCAAGAAGACTTTGGAAGAAGCCGGCGCCACAGTCGAACTAGCCTAAGTTTTAGTTCGCAGACAAAAAGGGCCGTCGGGAAACCGGCGGTTCTTTTGAATATCACCAGAGTTATGTTATAATAATGTCAATGTCTAGTGAAATTCCTAGTGGAAACGAAGGTGGTTTTGCTAAGTTGCCAGATGGCCGCTATAGATTAAGCGACGGTCGTGTTTTTACACAGGCCCAGATGGACCAGGCTTTTGAGACTTACCTTGAAACGGAAGAGTTAAAGGACGCCGAAGCCTGGGCGCGAAGAAATAGGGATGACCTAACTATGCTATACGACGCCATAGCCCGTGCATCACGCTGGGGCGAATTTTTAGAAGATAAAGATGCCCAAGACGAAGTAGCTGCAGCCATAGACCGGGCTCACGGCGAGGTGCTATCCGATACTTACGCTATTGCGGTAAGCCAAGTTGAGCCCATGAGCGCAGTTACATTGGCAGCCTTAATACCTGGCTTTGAAGGCGTAGAGCAACATTACCGTCAGTCCGCTGAGCAGGGCAAGTCTATTGCCGCGGCTTTTGTAAAATCTCCCGTTCTGCAGGCTCCTTCACACATAGAGGGAGTAACCCCCAAAAACCTTGTTCAGGCTATGACAGTAGCGGCTACTGTAAAGTGGGTGCCTATTAGGGGTTATCACGACGGCAAAAGATTTTTTGTAACCCCATTCTCCAAAGATTGGGACGTTCTAAGGAAACTAGATGCCACTCCAGAAGGCCAAGACTGGGTTGATATAGCCTATGCCCGCTCAGAACACGACACCGAAGATACTCTGCCAGGTTAAGAAAGCCGGCTTAACAGTCGAACTAGCCTAAGTTTTAGTTCAAGAGTTCTAAAGAAAACCGCCCGGAGTGGGCGGTTTTCTCGTATGTCGCTCAATTATTATTACGCACTAGGACTCGTAGTCATCAGTTTACTGTTGCTGCTGGAATAATTTATCAAATGCGCCCCTTGCGAGTAAAATTTAATCAGATTAATGAGTCTAGGGAAATGGCAGATAACGAAACATTTTTATATAAACTATTGAGCTTTCTTTTTGGCACAAAAAATATTGCATCTAGCAAGAGAAAGTTGCCCCATAACTCCAGCGTTAAGGTTAGTTATAGAACACTAGATGACTCGGATACAGAGGCTGAGGAAATAGAAGAAATGTTTCGTTCATCCAAGCTAGTATACCCAGGCTTGGACTATGTAAATGCACTAAGGCCAGGGCATGTGCATCTACATGGCACATTCCAACAGCTAACGTCTCGCTTTGTACGGAATGGGCTAAGAGTTACTAATGGCGTATTTTCAGATGAGACTGGGAATGTAAGAGTAGTTTGGTTTGCGGTTAATGTTGCTCTGTTAATTAAAAGAGGTGTTGTTTATGAACTCAGAGGAAATTATGAACTTAAGAGAGGCCAGTTTCAGATTTCAAATCCTAAATTTTGTAATTTAGATGAGGGTTGTGAGTCTTTCGATAAAATCACCAAAAAAGAGGAGCCGGAGGTACGGGTTCCAGTACAAGCAAATGTCTGGACCGCACCGATTGGTGGAAGAGGCCTTAGCCAAGACAGTAAATGGGGCGAGTTAAGGAGTAGAGTTTTTCAGCGAGATAACTACACGTGCGCAGTTTGTGGGTCGCATACAAATCTGACTGTTGACCACAAACTTGCTCTAAGACTAGGCGGAACAAACGCCATGAGCAACCTACAAACGCTTTGTAAGGATTGCCATGAAGACAAGCACTATCGTAATTTTCTAGATCGCAAGTTTGATGCCATGGACGATTATGGAGAAAACTATGAACCTACAATAAAGATAAAGACACTTTCAACGGCCTTGAAAAATAAAACAGGAGTTCAAATAAGCTATACCGACCGCGATGGCCTACATTCTTATAGAGTGATTCACCCGAAAGACATCTATAAGGGCTATCGTTACATGGGCAGGATTGTTAATAAGAAGAAGGTCTATGTGAATGCATTCTGCGAACTAGACCACGCCGATAGAACTTTCAGAGTTTCAAGAATGAAAATTCTGACAAAACACTCATTATCCAAAAATTTATATACGCCGACCTAGCTACTGCGACCGCTTAACAAATCGCTAATTACACTCGTTCCTTCTTTTGTTGAAAGATGGCCGATAGGACGATACTCGAACATAGAAGTCGCGGCAACCTTTACTAATTGCTCGAGGTCTTCATCTCTAAGAACACTTTCTTCTCCCGGAGCGGCTGTTTCTTCTTTTGTCTTAATAACCGCAAGCACTACACCCTCTATTGTCTTAGCTACAATTGAACGATGCCTATACTGCTCGAGCAAGTTCTGATTAACTTTTAATTGTCTTACTGAGTAAGCGTAGCCAATGTATACGCCAGTGATAACACCATACAAGGTTAGTCCTATAAAATATTTTCCGAAACCCGTAGCTGTTGCGTCAATAGACGAATTTATCTTAAAAATCCACCAACCGTGAATTAATAACAAGGCTCCTACTGCATACACAACAAATGTTGCAACTAGCCACCTATACCAGTAATCTCGAATTTGCTTTAATCCTTTTTTCTTGCTCTTATCGTCACCATCAATTATTTTGGTAAGTTCAGAGCAGCGATCTTCGTAGTGTTCGCTCCAGTCTTTAGAAGCTTGAACAGTTTTGATTTGAGCAACTTTGTCGGCCGTTGCCGCCTCAAGCTTAGAATTGATATCGCCAATAGTTTCTTCTGTCCTATCTTCAATCCTTTTCAAAGATGCTTTAGTTAGAGCGGAATTTACGCCACCGCGGACAAGATTATTCAGTTTTTGAAGCTCGCGCCCAACTTCGTAAAATAGGCCGAAATCCTGCTGCTTAGATACGTCGGGCAGGAGATTCGGGTCATTATTGACAGTAAAATTTCCGGTAGAGGTATCTAGACTCACATTCCATGGGCCAACCTGGCTACCGTTAAAATTCCAGTACCCTTGGTGAAGCCATTCGGGCTGTCCTTGCGCGGTGTCTCTTAACCTATTTAGGAGATCAATCCAGGTTGCCAGCAAATTATCATAGCTGTTATTGAAGCTCCAGTTCTCAAAGGCCTTAGGATCAGAGCAAGCTCCAATGCCTGACTGAATGAATGTCAGTAGTTTTATGAACGTTTGGAGCTGAGGTACGGCACCGTGGACGGAAGCATCATATATCTCAGAAACATCCGTCTTTCTCCAGTTCTCGGGCGTTATAGGGTTCGGCCATTGTAAAATTTTGTCGAACATAATCGGATAACCTTCCTACTGCCCACTTACAATTTTATTATAGTGCATAACCTCTGCGGACTACTAGCGGCAAGTCAAATTGAGTTCGAAGTATGTCCACTAAGGACTGCCCAATGCAAAGTCAGAAAATCACATAAAAGAAATTATGTGAAAAAGTTGAAAGCTGGAATATAGTTTAGTTATGCATAGTAAAAAATTAATGCTTGGAATGAGCGGGCTGAAACTCCTTGGAATATCAGCCACACTAGTATTATTGTTTGCTGGAATCCACGAAAGAGGATTGTTAAGAGGCGTAGAGTTTTACATTATTTCTATCCTTTTCGCATACCTAATTTTTCTTATTGTGTTCGGTCTTGCTGGGGCTGTCTTTACAGACATATTCAGATTATTTCATGCAGAAGATAAGTTAAGGCCATATGCAGGAGAGTTCGGGTCGCCTTTTGCTGCAGTAATTTTTGTTTTTATAACGAACTTCGCATTTCATCACCTGAATTATGTCCACGTTCTCTACTCTGTATTCTTGGTCTATATGATGGCCCATATCTTCCTGTTATTTATAGACCGGAAACTTACTAAAATGGCATATTCTTGGACCTCTCTAGTCCTGACTCTACTTATATTTATTATTGCATTGCAGCGGCCGTACTAGCTTTTTATACACGGGTAAGCGCTTGACGCTTTGACTTGGATTTTTCGTAAGCCGCTTTAACTTTTCTAGGTCTAGTAGTACTACACTAGTCTTCGTCTTTATAGCGGCGGTGTGTCGCTAGGCGGTATCCGTAAGATAAGACCGCAATCGTTCCTACGATAAATCCATCTATCCATAGATCACCGTGTACGGTTTGCTGGAAATATTTACCAGCAGTTTGATAAGTACACGCCTGTCCTGCGTCAGCTTCCTGCTGAGTGCAATTATAGATTTTTACGTGGCTGCCATCAGCCGTTACGTTAGTGTATAAAGTGTAGCCTACTAAGACAAAGGTTACGATTGTTCCAGTTAACCACCAGCCGACTGCATAGAGTAAATAAGAGGCTGGGTGTATGTCGTCTCGCTCAGGCCAAACCTGCATCGCCATGAGCTAATAGTAGCATAATCTCCCTGTCAAATAACTCTTGTCAGGGAGAAATATATGCCTGCCTTCTATCGGCATTGATACAATATAGGTATGCAAAAAATAGCCACACGAGTTTTTATGAGTGCTTCAATAGTCTTTGGTGTTTTAGGCGTAATACAAGTACTAACAATGCCTGATAATGACAATGACATGTCTGGTTTCAACAGGGTAATTATGAGACTACTGATGGCCACCGTTTTTGTTATCCTTACCTCTTTAGCTCTCAGTGTTGCCGGTAAGTACCTAAACGGTAAGTCTTAGAATGAAAGTTACGGGCATAGGCGGCGTTATGTTTAGGGCGAAAGACCCAGAGGCGCTGAGCAAATGGTACGAGAAGCACCTAGGCATCAACGGCTATAAATGGGAGCAGAAAGCCGGCCCAACCGCCTTTGCGCCGATGTCCCAAGATAGCGATTATTTTGGGAAATCACAGCAATTTATGCTGAACTTTAGGGTAGATGACCTAGACGGAATGCTCAAAAAACTTAGGGCTAGCAAGGTAAAAGTTGTTAAAGATATTGAAACATACGAGGGCATGGGCCGCTTTGCTTCGATTGAAGACCTGGAAGGCAACCGCATAGAGCTGTGGGAGCCCTCAGACTAAATCCGCTTGGTGCTTTAACTTACGAACTAGCTACTGAGCTTGAAAAATTTAATGTTCGGTTATAGGCTGTTTCTATGACAGAGCTAGCCTATCCTTTGGACGAGCTGGACGAATCACAAGAGTTAAAACGAAGGGGCGGCCGCCCGGCCTTCTGGAGCCACAATAAACTTCGCAGAGGAGCCAGAATTGCTTTGAACGGCTTAGACAGCAGGCAAAGGGTTTCGACGATATTGCGGCAGGTCAGGAATAGTATAAATGCTGGCAGTGTTGTAGCAGAACCAGAAGAATCGACTTTTCAAGATGACCCAATGGCCGTAGCGCTGCCACCCAAAGATAAACTACAGCGCCTTGGAGCCTCCGCCTGCGAGCTCCCTATCGACCCATTTAAGACTGGGGCATAATAGGGCTTGGGCTCAAGCTGCAGAGACTGTGCTCTTCGGAGACATACTTATATTGCTTAATACTCCATTAGGTTGTATAATATACTAAATGATTACTCCAAATGCTTTATATCCTGGCGACAGGCCGCGGTTTGTTGAAGGTTGGCATGATATTGGCCGGTTTAACGGTAATGTTGATATTCGTTATCTGGCCGTGCAATCGCTTTGTAGAATTGTGGACTTATCGCAACAGGCGGCCGAGGAACTGGGTGAATCCCACCGTGGCTTTAAGGTTGGCTGCGCCGCTTATGCGGTGGATGAGCCGGGCAAGCGCGTAGGAATATATTTTGGCGGCAACTTTACGCCTTACGAGGGAGCTCCCTGGAATTGTGCGGAAAAGCGGGCGTTGGAAACCATACAGGCCCGTGGATTTAATAAAGTACTGGCAATGGCTATTAGCGGACCGCTGCAGGTTGATGCAAGCGGCGTAGAGTCCCCAACCCTACACCCTTGTTACAGATGCAGGCCGATGTTTGAGCAATCAGAGTTAACTTCGCCCGACATGTTGGTCGCGACGGTTACCCCGGCAGGCGACGCACACGAACTACATACTCTTGGATCACTACTAAAACGCCACCAGACCGGCCAGGAGCAGCCGTTTCCTGATTTCCATCCACTACTGCCGTTCTATTGGCAGCAGCTTCTATCTTACGACGCTGAAGACGAAAAAGCCGACCTGGCAAGACTTGATTTGATGGCCAAAGCCGCCAACCCAGATTTTAGGCAATAAACTAAGCCCACGCTTTAACTTTGATGCATTTACTCTAGTTTTTTAGCGCTGACCACACCGTCATAGCGGCGGGTGTTAAGCAGTAGGGTTGGGATTTTAACGGTTTTAATTTGATTTTTAACAATATTGCTCTGACGGGCTAGGCTATCTTTTACTGATTGTGAATGTGACGCCGCAGCGATTGAGCTCACCTGCTGGTCGGTGTAGCCAATATTTTTAAGCCACTTTTGCAAAATTGTTTCGATATGGGCATTACTGTAGCCGTAGCTGTTTATCTCGAACTGGTAGCCAGCGCCGGTGACGGGGTCCCTCCAAGTAAAGATACGCTGCAAAACCTGCCAATCAGCTGGAACGGTAGCGCCTTTAAGTGGCTGCTGCTTAATGGCTTCTAGATAAGAAGCAACTAGATACGAGTGCTGGAACTTGTACGTACCGGCGTACAACGGATTAGGAATTGGGTAGGCGATGTAGGTTAGGTTATAACGATTTTCTACGTTAGCCTGCTCGATATTTTTAAATAGGTCCGCGCAGTGGTTGCAGCCTGGGTCTAGGATTTCTAGCGCCGTGGGTTTTGCGCTGTTATAGGCGTGATAGTACGAACTGGTGCTTGTGGTATAGCTGCTGGGGTTCCACTTTTTAATTCTATCGGGCAAACGGTTTAAAGTTTCGCCGGCTTGGTCAACCTGGCTTCTGCCCCACTTAAGCATGTGGCCGGACTTTAGCGATGACCAAAATTGCGGCTGCAGGGATTCTATAGAGCAAGCCTCGGCCCCCAAAGAACAAGACTCAGAGTTGGCCGGGTCGCAGGTGTCATAAACGTAAAGATTTAGACCGCTTCTGATAGATACCGCCAAACTCCAAATCATCAGCAGAACAAAGGCAAATGCCAAGACCTCCAGACCGTGGTCGTAATATTTTACTCGCTTTGGATGCTTAACAGCCGTTTTGGCTAGCAGGCGGCTTTTCATATCTTCTTTGAAGCTGGTGTCGCACTTGCGAAGCGTGGCTCGACGACCTACGCACTTCCAGGCTGCTACGGCCATTCTGCGGTAGCGGACCGAGAAAATCCCCAGGATCGATAAGATTACAAAGGCTGCAATGCAGAACATCGGCTATAAGCCCCCAACCACAAGCTGCAGGGCTTCACTAAGCCTCTCTACTTCGGCCTCGGTGTTATTGAGCCCTAGCGATATCCGCAGCAGCGGGGGATAGTGCATAACAGAGTCTAAGAAGTAGTGGCAGCAAAAATAGCCGCTACGCGCCATAATTCCACGAGCCGAAAGATAAATTGCCAGCCTGTGCGAGTCTATTCTATCGCTAAAAAAACTTAAAATTGGACTAGGCGCTTGGTTTAGAAGCGTAATCGAGTTGGTTTGTTTGACGGCGTCATAAAGCATAGTGGAAAGGCGCTCTAAATGATGGTTGGGCTCGTGGCCCTCTGGGTAGAATTTGGCCTTCCAGCTAACTGCCGCCCCCAAGCCAATAATGCCCGAGTAATTTTGCAGTCCTGCCTCTAGCATGCTGGCGGGTTCGCTGCTTAGCAGCTTATATTTGTTCTCGCTTACGCTCTCAACCGTACCGCCGCCAATAAAGGTGATGTCCAGCTGCAATAATAGGTTCTTTTTGATGATAATTACGCCCAGGCTTGGCCCATACATTTTATGCCCAGAAAAACACAGCGCGTCAAAATCAATATTGCGGACAAACTCCGGGTTGTAGCCCATAGTCTGAGCACCATCAATTATGATGATGCCGCCCTTTTCGTGAACCCGCTTAGCTAGGTGCTCGGCGTTGGCAAGCTGCACGCCGTCAATGTTGGAAGTCGTGTTAAGCAGCACTATGCTTCGCTCAAGCTCGGTGGGGTTATAAATTAAGGAGCCGTCAGATTGTCTGGATAAGACCGTCCGCTTAAGACCTAATTTTTTAGCATAAGTTATTGACGGCAAAAAAACCGAATTATGCTCAATTTGTGAGGTAACCATTTGTCGGTAATAGCCCGTAGGCAGCTGGCTAAGAATTAAATTTATGCCGTAGGTGGTGTTAAGGGTGAATACACAAACATACTCGCGCTTTGATTTGCCGGCTAATTTTAAAATTTTGTCTCGGGTGTCTTGCACGGCCTGGTCTACGCGCTGTCCCCATTCATATTTAACGCGGTCGCCACAGGAGTTGTATTCTTGATAATACTCATCAACCGCCTCGATTACTGCCCGTGGGCGCAACGTCTGGCAGGCCGAATCCGCATAGATTTTATCAATTTCTAAGTAGTCAAAATCCGTTGCTGTAGAGTTTGGGGTTTGTAGCGCTTGGTGAAAGCTCAAAGCTGCGTTCCTCCTATTAGTCTTCATTGTTTTTGGCCGACTCGTCCAGCATCTTCTGGATTAGAGGCGTAGGCTTGCGGCAGGCGCAGTTTTTGAGGTGCTGCTGGTGCCACTTAAGCCTTTGTTTTTTGGTAGGGTTGGTGGGCATTTTATTTTTTTGGTGCCAATCTTTATTAATCTTTCCCATGTCTAATCTCGCTATATCAGTACACAGGTCTGAGGAAAAGATATCTGTGATGCAAATCAATCTTGCTAACGCCTATAGGTGTTAAAATGGCAGCCCCAAGGTATCCATCACAATCGCTGGATTCTTCAGTTGAGCTGTGCGTTAGGTCACATATAGCAAGCGGGCTTCTGTTATGCTTAAAATATGGGTAAACAGTTTACGACAGAAGAAGCCAGGGAGATTGGCGACCAGGTAGGAATTGATTGGAGCAAGTACGACCTGGAGCAGTTTAGGATGGGGCTGGCTGTAGAATCAGAGCACGGCAGTCATGACCCGGAAACAAATGTTACCAATGACGACATGACCATAACCGGCAAAATCGCCTGGGCGCACCTAAAAGAGATTCCCGATTATTACACTCGCTTAAATAAAATGGAAGCAGAGGCAGGCAGCTAAGTGGCGGATATCAAACCATTATCAGATTTATTAAATTTGGAGGGTAAAGCCGCGATTGTAACCGGCGGCGCCAAAGGCATAGGACAGGGTATTGCCTACCGTTTAGCCGAAGCCGGCGCTAAGGTTTTGATAGCCGACATGGACGAAGAAGGAGCGCACCACGCCGCGCAAGAATTGCGCGACAAAGGCTGGACGGCAGAAGCCGTTAGAACAGATGTATCCAGCGAAGAAGACGTGCAAGGGATGATTAGTATCTGCCGCGAAAAGTTCGGCTCGGTTGATATTTTGGTCAATAATGCCGGCATCTATCCGCCGGTGCCGGTTGCCCAAATGACCGCCGAGCAGTTTGAGAAAGTCATGCACGTTAACCTGCGTAGTGTTTTTTTGACCACCAAGCACGCCGCCGAAGTCATGAAAGGACAAGGCCGCGGCAAAATTATAAACATTACTTCCATTGACGCGTTGCACCCGTCTATGGTCGGTCTGGCCCACTACGACGCCTCGAAGCACGGCGAGTGGGGCTTTACTAAAAACTCCGCGCTGGAACTAGCCGAACATAAGATTTGGGTCAACGCTATCGCTCCAGGCGGCATCACCACTCCTGGCACGGCGTCCATGAGCCAAGGCGCCTCGGCCGAGCAGATGGAAGAATCTACCAAAGCTTTTATGGCCAAAATTCCCATGGGGCGTATGGGCGAGCCCGATGACATCGGCATGGTCGCGCTATTTTTGGCCAGTGATATGTCCAGTTATATGACCGGCGAACAAATTGTAGTGGACGGCGGCGCCCTGCTAAGCTAAATCACATGGACAGCGCAATACTTACTAACGGCCTGTCCAAACAATATGGCTCCCTTACAGCGCTTGCGCCTTTGGATCTTGAAGTTAAAAAGGGCGAAGTTCTGGGATATTTGGGGCCTAATGGAGCCGGCAAAACTACTACTATTCGCCTATTACTGGGGCTAATTAAACCCACTAGCGGTAGCGCCCAAATATTTGGCCTGGACACCCAGAAGCAAAAAGTAGAGGTACACAAACGCATTGCCTACGTGCCTGGCGAATCCGAGCTGTGGCCCAGTTTGACCGGCGCTGAAACCCTGCATCTGCTGGCTAAAGTCCATGGCAGGGTTGATGTAGGCTACCGTAAGGAACTGATTAAACGCTTTAAGTTCGAACCGGATAAAAAAGTCCGAACTTATTCTAAGGGCAACCGGCAGAAAATAAACTTAATCGCGGCGCTGGCTAGCCGGGCCGACTTGCTGATTTTAGACGAGCCAACCGCCGGACTCGATCCATTAATGGAACAGGCCTTTCGGCAATGCGTAGTAGAGGCCAAAAACAACGGCCAAACCTTATTTTTGAGCTCACATATTCTGGAAGAGCTAGAGGCCCTATGCGACCGGCTGGCCATCTTGCGGGCTGGGAAGCTGGTAGAGCTCGGTACCTTGGCGGAGATGCGGCATTTGTCGGCCTTAACGGTACAAGCGACTTTTGAAGGCAAGCCGCCGGTAATTAGCCATATAAAAAATGTCAGCGCGGTTAAGGTAGTCGGCCATCAACTAACCTGCCAGGTCCGCGGCGATGTCGCCCCATTACTTAACGTTTTGGCTACCGCTAGACCAAAGACCTTGCTTAGTCACGAGCCATCATTAGAGGAGTTATTTCTATCTTTATATGGCGATGAAGATAATCGCAAATCTAAGGAAAATTGATGATTGCCAAAGAGGTAGCTACTGCGCCACGGATTACGTTTAAGCAATTCCACTCGCCCGGCACGGCTATTGGTAGGTTTGTGGCTAGGCGAACTATGCGCAGTGCAGTTTTATGGGCAATGGGCTTTGGTGTATTTGTAGCTTCTAAGTCAATCGGTTACGCCTCGGCCTACCCGACTCTTGCGGCCCGGACAAAAGTGGCGTCTTCGTTCGCGCACAATACCGGGCTAATCGCGTTGCTTGGATATCCCCGCCACATTGAAATAATAGCCAGCGGCGCCGCCTGGAACACTATGGGCGCAATCGCTTTGATTGGCAGTATTTGGGCCTTTTTGCTGGCCACTAAAACCTTCCGCGGCGAAGAAGAGGCCGGGCGCTGGGAACTACTGCTAGCCGGCCAAACAACTAGCCGGCGGGCAGCTATTAATAACCTGATTGGCTTATATGCCAGTGCAGCGGTACTTTACGTAGTTATGGCGGTATCTTTTATTGCTGTTGGCCGGGTCCACAAGGTGGGCTTTGGCACGGAAAGCGCATTATTTTTTGCTCTGGCGGCAGTCTCTGCCATAGCCATATTTATAGCTGTAGGCGCTTTGGCCAGCCAGTTGATGCCTACTCGTTCTAGGGCAGCCGCTCTGGCGGCCAGCGTCTTTGGTTTGAGTTTTTTAGTGCGGGCTATGGCCGACACCGCCAATCTGCCCTGGCTGCTCAACTTTAGCCCTTTGGGCTGGATAGAAAAGATGCAGCCGCTTTATGATAGCCGGCCAATCTGGCTATTGCCGACAGGGATACTAATAGTTATCTTGGCCGCCGCAACTTTTTGGCTAGCCGGCCGGCGTGATCTGGGGGCCAGTACCTTTGCCGATAAAGATACGGCCAAACCCCGCTTTGGTTTGTTGAATAATTCTTTCACAATGGCCATCCGCCTAACTCGAGCCACAAGCCTTGGCTGGATAGCAGCTATTACCGCACTAGGTGTCTTTTTTGGTCTATTAGCCAAGACCGTGACCCAAGTATTTAATGATTCAAGTGGCGCCCAGCGAGCCATTGACCGGCTGTCGCATGTTAGCCAGGTTAATGACGCCACACTCTTTTTGGGCGTGGTGTTCTTTATTGTAATGACCGTTCTTATGGCGTGTGCCGCCAGCGCGATTGGTAAACTGCGTGACGATGAGGCCGAGGGCTATCTAGATAATCTATTAGTGCGTCCGGTAAGCCGACTGCGATGGTTGGGCGACCGATTAATTCTGGCTGTTATGGTTATTTTGGCTGCGGGCCTGCTGAGCGGGCTTGCAGTCTGGGCTAGTACAGCTAGCCAACACCTGGGCATAGCCTTTAATACCTTGGCGTTAGCCGGCCTAAACGCTGTAGTCCCAGCTTTGTTTACATTAGGAGTTGGGGTATTCGCTTTGGGGCTGCTGCCCAGATCGACCAGCTTGCTGGCATATTCGGTTGTTGCTTGGTCATTCTTGATCCAGCTGATAAGTTCCGGGCTTAATTTGAACCATTGGCTGCTGGATACATCAGTTTTTACCCACACAGCCTTGTCTCCGGCTGCTAGTCCCAGATGGGGTACAAACTCAATTCTAATAGTCATAGCGGTTATTTTTTGCATAATCGGTGCAGCAAGGTTCAACTCCAGAGACATTGAGGTAGAGTAGTAATATGCTTTTATCCACAGGTAAATCCTTGACACTTTGACTTGAGTTTATTTCTATGATAATTTTGGGTTAGATTTAGTCGAAACAAAAGACTGAGGCGGGAGTTTGGAGAAAAAATAGTGGCAGATGTTCCAGAGAAACAAATAAAGAGGCTTAGGGCTCTGATAGCCGAAGCTGAAACAAGTTTAGCGGCAGCGCGCGAGCTGCTAGTTAGTTTAGTTGGCGACGACCCAGTGCTGGCTGATAAGGTTAAAGACGAGGCTTTAGGCAAGGTTATCGAAGGTGTGTTTGACGGCCAAAATATGGTTGGTAGTGATGGTAAAACTTATCCGGTGCCGGCTAACTATGCTTCTAAATCCAAACTGGTCCAGGGCGACATTTTAAAGCTGACGATTGCCGACGACGGCGCATTTTTATACAAGCAAATCGGCCCCGTGCCGCGCAAGCAAGTTGTGGGTCTGCTTAGCCAAAAAGACGGCCACTACTTTGTAGATATTGATGGCAAGCAGTACCGCGTATTGCTAGCCAGCGTGACTTACTTTAAGGCCAAACCTGGCGACCAAGTCAGTGTTAACATCCCTGAAGACTCCAGCATCGACGCCGAATGGGCCGCACTCGAAGCAGCTTTGTAACGGCTACGCTAACGCTCCGCCTAATATGACACCCCTTGGGGGTTTCTCATCATGCAGGCAAAATGGAATACATTTTGTCTGGCTGCGTTTCCCGATGAACACTTGAAATCACAACAAAGTAGCTCAAGGAACTCCTATATAATGTAAGTAATGGGACAGGCATTATATAGGAAGTACCGTTCAAGGGCTTTTGACGAGGTGGTCGGTCAGGATCACATCGTTAAAACCCTGCAAAACGCCATAAAAAGCGGGCGCGTTAGCCACGCTTATTTGTTTACCGGCCCGCGCGGCGTTGGCAAGACCAGCGTGGCCCGAATTTTAGCCCACGAGGTCAACGGGCTGGACTATGACGATGAATCCATACACCTGGACATTATTGAAATAGACGCCGCTAGCAACCGCCGGATTGACGAAATCCGTGAGCTGCGCGAGCGTGTCCATGTCGCGCCAACGTCGGCCAAATACAAGGTTTACATAATAGACGAAGTCCACATGCTGACGCGTGAGGCTTTTAACGCGTTGCTTAAGACGCTTGAGGAACCACCGGCGCATTGCATCTTTATTCTAGCCACCACCGAAGCCCACAAACTGCCGGAGACGATTGTTAGCCGTACCCAGCGTTTTACCTTCCAGCCAATCGCGCCAGCGGCCGCAACGGTGCATCTGCAAGAGATAGCCAAAAGAGAGAAAATCGATATTACGCCGGAAGCAATTGAGCTGTTGGCCGAACACGGCGCCGGCAGTTTTCGCGATAGCATCAGTTTACTAGACCAGCTAGCTGGAGCTGGCGGCAAAATCGATGGGGCTAAAGTCAGAGAAATGCTGGGCTTACCGCCGGCCGCGGCCATCAAAGAGTTACTGGACGGCTTGGACAGCCAGGACGCCGCAGAGGCACTTCAGAGCCTGGGCAGAATGAAAGAGCAGGGCACCAACCCGACTATTATCGCCAAGGAACTTAGCCAGCAGTTACGCAACCGATTATTGGAGGGCAAGCTTATGCCTTGGGGTGTCAAGCTACTACGCCGGCTGAGCCGGGTGGGCGGAGCCGCCGACCCACAGGAACGCTTAGAAATAGACATCCTGGAAGCTGTTTACAGCGCTCCAACTAATCAAATTAGCCAGCCGAGGCCACCTAAATCTGAACCTAGGGATACGCCAGACACAACCGAGGCTGAGCCTGATGATGAGCCGGAAAAGGTAGATGAGCCCGAATCCGAGCCAGTTGAGCCAAAATCACTGCCTAAAAGTGGGAAATTCGACCTAAACATGTGTCCGGAAGTCCTGGATAAGGCCAAAAGCGAGGCCGGTTCGATTTATACGGCTTTGCGTCTGGCTGAGCCGAGGCTCGAGGATAATGGCTTAGTTCTAGCGTTCCAATTTCCGCTGCATCAAAAAAAACTAGCACAGGTTAAAAATCTCGACCTGATAGCTAAAATAATCGAGCAGCAAAGCGGCGCCAAACTTAAAGTCAGCTGCGTGGTGGATAAAACTATCGAGCGGCAAGTACCAAAAGCTAAAGCCGCTAAGCCGGAAGTGACGGAAAAGGGTGAATCGCTCCAAGCCATAAGCAATATTTTCGGCGGCGCCGAGATGCTAGAATCGTAATCAGAAGTAGCTAGGGGTCAGACACACATGGATAAAGACGGCGATAAAGCCGAGCCGCAAAACGTAGATATTGAATCCAGCTTGCTGGGCAGTCTGCTGATTGACGGCGATGCCTTTATTAAAATCGGCGATATGCTGCGGGCTGATGATTTTTATGACGCCCGGCACAAAGCCATCTTTGCCGCCATGGTAGAGCTGCACAACAAACGCAGCCCGGTGGACATTTTGACCCTTAGTGAACAGCTTAAAAGCGTAAAGAAGCTGGACGCCGTGGGCGGCGCCAGCTATCTGACTGAGCTGACCAACACCGTGCCTACGGCCGCCCACGTTGAGCAGTACGCCAAAATCGTGGCCGATAAAGCCATCCGCCGCCGCTTGATAGTCGCCTCCCAGGAAATCGCCGACGTTGGCTCGGATGAAAGTAAAAGCCTGCAGGAGTTGATAGAAGAAGCCGAGAGCCGGCTGTTTGAGGTTAGCCAACGCCACGTTCGCCAGGATATCACCAGCCTGGAATCAATCCTGGGTGAGAGTTTTGACCGCCTGGACGACCTGCACCGCCACAAGGGTGGCTTGCGCGGGATTCCCACCGGTCTGCGCGACCTGGATAAAAAGACTGCCGGTCTGCAGCGCTCAGATCTTTTTGTGCTGGCTGCCCGGCCATCTATGGGTAAAACCGCCCTGATGCTCAATATTGCCCTTAATGTAGCAACCAAGGCCAAGCAGGGCGCGGTTTTAATCTTTAGCCTGGAGATGGGTAAAGAACAGCTTGTTGACCGCTTGCTGGCCGACGAGGCCGGCGTCGACGCCTGGCGGCTGCGCACTGGCGAAGGTCTGACTGACGATGACTTTGAGCGGTTGAGCGCGGCTATGGGCGAATTAGCGGAAGCGCCAATCTTTATTGACGATACTGGCGGTTTAACTGTTAGCGACCTGCGTACTAAAGCCCGGCGTCTGCACCATCAACATCCGTTGGCAGTCATCATGGTTGACTACTTACAGCTGATGAGCGGCGGCGCCCGTTTTGCGTCGGTAGCTAACCGGGTGCAGGAAATATCGGAAATCAGCCGGGCATTGAAAATTTTGGCTCGCGAGCTAAACGTGCCGGTGATGGCCTTGAGCCAGCTTAGCCGCTCAGTAGAAAGCCGCACGCCGCAAATTCCCCAGTTAGCCGACTTGCGTGAATCCGGCTCTATTGAACAAGACGCCGACGTGGTGGCCTTTATGTACCGCGAGGAATACTACAATCCGGAGACCGACCGCCAGAATATAACCGACATATTGATTAAAAAACACCGTAACGGGCCAACCGGGAATATCGAGCTTTACTTTGACCGCGAGCAACAGCGTCTGCGCGACTTAGATACCCACCACGACCAGCCAACGCCAGAGCCTTGATTTTGTTATACTTATTCTTATGTTTAGTCTGAGGTGGCCCAGCTGGAGTTGGCTGGGCAAAGTCTTGCCAGCTATTGTGGCGCTCTGTGGCGTGGCTGCGCTGTATTTATGGCATTTGGGTAAGCTAACAACCGGTCTGAGCCCGGCGGAGGCCACAGCTCGGGCTGGCAGCCGCAGTTTTCATACTATCTGGAACAATCCTATTAACGCGCCCTCACGCCTTATCCAGTACGGTTTGCAGTCTACTGGACATCACGGCGCCTTTTGGCTGCGCCTGTCATCAGTTTTCTTTGTGCTGTTACTGCTCGGCCTATTTTATTTACTGGCCAGGGGTTGGTTTGGTCGGATGGTCGGCTTTTTGGCCGCCGTTATGCTGGCCACAACCCCCTGGGTGATACTTCTGGCACGCAACGCTACCGCTGATATACTGCTGCTGGCGCCGATTGCCCTGTGGACAGCCTATGGCTGGCTAAAACGGGTTAAGCCTAAATGGCGAAACTGGGCTTGGTTGGCCATGGTCGTGGCCGCAGCCCTGAGCTTGTACGTTTCCGGTTTATTCTGGCTGGTTCTAGTTGGAGGGGTAGTGACTCGCAAAAGATTAGCAGTCCTGCCCAAAGAGCTGGGTAAAGCTTATTTCTATGGTTATCTGGCGCTTGGCGTACTTATATTAGTCCCGTTGTTAATCAGTATCGCCTCCAAGCCCAGTTTGGCCGAGCCGCTGCTTCTGTGGCCCAGCCATTGGCAACCGTTAGTTGCAACCCTTAAAGCCATTGTCTGGTCGGCTCTGGCGCTGGTTTGGATGGCCCCGTATCACATACCTATGATTATGGGCCGCTTAGCAGTTTTGGACGCTACGCAGATAGTATTGGCCTTTTTTGGCATATTCGCGCTTTGGAGCCGGGCCCGCCGTGAGCTCTACGCCTTATCGGCCCTGGCGGCTTTGGGTATTATTGGCGCCGGCATTGATCATAACCTCTTACTAATTACCCTGGCCCTGCCAGCTCTGGCAATTATGGTCGCCGCTGGTCTGCGCTTCCTCTATGTTGAGTGGCGCAGTGTGTTCCCCCTCAATCCGCTGCCGCGGACACTGGCGATTGCGATTTTAGTCGTACTGGTGGCTTTACATGTTCTGCTCGGCGTCCGCTACACGCTAGTCGCCTGGCCGCATACTGTAGCTACCCGCCAAACTTACGTGATAAAATAAGCTGAACAGGAGACAACCCGAATGAGTAAACTTGACCAAGCAAAGTTAGTAATGAAAGCCCGCAAACTGCAAAAAGAATTGCAGAAGGAAATTATAGTAGTCGAAGCCGGTAACGGCGCGGTAAAAGTCGAAATTACCGGCGAACAAAAGATTAAGAAAATCAGCATTGACGCGGAAGCCATTGATTTAGACGATATCGGCCAACTGGAAATGTGGGTAGAAGAAGCGGTTAAAGAAGCGATTAACCGCAGCCAAAAGCTAGCCGCCGAGAAAATGCAGCCGATGATGGGCGCTCTTGGCGACCTAGGGTTCTAGTATTTTCTGACAGATGGACAAGGCCATACCCAAATCTTTGAGTGCGGTTATTGAGGCTTTGAGCCAGCTACCGGGAGTCGGGCCGCGCAGCGCTGAACGCTACGCTTATTATCTGCTGCGCGGCGACCCGGCCAAAGCCCAAGATATAGCCGAAAGCCTGCAGGCGCTGCACAAAAACGTTAAATATTGCCCCGAAACCTTTGCGCTAATCGAAGCCGACCAAAAGGTCAGTCCGCTATACGAAGACCCTAGGCGTAACAAAAAGATTGTAGCCGTAGTAGCTAATCCCTTTGATATCGTCGCCCTGGAAAAAACTCACAGCTTCAGCGGAACTTATCACGTGTTGGGCGGCCTAATCTCGCCAATCGACGGCATTGGCCCCGAGCAGCTGCATATCACGCAGCTGCTTAAGCGCATCGACAGGGACAAAGTCAAAGAGCTGATATTAGCTACTAACGCCAGCGTGGAAGGCGAAAGCACGGCGCTGCTAATAACTCAACAAATCGGCAAGCGGCCGGTAAAACTCACCCGATTAGCTCGTGGGCTGCCAGCTGGAGTGGATTTGGAATACGCTGACCAAATTACGCTATTGCACGCTCTTGAAGGCCGCCAAACGCTCTAAAACAGTTTCAGCTTAAGAATTAAGGCCTTATACTTATATTTAATGAGTGAATACCCTGAAGCCGGGCAAATCCGGGAGATTGTTGATGCCGCTAAGCATATAGTTATTATCCAGGCCGATAACCCGGATAGCGACAGCCTGGCCAGCGCCTTGGCGCTGGAACATATTCTGGGCGACCTCGGCAAAGAAGTCAGCCTGTACTGCGGTGTGGACGTGCCGTCTTACTTGCAATATCTGTCCGGGGCGGACAGAGTTTCCAGTGAACTGCCGCAGCAGTTCGATGCCAGCATAATTGTCGATACCAGCAGCGTCGAACTGCTGGGACAGCTGGAAAAAAACGGCCAGCGGGCGTGGTTAGCCGCCAAACCGGCGATTATTATCGACCACCACGCTACTGAGCCAACCATTAATTTCGCCAAAGTCATCTGCAACCATCCGGCTGTCTCGACCGGTGAAGTTATATACGAGCTGGCCAATCAGCTCAAGTGGCCGATAAATGATGATGCCAAGAAAATGCTGGCGATTGCTATCCTTAGCGACAGCCTGGGATTAACTAGTGAAGCGACCAGCGCCCGTTCAATTCACATTATCGCCGAACTGGTAGAAGGCGGCGTGAAACTGGCCGAGATTGAAAACGCCCGGCGTGACAGTATGCGCCGCGAAACTGAGCTGGTGCACTATAAAGGTCGCTTGCTGGAGCGTGTGGAGTTCCACGATAACGACCGAATTGCTACTGTTACCATACCGTGGGAAGAAATCGAGCAATATAGTCCTCTTTATAACCCACCGATGTTAGTGCTGGATGATATGCGCCTGGCCAAGGGAGTTGCCGTCACTATAGCCTTCAAACTATACAAAGACGGCAAAATCACCGGCAAAATCCGCTGCAATTACGGCAATAGTATCGCCGATAAGTTGGCTGAACACTTCGGCGGCGGCGGCCATCCATACGCCGCCGGCTTTAAAATTACCGATGGCCGGCCTTTTGATGAAATTAAGAATGAAACTATTGCCACGGCCTCACAACTTTTAAACGAGTTGCATCATGAAGCTGCATAATACTCTCAACCGCCAAACCGAAGAATTTAAGCCGTTAAAAGACGGCGAAGTCAGCTTATATACCTGCGGACCGACAGTTTACGACCACGTACACATAGGCAACTTCCGCACCTACTTGCTTGAAGATTTGCTGCGCCGGACACTCAAGAGCAACGGGCTGAAGGTCAACCACGTTATGAACATAACCGATGTGGACGATAAAACCATCCGTCGCAGCCGCGAGCTGTACCCGGATGACGAACCCAAGGAAGCACTAAAGAAATTGACCAGCCAGTACGAAACGGTGTTCCTGGATGACGCCAAAAAACTGGGCATTGATTTTTCTGGCTCACAAATTGCCCGGGCCACCGAACATATCCCGCAAATGCAGGCCTTGATTAAAGAGATTCCGGGCAAATATGTCAGCGATGACGGCGTGTACTTTGATATCGCCAAAGATGATCAATACGGCGTGTTGGTTAATCTAAACCGCGACCACGAACATCATAGAATCAACAATGACGAGTACGACAAAGACCACGTGGCCGATTTCGCCCTCTGGAAGGTCGAGCAGCCGAGTGAGCCGACCTGGGAATTTGAGCTGGATGGCAAAAATATCGCCGGTCGGCCAGGCTGGCATATTGAATGCTCAGCCATGTCTACGCAGTATCTGGGCCAGCCGTTCGACATTCACACCGGCGGCGTTGACCTTATGTTCCCGCATCATGAGAATGAGATAGCTCAAAGCAGAGCAGCCAAAGGAGTTGATTTAGCCAAAGTTTTCGTACACGGAGAGCATTTGCTGGTTGACGGTAAAAAGATGAGCAAAAGCCTTAATAACTTTTACACGCTCGACGACATCATCAAGAAAGATATCGACCCACTGGCTTTCAGGCTGTTGGCCCTTCAGTCGCACTACCGCAGCCAGTTAAACTTCACCTGGGAATCGCTTGAAGCCGCCCAGGCCAACTTGAATTCCTTAAGAGCTTGGGCCGACCAAGTTCACCAGCCAGCCCAGGAGCAGATATCCGCTGAGGCAGAAGCCCAGCTGCAAGGTTCGGTTAAAGATGCGGTTTATGACGATCTTAATGCAGCCAAAGCGCTGGCTGCCCTAAATGAAACAATCGATAAGGCCGCGCCCACCCAAGGAATTTTAGAATTCTTAGATAACTTACTGGGTCTGGGTTTGTCAGGGCGGAATGATATAACTGGCGAGCAAAAAGAACTTATCGCCCAACGCAATAAGGCCAGAGAAGACCAGGATTGGGCTAAAGCTGATGAGCTGCGTAATCAGCTAGCTGCTCAGGATATAGAGATTAGAGACACCGACAACGGCGCGGTTTGGGCGCGAATTTAAGAAGCAGTTTCTTTGGGCCGATTTTGTCTCAATCGATCTTCCAGCAAAATCTTGATACAGCCGGCAACCGGTATCGCCGCCAGGGCGCCGATGACGCCGGCCACTTCTATCCCCACTAATGCCGAGATAAAGACCAGCAGTGGTGTCAACTCGTTTTGGCGTGATTGAATATAAGGTTGCAGAGTGTAGTTCTCTATTTGGTAATAGACAACGAAGTAGATTAGCATCACTACCGCCAGTGTGGGTGAATTCAGCAAGCAAACCAATATTACCGTGGCTGAGGAAAGTGGGTTGCCAATCATTGGTACCAGGCCAAAGAGGGCCACGATACCCGCCAGAGCTACCGGATTCACGGATACACCAAGCACGTTACTGGCTATTTCCAGAGCGACTAGGCAGACACTGGCAGCGATTGTGGCGAGGATTACTTGGCCAATCACAAAGCCACTGACAGTCTTGGCCATTCTTTGGGCAGTTTTGCGGTATCTGGCTTGATTGCGCTTAGGCAAATTACTGATTAGCAGTGCGAACCACCTCGGCCCCTCTACCAGCATCATAAAGGTCATGACGATAACTATCAGGACCGAGATCAGAGCGCCGATTACCCGCTTGGTAGTGTCCAGTACGGTACTACCAAAATTACTGTATTTAGAGGCAAAATCATGAGCGGCGTCTTCCAAACGCTGGTCAACGTGATAACGTCTTGCAGCGCGGGCAACCCCCGAATTCTGGGTCTGAAAATCGCTGACAATAGTAGGCACATCTTGAATGAAGGTCCGTGTCTGATTAACCAATGGCGGTATGATAAGCGTGAAGAAACCGGCTAGCACGACTACGATAAACAGGTAGGAGACGGCTGTGGCGCGGGCGCGGCTGGCAATCTTAAGCCGCCGGGTGAGCCAGCTCACCACTGGATTTAAGGCCAAAGTTAGGAAGAATGAGATGAAGATAAGGGTTAGGATGTGCTCGGCGCGGCCGACGAAATGGTAAGCCAGGATTACTGCCGTCGCCCACAGGATTGCGCGTATGATAGTTCGGTTAGTAACATTCACGGTCACGTGGTTATCCGGTCGCATGACTTTAATTATCGCCTTTAGGACGAATTTTAGCAATCGCCTGAATATAGACAGCTACTATCCGCGGGCCGACATTGTTCACATCATATTTTTTGACCTCCATTTGCTGCCAATCGTGCAGCTTGCCGGCCAGTTTTTTATTGGTAAGCATCGTGCGTAGCTTTGACGCCAATTGGTCAGCGTCCCCGGGGTTAAATAATAGATTGGGCTGAGCACCCAAAATACTCCGGTAACCGGGATTGTCGCCGCCCAGGACTACCCCGGCGCCGGCCGCCATTGCTTCTATCAGGACGATGCCGAAACTCTCGCCGTAAAGCGAAGGGAAGCAGGCAACATCAGCGCCGGCCAGTATTTTTGGTTTGTCATTCTCGTCTATAAAGCCTAGGAACTCCACCGAATCTTTCAACTTATTTTTCTGCACAAAACGTTCGAGTTTTGGCCGCAGCGGCCCGTCGCCGGCAATAACCAGCCGAACCTCCGGCATAGCTTCGTGCAGTAACTTGAAGGCCGACAATAGTTGCCGGCAGCCTTTGCGTTCGACCAAACGGCCCAGAAACACAATGCGCGGTGACTTGTTGTTTCTCGGCGCCTGATCTTTAAACCTGTCTAGCTCCACTACATTAGGGAGGACTTTAGTCTGAAGACCAAAGCTTTGCTTGGCGAAGTCAGACGCCGCGTCGCTAACCGCCAGCATGGGAGTTACACGCTGTAAACTGGCAGCATACATCACCCGCAGGAATACCGAGCCAAAACGCGCCAGCCGGCCGGCTGGAAAGACATGGAAAGTTCCCACAATCGCCACGTTGTCAGCGCTGGCTTTAATTACCTTCTGAGACATAAACGGTGAATAAGGGACCTGGACGTGCAGAACATCAAATGTATTTTCAGCCAACACCTGCTTAATCCGGCGGCGTTTTGCCGGCAGCGGTATGCTTAAACGATTACCATTAAAACTGACTCGCTGGTTCTTGGCCATGCTATAAACTTGGCCACCAGCCCAGCTGCGCATTTTGGTTTCCCCAACTAAATAAGTAACCTGGTGCCCGTGGTCGACTAACCACTTGCCCAAGACTTTAACGTACTGAGCGACACCGTCGTTACTATCAAGCGTGTCGTCGAACAAAAAGCCTACGGATAGTTTTGTGTTGTTCTTTAGCATCTTTCTTCTTTGTTGCCTGGCTGGGCTTATTCTTCAGGGCAATGGCTTCTTTATAAACGGCCTCGTACTGGGCGACAATCTTTGGATAATCGTACTGTCTCACCTCTCTTAAACCCCAGTGGCTCATCGTCTGTCGTAAGGGTTCATCCTGCAAGAAAGCCGCTAAGCGGTTGGCGAAATCGGTCGTAGCCTGTGGATCTACCAGACCAAGACGGCCGTGACCTTTTAGAACTGTCGCGTAGCCCAAATTATTGCCAGCGACCACGGGTGTGCCCATGGACATAGCCTCCAGCAGCACGATGCCAAAGCCTTCACCGTAGGGCGAAGGGAAGCAGGCCAAATCGGCATTGCCTATCAGCCGGCGCTTCTCGTCATCGCTTACATAGCCGGCGAACACCACGTTAGTAATGTCATTCAACCTGACGTATTGCCGGAGTTTATTGGCCCATAGACCAGAGCCAGCAATAATCAGATGGGCATTGGGCATCTCTTTGACCAGCTCAGTGAAAGCTTTTATAAGCCAGTCGGCACCTTTACGCTTTTCCAGCCGGCCGACGTAGACGATGGTCTTGGTGTCCGGGCCATTCAAAGGCAGACGTTTTTTTGGCGGTCTAAAATCACTCATCTCTACGCCGCAAGGAATGTATTTGATGTTTTCTATAAGTTGACGTTGGCGGGAAGACTTCATATCGGCTTTGCCGATTAACATTCCCGCCGACGCCGGGCCGGTAGCCGTAAAAACATCCATTTTCTTAAGCAGCGGCACGCCATAAGGCCGGAAAATCGTCCACGATTTTCCGGCCGCCGTATCCATCAAATTGGCATGGAAAGTCCCAACGTGCGCCGCCTTAGAGTGCTTAACCATCTGCCAGGCCAACATCGGCATCCAAGGCTCATGAAAATTAATAACGTCAAATTTTTCCTCTTCCAAAATACGGACAATTTCTTCGCTGTCCGCCGGCATGCCCCAGCCACCCTCAGTGCCTAAGCCGCCCTTGAACTTGCGGGTTATCCCCAGCAAGATATAGTCTCGCGGAACTTCGCCCTTAAAACTCGTCGGGCGTTGGGTTATGACCCTGACGTCATGGCCCCGCTTCTTAAGACCCAGATATAAGTGAATCACCACCTGCTGTACGCCACCGGGGTGATCCAACATATTAAAGGGGCAGACGAGTGCGATTTTCACAATCTAGCCATTATACCTTTATTTGCTTCGCTTGCTGTTACGACGTAATTCTCGGCGAATTCCATCGGGGATGAATGGCGCAGCTGCTTTGGCGTCGGCAATAATTGTCGGCGCATGGTTGGGGTCCTTAGTGTAGTAAATATGAAAGTCGTTAAAAATCTTTCTAAAATGCTCCTCGACCCGGACGTGGTTAAAATAGCGATCAACCTTCGAAGCTACGTGCCAGACCGGCAGGTCAATTCTTTTTTTAGTGTTATCGAGAGTCATCATTTCATTGTTGGTTTTCATCTGAGTCCGGATATCGTTGATTTTCCAAAGATGTAGTTCCATGTCCATGGTTCGCTTAAATTCATCACCAGACATTTCCGCAAACTTTTCTTTGGCGAACCGGGAATGCTTATAAACCCGCCGTAGGTAGAACGGCTGCAGAAAGATGCTTTGGAACATAAATGCCGGCCAGCGCCTAGAAAAGAACCAGCTAAAGCAGGCATAGAAACGCCGGCGGTTGCGTGAGAAAATGAAATCATCTTTATGGGCTGGCCCGACCACGCTTATAAGCAAGTCGACCTTTTTAGTCAGTTCCGGATAGCGCTGGAGCATGCGCGTCACGATTACAAAGCCTAGGCTCATGCCGAAAATCGTCACCTTCTTGTTTTTGTAGCGTAACTTTATAAATGTCGCCAAGTAGTCAGCTAAACTATCGACTGAGGCGTCCCGGCCAATTTTATACATGCTGGTCATGCCACCAAAGCCGGGTAGATCTGGCGCCGTTACGCTACCAAACTTGTTGAACTCCTGCAGAAATCCCCACCAGCGTTCCAGGCTCGAATGCTGGCCATATATGAATAGAATCTCCCGATCCTGCTTATTGTAATCCGGGAGGCGCAGCATTCGGCCGGAAAGGCCGTTAATGTCAAGCGGCAGTATATAGTCTGCCGGATCTTTAGCTATTTTAGACATACTTCTGGGGGTCAATTATAGAACGTTGTGACTCATCTGTAAAACAGATATGAGATTTGCTACAATAATCCATGGATACGCATTTGGATGCGATACAAGGAAGTGTCGAGCAACGGCGAGCTTTGCCCGGCTTAGACAGCGCGATGCATACGTGTGATGGGGAGTGGCCAAGTGGTAAGGCACCAGTTTTTGGTACTGGCATTCGGGGGTTCGAATCCCTCCTCCCCAGCCATTATGCTTATGCTTGCATTAACTAGATACGAGGATAACAATAATTAAATGAGCGAGAGTTTAGCAAATAGACGCAACTTACTAGCCCTATGTGCCACGGTTGGTATGTTAGCTGCTTTTGCTGCCGGCTGTGGCGGCAACTCGCTTAAAACATCTCCGGCCACCGACAGCCGCGCTTATCCCGGCGATCCTCACGCATATGGCAGCGATCCTATAAATTGGCACGAGGTAATAATCGCTGATACTCAGGTACCTGCCGACGCTAAAGATATTATCGTCGGATTTGAAGTACCTGGCAGCAATGAATGGACGGAAAGCAAGCCGATGAATCCGATCGATGCCGGAAAAATCTTACTCCGAATCGGACCCAGCCCGGTAGAATTCCGAGTCCAAGCCCAAGGCGATTCCGGTTCAAAGGCAGTTATTGCGGCACCAGCCGTCAAGTTTGAAGGGCCGGAGTCTTACTCTAAATCCCTAAAAGATCCGGACGTCCGAGTGCCTGGCGGCTGGCAATCCAAATAATTAAAGGTTGCGAAGTACGTCCACTAAGGGCAGCCAGGCATAAGCAGTTCAGGTATTATCTGGGTCTCTGATATTATTCATGCATAAGATGGAAGAACTATTTGGGGGAATTGAAGCTGGCGGAACTAAGTTTATTTGCGCTATAGGCAAGCAGTCAGGCGAAATATTGGGCTACCAGGAAATTCCGACAACGACCCCTAGCGAAACTTTTGATAAATTAACCAGGTTCTTTAAAAGTAGTCACCCTATCACGGCTCTGGGTATAGGATTATTTGGACCAGTCGATTTAGATAGAGACTCGAGCACCTACGGCTATGTGACCAACACGCCCAAGCAGGGCTGGGCCAATACAAATATAGGAAAAATGCTAGAAGCTCTAGGTGTGCCTATTGCTATAGAGACCGATGTGGGCTGTTCGGCGTTGGGTGAATATTTCTATGGACCGGCAAAAGACTATAATGATTTCCTATATGTCTCTGTTGGCACTGGTGTTGGCGGAGCCTTCATGATAAAAGGTGAACTGCATCATGAAAAGAAGCACTCCGAAATGGGACATATTTTTATTCCACACGATTTTATACAGGACCCGTTTGACGGAGTCTGTCCATATCATGGTGATTGTTTTGAAGGCTTGGCCTCTGGGCCCGCTATCGAAGACAGAGCTGGTGAGAAAGCAGAAAAAGTCATCGACCCCTTCCGGTGGGATTTAGAGGCACAATACCTGGCCGAGGGCGTGAGTAGTTTGATGATGGTGTTGAATCCGGAGCTTATTATTCTGGGCGGCGGAGTAATGAAGCATGGCGGCCTTGTTGGCGAAACTACCAGAAGGATTAAGAGTCTAGTTAATAATTACACGGAGCTACCATCAATTATTGCTGCTTCAGACAGGAATGCTGTACTTGGAGCCATTAAACTAGCTTCACAATTTAGAATCCCCGGTTAATCTTAGATCTCTGGATAAATTATTGGGTTGTGGAGTACATCTACTAAGGGCAGCCAAGCTTCTGAGAGTTTGTATGAAATCCGACTCACAGAAAGCTCTCAGATATGATGCTATACTGCTAGTGATAAAAAGACAGAAGGATTAAATATGGCAAAATCAGATAGAAAAACAATTGATAAGGTATTCGTGCTGCTCGGTGTAGCTATGACGTTAGTGCTTCTGGCGATAGGCGGACTGGCCTGGCACGCCTATGATTTCGCAAAAAGCAGCGTGACCACTGAGCTAGCCGCTCAAAAGATATATTTCCCGCCAAAGGGCAGTCCGGCCATCGCGGCATTGCCGGCGGCCGATCAGACCCAAATGAATAAGTACGCCGGCGAACAACTGCTAAACGGCGAGCAGGCTAAAGTTTACGCCGATAATTTTATAGCGGTTCATCTGGGCGAAGTGGCTGGCGGGCAAACCTATGCACAGGTTAGTTCTGCTTCCTTAGCAGACCCCACAAACGCTCAATTAAAACAAGAAGCCCAAACGCTTTTCCAGGGCGAAACCTTGCGAGGTTTACTGCTTGGCGACGCCTATGCCTACTGGACTTTTGGCCAGATTGCTCAGTATGCCGCCATTGCCGCTCTTGCCGGTGCTGCTGTCATGGCTGTGTTGGTGTTATTTGGTCTGAGGCATCTAACCAGTCTTAAGTAGGAATTACTTAGATACGACAAAAAGACTTCCTAGGAAGTCTTTTTGTTATAATGCAATTAGTGGCGAAAACTGATAAGAATCCAGCTAAGAAAGACGATGGTGAGGCCGCAGTGCTCAAAGCTATCGCCGACATGCCGGAGCCGGACCGTACCATGGGCGAGAAGCTCCATGCCATCATCACGGCTAATGCCCCAGCTCTTATGCCTAGAACCTGGTACGGAATGCCCGCATATAGCAATGGCAATAAGATAATCTGTTACTTCCGCAGTACCAAGAAGTTTGGCGAGCGCTATATGACGCTCGGTTTTAACGATGCAGCAAAACTGGACGAAGGCAACTTATGGCCAATCGTCTACGCGCTAACAGAGTTAACTCCTGCCGAAGAAGCCAAGATCGCCGCACTCATGAAGAAAGCAGTGAGTTGAAGATTACACCATATGGCCAGCAAATTGCTTGCAGATCGCTAGATAACTCCCAGTTTGCTTTCAGCCAGACTTGTATAATATAAACTCGAGGCAACGAATTAACCAGGAGTAGTTCTGAACAATCAAACTCATTTAACAGATTATTTGGATTGGCACGCCCAGCAGACGCCGGATAAGCCGGCAATCATTTTTGAAGGCCGGACGCTTAGCTGGGGAGAACTAGCCTCACAAGTGGAGCGAGCCAGCCGCTATTTTATCGCCAACCTCGAATCCTCGGACCAACAGGTCGTGGATATCCTGCTGACTAATTCGCCGGAGTTTATCATCGCCTATTTGGCGATACTGCGCGCCGGACACATCGCCATGCCGCTAGACCCGGCTTACAAGCAACTGGAGCTGGAGGCCATTATCAAGCAAATCCCGCCCAAGTTGATTATTACCGATGAGCGATACCGCGACCAGATTACTTCGCCCAAGGCAAAAGTAGTTATGTACGACCAGTTGCTAGCGCACGCTGAGCAAGCAGGTGCAGCTCTGCGGCTGCCAGCCGACCAGCAGATTGCCAGTTTGACATTCACTTCCGGCACCACCGGAAAGCCCAAAGCCGTGCCCAATACTCATGCCAATCATCTTTGGAACATTAAAGTCTGTTCTGAGGTTTGGCAGTGGACGGCCAGCGACACCATGTTGCTAACACTGCCGTTGTCGCATTGGTATGGCCTGGTTATGGGTCTAGCCGGCGCGCTTTACCACGGGAATACAATTTATCTGCGCCAGCAGTCATTTAACGCCGAAGAAATTATAGAGGAACTGCTATCTGGCCGGATTTCCTTGTTTACGCACATACCGCTGGCCTATATGAAAATCCTCGAGCTAAAAGGCCAGCATCGTGATTTGTCCGGCGTGAGGCTGCTTATATCCGGAGGCGGCCCGCTGCCACCGGCCGCCTCCGCTGAATTTAAGAAACGCTACGGCGTGCGTATCATCGAAACCTATGGATCGTCAGAAACCGGCCGCATAGCTGCTAACCGGCTGAATGAGCGCCTGAGTGGCACGCCCGGGCGGCTTTTGCCCGGAGTCAAACTGCGCTTGAACGCCGACGGTGAACTTACGATTAAGTCACCTGGGATTTTCCCGGGGTACTATAATAATCCGCAGGCGACCCGCGCCAACTATAGCCAGGACGGTTGGTGGAATACCGGCGACCTGGGCGAGCTTAAGGACGGTCATGTCTTTTTGAAAGGTCGCAAGCAGGAGCGCATCCGTAAATTCGGTCAGACTATTTCGCCCCGCGACGTGGAGTGGGCGATGTATAAAAATCCCAAAATTAAGGCGATTTACGTTATGGGACGCCAAACGCCCGGCCAGCCCAACGACGAGCTGATTTATTTTGTAGTCGGCGATATCAGCCAGCAAGAAATCAGGGACTACTGCAAAACTGACTTGATGTACGCTTGGCGCCCGGATAAGATAATCAATCTGAAAAGCCTGCCGCGGACGTCCATGGGCAAGACTAAGATAAGTAAGTTGCGTGAGCTAGCCGAGGCCAGCGCGTGAGCCGCCAAGCACAAGTAACAGAGGCCGACGTAGCGGTGCAGGGTAAGACCGAACGCATTGCCGCCTTTGACTTGATGCGCGGTTTTTTCTTGATTGTAATTATGATTGACCATGTAGAACTTTATCCAAACGGCTGGGATTTCCTTACTGGAAAAGGCCGGTTGTGGGTCTCGGCCGCCGAGGGCTTTTTCTTCCTTTCTGGTCTGCTAATTGGCATGATTTACAAACGCCGTTTGCATCTGGGCATGAAGTATATTTTTCTGAGAATGTGGCGGCGGGGCGCCGAACTGTGGGCCGTTGGCGTTAGCCTGACGCTTCTATTTGTGGCCTGGGTCGAATTTACCCACCATATTCCGATTAAAGATGCCCTCCCTGAGCCTTTCCCTTGGCATCACTACATTGAGCAGGCTCTGCTGATGCGCTTTACCTATGGCTGGGGCGACTTTTTGGTGCGTTTCGCGATTCTAATGCTGATAGCGCCGTTTGTTTTCTTTTTAGTGGCCAAGAAAAAATGGTGGTTGGCCTTAGCTGGCATGTTGGTCGCCTGGCATTTCCGCGGTCAGGGTTTTACCTGGTCCTGGCAGCTAATTTTCAATGGCGGTATAATCATCGGCTTCTACTGGCAGGAGCTTAAGCGTTGGCTACAGAACCTGAAGCCAAAAACTCAACACTATTTAGAACGATGGGTTTACGCGGTGGCCTTTATAACTTTTGCTGCCAGTTACTTGAGTGTCTATCTGCTTTCTCTTTTGAATCATCTTTA